>Ga0193728_1002110_pt1 | contig 10259 bp, 8 predicted proteins | sample U1c1metaG_FD_143037 | JGI IMG/M metagenome (GOLD analysis project Ga0193728, IMG submission 143037) | Soil microbial communities from a riparian zone of the East river system, Colorado, United States - U1c1 | ecosystem: Environmental > Terrestrial > Soil > Riparian zone | place: USA: East River... | reverse complement strand
TCGCCGCCAGTCACGTTTGAGTCGCCGTGCGAATGTCGAGACAATCACGGCAAACATCGCTGGTCAGTAAAGAACGATCCGTCAACTCCGCCTTCAGATGCGAGCGCAATACAAGCCGTCACACCTTGCGACATGTTTCGAATCAGTCTTGGTGCCGTCGCGTGGATCCGTGATCAACTCGTCATCTAGGTTGTCGCGCAACCAGGTGCTCAAGAAGGCCGCGCGCTCCCGGCGATCGAGTACTCTGAGATAAGCAGCGAGATGCTGCGGGCGAATAGGGCGCTGGCCAGAGAGATGGGCGGACACAAGGCTCCGGGCGATTCCTGAGCGCTCCGCGAGCTTGAGCTCATTCCAGTGTCGCAAATCAAGAAGCCGAGACAACAGCTGTGATGAGAGCCTATTGTGAACTTGCAAATTCTGGAGTTCGTCTGCCATTTCACAAAACATAACTCGGCTTCCATTCTGCCGACTGCGTTGTGCCGCCTGCTGGGATTCGCAGAGTTGCGCAGCCATAACGGCACCGGTCTTGAGCATAATTTGCAGATCGAGTAAGATCGACATGCTCTTGAGATAGAACAGATCCATCGCGATCATCTCGTTGAACGTCGTTTTGTTTTTGCCGTTCACCTGCCAGTATCCGGTCAGGCCCGGCAGACCGTTCACCCGTTCTCGTTGCCACGACTCATATTGGGCAAATTCATTTGGCAGGCACGGCCGCGGACCAACCAGACTCATCTCACCGCAAAGCACGTTGAAAATTTGAGGAAGCTCATCCAGCCCACTCGCACGCAGAATTCGCCCGAAAGGGGCCAGGCGTGGGTCGCCGCAAGCATCCAGCTTCGTCATCGGACAATCGATCCGGATCAATTTTTCCAAATGGCGCTCGTGAGCTTGTGTCTCAGCGCTCAGCTTCATTGTCCGGAACTTCCAGATAAAAAAATGTCTTCCGCCAAGACCAATGCGTTCCTGCCGGTAAAAAATCGGACCAGGCGAGGCGATTCGCGTCACCAGCATAAGGAAAATCATCAGCGGCAGCCAGACCGGCAGCGAAAGCAAAATGCAGGTAATATCGAGACCGGATTTCCAGCCAGGCCTCAGAATGCTTCCGTTTGTGGTGCGGATCGACATGGTTGCCGACATAGAACCCGCCCCGCTGCCATTCGCGTTTACGACGAAGCGGGCAACGTGATTCAAACGCATGAGCACGCGGGCGAGGTCAAAGAGCCGTGAACGTGGAAGCGTTCAAGTTGTTGCGTCCCCGCCATTGGTTTCGCCTTTCGACATCTTTTCCAGCCGCCTGGAGAATACGTTCAAGCGGTGCTCCGACTCGTCGATCTCGATCTTCTCGCTGTGGCCATTTTTCTGCGCTTTACTCCGCGGGTCGATCTTCTGCCCCGATTGCAAGTTTGCCAATTGCTTCGCAATCTGAGCGCCTTGTTCGAGCATATCTTGAACGCTTGGGCCGTAACTGATTTGGAGTGACGGCTCTGGTTGGGCTGGTTGCAGGATGCGGCTCTCGGAAAATTCTTCCGGCCAACAATGCGACAGCAGCCATGCGTGTGCGCGCCAGTCGTTTGATAGGCTGATTTTCTTAAGGAGCGATACGCGCGCTTGGCCTCTCGCGCGTGTAGTGTCCTCAACAAATTCGCGATACGGCGCGCGTCCCTCTTCGCCTTTCGCAATCCATGCGTGATAGGTAGCCTGAGTGATGCCAACCGTGTCGCAGGTCGCGCCAATCGGGACGCCTTGCGAAAGCAGGTAGCAAATTTCGCGTTGCAGTTCCGGGTTGAGCAATGTTTTCTTACCGGGTTTTTTCTTTGTCATGCAGCTTCCTACGCAGGGCTTCTATTCCTAGGAGCGCAAGTCCTAGGAGGGCGACTGCCGAACCGCCATCGGGAACGGCAACACCGTTTGCCGAGAATGAGAAGTTTGTGCGTGTTTGCCCGCCTGCACTCTGGGTTGTGAAACTCCAGTCCATGCTTGTTGGGTCAAACCCGTTACCGCTTACAATTCCGGTTCCCGTTATCAAAAGGGTGCCTGCATTCTGAGTCACGACAGTCGACGTAAGGAGATCGTAGCTGAAACCCCCAACACTCCACAGACCTGGCGTAGGCGTAGATGGAGTGAAGATCCAGGGTTGCGCCATGGTCGCTTGCGTCCCCGGAGCGATCCCGGCGAAATCGCCAGTACCGCTAGTAACACTGGTAAAGCCGGCGTTATGAAATACATCGAACCAAGTGACCACCCTGGTTGCCGTTGCCAAGGAGTTTGTGTCAAACTGGGTTTCACCAGCGAATTGGATATCTCCGTTTATTGCAGTGGCCTGAGCTTGTTGACTGAAAACCGCGCAACTGAGTACGCCGGTCGCAAGCATCGCTAAGATTGTTTTTGTGAGATTTTTCATTGGATTGTTTTTAATTGTAACCTTCTAATTGAACGAACAGCATAAGGGTTAACTCATTAGGAAGCGCCGCGCTATACCAAGCGCGCAGAGGGCTGCCCCGAGCAACATTACCGTGAGGCCGCCATCCGGAACACCGGGGATGGACGCGAAGAGATCGACCCTGGAGATCCCGCCGAACCCATTCGGTCCGGAGCCGTCCTGCGGAAATGTGTCTGAATTGTTCGTGATCTGGAAGAACGCGACTCCTCCCCCCGAACCGGGAACTCCGCCCTGGCCGACACCATAGTGGACAACTGCGTAGGAGAAGCCCGTGAGATCGACTGGCTCGTTGAGAGGGGTTAAGACTTCTTCAGCGCCAGTAAGGGTGGGGGTACCGAGGCTGCCAAACGTCGGATGCGCCACGATGTAGTTTAGCAAGCGGAAGAAATTGTTCGCTTGGTTGTCGGAATTCCCGCCACCAATGCCGGTACCGTTCTTCGGGATGTCGCCGAAAGGGGATAGGATTAAATCAGCCTTGGCCGTTAGCGTGAGTCCTGATGCCAAAGCAGCGATTAAGATTGTGTATTTTAATGCTTTCATTAATGATGCTTTCTGTTGATTGATTTCTGAATTGGTTTTTTAAGCAGTCTTGAGTTTCTTGCGCATTACGGCGGAAAAGATGGGCAGTGTTTTTTTCGAAATTCTGTTTATTTTCACAGGGAATTTCATGTTATGCCATTAAATCAGCAGCTCATGTACCAGATTTAAAGCATTATTAAATAAATATTTCAAGTGTCTATCTATTAACGAATTACGCCATGATGTAATCTCTCGATTTTGTGCTGCCTCTGGCACGGAATCGTAAAGTATTCCGACGATTCCGACAGTAGCTCTGAAAGGAATAGGCATAACAACCACAAGTGAAGGGGATTACAGCGCGCAATTGGAAAACGTAAAAATTCCCGACGTTTGCTCGGTTCTGTGCCTATCTCGGCGGCCCCAGCCTCCCCGAGCCTTGTCAATCAAATCAATCACTTGCTCCAAGCTCATCCGTTTCGCACTGGATCGGGGAGAGACTTGAAACTTATTTTCGTGTTCATCGCACACAGAACAGCCAATTCTTTGGCTAGTACATTATTTCGGGCCGACAACTTCATCGAGATCCGCAGCAAGGCGTCGGCGAGAAAATTTCGGGTGAAGAAATAAGCTCGATCAGCTGCTCGCAGGCCTGTCTCGCTGGCGTGTGTCTGCCCCACCGCTCAACTGACAATTGACCAACACCACGCCGGGACAGCAAGTGCGTGACTTGGGGCTCGCTACGCGAACGTGTTGTCGGCAAGCTGCCGACGACTGCAGGCTGGCAGCCTGCAGTCCCCCAAAGTCGAAAGCCCGCATAATCTGCGGTCGTGTCTGAAAAGATTTGAAACTTTTCGAGAACTTTGCCCGGCAGTTTCCGGAGAAGGATGTTGAGGAGGCGCGGGTCCGATGCCGGAGACTTGACGTTAAGCTTGAATTCTTTTCTTGAGGTTATCCACATTCCGGAGGATCTCCGCGGCCAGGCAATCGAATGCATGGCAATGTCGGTGCGACTCGCCGGCGTTTTGCGCAGAGCGAATATTCGCGTGCTTGGCGATCTCCACGGATGCAAGCTGGATGATTTCGCCGGGCAGAGAAATTGTGGATACAAAACGTTACGCGAACTGGATGCGCTGGTACGCCAAGCACGCTCTAGCGTAGAGCAGACGCCGCCGCGCCCCGAGGCTGGGTCTCTTGCTGGAAACGGTGTAAGCTTCGTTGTTCCGGAGTCGATTTCTCAGTTGCAATTCGCTGAATTGCCAATAACCAGGCGTTTGACAAATTTTGTTCGATCGATCGGACTTCGGACGCTAGAGGATCTGAATGGCCGGAGTGCATTCGAATTGCTTCGATGCAAGAATTGTGGCTGGCGCACGGTTGTGGAGATCGGGCAGCTCATTGAGCGTGCAATCTCTGGGGAATTTGATGAGGCACAGATCGAAGAGTCCGCTCGGCCCACGGAATTGTTAAGGTTGCTCGAGAAGGGAATGGCGAAGCTATCGCCTCGTGACAAACAGTTGCTCCTTGCCAGAATCGGAGGAGAAGCTGTCCCTCCACCAACCCTTGAAGAACTTGGACAGCAGCATGCGCTCACGCACGCACGGGTCCAACAAATCCTGGAAAAGACCCTCAATACCCTGAAGAAAACTTGGGGACCACGGGTGCCACGGCTCCTCGAAGCGGTGAAGCGACGCTGTTTTTCGAACGTTTGCCCACTGACTCCCGCATTGCTAGGACAGTGGATAGGTGAATCTCAGAGCACATTCCAATTATCGCCAAAAGCGCAGGTGCGGCTGATAGGAGCCCTTGACGAAGACGTTCCCTGCCGGCCCAACCAGCATGGCGGAGTGGGAGGCATCGACAGTTCGATTCGTAGGCTCGACCTTGATTTGGCAAAACTCGCGTGCAATGCCAATGGCTGTATTGCCGTTGCTGACGCTTATCGGAAACTCACGTGTCAACAACGTTACAAGCGGCTGAAAGTCGGAAAATTTCTCGGAATGCTGCGCCGCGTCCGACGGACGCTGGTAGAATTTGATGATCCGCAGAGCCCTGTTATCCGGCTAAGTCGATTGAGTGCGACCGAAGTCGCAACACATATTCTGGACCAAAGCGATGAACCATTAACTGCAGAGGAAATCCGTTCACGAGCAATCCAAACGTTCGGGACAAAAATCATCCTCTGCGAAGCGCGAGCCATTGGCAACGCGCTGAGCTCAAATCGGGATGTTTTTTTGATTGGGCCAGGCCTGTACGGTATGCGCAAACATTTCAAGTTGCCGTTTTCCGAATGGAACCGAGTACAAACGGAGTTCGCGCAGCTTCTCGCAAAAGAGAGTCGCCCGATTTCTTGTTACGAGGTACTCAACGACCGACTCATCACAGGTTTAACCAATGTTCGGCCGGATGAACTTGCGTATATTCTGCGTAAAGACAGCCAATTTCTTGACTGGGGATTTCTGATTTTTGCGCTTGCTACATGGACGAGCGATCCTGAATTTCGTCGCGAAATGTCCCGGCGTAGATTGTGGGTGGGAAGACGTGAGGACGAACGGAACGGAGTCCACAAAGCAGCTCTGCACCGCGTAGGGGTTCGACCGCACACCTACAGTGCCCGACGAAGAGATTTGGCGAAGGTATAATGGTTCAATTCGCCGCTGCGACGTGAGCGGGGAATAGGCACGGAGGATGGATCATCATCGTTTTTGATCCCAGTCCCATGTTTGGAACCAGAGCGTCCCGGCGAGGAAAAATCGCCTTAAACGATCTCATCGTTGCGCAAGCTGTCGAAAGTCGCTTCCAACGCAGCCAACAATGGCCCAACTTTCTTGAATTCGGCAATTACAGGCAAAATCGGCGGGAGTGCCATTTTCGCAAGGTAACGTAGTCGCAGAAATTCGGCGAATTGTTTTAGGGGAAACGCTGCTTTAGAGGGTGGCTACCCCGCTTGGATTCGAACCAAGAATAACGCCTCCAAAGGGCGCTGTGTTACCGTTACACCACGGGGTACCTCGATTTGGGATTTTAGATCGGCGATTTTGGATTAAAGCGCAATCCACAAAAATGCGGGAGCCGTGGGGGAGGCGCTGACTGCATCGGCTGGAGAGAGCTCCAAATGACCATTCGCAAATGGCGAGGACCAACGTATATTTGTTGTTCGCGATTATGAACGAATTGAGTGTAGAAAGACTGCATGTGATGATCGGCGATCAAGAGATTGTTCGCGGACTAAGCCTCCGTGTTCCGCGCGGCGAAGTGCATGCGCTCATGGGTCCGAATGGCTCGGGGAAAAGCACTCTGGCCAAGGTGTTAGCCGGTCATCCCGACTACCAGGTTACGGCTGGCAAAGTGTTGATGGACGGAGAAAATCTTCTCGAGCTCGACCCCGATGAACGTGCCCGGCACGGGCTTTTCTTGGCGTTCCAGTATCCAAGCGAAGTTCCGGGCGTGACGATCGCGAATTTTCTGCGCGCGGCCATGCAGTCGCGTCTCCCCGAGGGCGAAGAGCTCGAGGCAACCGATTATTACGCGAAGCTTTACGAAAAGATGGAGTTGCTGGGTATGGATCGCTCGTTCACTTCGCGCGCTGTCAACGAGGGCTTCTCCGGCGGCGAAAAGAAACGTACGGAAATTCTGCAACTTGCCATGCTTGAGCCCAAATATGCCATTCTGGACGAAACCGACAGCGGCTTGGACATCGACGCGCTCAAGACCGTTGCGCACGGAGTGAATTCGTTGCGCGGCCCGGATCTTGGAGTATTGTTAATTACGCACTATCAGCGCCTCTTGAACTACATCGTGCCCGATTACGTCCACGTCATGGTGGCGGGGCGAATCGTTAGGAGCGGACGGAAAGAGCTCGCGCTTGAGCTCGAAGAGAGAGGTTACGATTGGGCGCGCGAAGAGTCGGCTGAACCAGCGCTTAGGAGGTAACACGGAAAATGAAAACTGAAAACAAAGCCGTCGATATTAATCGAAACATCGGGGACTTCGCTTACCCGGAAGTGCACGTGCGCGATGCAGGTGCCGGACTGAGCGAGCGGACGATCCATTACATCTCGGACGTAAAAGAGGACCCGGATTGGGTGCGCGAGTTTCGTCTGCGTGGGCTGAAAACGTTTCTGGAAAAACCGCTGCCTACGCATTGGGCGAGCAAGGACCTCGAAACGATCGATTTCGATAAGATTCGTTACTATCTCTCCCCCGGGACCACGGCGAAACGCAGCTGGGATGAAGTGCCGGAGGACATCAAACGCACATTCGAGCGCCTCGGGATTCCCGAGCAGGAGCGAAAGTTTCTCGCTGGTGTCGAAGCGCAGTTCGACAGCGAAGCCGTTTACTCAAACATCAAAAAGGCGGTCGGCGAACAAGGCGTCATCTTTGTCGGATCGACAGAGGGACTGAAGAATCACCCGGAGATTTTCCGAAAATGGTTCGGTAAAGTCATCCCGGTCGGTGACAACAAATTCAGTGCGTTGAATTCCGCCGTGTTCAGCGGCGGCTCGTTCATTTACGTTCCGCCGGGAGTGAAGGTGAAGCATCCGCTACAGGCGTACTTCCGCATCAACGCCGAAAACTTTGGCCAATTCGAGCGCACGCTCATCATCGCCGATGAAGGCTCCGAGGTGACTTACATGGAGGGTTGCACGGCACCAAAGTTTAATACCACCACGTTGCACAGCGCTGTGGTCGAATTGATCGCGCTCAAGGGCGCCAAGATCCAATACATCACCGTGCAGAACTGGTCGTCGAATGTTTTCAACCTGGTGACGAAACGCGGACTCGCCCACGAAGACGCGGAGATCAAGTGGATCGATTGTAATATCGGTTCCCGCCTCACGATGAAATATCCCGGCGTAATCATGAAAGGGCGAAAAGCGCGCGGCGAAGTTCTTTCCATCGCGCTCGCCAACGACGGACAGCACCAGGACACCGGTGCGAAAATGATTCACGCAGCCGATGAAACGACCAGCAACATTATTTCCAAATCGATCTCTATCGGCAAAGGTCGCGCCACTTACCGCGGCTTGGTTCATGTGCCGAAGCATCTCAAGCATTGCAAGAACAACACCGAGTGCGACGCGCTTCTCATCAATTCGACCAGCCGCACGGACACATACCCTGCGATCACCGTGCGCGGCACGGGGAACGCAGTGCAACACGAGGCCAGCGTCAGTCAGGTGAGCGCAGAGCAAATTTTCTACATGCAACAGCGCGGCCTGAGCGAAGCGCAGGCGATGAGCCTGAGCGTCAACGGTTTCGTCAACGATCTCGTCCGCCAATTCCCGATGGAATATAGCGTCGAGCTCAAGCGCCTCATCGAGCTGGAGATGGAAGGCTCGGTTGGGTAGTTCCGAGTAATCTTCTGTAGCGGCGGTCTGTGACCGCCGCGCTTATCTAAGATCGACATGGCGTCAGTCGCACATGATGAATTAACGGAAACCGGATCGATTCTTTCCGGCCCGGCGGAGTTACCGGATTTTCCGGCTTGGTTTCGCGATCAACAACGCGCCGCGTGGAAAGAATTCGAGGCGCTGCCGAAGCCGACGCGGAAAGATCAGGCCTGGCGATTCTCCAATGTCGATCTTCTTGATGTAACGTCGTTCGAGTTTACCGGCGCACTTGGCGATGAAGAACGCGCCGCGATTCTAGAACAATCGCGCGGGCTCGACGAGGTCGCTGGCCGCATGATCTTCGCAGGCGACCAACTCATTGAGCGCGACGTGATTTCGGATCAACTGAAAAAGCGCGGCGTTATCTTTCAATCGCTCGAGCGCGCCGTGGTCGAGCACGCCGAGCTGTTCCGGAAACATTTCATGTCGCAGCCCGCGGTTCTTGGCTCGGCCAAGTTCGCGGCGCTGCATCAGACACTGGTTTCCTCTGGCACATTTCTTTACGTCCCCCGTGGCGTTGAAATCGAGTTGCCGATTGAAATTTTCCATTGGTTGCACGGCGAGAACTCTGCCGTGTTTCCGCATTTGCTCCTGGTTACAGACGAATTGGCAAAAGTGACCGTGATCGAGCATTTCCGCTCGTCAGATCGATTCGCCGAAGGACGAATTCGCCGTGGCGAACAATCGCCGGGATTTGCGTGCGGCGTAAACGACTTGATTGCCGGCCCCGGAGCGAAAGTGAGTTATGTATGCGCGCAAAACTGGGGAGACAATGTCGTCGCGCTACAAATGAATTCGACGACGGTTGATCACGATGCTTCAGCTATGAGTCTCAATTTGCATCTGGGTTCACGATATTCGCGCTTCGAAAGTCTTAGCCGGCTGATCGGCGAAGGCGGGCGTAGCGATCTACTCGCTGTCTCGGTCGCAAACGGCACTCAGGAGTTCGATGCACGCACATTGCAGGATCACATTTCGGCGCATACCGCGAGCGATCTCCTTTACAAAAACGCGTTGAGCGACCGCGCTCGCACCACCTTCGGCGGTCTTATCCGGGTCGAGCCGCACGCCCATTTCACTGATGCGTATCAAAAAGTCCGCAATCTTCTCTTGAGTGACGACTCGGAAGCCAACTCAATGCCCGGCCTGGAAATCCTCGCTGACAACGTCCGTTGCACCCACGGCGCCACCTCCGGCCAGGTCGAAGAAGACCAGCTGTTTTACCTGCGCTCTCGCGGAATTCCGGTTCCAGTTGCCCAACGCCTCATCGTCACCGGTTTTCTCGACGAAGTCATTCAACGCCTTAATCAACCCGCGATTGCCGCGCATTTGCACGGGCTGGTTGAACATAAATTCGCTACGTAGCGTCGATCGCAAACGCACGCGTTTACTGTCAGTCTTCCCTTGCGCGTCTGCGTCCCAGAGTTGGCGATCGCGGGAGGGCGATCACCAGCACACGAGGTGCATGTGTTCCCCAAAAGAACCGGGTCGCGGACAGATCGCGCGTCCCTGCGCGGCCACCGATCCTTAGTGCGCCGTCTCCTGGTCGGTATTTAACTCGAAATTGATTTTTACGTCGTAATGATCGCCGTTTCCGAGCCCGGACGGCACCGGATCGACTTGCGTTACCCGTTTCGCAATCGCCGCTACCGACTCATTCACGACAATATTTTCAGAGGGCTTGATGATTTCGAAGCTGGAAACGCGCCCATCTTTCTCGATTCGCACTTTGACGAGCGTCGAAATCCTGGTGCCGGAAGCGACGGTAGTCGTCGGCTGAATCCAGGCGCTGTAAAAACGATCATGCAGCATATTGCCATACCACCCGAACTCCGATGCGCTCTTCCCGCCGCCAGCGTGGCCACCTTTGCCGGCTGAACTTCCTTTCCCTGTGTTGCTCTCAGATG
>Ga0193728_1002109_pt1 | contig 10267 bp, 1 predicted proteins | sample U1c1metaG_FD_143037 | JGI IMG/M metagenome (GOLD analysis project Ga0193728, IMG submission 143037) | Soil microbial communities from a riparian zone of the East river system, Colorado, United States - U1c1 | ecosystem: Environmental > Terrestrial > Soil > Riparian zone | place: USA: East River... | reverse complement strand
AGAATAGTTTTATAGCCTAGAATTTAATTCCAGATAATTAAAATATACTTAAGATAATTGAGAATCTCCTAAATATGTATAAGTAAGAGCACCTATATAGATTAGAAATATACCTTATTATACTTTAAACCTAAAAAACGATATAGAGTGCCTAGCTAAATTGGGTAAAAGAGTTCCGGTATATTATTAAGTGCGTAAAATGCATCTTAAAAGCGCTTGTTCTTTAATAGCTGCTATAAATCTTTCTCTTTTATAGCTGTAAGCTAACTCCACCATTAGTTCTCTGATTTATTATCATTTCTTTAATAATAATATAAGATCTTATAAAATATTTCTCTATCTAAGAAGGGCTGCTCGTTTCTAAAGGCCTCTATAATATTTATTAAAGCGTTTAAAGAGAGTTCTAGAAATCGTGTTAGACACTTATAGGGGGTATAAATATTAAAACTTACGCTTAGAGTAAAGCTTAATAATCTACTATTGATTATTTAGATCTAGAACTTGCTTAGTAGCATAGATATAGTGTAATCTATTAAGGCAATTAACTTAGGTTATAGGAAGGTAGGGAATCTTCGTAGTATCTTCCTTCTAATAAAGTGTATTCTTATCAATACTAGAGACCCTAAGAGCATCTATAAGTGCATTATTATCTATAATAGCCTTAATAAAATATTCCTTAGTTAATCGGTCGCAACTAGTTCTCTTAAAAATATTTTTTAGGACTGTGACCTTTTTTTTAGACGGCCTATAATAATATTTACGCGCTAAAGAATGCTCGAAATTAAGTGCTTTAAGGTCAATCTTTACAACCCCTCTAAAACACTACGCTTTAATAGCTGCGAAGTCTTTATCTAGCGTATCTATTGCTATTATTTCTTCTTCTAAGTGTAGTATAAGCTATAAAAATCTTAAAAGTAGTTATAATATAAGCCTAGTTTATAGAAGATCGGAAGAGGGCGAAACGTTGTCCGCCCCTAAAAACCCGCGTATATTTAAAAGTAGGAAAGATTTAGGATTTAGGATCCTGGAATTCGGTTTCTTAAATCTAGATCTAATCCGGCATCGCTAAACTAGATTCCGAATTTGGTTTCTAGAAAATTGAATAAGTACTACCTCTAATAGTATATTAATTCTCCTATATTTAAGGCGTAGTTTATTAGACTATACTAGGGAAGCGGCTATAGAGAGCAGCTTATACGCTAGAATATAAGACAACTAGTTAACAGTTCGTTAAGCCGAGCGGTGCCACGCATATTATATTAGCGCATATCTTTTAAATCCCCCGGCCCTTATCAATAGCCGCCACCAGTAGAGTACTAACTTGTTCCTATCGGAATAACACAAATACCGGAACCTATCTCTATTTTGGTATATATATCCTACTATACCTTTCTTATATTATCGTTATTGTAATAAAGTATCTCTAAGACCAGAAGTATAGTAAGAGAGCATCTTGTTTTATATCTTATAACCAAATCCTATACTTATTAGGCAATAGGTTAAATATCTATAGAGTATCTTAGTAACACCTATAAGGATATAGGCTTATTAGAACTAGAAGACTCTAACTATAATCCTAAGTCTAGCTCTAAAGAGGAAACTGGCATTCTAGAGGACGCTATAAAGCCCTATATACGCCAATTAGAAAAGAATATAAATAAGCTAAAGTAAAAGGAGAGGTTTAACTGTATAATTAAGGGGTGCGGGTCTAATTTTACTAGGTAGTTATCCCTCTTAAGATATATCTAGGATATAGTAAAGACGGAATCGCCGAGTATAGCCTATATTACCTACCTCTACCAATTAAAAACTAAACCCTATAAATCCTATAGAGAGGACTTTAAAGACCTAAAGCTACTTAATTAATACTATAGAGTAAGACACCTAGGCCTATAGAAGGAATTAACGGGAATAAAGCCTTAGCTAGTAAAGCCTTAATTAGAAAAGCCTTAACTAGTAAAGACTCAGTTATTAAGATATACGTGCCTAAAACAATTTAGCCTTTTATTTACTAACATCACCTTGCCAATTAGCAACACCTAGTCTATCCTTATCCCCTATTTAGCAAAAGTATTAACTAAGCCTATTAACTACCTTAGATAGTTACGCCACTTATACTAGCAATTAAGCCTATAACATCGCTCTATAAGAGCTCTGCGACCTAGCCTCAATACTATATAGCAGTTATTACAATTAACCAACAACTTTTAACTACACTTAAGGCAGCTAGAGTATAAATGGTTTTAATATAGTTACTTAAGTTGTAAAACGCCTAAAATATAATAATAATCGTAAGTAGATTACTAATATATAATACGCTATAGCTAACCTAATAGTACCCTATAAATCCTTACTAATTTAAGAAGCTTAAACCTAGAATTACTTAAATCTAGAAGTATTAAATCCACCTACTTTCCTAATAGCTAGTCAATCCACCGCTTACCTAGGGGGACTTGGTCAAGATACTTAGGTTATCCTTAATATAGATATTTATGTAATAGACCCAAATAATTCCTTTAGTCTCCTAGAAGAAACTATATTACTATATAGAGAAAATAGGTTATATATAGTCTCTATTACGCCGCAACTTCTTACCAATTTCTTGCTTGCAAAGTTTAATCCTTTAGAGAGCGTCCTATTTAAACTTCTATAGAAAAGGGAGTATAGACTTCTAACGATCTATTTAGGCGATAAAAATGCAGTGTTATTTTCAAGCGACTTAGGCTTAGAGCTACTAGAGTACTCTCTATTAAGTTCTACTGTGGCGAAAAAACCGTACTAAAGGATTACCAAAAAGCATACATCTTCTGCCCACCCTAACAATAGTCTAACCCTATTCCTCTAGACCTATACTAATTAAGTTATATAGAGGTACTTATACTACCCTAATACCGCTTTATTTCTAAATAAAGACTATAAGGATATCTTCACCCGTAACTAATGTATTATTACTAACCGTAATATTCTTGTCTATCTTAACCTCTTATTTATACTATATATTGCTTAGTAAAAAATATATTGCTATAAGCTATAGAGAGTATTACTATTTTAAAGGCCTCTTGCTCTAGCTTAGCATTAGAGAAATTCTAAATCCTATACGCCACCTCTTCTATTAATATTGTTTATATATAATAGAGAGCGCCGAATATCTTTAGCCGCCTACTAATCTAGGGATTTCGCCTAAGGTTTTTAGGGAGATTAGTCTTAGGATTCGTGGCCATAAGGAAGCGCTTACAGGACCGTATAGGAAGTAGATACCGTTTACTAGCCTTATAGGCTTAATAGTCGACCTATAGATACTTCTATATATAAAGCTTTTCCGCTTACTTATATTATATCTACTCCTTATAGAGTTAATCGAATATAACAAAACTGCGCTAATAACGATGGCTTAGAAGTTAGTAGGTAAAGTATAATAGGAAACAAGTAGCGATAAAAAGAGCCATAAAAATAATTTGATGCCTAACCTCCTTATTCCCTTTTTAGAAGGTAGGGCAATCTACTAAGGTAGTACCCCTCCACGTCCTCCGACTAGTTGCTATTACGTTATTACTACTACTAGCTACTTTAGCCTATTAGAAGTATAAAAATGCTATAACTCTCTTTTAATTACGTTTATTTAACTCTATTAAGGCAATAGTTCCTCGCTATATATTGCTATAACTTTGTAGTTTAAAGTCTTAGTCCCCCTTACTCGGCTTTCTAAACTACTAACTCGCTAGGTATAAGTGCGTGGAAACATTTTCTTTAGCCTAAGCTAGCTACTAGATCGGCTGGCTAAGTCGTTTTTATAACTCCTATATAAGGCTTATTATGGCAATTATACTTAATATAAACTGCTTATACTTCGCCTTAATTTTTAATATAGGGGGTAGGGATATTATAGGGTACCTAACTATTATATATAAGTCTAACCTATAGTTAAGATAATAATTATAATTAAAGTATTAAGGTGCAATATATATATATCACCTAGTTATATAACTAAGGTTACTGTTTCTCCTGTCTGCCGTTCCTAGGTATATTTACTAATATTTATAGTATAAGTTACTTTATTACCTAGAAAGGCTATATACTATATTAAAGAGATACCAGTAGTACGTTCTTCGTCTACTACTATTTTGCTAAATTCTATAGGAAAGTCCTAAGGCGTATATTTAGCAATATAGATTAATTTCTAGGCCTAAAAGAGTATAGAACGGATAACCTATAAATATATTAGTGTTCTATTCTATTAATTTTAAGAATATTAAACTTCTTATATCGTTAACAATAATATCCTCCCTAATTATGTTGCTTTTAAATATATTCTTAATAACCCCTTTTAAGTAAAGAGCGCCTTCGGATTATAAAGTGCGTATAGCCTCGTTTAGATTAGCTGGGAGAAAGAGCGTCCGTCTAATTGTTTGTACTTATATGCTTTAGGTATCTATCCTTTAATTATTAATCTACTAATGCTAGTTAGAGAGTAAGGAGCTATTTTAGTAGGGTGTAGTTAAGTTACGTATAATATTAGAGTAGTTTTCTAAAAGCTATAGAATTTTAATATAACCCTTCCGTTCTATAAAAGCGTAGGAAGAGATAGCTAGAGGACCAGGCGTTACTGCGGAAGTTATATTGTATAATTACTTTTCTTTATTAAATGTAAAAGGACTATATATAGCCTTTATAACCTAATAGCGGATAGAGAAAAAAAAAGGAAAGAGAAGGAATAAAGGATAAGAAGTAGGATGGAAAGGAAAAGTATTTTCCAAATAAACCTATACTTAAAGTTTCTCGAAGGGAGTAAGGCTACGGGCGCGCTTGCTAAGCCTACCGCTGGGCTCCTAACTGGTTAAGCAGCGAAGTGTATATATATAACTAGTAATAACTTACCCTAGTAAAATACCTTCCTTAAATTAGAATAAGTGCTAATAGCTAATATAAGAATATAATATCTAGATAAAAGTACGAACTATTAAGAAATAAAGACGTTATTCTTGTTAACTTAATAATATATCTATAACACAAAGAAAGGATAGAATATGTAATGACTGATCTTAGGTTAACTAAGAATAGCTATATATGGATATCTAAATATTTAAGCTATAAGTTGCCTTTTCCGTGTTAAAATAGGCGCTGTAGTTGTAAATCTGTGACTTAAGTGGTAGTCCTAATACCGACTTAAGAACAGGTCTGTATAATGCGATTGGTATAAGTATTGACTTCGGAGTCTACCCGAATTGAAAGCATTATATTATTTACTACTTTGCTAATTCGATTCCTCTAGAAAGATAGAAGCCGATAGGATTAAACTAGAGTTCTAAATATGAAGGTATAAATAATTACCCGCTGGAACGGAATAAGCCTAAATTCGCCTAGTAAACGCTGTATACTATTATATAGAATACCTCGTTTTGATATCTCCCCGCCTCTTAATCTAAAAGAGAGATTAGAATTACTCTGATGGTTAGAAGCGTCTTTTATAATGGCGAATGCAAAATTATATAAATTATAACTAATTATATGCCCCAAAGCCACTTTATTAACACTATCTCGCTAGTACTCTACAGCTAGCCTTAAGGAGAGCACTTTAACTAAACGAAGCTTAGTTTTAGAAAATCTGCTAATATAATAGGTGCTCTCTTAACTAAACTAGTTATGTTCCTATCTACTACTAAGACTCCTCTATAGGTGGCCTACCTGCCTACTTCTAGTAGTTAGAATAATCTATTTACAGCTTCTAGTTAAGCCTCCGTGCTTATTTAGTAGCTATCCTCTTTAATATACCCTACCCTCTAAATTTAGTATATATAAAGCTAAAAGGGCCAATAGTTATCTTACTACTACTGCCTCTAGTTCTATAGTATTAATATTATTATCTAAAAATAGTTCTAGACATTCTTCTGGCGTGTACTTAAATATTACCAAGTATATAGTGTTGGCGAAGTTAAGTAGGTCTAAGCGTGGTAAATCTATAAACAAATCTTTATTAAGTATATAAACCTACTAATATAATTTTATAAACATAAACCCCTAATCTTTTTTAAAATTAGAAAGTATTATTATAGGGAATATCTAGTGTATATCTAGTCTAGGGCGATATTTAAGATCTGTTTTAGTGTGAAGTATTAGGTTGAGGAATATGCGTGCGAAAGGGTTTAAAGTGTAAAGGTTAAGATTTAAGGCTAGGTGATCTGGTTTAGGACAATAGATAGAGAAAATGAGTAAATTTAGGGCTAGTCGAAGATAGCGGTCCTAAAGTCTTCTAGGAGGTATTAAAGTGTAGTATTAATCCTCCTATTTGGTTAGGTAGTAGGGAGGAGGAGCTATAGCGGTAGAGTATAGTAGATCCTTCTATTTACTTTAATTATAGGTAGGAGGTAGAGATAGATCCTTATCTTTAGTCTAAAGGAGCCTAGGAGTATAAACAGAATAATTAGTTAAATATATAGGCTGTTCCTAACCCTCTAAAAAGGGATACTAAACTATTTAGAAAGAGTACTCTCTAAATTAAGCGTAAAGTAAAGGAAAGTTAGAATATAGTAACTGAGAGTAAAACGCCTAACGTATATAATCTCTATATATATTTAGAGTAGTTAAGGAACTAGTATAAGACCATAAAATTAGTTGGCGACTATAACTTCTTCTGTCCTAGGTTAGGGAGAGAGACAATTCCTGTATGTAGATACGAATTAACTGTAAAGGGCTACTTTAGACTTAGAATATAAGGTGAGTTTTACTTATACATATATATATAAGTCGAAACCTACTAATAGGATAGGCTATAGTAACCTTTAAGAAGCGAGCGGTCCGATTATACCTATAGGTGGAAATGGTTTTAATTTATTAAGCCCTCTTTACGTATATATATTTAAGTCGTTTGCGTATATATATTTAAGTCTTTTGCGTATATATATTTAAGTCATTTATAAATATGTATTTAAGTCATTTATATATATATACGCAAGTTGCGAATTACCAATAGGATAGGCTATAGCAAATGATTTTAATTTATTAAGTCCTTTTTATATATATATACGTAAGTTTAATAGAGCTACTAACGCCTCCTATATATAGATCTTCTAGTGGGATCTATATTCCGCCTTAGGGCTAATTTCCACTTTTATATTATCTAATAGTTAAGTTAATTATAAATGATATACTAAATATAGCGATTTAGATATTAAATTGATAAAGTATAGAGAGAGCTAATATATAGCTGGTTTTGCCTGGTAATGCTAAGTATATATAGTTACCTTCTTACTGCCCTAATTTCCTCCCTATATTTATCTCCTTATAGCTCTTAAACTGTGCTCTAATTTGCCCTATCTACTAGCCATTTACCCTTTAGTATAGATTACTTTATTTTAATCTCTAGCTTATTTACGTTAGCTGTTAATTCCTTTATCTACTATATCTGGCCACCTATTATACCAGCTTCTAAATTAGACTAAGATTTTAGCTATAGCACCTTAGTTAAGGAATCTTGCCTAGATACTATATTATTTGTCGAGATAGATCTAGAAAAAGCTGTTCCTAAGCCAATCCCAGCTTATTAGACCACAAGCTTAGTAATTAAAAGTTCTCCCTTTATTAGTCGACTATCCTATCTAAAAGGCTACTAAAGGGCACCTCAACCTAATAACTTCTTCTAACTTTAGTATAAACTTCTCTAAGTTAATAGCGTAGATAAATGCAACGCGGAATATGCCAGTTATAGAACAATATACTTTTTTACCTAAGAGGAGCGGTATTTATTCTATAATATTATAGAGGGAAATAGACTTAAATCGCTAAAGCACCCTCTCTACTTAGATAAATTTTATCTATTGCTATTTAATATTACTAAGGCTATTAAGCTTTAAGTAAGTTTAATCTTAAATACACTATAACCACTCTAATTTAGCTATAGAAGAAAGCGTAAATAATTCTATTAAGTTGGTGTAAATATATTAGGGAAAAGGGTGTAAAGAATACTAGGCTGTTATAGGCACTAGGAATTATAATGTAGTAATTTAGCTCTATAGGTTCTGGCGTTTATATTTATAGTAGCTACTTTTTATACTATTTAGTAGTGTTTTATAATAGATTTTAATATATAATTATAATAAAATCCTTACGCCCCTAAATCTATTAGCTTGCGCTACTATAGAACCTAGTCTATATGCCTAGAAGATCTAAAACTAAAGTGCCCCTATAGTAGATAAGAATTTATGCCTGCCTTAGCCTAGTCGCGTAGTGCCCTATTAGTTAGAGTAAATATATTTATAGAACAACTCTCTCCTTAACCCTAATATTCTATAACTAACTTTACCTATTCTTACTATTAATAATTAACTAACCTAAAGCCTTAAAAATGGATATCAATAGTCTACTTTCCCTAGATCTAACAATACTAGTGCCCTAGAGATTTACTCTACCAGATCCAACGGTTCTAGCACCTAAGAGATTTACTCTACTAGATCTAACGGTTCCAGCACCTAAGAGATTTACTCTACTAGATCTAACAGTTCTAGTACCTAAGAGATTTACTTTACCAGATCTAACAGTTCTAGTACCTAAGAGATTTATTTTACTAGAGATTTCAACGTTTATCTTTCTAGTCTTAATACTACTAACTAGCTGCGCAATACTAGATATTTAGAAGAAATGCGTGTTAAAAGTTCGTACCTCTAGTACTTCTTTTTAGTTACTTTGCTAATACTTAATATAGAATAACACAGCTAGCTCTAATCCTAATAGCTACAACCATTCTATAAATATACCGCCTTTAAGACTAGACCCTTTACTCCTATTAAACTCAATTAGTTTAGAATTAGTTTAGCTCGCACTAATACGCCTTTAGAACATATATACGTTAATAGTTTATACCACTAGTACCCCTTTACTAATTACCCTACTAATACTTAATGTAGTATAACGCAGCCAGATCTTCTAATAGTAGCACGCCTCCTACTAGCGGGTATATATTGCTTAGCTCGCCTCTTACTAATAGCAGGCCTTCTATAGATATCTTAGTATATAGTTAACTAAGCGGAAAGAAGCGTTGCAACGATGCTTAGGATATGTGATGTAATAAATAAAGAAAAAGGAATATATAGAAAGAGAATGTAAAGTTGCTTCTAGGCATAGTAGTAATAAAATATTAGAATTGTTGTCTAAGGAAGTATAGTCCTTTACTATCGCCAGTATTTAGCGATTCTGGCGTTATAACTAGCCGCGAACCTAGTATTACCAGTAATAGTTAATCCAGCGTTATAAGTAACAGTCAATCCAGCATTACCAGTAATAGTCCCCTACTATCACCAGTATTTAGCGATTGTAGCGTTATAACTAGCAGCGAATCTAGCATTAATGGTGTTAGCTAATATATTATTAGCACCTCTGCTAGCTAGTTAAGCGCTATAGTTAGTAATTATTATAGAGATATTAGTAGTAATAGATCTAGTAGTCTAATGTCCCAGTATTGCTTACGTTTGTATTATCCGCCCCTCCTAATATCTATTATACTAAGACTTCTAAGGATGCTTTTATAAGCTACTATAGGAAGGTATTAAAACCTAGTTAGTGAAAGCAATAGTTGATTATAGGTATAAATGGGATTAAATTTCGGAAGTACTTAAGACTACTAAGCCTGCTTATAAATATTATTATTGTAACGCGATATAAGGGCCTCGTTATAGGCTATCTACGCGATAGCGAGAAACTAAAGATAAATTCCTGGATGACGAAAGAGCAAAAGGCGTTATATTTAATGTAATTACTATAAGAATAGGATAGTATATACCTTTATAATGTGTATATAGATACTAGAGGTATAGGTTATGTCTTGGTAACCCTAAAGTATTTTACTTACCACCGTTATAGTAAACACAAACTTAAAAGACTTGACTTCTCCCTGTTCCCCGCTTAATGCTCTATATACTAGGGCGAGAGTATAAAAGGCAAGCTATAGGAGAGCCCGGAAGATAGTATTCTTATTTCCTCTCGTACTAGTAAAAATAGAAAAAGTTTTTAGGCTATTTTAGCTTTGCTTCCGGGTAGAACAAGTAATATATATTCCTACTAATATGACGTCCTTAAAAAACGTAGAAAGGTAGAGCTATGTTTAGATAGAAAGCGGAAATACTAATATTGGAGTAATTTAGACCTTTAAAGAGCTTAAAATTTAAAGCGAATAGGATTAATATAGGGCTAGGTAGGAAAAATAATAGGGAGATTAGGAGAAGTATATAGATAAATAATAATGGGTAGAAGGAAGAATAAATAGTTACTAGAATAGTTA
>Ga0193728_1002108_pt1 | contig 10269 bp, 6 predicted proteins | sample U1c1metaG_FD_143037 | JGI IMG/M metagenome (GOLD analysis project Ga0193728, IMG submission 143037) | Soil microbial communities from a riparian zone of the East river system, Colorado, United States - U1c1 | ecosystem: Environmental > Terrestrial > Soil > Riparian zone | place: USA: East River... | reverse complement strand
AAACAAGAAAATCCATTTTATTGAAGGAGAACCATTAACTCAATATAGAATGCATGCTCCAAGTATGATACATTCTATGCCTGCAAATGAACTTAATAGATTGACGAGATATATTAAAACAAAGTTTAATATAAAAGATGATGGAATTAACTCTTTAGAAGAGAAAATATCTTCTTTAGCAAATATTAAGATAGTTCCTGCTTTAAGTGAAGTTACGGTACAATTTTTCTGGGCTTCAGCAGATATGATTTTTTCGGAAGAAAAATCTCATCAGCAAACTTACAGTCTAACTACAGATGCAACAGAACTTTCTTTCGATTTACCGGAAAGTGAAAAAGAGATTCAATTTATACGACTTGATATAGGTAATGCAATTGGATTATTAAATATTCATGAAATTGAGATTAAAGATACGGCAGGCCAAGTAATATGGAAGTGGGATAAGTATTCGATCCATTATAAAAATGGATTATTGATGATCGCCAATAATTCACATTGGCCAGGTAAAGCTATCCAGCTTTCATTATCCGATGATCCCCATTTTGTACTCGCCACTAATATCACACAAGTATCTTCTACAAAATCAACACTTCATATTTCACTTTCAGCTGTTGGAAAGAATCAATTTGACTATTTAGATAGTCTGATTACAACTCCAATATCATTTATTACCGAACATGATATTTCAGGCTTGCATGAGATAAATGAAATTTTGAAAAACGAAAACAGCCAACAGACAGCAGAAATATTGCATACGCGTACTTTAATAAATAATTTAAACGAGGAAAAGACTATTCTTAATAAAAGAATTGCTCTTATTGAACAAAACACGCATAGTATTATCTTAGAAAAACAACAACATGCCGAAGAACTAAAGGGATTAAAATCACAGCTTATTGAAGCCACTAAAAAAATCAGTGAATTAGCACAATTAACGGATACAATACTGAAGCATGAAAATACTATAAAAGAATATAAGCTAACCGAGAAAAATTTATTAATTCAAATTGAGCAATCTAAAGAGTTCATACTGAAACAAGAGGCGTTATTTATTCAGAATATTGAATCCCTAAATATTCTTAATAAAAATATAGTATTAGAAAAAGAAAATAAGGATGCACAAATTATAGGCAAAGAAAAACAATTGGTTGAAATTATAAACATTAAAAATAAATTACAAAAAGAGCTTCTTGATCATAGTAATTCAATAATTCAGTTGCAAACTGAAAACAATCAGCAAAAAAAACTGCTTGAATACAAGATCGAACAAGTCACTTCACTAACAAACGAAAAAGTAAAAAAAGAAACAGAAATAATAGCCCTCACAAAACAAATAACAGAAATAACACAGCAGAACGGAAGGCTAATTAATCAATTTGATGAGCAACAAAAAAAATTGGACTTACTAAATACAGATCACTTTGATTTAAAGAAACGCAATTCTGAAATTGAAAATGAATTATTTAAAACTGAAGAGAAAAATAAAGTATTAGAAAATTCGATTTTTTTATTGAGAGCAGAGCTTCAGGAATATATAAACAAGTACGACAAAAAGAATCTATTTCAGATTATAATAAATAAACTTAGAAAAAACAACAACTAATATTTATGTTTACTTTTAATTTAATACCTGTAAATGATTTATTGGAAGTTAGTACCTCTGGTAAATTCATTCGTTATAAAAGCTTAGGAAATGATCCACAATTTAAGGTCAATATAAAAAGGCCTTTACCCAAAGGGTGGTACGAAATAAGTATACCCTTTAAAACAGCAAAAGGAGCCAAGATTAAACCTCGACTTTATTATTCATTTGATGGAATATTTTCAGAACAAGATTCAATATCTTTACTCCATAGCAATAGTAATTTAATTCGGGAACTTATTTACTTACCTTCAGAGATAAAGCATCTTCGGTTTGATCCAACAAATCAACAACTCTCAGAATTCCGTGTAAGTACAGTAAAAATAACTGAAGTATCTGACACTAAGGATATACATAAAATAATGCGATCAAAATCTTTATCTATACCACTTAATAAAATAATACCTGCAAATGATATTGAAATTGTAGCCTCTTCAAATGGTTCAATTCATTACCGCAGCATAGGATGCGACCCCAACCTTAATATTGACTTAGATTCTCCATTGCCAAAGAATTGGTATGAGTTAACGATTTCAGTTAAAGATATTGTGCTGAATATAATGTATCCACGACTTTATTTTAATACTGGCAAAGGATTTAATGAAGAAGAATCGGTTTTGCTTCCTCAGCCTGAAAAAGATCAAATAAAATGGCTGATATATTTACCATCCAACGTTTACCAATTTAGATTAGATCCAACTACTGAACCAGGAGAATTTAGTATACACAATATTGAATTAAAGTCACTTTCCAGATATGCTGCCGCATTAAAAAAATTCAAAGCTCTCCAGTATAAAACTAAAACAGAAAAAAACAATGCTACTCTTACTTTACTAAAAGCATTTACAAAACAAGGGTTGCCGGGAATAAAAAAGGAACTTTGGGACGGAGCTATTTTAACAGCACCGGTATCGGTAATCGGTTATAATAAATGGGTTGCCTTATATGACACTATTAAGGAAAAAGACATTTCAAAAATGAAACAGAAGGTTATTGGTTTTAAATATAAGCCATTGATTTCTATTATAGTACCTATTTATAACCCCGATTTAATTTTTTTAGAAAAAGCGATAAAGTCGGTTTTAAATCAAGTATATTCTCATTGGGAATTATGCTTGGCCGACGATGCTTCGCCAAATGAGGATGTAAAGAAGATATTGAAATCTTACAGCAAAAAAGACTCAAGGATAAAGGTAATTTTCAGAGAAAAAAACGGACACATAAGCGAAGCCAGTAATAGTGCCATATCAATTGCTACAGGCGAATATATTGCTCTTTTAGATCAGGATGATGAGCTACGCCCCCATTCATTATATATGATCGCAAAAGAATTAAACAAAGACCGTAATTTATGCTTACTTTTTAGCGATGAGGATAAGATTGATAAAAACAGCCATCGGTTCAATGCATATTTTAAACCTGAATGGTCATTAGATTTACTATATGGCCAGAACTATGTAAGCCATCTTGGAGTATATAAAACAAGTATTGTGAAAGAAATAGGAGGATTCAGAAAGGGCTATGAAGGTAGCCAAGATTATGATCTTGTATTGAGGTTTATTGAAAAGATAAAACCTACACAAATAAAAAAAATAAATGCAGTTTTATATCACTGGAGGGCTATACCTGGCAGTACCGCCCTTGCTGCAGGAAGTAAGTTGTACGCTTATGATTCTGCTGTAAGAGCCATTCAGGATCACCTGGACAGAACTAAACAAAATGCAATGGTTTACCAGTTACCCGGTTATTTAGGGCTTTACCGCGTAAAATATTCTCTTCCTTCTGTACTTCCTAAGGTTTCACTTATTATTCCAACAAAAGACAAGGTAGATATATTGGATAATTGTATTCAAAGTATTATAAAGAAAACTACTTATTCTAATTACGAAATTATTATAATCGATAATGATAGTAAAGAAGAAAAATCAAAAATATATTTTAAAAAACTGGAGCAAAAAAATCAAAATATTAAAGTTATTTCTTATAAAAAGCCGTTTAATTATTCTGCGATAAATAATTTGGGTGTCCAAAATTCAAAAGGCAGCATATTGGGCTTTATTAATAATGATATTGAGATAATAAGTGAGGACTGGCTAGAAGAAATGGTTAGCCACGCACTTCGAAAGGAAGTTGGAGCTGTAGGCGCTAAATTATATTTCAGCAACAACACGGTACAGCATGCAGGTTTAATAGTGGGTCTTGGCGGAGTAGCCGGACATATTTTAAAACATACATCGCGCACTAGTCCCGGATACTTTGGAAGAGCACTATTAACTCAAAATTTTTCTGCCATAACTGCTGCCTGCATAATTATGCGAAAAGAGTTATTTGAAAAAGTTGGAGGTTTTAATGAAAAGGATTTAAAAGTTGCATATAATGATGTTGACTTATGCCTAAAACTGCGGGAAAATGGGTATCTGATTTTATGGACTCCTTTCGCCGAGCTATATCACCTTGAATCTATTTCCAGAGGATTGGACGATACTCCTGAAAAGATAGCAAGGTTTAAAAGTGAAATTCAGTATATGGAGAAAACATGGAAAACCCACGAATTAAATGATCCTTATTTTAATCCTAATCTTGATAAACATGCTGAAGATTATGGGTTAGCATTTCCGGAAAAAAAGGATAACTATTGGGAAGAGAACTAATATTAAATGAAATAGGGAACTATTTATAAAAAATGAGAAACGATTATTTTAAAACCACAGAATACCTGAGAAGCTTCCTATGCTTGGAAATATCACCTTTAATGAGTCCAATTCTCCCTCCAGAAAATAGGAATACCCGATTTTTGGATATTTGCAGCACGGAAGATTTGAAAAAAAAATATGAAAATGATTCCAGCATTGACATAAATAAAATCGTGAATGTTCATTATGTTCATGGGGATCAATCTTATAAAGAATTAGTTGGAGTTGATAAGTTTGGTTTAGTAATAGCATCTCATGTTGTAGAACATGTTCCTAATCTAATAAACTGGCTACGCGATATTGAATCTATTTTATTGGAAGGTGGCTTGTTGCAACTTGCCGTACCAGATCAAAGATACTGCTTTGATTTCCGAAGGCGTTTATCTAACATATCAGATATAATGGGAGCATTTATTGAAAATAGAAAAAAACCTTGTCCTAGAGACGCATATGACCATTTTATGTTTGCTCACCACGAAACATGTAATGATCCAGTGCTACATCATGCCGGCAATTCACCAAAGGAATTCATCATCAAAGAAGAATACCATTTATTTGCTACAATGATGGCTGAAAAATCGTTAAACACCTATGTTGATGTTCATTGTTGGCAATTTACACCAGAAACTTTTACTGCTCTTTCTAATTTTTTATACGAAAACGATCTTATTGGTCTTAAATTGCTTGAATCTGAAACTAAAAAAACTCAATTCAATACATTTGAATTTTTTGTTACATTACAAAAAATCAAATAGAATATTGAAAGCTTATTCTCTATAAACTATATGCCAATTTACGATTTAACTCCTGTTCACGATTTAGTAATCATTTCGTCTTCAGAAAAAAGTACACATTACCGAAGTATAGGTAATGACCCGCATTTTGAAATTCCCCTCCCAAATATTCTGCGTAAAGGTTTATATGAAATAAAAATTTCAGTAAAAATGATTACTGGAGAATTAATTAAGCCGCGCTTATATATTGACACAGGAAAAGGATATAATGAAAATGAAGCCATTGCCCTTCCTCCCTTAATTAAAAATGAAATAAAGTGGATTTTAAATTTCACTTCAGAAATAACCCATATCAGGTTTGATCCGTCAGTGGGTATTGGGGAATTTAGTATAAATGAATTCACCTTAATATCACTGTCTGATTCAGAAATTAAAGACCTCGAAATAAAACTTCATAATAAAAACTATACAATCAGGAATAACTACTTTAAGTTTGATTATTTAAATAAGTTTCTTTGTCTCGAAATATCACCTTTATCAAGGCCACTTATTGCGCCCAAACACCCTAATTCAAGATTTCTTGATATTTGCAGTACCGAAGAATTAAAAAAGAAATATTCTGATGATCCTGACGTTAATAAAAATGAAATTGTTCAAATTCATTATGTACACAAAAATCAATCTTATAAAGAATTAGTTGGAGATGACAAATTTGGTTTAATAATAGCCTCGCATGTTATTGAGCATGTTCCAAACCTAGTAGGCTGGTTTCAGGATATTGAATCTGTATTATTAGATGATGGGTTATTACAACTTGCTGTCCCAGATAAAAGATTCTGTTTTGATTTCAGAAGGCGTTTATCCAATATATCAGATATAATGGGAGCATATATTGAAAACAGAAAAAAACCATCAGCAACAAGCGTATACGACCACAGCATGTTTGCTCAAAATGAACTCTGTAATGATCCAATATTACATCATTCAGGGCGTTCGCCAGTTGATTTTAAACAAACAAAAGAATATCATCAATCAGCTTTAAAAATAGCACAGCAATCAATAAATGAATATGTTGATGTTCATTGCTGGCAATTTATACCTGAAACCTTTACCACTCTTTTTAATTTTTTATACGAAAGAAAACTAATCAGGTTAAAATTATTGGAAAAGGAAACCAGGCTCACTCAGCAGAACGAACATGAATTTTTTGTAACATTTAAAAAACAAAAATAATCATGCAAATCGAACCCGCCCATTTAAATAAACAGCAATTTAAAATATCGGTGTTCGTACATATATACTATGGTTCAAATTATGATTTTTTAAAAACTCATTTATTAAATCTTGTCAATTATAATACATCCTATTTATTTAATATTAATCTTGCATCCATTCAAAAAAATGAAATTATTTCTAAAATAACCAAAGATTTTCCACAAGCTTATATAATTGAAACCCCTAATATTGGTAAAGATATTGGAGGAAAACTAGCTCTGGTAGATCTGTACTTGCGCCTCAATATAGAATCTGATTACATTATTATTCTTCATGACAAACTTAGCCCACAGGCATTAAATGGTACTGAATGGCGAGATAAATTACTTAAAATTATAGAAAAAGAAAATATAGAAACTATACTTGATATATTTCAAAACAATCAATCAGTTGGGGTAGTTGCTAATAAAGTATGTATTTTAAATGAATATTCTGAAGAGAATAATAGCTTTTCAACAGTAAATAATGACCTGTTAAAAGAGTATTTAATTAATTATCAAATTGAGACTTCTACCTACGATTTTGTAGCAGGTACTATGTTTTGGATCAGAAGTAATATTATTAAGGACTTTTTTATGAAATACCCTCCTCTTGAAATAAGAAAAAAATTAGAATCGGGAAATGTACTTGATAATTTGACCGGGACACATACACATGTTTTAGAGCGCTTACTGGGTTTACTTGCAGGAGGTTATGGTTATAAAATTCAAGGAATATAAGCCTATGCTATTTTCTATAATACCCATACTGCCTGCCAATAAGCTCAACCTGCCTGATATCATTACAGCAGGAGAAGTGGATATTGGCGGGTATGCTATTAATGTTTCAGATCAATTACCAGGCAAGGAATTAATTTTTCTTTATTCTCAAAAAAAGAAACATTGCTTTTACCTTGAATCTTTTGACAAACTTATTCAAACGCATAAGGAGTTTGTTTCCACAATCAAAAACCTTGTGCCTTTTTTCTTTAACTATACTTACTTAAAAATAAATAATCGTCCACTTGTATTACTTTATAGCCAGAAGAAAAACAAGCAAATTGAAATTGAAGCAACCAACTTATTAACTCAGTTGGTAAATGAACAAGGCTTTCCGGGGGTAGAGATCTTATTTATTTATGAATCTTGTCCTGATAATTTTAACGACTTTGATATTCCTGCCTATTATAATACGGCATTTTCTGATCTTATTGCAGAAGGTGATAGCTTGAATAAATTTATATTTTGGGGATTATCAGGGAAATTAATCGGACGGTTTTTATTTATTCCATATAAAAGTGACGAGCAGACCGCAATAACACTAAATACAGTAAATAGGACTATAAAGTCTGTATTAAAAAATAATAACCAATTGTCAGATTTAGTTAACTCATTTGCAGTAATCCAATCGCAGAATAATATTCTAAACCGTGAGAACACTTTACTGAAACAACAACTGGAAAATCAACAGGTCTTCCTGAACCTTACCAAAGAATCATTTAACCATGATCTTTCATGGTATATAAGTGAAGCAAAAAAAATAAAAGGATGGAGCGATGAAGAAATTAAGCGGCTAAAAGAATGGCATTATTGGCATTATGAAGTTTTACCAAATTGGTATAAAAAATTGGGGCTAAGAATTCTTAAATATTCTAAACCGCAAAAAAAAGATTCAGAAAATAAGTAATCCCCAATAAATTCTACTTAAGGGCAAATAACGGAACTGATTTACTATATATTTACTAATTGTCATTGTTTTTTTAACAAATAGATTTTTTCCTTAACTATGATAATTTGGCTTTTAACCTCTGAATTTCCTCCTGATTTTGGTGGTGGCATAAGCACGTATTGTCTTGAAACGGCTCAAATGTTCTCTTCATTTGGGCATAAGGTAACTGTAATTACTCAGAATTTTAAAGCAAATGAAATAATATATTCTCAAAAAGATAATTACAGAATAGTACGTTTTAATCCCTCTAAATATTATACTACCTCATTCTTAGGTTATGAGGCCAATTTAAGCTATGCTTTTGCCCAAGTTGTTAAAGAACTTGCTGGTAAGGAAGGCTTGCCAGATGTTATAGAAAGTCAGGAATACATGGGAATAGCCTATTATTTATTGCAATATAAATGGCTGCATTACCCGGTATTTAAAGATTTGAAAATAACTATTACGCTTCATGCTCCCTCTTTTCTCTATTGGGAATACAACAAAGTACCTACCTATCAATTACCCTATTTCTGGATCGGAGAAATGGAGCGGTTTTGCATTCGCAGCGCCGATATGGTTATTTCACCCAGTCAATATTTAGTGGATGAATTAAAGAGCAGGCTAAAAATTGATGATATTACAATACATATTCTCAAGAATCCATTAAGGATTAAGGAAGTGAAAGGTACTTCGACTTATACAAAGAACAAAATTTTGTTCTTTGGTAAACTAATACCACAAAAAGGATGTCTTGAACTACTTACCTATTTCAAACAGTTATGGTTGGAAGGATTCGAACATCCGCTTACTATGATTGGAGGAGGTAACCACATGTATCATCCTGAGGGAATAGACATGATCGATTTTATTAAAAAGAAATATAAAACTGATATTGAAAATGGCAAGTTAGTATTACTAGGTGCTATTCGGCCTGAAAAGCTGAAACAACATGTAATAGATGCCCATGTAATAATTATTCCAAGTATAGTTGATAACCTACCTTACACAGTACCGGAAGTAATGGGGCTTGGCAAAATTGTTCTCGCTTCAATACAGGGTGGCCAATCGGAAGTAATTGAAAATGGCGTTGATGGCTTTCTATTTGATCATACTGATCCGAAGTCTTTTGAAAAACAATTAAAGAGTATATTATCGTTATCTGAGGAAGCTATAAATAAAATCAGTTTAAATGCTGTAAATAAGGTCTGCAAGGAATTTTCATGTGATGCTATTCATGGTAGAAAAATCAAATTATTCGAAAATCTGTTCAAAAATAATACCGAAAAAAAACAGTTTCCATTTATTCGTCCAATTCAAAAAATTCAAATGAATTCTGACTCTATAAAACAGGAAAGTGAGTTGCTTTCAGTTGTTGTCCCTTATTATAATATGGGCAAATATGTTGAAGAAACTATAGAATCTATTATAAATTCATCATATAAAAAAATAGAGATTATTATTGTAAACGATGGAAGTACTGGTTCAGATAACCTGGAAATATTAAAGACTCTTACTCAGGCTTATAAAGAAGTGAGAGTTATCCATAAACCTAATGAAGGGTTGGCAATAGCCAGGAATATAGGAGCAAAAGCAGCAAAAGGGGAATACCTTGCTTTCCTTGATCCGGATGATACGGTAGAGTCAGTTTATTATGAAAAAGCCCTTACTGTTCTAAAGAGATTTGAAAACATTCATTTCGTAGGATGCTGGGCAAAATACTTTGGAGAATCTATAAGTTATTGGCCAACCTTCAATCCGGAACCTCCGTACCTGTTATTCCATAATATGATCAATAGCAGCGCTTTAGTGTATAAAAAACAGTCATTCCTTAATAAAGGCTTAAACGATGCGGAAATGATTTACGGAATGGAAGACTATGAAAGTGTTATTAATATGGTAGCGAACGGATACTCTGGTATTGCTTTGCCAGAAGCATTATGGAACTATCGAGTGCGCAATAATTCTATGGCACGAGCATTTACTAACACCAAACAGGTATATCTTTATAGCCTTATAGCTCAAAAACATAAAGCTTTTTATTCTACATTTGGTGCCGAAGTTGTTAATTTGCTCAATACCAACGGTCCAGGATTTAAATATGATAACCCTACTTTTTTCTATAATTTGCCCGGCAGTAATAATAGACTAAAACAATTAGTAATAAGAATTATAAAATCAAACCCACTTTTGCGAAAAATCGCAATTAAGATAAAAAACTCAATATAAGAAATGGTAT
>Ga0193728_1002107_pt1 | contig 10272 bp, 8 predicted proteins | sample U1c1metaG_FD_143037 | JGI IMG/M metagenome (GOLD analysis project Ga0193728, IMG submission 143037) | Soil microbial communities from a riparian zone of the East river system, Colorado, United States - U1c1 | ecosystem: Environmental > Terrestrial > Soil > Riparian zone | place: USA: East River... | reverse complement strand
CTCGATCATCAGATACGCCTCGACAAGTGGGGTCATGTCGGTCATCGCGGCTCTACCCATTACGCGCGCACACGAGGAGCAGCGTCGATGCCACGGCGATCGATCGTAAGCGTGGTTGCGAACGGAATGGGATCGTGAGGTGATCGTTTGAGGCGAACAGAAGGCGTACCTGCCGCAGAACGTGGCACCCTCGCCATAGCCAGCATGGTGATTTTGCCGCGTTCAGCGCCGTTTACTTGCTCAAGTACCCGTGGGTCCTAAAGTATCGTGACTATGAAATCCGACGACACCGGGGGCTATCGGTTACCGCTATTGCCCCTGCGCGACATCATCGTGTTCCCGCACATGGTCGTGCCCTTGTTCGTCGGGCGACCGAAATCGATGCAGGCGCTCGAGGAGGCGATGGCCGGCGACAAGCAATTGTTGTTGGCCGCGCAGCGCCGCGCAAAGACCGACGATCCGAGCTCCGAAGATATTTTTTCGATCGGCACCGTCGGTCACATCATCCAGCTGCTGCGGTTTCCGAAGGGACCGGTGAAGGTCCTCGTCGAGGGCCGCGCGCGCGCGAACATCCGCGGCTTTCATCAGATCGATCCGTTCTTCGTGTGCGAGGTCGACGACGTCGAAGAGCCAGAGGAAGATCCGGCGCTCGTGCGCGCGCTGATGGCGAGCGTGCAGGACGTGTTCGAAGACTACGTGAAGCTCAACACGCGGATCCCGCCCGAAATGCTCGTCTCGGTCCGCACGATCGACGAGCCCGGGCGACTGTCCGATACGATCGTCGCGCACGTCGCGTTGAAGCTGAAGGACAAGCAGGAGCTACTCGAGACGCCGTCACCGGCGAAGCGACTCGAGCGCCTCTCCGAGCTGATGCAAGGCGAGATCGAGATTCGTCAGGTCGAGAAGAAGCTGCGCACTCGCGTCAAGAAGCAGATGGAGAAGCAGCAGAAGGAGTACTACCTGAACGAACAGATGCAGGCCATCCAGAAGGAGCTGGGTGACCGCGACGAGTTCAAGAACGAGCTGACCGAGCTCGAGCAGAAGATCAAACAGAAGCGGATGAGCAAAGAGGCGAAGGAGCGCTGCCAGAAGGAGCTCAAGAAGCTCAAGCAGATGTCGCCGATGAGCGCCGAGGCGACGGTCGTGCGCAACTACCTCGACTGGGTGATCGCACTGCCGTGGGAAGACAAGACCGAGGATCGCCAGGACATCAACGAGGCCCAGGCGATTCTCGACAACGAGCACTACGGGCTCAAGAAGGTCAAGGAGCGCATCCTCGAGTACCTCGCCGTGCAGACGCTCGTCACGCGCCAGCGTGGACCGATCCTGTGCCTCGTCGGTCCGCCCGGCGTCGGCAAGACCTCGCTCGCGCGCTCGATCGCGCACGCGACCGGCCGCAAGTTCGTGCGGCAATCGCTCGGCGGCGTGCGCGACGAAGCGGAGATCCGCGGCCACCGGCGCACGTACATCGGCGCGCTGCCCGGCAAGCTGATCCAGTCGTTGAAGAAGATCGGCTCGAACAACCCGGTGTTCCTGCTCGACGAGATCGACAAGATGTCGATGGACTTCCGCGGCGACCCTGCGAGCGCGCTGCTCGAGGTGCTCGATCCCGAGCAGAACAACGCGTTCAACGATCACTACCTCGATCTCGACTACGACCTCAGCGACGTCATGTTCATCACGACGGCGAACCAGCAGCACGCGATTCCACTGCCGCTGCAGGATCGCCTCGAGATCATCGAGCTCCCCGGTTACACCGAATGGGAGAAGGTCGCGATCGCGAAGCAGTACCTGATCCCGAAGCAGGCGGAGAGCAACGGCGTCAAGGACCTCGCGGTGACGTGGACCGACTCGGCGCTGACCGCGATCATCCATCGCTACACGAAGGAAGCGGGCGTGCGCTCGCTCGAGCGCGAGATCGCGACGGTGTGCCGCAAGATCGCGAAGGACTGGCTCGCGGCGGGCCGCCCGACGGGCATGACGTTCGAGGTCGTGCCCGATCGCCTCGAGGCTTGGCTCGGCGTCGAGCGCTATCGCGAGGCGCGCCGCGAGAAGGAAGACGAGATCGGGTTGGCGAACGGCCTCGCGGTCACGGCGTTCGGCGGAGATTTGCTCACCGCCGAGGTCACGATCGTCCCCGGCAAAGGCAAGCTGACGCTGACCGGCAAGCTCGGCGACGTCATGCAGGAGAGCGCGCAGGCGGCGATGAGCTACCTGCGTTCGCGCGCAGGCACGTTCGGGCTGTCCAACGACTTCCAGAACAAGGTCGACATCCACGTCCACTTCCCCGAGGGCGCGATCCCGAAGGACGGTCCGTCGGCGGGCATCACGATGGCGACCGCGATGGCGTCGGCGCTCCTGCGCATTCCGGTACGCCAGAGCGTGGCGATGACGGGCGAGGTCACGCTACGCGGCCGCGTGCTGCCGATCGGCGGGCTCAAGGAGAAGATCCTCGCGGCGCATCGCGGCGGCATCACGACCGTGTTGATCCCCGACGAGAATCGCAAGGACCTGAAGGACATCCCCGAGGCCGTGCTTGCGGAGCTCGTCGTGCATCCGGTCAAGCACATGGATGAAGTGCTGCGCTTCGCACTCGCGCATCCGACTCCCGAGGAGTTCCTGCGGGAGCCGTCGAGCGTCGTCGACTGGCGCATCGTCGAGACGATGCCGCCGACCGATCCGCGCGACGCGCACTGAGTTACTGCGGCGGTCCGCCGTCGCAGCAGGCGACCGGTCGCGGCGTCTCGCAGCCGCCGTCGGCGTTGCTGATCCAGCTGTTCGCCGTGCCGCCGAGCGCGGTCAGCATCGAGCCACCGACGGTGTTGAAGCCGTTCGGCGAGTACGTCGCCGAAGACTGCGTCCACCCGGCGCACGTGTAGAGGTCGGTCGGCGAGTACGCCGCGTGATAGAGCCGCGACGACGGCGCGCTGTTGCCGGCATCGATCCACACTCCGGTCGAAGCGATCGGCGCGGGCACCGCGGCTTGATCGACTTCCCAGTCGGTGCACATGTGACTGCCGGAGAATTGCGAGTCGCACATCGCGCGCGCGCCGCTGCGGCCGCCGAGGTTGCCGCCGACCGGCGTCGTGGCGCCGCGGAACCGGACGGACGTGCCGCCGAGACAGCACGCGAGTGGCCGCGGAGTTTCGCAACCGCCGTCGGCGTTGCTGATCCAGCTGTTCGCGAAGCCGCCGAGCTCGGTGTACATGGAGCCGCCGACGGTGTTGAAGCCGTTCGGCGAATACGTCGCCGAGGATTGCGTCCAGCCCGCGCAAGTGTAGAGGTCGCCGATCGAATACGCCGCACGGAAGAACCGCGAGGTCGTGCTCGTATTGCCGGCGTCGATCCATGCATTCGTGCCCGGCGGCGGCGGGCTGGTCTCGTCGACTTCCCAGTCCGTGCAAAAGTGACTGCCGGGATACGCGGCCCCGCACAACGCGTGTGCGCCGCTGCGGCCGCCGAGGTTGCCGGCGCGTGCGCTCGTGTAGCCGGCGAACGCGACGTGAAGCGTTTCGTTACCGTTCAAGCCCGGAGGTCCCATCGCGCCTGCGGGACCCGCCGCGCCCGCCGCGCCCGCTGCGCCTGCTGGACCCGCTGGACCCGACGAACCCGTCGCGCCCGCAGGCCCCGTCGCTCCGGTCGCGCCTGTCATTCCCATCGGGCCCATCATGCCGATCGGACCCATCGGACCCATCGGACCGGCCGGACCCTGTGCACCGGCGGGACCTGCCGGGCCCGCGGGACCTGCCGGGCCTTGCGTGCCACTTCCGGATCCGGGCGGACCTTGCGGACCGACGGGCCCCTGCGGACCCGCGGCACCCACCGGACCTGGATCACCGGGTGGACCCGCTGGGCCTTCTTCGCCGGATCCAGCGGCGTCGTGACAGGCAGCCACGACGACGAGCAGCAACGCGAGACGGTTCATGCCGGACCGAGCCGCGAGCGCGGCCGCGGTCGCACGTTATTTGTCGTGCGATGCTCGCCGCCATGCTCGAACGGCTCGAAGACAACTTGTGGCGTGCCGAAGCTTCGGTACCGAAGATGCCGCTGCATCGCGTGATGACGGTCGCGAAGCTCGCGAGTGGTGGGCTCGTCGTGCACTCGGCGATCGCGCTGCCCGACTACGCGGAGCTCGACGCGCTCGGGGCGGTGAAGTTCATCGTGGTGCCGAACGGCTGGCATCGCCTCGATGCGAAGGCGTACGCCGAGCGCTACCCACAAGCGAGGGTGCTCGCGCCGTCGGGATCGAAGAAGAAGGTCGAGCAGATCGTGCCGGTGAGCGGCGGGCTCGAGGACCTCGTCGACCGCGATGTCTCGCTGACGAGCGTCGCGGGATCGAAGGACCTCGAGGCGTTGATGATCGTGAAGTCCGGCGAGCGGACGTCGCTCGTGTTCACGGACTCGATCTTCAACATGCCGCACAAGACCGGCTTCCAAGGGTTCGTGCTGAAGCACGTGATGAAATCGAGCGGCGGTCCGCGCGTCACGCGGATCGGGCGGATGTTCCTGATCAAGGACAAGCCCGCATTCGCCGCGCAACTCGAGCAGCTCGCTGCACAAGGGGTGACGCGCGTCGTCGTCGCGCACCACGAAGTCATTTCAGTTGATGCTGCCGGCGCACTTCGCGATGTCGCTGCGTCGGTGCGGTGATAGCTTGGCAACGTGAAGCGACTGGCCTTCGCCGCGGTGCTTGCAGCGTGCGGTGATAACAGCGCGGCGCCGGCGCAGGTCCACGATGGCTTCCTGCACGACGCCGACGGCCGCGCCGTGATCATGCGCGGCGTGAATCTCTCGGGCGCGCAGAAGATGGCGCCATATCTCGACGACAAGACCGCCGCCGACTACACGCGCGTGCGCGCCGACTGGGGCTTCAACGCGGTCCGCTTCATCATGACGTGGTCCGCGATCGAGCCGGTCCAAGGTCAGTACGACGACGCGTATCTCGCGGCGGTCGGCGAGCGGCTCGACTGGGCGCACGACGCCGGCCTGTTCGTGATCCTCGAGATGCACGAGGACATCTACGGCGAAGGCTTCGGCTTCGACGGCGCGCCGAAATGGACGTGCGACGCCTCGCACTACGCCGCGTTCGTGCCGAAGGATCCGTGGTTCCTGAACGCGACCGATCCGGACGTGATCGCGTGCGTCGATGCGTTCTTCAACGGCGCGGCGCTCGAGCAACAGTTCACGGCGATGTGGACGCACGTCGCGCAGAAGCTCGCGGACTACCCGGTGGTGATCGGCATCGACGTGCTCAACGAGCCGAACTGGGGCAGCTATCCGATCTTCACGTTCGAGAAGGACAAGCTCGCACCGCTCTACGATCAAGTGGTCACCGCGGTCCGCGCGGTCGCGCCGCACTGGGTCGCGTTCCTCGAGCCGGGCGCGAGCCGCAACGGTGGCATCGCGACGAGCCTGCCGAAGCCGCCCTACCCCGACGTGATGTACGCGCCGCACTCGTACGACACGACCGCGGAGAGCGGCGGCGGTTTCGATCCGACGCATCGCCAGATGATCCTCGACAACGTCGCCGACCTCGCCTACGAGGCGACCCAGCTCGGCGAGGGCTTGTGGATCGGCGAGTACGGCGGCACCGCGACCGCGCCCGGCATCGTCGACTACATGACCGCGCAGTACGACGCGGCCGGTGCCGTCGCCGGCTCGACGATGTACTGGTCGTACGACAAGAGCGATGGCTACTCGCTGCTCGACGCCGACGGCAACGAGAAGCCCGATCTCGTCAACACGGTCGTGCGGCCGTATCCCGAGCGCGTCGCTGGAACGCCGGTGAGCTACGCGTGGGACAGCGGCACGTTCACGTTCGTGCTGCACGGCGACCCCGGCATCACCGCGCCGACGGTATTGAGTGTTCCAGATCGCGTGTACCCGAACGGCTATCAGGTCGACTGCGGCGGGTGCAACGCGACCAAGTCAGCGGGCTCCCTCGCGTTGAGCGGGCTCAGTGGTGATACGACCATCACGCTGCACCCGTAGAAGAGTGGTGCGCGAACGCGCAGCGGGTCGCGCGCGCTACAACAGCGGTGCACGTGAGAAGCGGTCACAGGTAGTGGGCGAACGCGAGCCAGATCACGAGCGCCACGACGACGAGCAACGCGAACGGCAACAGGGTCCGTTTCATCTTCCGGTCGCGACCGATGATGTCTTGCGTGTGGTCGATCATGACCCACCAACGATGCATCCCGAAGGCCATCCGAAGATCACGCACGCTCGGCGAGCGTTGCGAGTGCCTGCAGCACCTCGGGGAAGTCGCTCGATACCATCGGGCCGACCTCCTCGCTTCCGGGGCCGCTGGCCTCGACCGCGTAGGTGATGCGCGCGCCGCGTTCGAGCGATTCGATGCGGTGCGCGACGCGGACGACGAGCTCGCCGAGCCGGGTCTCGTCGATGAAGTGGCGGTGCGGGGCGACCTCGACGAGCCGCGAGCGCAACAGCGGTCCACCCGTCGGCTGCATCTCGAACTCCGAGCCGACCGCGAACGGCTGGGTCATCTCGATGCGCTCGATACCAGCGTTCCAACGCCTCCAGTTGGGGACGTCGACAAACAGTTGCCAGATCACTTCGGGGGTCGCGGTGGTCTCGATAGAATGTTCGGTGCGGTAGTTGGTCATGCCGCGACCGTAAAGAGTGGCGTTGACAGCTTATTGTCAGCATATCCCTGAGCAACAAACAGCCCGGGAGATCTCATCTCCCGGGCTTTCCATCATGACACCGGCGCGTAGCGCGCCGGCTCGAGCGTGAAGCGTCCGCGGCCGTGCGTCATGCCGCCGAGCGCGCCGGCATAACCGAACGTCTCGGCGACGGGCACTTCGCCGCGCACTACGCGCTCGTGGCCGCGCGACTCGAGCTCGACGACCTGACCGCGCCTGCGCGCGAGATCGCCGACGACCGTGCCGACATCTTCCTCTGGGCACGAGACCTCGAGGCTCATGATCGGCTCGAGCAACGTCGGCTCCGCCTCGGCCGCTGCCGCGCGGAACGCCTTGCGCCCCGCGATCGAGAACGCCAGCTCGCTCGAGTCCGACACGTGCGTGCTGCCATCGATCAGCACGGCCTTGACGTCGACGACCGGATAGCCGCCGAGCAGGCCGTCGCTCATCGCGGCGCGCACGCCCGTCTCGACACCGCGGATGAATTCGCGCGTGAGCACGCCACCCTTGATGCGATGTTCGAACACGAGACCCGCGCCGGCCTCCGCCGGTCCGAGCTCGAGGACGACGTGCGCCCACTGGCCCGGTCCGCCGTCCTGCTTCACGTGGCGCACGTCGACGCGTGCGGTCCGCGCCAACGTCGTGCGATACGCGACGAGCGGCTTACCGATCGTCACCTGCACGCCGTGCTCGGTCTCGAGTTGCTCCGCGCGCACGTCGAGGTGCAGCTGGCCCATGCCCGCGAGTAGCGTCTGACCCGTTTCCGGATCCGACTCCAACCGCAACGATGGATCCGCCGCGACCATGCGGCCGAGCGCGATGCCGAACTTCTGGCGATCTTCCGATCGCTTTGGCTCGATCGCGACCCGCACCACCGGCTCGGGCGCCACGATCCGTTCGAGCACGATCGGCTCATCCGGCGAGCACAAGGTCTCGCCGCCGGCGATCGGCAACCCGATCACCGCACCGATCTCACCCGCCTCGAGGCGCTCGACCTCTTCACGCTCGGCGGCCATCAACTTCACCAACCGGCCCACGCGCAGCTTGCGCTCCGCACCGGCGGCCAGCACGGTCATGCCCTTCTCGAGCGCGCCGCGATACACGCGCACGAAGCTCAGCTGACCGTGCTCGTCGAACACGATCTTGAACGCCAGTGCCGCGAGTGCGCCTTCGTGGTTGCCGCGATCGCGCGGCGAAGGCAGCAATGTCACCACCGCATCGAGCAACAGCTCGACGCCGCGATGCTTGTACGCCGACCCCGCCAGCACGGGCACGATGCGTCCCGCGACCGTGCCACGCCGCAACGCGGCCCAGATCGCCGTCGCCTCGACCTCGCGCCCGTGGACGACCGCGTCGAAGATCTCGGGATCCTCGTCCGCTGCCGCCTCGAGCACGCGCTCGCGCGCTTCCTTCCAGTTGTCAAAGATCGCCGGCGTCCGCACCGGCGTCGTGGGGCCTTCACCCGCCCACGTGACGTCTTCCATCGCGACCAGGTCGACGACGCCCACGAGCACGTCGTCCTCGTAGCGTGGCCAGCTCACCGCGACCGGCTTCGCGCCGAGGCGCGTCGCGACCTCACCGACCGCGCGCGCGTACTCCGCGCCCACGCGATCGAGCTTGTTCACGAACACGATCCTCGGCACGTGATGCCGATCCGCTTGCCGCCACACCGTCTCGGTCTGCGATTCCACACCGGCGACGCCATCGAGCACGACCACCGCGCCGTCCAGCACGCGCAGCGAGCGTTCGACTTCGATCGTGAAGTCAGCGTGACCCGGCGTGTCGATCAAGTGGATGCGATGCCCTGCCCAATCGCAGGTCACCGCCGCCGTGTTGATCGTGATGCCTTTGCGCTGCTCGATCGGATCGAAGTCCGTCGTGGCCGTGCCGTCGTGCACCTCGCCGATGCGATGGATGCGTCCCGTGTGGAACAACACCCGCTCGGTCAGCGTGGTCTTGCCCGCGTCGACGTGCGCGATAATGCCGATGTTGCGAATGCGATCTAGGTCGTAACGTTCTCTCCGGGTCATAAGACCCTCCAAATCCGGAATGCGTGAATGGTCGACTTCACGAGTCCCCGGCGGAGACGAACCACGACAACGGCATCGACCGATGCCGCGTGATCACGAGGACAAAGCTCCGCCAGGGCCTAGGGACGGCCCGGAAACACGCACAGATAAGCGTAGGAGGTCCGCATGACGAGCGCACAAGCTACGAATGTGCACGCGGTCTGTCAACGCCCGTGTGAACTGCACCGCGGAGGTCCGCGAATCTACGTTACCCTCACGGACGATGAGCGAGCTCGGGTGGGCGTCGACGCTAGGCTCGGGAGAGACCGTCGACGCAGCTGAGGCGACCCTCGCGCTGCCGGACCTGCGTGCCGGGATGCCTGTCGGCCGCTACGTGATCACCGCGAAGCTCGGCGCGGGTGGAATGGGCGTCGTCCATGCCGCCTACGATCCGCAACTCGATCGGCGGCTCGCGCTCAAGTTGCACGACTGGGCCGCCGCGCGTGCCGCCCTCGATCAACTGATGGCCTCGACGGTCCGCGTCTACGGCGCCGCTCACCCGCGCGTCCGCGAGGTCCAGATCCAGCTCGCGAGCATTCTCACCGGCAACGGCCACGCCACCGAAGCGATCGCCCTGCTCGAGGCCGCGCGCCCCGGCGTCACCGGCGAGACCGCCGCAGAGCTCCATCACGACCTCGCCATCGCGTACTCGATCGCCGGTCGCCACACCGACGCGCTCGCCGAGATCGATCGCGCGATCGCCGTGCTCACCGAGCTCGTCGGGCCCGATCACCCTGCCCTGGTCGATACCCGCACCCAGGCAGGCTTCATCGCCTATAAGGCCGGCGAGCTCGACCGCGCCGAAACATCGCTACGCGCCACGCTCGCGCTCGCCGCGAAGGTCTTGCCTGCGGACAGCACGCGCACCGCGAACACGCACAGCACGCTGGCGCTCGTCCTTTTCGCTCGCCATCAGATCGCCGCCGCGGAGCTCGAGGCAGCGCGTGCTATCGAGCTCACGCACGGCCAGAACCCGGTCGTCGAGGCAGAGGCTCAGTTCACGCTGGCGCAGACCCTCGCCGCACGAGGCAAATCCGGGCGCGCCGCCGCCGTCCGGGCGCTGGCGCTGTACGATCAGATAAAGGAGACCGGCCCGGACCGCGCCGCCGTGGCTGCTTGGCTCGCCGCGCACGGAGCCTGAATGCCCGGGCATGTGGCTGTTTGCTATGGTGAACTCTGATCGGCTGTCGGGCCTCCCGGCGGCCTATACGATCGCCTAACGCTTGACACCAAGCGCTCAACCATCTAAGAACTCACACCTCGGAAGTCGGGCGAATAGCTCAGCGGAAGAGCGCCGCTTTTACACAGCGGTGGCCGCAGGTTCGAACCCTGCTTCGCCTACTGAAAACTAGATTTCTGGAGCGGTAGTTAAGTTGGTTATAACGCCGGCCTGTCACGCCGGAGGCCGCGGGTTCAAGTCCCGTCCGCTCCGCGACTTAACGGAGAAGAATCGAAAGGTTCTTCTCCGTTAGCGCTTTCGGCAGCTCGTTACAGTGCCCCGTCCACCGGGTGCCTCAGCCCGGCAGATCCGTCCCGGT
>Ga0193728_1002106_pt1 | contig 10276 bp, 9 predicted proteins | sample U1c1metaG_FD_143037 | JGI IMG/M metagenome (GOLD analysis project Ga0193728, IMG submission 143037) | Soil microbial communities from a riparian zone of the East river system, Colorado, United States - U1c1 | ecosystem: Environmental > Terrestrial > Soil > Riparian zone | place: USA: East River... | reverse complement strand
TCGCCCACAGTGGCCCTTCCAGAGTTTCACCATATCGTTCGAAACAGCCTTGACGACGATAGAGATGAATGCAATCTAGTACTTCCCCGAACACATCCATTTGCTTCTGGCCCGCAGCATCATTGCCGATACGCACAGGAGCGGAGCCATAATAGCCACTCAGGTGAGGCAACTCCTGCTCGGGCAGATCACGTTCGCCACGGATCCCATACATAATTTGCAGATCCTCGCCATTGGCGAACGAGAGACGGCGCAACCAGTGGGTAAAAGCGCGTGCTTCTTCCGTAAAGCCGAGGACGTTCAGTGCATACAGGGTGAAAGTGGCATCACGCAACCAAGTAAAACGATAATCCCAGTTACGCACACCGCCTAGACCTTCAGGGAGAGACGTTGTCGGAGCAGCCACAATTGCGCCGGTCGGAGCATAGGTCATCAACTTGAGAGTCAGGGCACTGCGCTCCACCCACTCCGCATAGGGCCCCCCCTGATAGGTGCAACCAGCAATCCATTCACGCCAGCTGTGTAGCGTATGTGCTAGCTCTGCATCAAAATGGCGTTGGTGCAGTTCACTCTCTACAAGGCGGCGTATGGCCTGAGCAGTGCGTCCCATTCCAATGGCAAAGACCAGCCGCTCACCTTCATACAACGTGAATTGTGCCTCAATGGTTGGGTGCCACTCTTCACGCTCTTGTATCACATCGATCGAAAACGATGGAATTAGATCGGCACCAATAATCGCTAGCGCAACATGTTGCTGTCCACCTGACATCAATGCTCCCAGGTTACCAGGCATAAGGGATACTTCGCTATGCGTAGCAGCATAATCTGGACTCACCTTCAGTTTCACCGTGACCGACATTTCGCCGTGCTTACATTCTACAACGCGCACTAGACAATGGCAGGAGCCATCCTCGTGCATCCATGTATTATTATCCATACCTTTATATGGCCAGGCACTCAATGTTTTTACCGGCATAAAGTCGGTCAGCACAATTTCGCCCATGATACTAGCGAAGCACGTTTGCAGAACGTTACTTCCACGCAGATAGCGTTGAGAACCAGGAATCGTGCTATCACTCGGCGCGATCTGGAAGTAACCTCCACGCTCTGCGTCCAACAAGCGACAGAAGATGGCGGGGCTATCAAAGTCTGGCAGGCATCCCCAGTCTGCAGACCCGTCCGGTGCTATTAAAACCACCGAATGACAATCGCCAATGATGCCATACGAATTGATCGGCTGATACGTCCGATTACGTTCGTTAATCCCAACCATTGTATTGTGCTCACTTTTCTTTCAGAAATTTTAGTCCTACAGCATTTAGAAAACTCCTAGAGCCCCTTTGATCTCTCGAAAGGAGCTTTGTGTCAAGAGAAACCACCCAGGACCCTCTATTAAATATGACGGCCCAGAGATACAGGCTATCCAATAGACCTGCAATCCCCTATCTCCCTCAACCATTTGCCGTCTTAGAGAACATTCCCAGACTTGATACCCTTCTCACCCTCCACCTGCAATCCTCTTGTACTAAGAATACTTTATGGAACAGGTTTTTTCTAGTAAAAATGACGTCATCTAGGCGACATTTAGTAGACATCTTTGGGTAGCATAGCAGCCATTGCCTTGAGCGATGACCATTTAGCGCCTCGTCACGAAGTGCTCTCTTAACTTAGTAAAGTGATAACCTCCTAAAAAGACTCTTTGTTTCCTCACTTAGAACAATATTAAGATCCTTGGAAATTGCTTAGTGCTTATCGATAAAAAAAAGAACGTACGAGTCTTCTTCAGAGATTGCTTATCCTATAAAAAAGAAGGACGTACGAGTCTTCCTGAGAGTAACAGAAATCAGCCGATAAATGTATTGATACCCAATTTTAACTTAATTTTAATTTGTAAGGTGCGTATGAATGAGTTAAGCGACCTAGCTACGGCGCATAGCCAAGTCGCTCCACAAGTCCATCTGAAAAACCGCTTCTCTATTTACTATTATTCTGACACTTTCCCCCCTTGCTAAAAGAGGAGAATTCTTCCTTCGCCCAGAGGGCTTGCCACTTGCCATCACTGGTCGAGCAGTAGAGGTCCCCTGTCCAGAAGCGTTTCACGGGACGAGCCCGTCTGTTCCCGTATGCCCTACGGTACAGCCTTATTCTGAGCATTCCAGCGAGAGGCAATCTGTCCGTTAGGATAGAATAGCGCTTCTGTCTTGTTCGACAGAAATTTCACGCAGCCTATCGCTCAATGTGTTCTTGCCCGGCTAATTGCCAAATAGCAAGTTCTGATATATAGCCGTTTGGCTAATGCCAAGAGGTAAAGGCATCTTGGCTAATGCGAATGCTCATAAGTGCTTTCATAGAGATATTGTACCGCAACGTGCAATACCTGTCAAGCAACTTGGAGCCTTGTGCCCGAGCCTCACAATATAATTTATTTCACTGTTTTCAATTCCCAAAAATATTTATTCATGCAGCCAGCGAGCTACGTCTGGAGCAAAGTAAGTAATGATGATATCAGCTCCAGCACGTCTGATACCAGTCAATATTTCCAGGGCGACGCGCTTCTCATCGATCCAGCCTTTTTGAGCAGCGGCTTTGGCCATAGAGTACTCACCGCTGACATTATAAGCGGCAATCGGCAAATTGCAGTGGTCACGTACCTGTCGAATTACATCCATATACGCAAGAGCGGGCTTCACCATTACGATATCGGCACCTTCTGCGATATCTTGATCTATCTCGCGTAACGCTTCACGTGCGTTGGCTGGGTCCATCTGGTAAGAGCGACGATCTCCGAACTGGGGAGTTGAACCAGCTGCTTCACGGAATGGTCCGTAAAAGCCAGAGGCGAATTTGGCTGCATAGGACATAATGGGGAGATGACTAAAGCTATGCTCGTCCAGTGTGTGTCGAATAGCACCGACCCGACCATCCATCATATCGGAAGGGGCTACAACGTCAGCTCCTGCCTCAGCGTGAGAGAGAGCCATGCGCGAGAGAAGTTCCAGCGATGCATCATTCTGCACGTTGCCATTAGCGATGACACCACAATGTCCATGGCTAGTATACTCGCAGAGGCAGACATCAGTAATCACCAGCATTTCAGGCGTCTCAGCTTTGATCCGGCGAATGGCCTGCTGAATAATACCTTGTTGGGCATAGGACTGCGAGCCGGTGTCGTCCTTTTCATTAGGAATGCCAAAGAGCAAGACTGCTGGAATACCCAGCTTCGCGATCTGCTCTACCTCGCGCCCAAGGTCTTCCAGTGGCCATTGCATGATGCCGGGCATAGAAGCGATTTCGTGCGGCTGGTTAATACCTTCAGCGATAAACAGTGGATAGACGAGTTGGTCAGTGCGCAAATGGGTTTCACGCACAAGTCCACGTAGTCTTTCATTCTGACGTATACGCCGTAGGCGTACGGCCGGGAAATCGCTCATAAGCTTTATCCTCCCCGCGCCAGAAGACCCCTACCTTATATAGGTATGGGGATGAATGGCGCGTCCTTTTTATTTTTCTTGGCGTAAGACAGTAACAGTAGCCTGCACTGTCTCCTCGATCATCGTATCTTCAAGAGCAAGTGAGATGAACCAAGCCTCAAACTGTGATGGTGGCAGATAAATGCCACGTGCCAGCATAGACCAGAAGTAGCGAGCAAAACGAGCTGTATCCGACAACTTGGCGCTGGCATAATCTCTGACAGGTTCTTTGGTAAAGAATAGGCACGCTAGCCCTGTAATGCTCCGTATTTGGCCAGGAACGCCACTATCGTGAATGACTTTCCGCAAAGCCTCGCTCAAGATTTGAGTCTTGTGCTCGAGGGCCTCATATTGACCAGGCTTGCGCAGTTCCGTCAGCATTGCAATACCAGCAGCCATTGCCAGAGGATTTCCCGACAGAGTTCCCGCTTGGTACATCTGCCCAACAGGAGCAACCTGTTGCATAATATCGCGGCGACCACCGTAGGCTCCAACGGGTAAGCCACCGCCGATGATTTTGCCAAAGCATGTCAAGTCGGGGATAATGCTCAGCCGTTCCTGCATACCTCCCAGGGCAACACGGAACCCAGTGATCACTTCATCAAAGATGAGGACCGCTCCATAGCGCTGAGTTAACTCACGCAGCTTTTCCAGGAAACCGGGCTCGGGCAATACTACGCCCATATTGGCTGCGACGGGCTCAACAATAATTGCCGCGATATCGTTTGGATAGGTACGGAACAATTGCTCAACTGCAGCACTATCGTTATAGGCTACATTTAGTGTATGCACGGTTGCTTCGGCGGGAACACCTGGACTGTCAGGAAGACCCATTGTTGCTACGCCAGAACCAGCCTGCACCAGCAACATATCGGCATGGCCATGGTAGCCTCCGCTGAACTTGATAATTTTGTTACGCCCAGTATAGGCACGCGCCAGACGCAACGCGCTCATAGTTGCCTCAGTACCAGAGTTCACTAGACGAATCATCTCTACCGAAGGGACAGATGCTATCACCAGCTTTGCCAACTCACTTTCAGCCTGTGAAGGAGCACCAAAGCTGAAACCACGCTTACTGGCCTCGACGACAGCCTCAATCACGGGTGGGTAGCAATGGCCGAGGATCATCGGTCCCCATGACTGCACATAATCTAAGTAGCGATTACCATCGGCATCATACAAATAAGGACCGTTAGCATGGTCTATAAAGACGGGACTACCTCCAACACCACGGAAGGCACGTACCGGGCTATTGACACCGCCGGGCAGCAACGTCTGTGCTTCTTCATAGAGTGATTGAGAGCGGGCCAGTGTAAGATCGCTGCCTGCTTGTGACTGATTAGTCATATATAAACCTTCTGTCAATTCTTATTTAGGCTAGAGGCTCCATCCCATCGAACAACTGACTGATCTGACATCGAAAACCTGGCAATAATGGAGACACTAACGGATCAGTCTCATAGAGAGTAGCAGCCAACGAGAGAGTAGTCTCTAGACGACGATAAACCTCTAGGCGATGCTTCTGCCAGTCTACTACCCAGTACTCTAACACTCCTCGGCGCGAATACAACTTCAGCTTGAGTTCACGGTCCCGTCTCTCATTTGTGCTTCCAGGAGAAAGTATCTCAACAGCTAACTCTGGAGCATCATGAAGCTTCCCATCCGACCGTAGCGCCGTAGCTAATCGTTGCCGACTGATCCAAACTACATCTGGTACGACATCTTCATCATCATCAAAAATCAATCCTGGTGCATAATTGGCTAGACCTGCCTTCGTTTGATCACTCCACATTTGCAGAAACATACTGATTCTTAGGCCTGCAAACTGATGATGCCAGTGTGGCTGTTTCGACATGTACAATTCCCCATCAATGATTTCATACCGCTTCCCATCGTCGGGAAGTAGTTCAAGATCCTTCGAAGTGTAGTTTAAGCTTGTCATCTCTCCTGACCTGCCTTTCTGCTCTATTCCGACTTACGGCTGAATTGTACAATTCAGCTTGCACAATTCTGATTCTAGCATACTTGGGGGAACGGAACAACGAAACGAGCTATTCGCTGAATTGCTCTCGCATATTCGCAAGCCAGGAGTTCAGGTATGCTGTTTCGGATTGGACGATAGATTGTATTCGTTCGTTGGTCAAAACAGGAATCTGCATTGGTAAAGAATCCTTCCTTTGTTGGCAGATTGCCACGTTCTTTATGCACCAATCGCCTCTAGGATTGCATCCAGAGGTTGTGCGATACAGCTATACATGGGGGTATCACGCAGCGTGTACTGGCTTGCCTCGGTTTCACGCAACTCTTGGACAAGGTCGAGGAAATCCTCAATGTTGTCTGTTTCGAAGGCAACGACAAATTCCTGATCATCGATGCCATACGAGTAGGTGGTGTTCAGCAAGACACTAGGGTATTTTAGGCCAATGCGGATGTGCTCTTGCATCATGCGCTTACGATCTTCCATCGGTAGGGCATACCAAGCGCGGGTTTTTACGAAGGGGTAGACAAAGAGATATTTCTTGTCGCTAGGTGCGATTACCAGACGTGGATCATGAGCGCCACGTGCATTCTTCCCAACATAGATCGAGCGCTTGGTCATTGCAAGCATCGACTGTACCTCACTCAGGTACGGACCCATCGCGCTGCGGCGGATCTGGCTGCTCAAACCCTGCAAGTCTTCTATCTGATAGGTAGCTTGCCAGAGCATAAAGTCACAGTTAGTACGTACGCCATACAAACCAAAGCTGCGGATCAGTGAGTGCTCCTCATAGGTGTGGAAGATGCTCAGTAGCTGTTGCTTGCCCTGTTCACGGATTTCGGCAGGCAGCAATTGCCACTGCTGATCCAATTTATAAAATGTGAAGCGTACGAGCTGGCGAGGCTGCTTTGGCTTGGATCCATCAGGCTTCTGCTCGGTCTGGGGCTGTGTTACATCATATTGTGCTGCAATCGTTTGCGATGTAGTTGTTTCATTTACCATGATACTTTTTCCTCGTGTTGTTGAACAATAGCGTTTACAAGACCATCAATTGTAAATTCTTTGGCTTCGACATCCACGTGCAAACCAAGCTCACGAGCAGTCTGCGAAGTGATCGGGCCAATACTGGCAAGTTGTGTATGTTGCATTACAAGATCGATAAGCGCTGTCGTAGCGCCTTGTTCACAACTCTTAAGCCACGTAACAAAACTGCGAACGGTAGATGAACTAGTAAAGGTCAAGATAGCTAGCTGGCGGTCGAGTAGCAGGCGCAATATTTCGCGACCACGGCTATCATCGTGCGCAACAGGAAGGGTATCATAGGCTGCTACCTCATCTACCAATGCACCAGCTTGCTGTAACTCGGAGACAAGTACTTTGCGTGCCTCCGATGCACGTGCCAGGAGAATACGTTGTCCCGCGATTGAGGACTCACGTTTACGGGCATCCGCAATTAATGCAGCAACCACGCTCTCTGCAATATACTCGTCCGGCACAAGGTCAGCAGTTATGCCATAGCAAGCCAAGGCGGCAGCAGTGGCAGGGCCGATGGTAGCAACACGAACAAGTTGTTTCGCTTGCAGATCACGCGCTTCATAGCCAAGGGTACGCAGGCGTTCGCAACAGATAGTGACACCATTGGCGCTGGTTAACACCAGCCAATCATATGCTGAACCCTCGCTACTAAATAACCGATGCAAAGCCGAATCGAGAGTATTCCAGTCCTCAGGTGGCACAATGCGAATCGTTGGAAATTCCACTGGAATAGCTCCCAGGACACGTAAACGCTCACAGAGCACGCTAGCCTGCTCACGCGTGCGCGTTACTAAAATACGTTTGCCTTCCAGTGGCATAGCAGTTGACTCAGACATGCGGCCGCTCCTGTGTAGGCATTAAGGCACCAATGATCTCATTAGCGCCCTCCTTGAGAGCCAGCTCTGCCAACTGCGCTCCCAGACGCTCTGCGTCAGCAAGCAAGGAGGCAGATGTCCAGGGTATACTTTGTTGCACACGTATACGTCGCATCCCATCTAAACTGATGACAAGTCCATGCAGTGTTAATACACCTTCGATAATCTCACCATAAGCTGCAACTGGCAGGTAGCAGCCTGCCCCCAGACGACGCATAAACGTGCGCTCAGCGGTAGCAGCAGCTTGTACAGCAAGATCCTGCAGCGGCGCAAGGAGAGCAAGCACTTCTGGCTCATCACGGCATTCTAACGCCAATGCCCCCTGTCCAGGTGCTGGCATCATGAGGTCAACGGGAAAGTACGTCAGACGTTTGGAAAGCCCTTCCTGTAAATTCATCCTATGCAATCCTGCGGATGCCAGGATAATACCATCATAATCTAGTGTGTCCAGTTTGCGCAAGCGGGTATCTATGTTGCCACGTAAGGGTAGGATAGAAGCATCAGGACAGAGACTACGGATCTGGGCAGTTCGACGCAGACTACAGGTACCGATGCGTAAAGTCTCCTCACGTTGTTGGGAGTCGGGGTTTGTTTGTAGGCAGCCATTGGCTATATGAAATGGGATACGTGAAATAAAAACGTCACGGACATCCTCTCGCGGGCCCGTGACGAGGATGCAGAGTCCCCCCGGCTGCGCCGTGGGCAGATCCTTCAAGCTATGGACGGCCAAATCGATACGCCGTTCGTGCAAGGCATGTTCTATCTCTGTCACAAAGACTCCATCTCCACCAATGTGGGTAAGCGGTACATCTGTAACGCGATCACCTTTGGTATGGATTTGCTCAATTGTGACTTCAAGATCAGTCCACTGCTGACGCAGTTGTTGGACTACCCATTGTGTCTGGATCATAGCCAGTTTGCTGGCTCGCGTTCCTATCGTAATATGCATGTGATTTCTCTTCTAAATCAAACAAATAGCGCGTCGCTTCAGCATAGATATACCCTTGACCAGCCGCTGCAGCATCTTTCAAGCGCAACATAGGTATATGCAATACTTTATTCATCAATCTTGTTGTGAGTTCCTGGACAGCCGCGATATCACGCTCAGAAAGGCTGGGCGTAAGCTGCCGTAAAGTACGAGCAAGTTCTTGCTGCCGGAGACCATCGACATGTTGACGCAAATTGCTGATAGTATCGACCACACTGAGCGACGAGAGCCAATACTCAAACGCATCGACCTCTTCGGCAACAATTGCCTGGACACGCTCTGCCTCTTGCAAGCGCAGATGGATACCTCTTTCTACTTCAGCCTGCAAATCATCCAAATTAGATAGATGCACTCCCGGCAATGTGCCGACCGTTGGATCAACATCACGTGGAAGCGCAATATCTATCAGGAGTAAAGGGCGTCCATTTCGCTCCTGCATGACCAGTTGTGCCAGTTCAGTCGTGATAATAGTATGGGGAGCTTTCGTCGAACTAATGACCACATCAGCATCGACCAAAGCTTCACGCAATTTAGCAAAGGGACGTAAGGTGGCCTGGAGAGACTGTGCTAGTTCAACTGCGTTCGCCTCCGTGCGATTGACAATCACAAGCCGCTGAGCACCGTTGTCGCGCAAATTACGAGCAGCCAGCTCGCTCATCTTGCCAGATCCGACGAGTAAAACACTGGCCTCATGAAAATTGGGCAAGAGATGACGTGCACATTGAACCGCGACATGGCTTATAGAGACCGCATTGCGGCTGATCCCAGTTTCGCTCCGTGCGCGTTTACCAGTAACCAGGGCCGTACGAAAGAGGGCCGAGAGGATAGGGCCAGCGTATCCACCACCTTGAGCAATCTCCAGAGCGGTCGCAACCTGCCCCTGAATTTGCGGCTCACCTGGAACCAGCGAATAGAGCCCACAAGCAACCCCAAAGATGTGAGAGATGGCTTGCTCATCTACAAAGCTATGGCAATGGCCTTCCAGTTCATCACAAGTAATTTGACGTGCCTCACATAACATGTGAAGCAGGTCGGCATACCCCTGGTTTACATCCGAGCAAACAGCATACAATTCTACCCGATTACAGGTAGAAAGTAACACACAGCCTTGCGTTAGTTGTCGAGTTGCTTCAAGAATCTGTGGAATTTGGCGATTTGAACACGCCAGTCGCTCACGTAATTCAATAGGAGCAATCGTATGATCAACGCCAACGACGATGATATGCATACAAACCTCAGAAAACTACAAATTATTCCAAATCTATTAGAGATTTTAGCGTTTTTCTCATATTAGTCAAGGTTTATGGACCTGAATATCTGATCAGGCTAGTACCCTAAGCTGACAATGGGACAATGGTCCTGCTCTTGCCAAGTTCTGTCATCTGTGGTAGGATGGTCGCTATGATACACTGTAGCGTACCCAATACTTAATTTTAATCAGGGGGGACGCAGATGAAAACACTCCATTGGACTTCCCGAGACCTGGAACTGCTACCAGATGACGGAAATCGCTATGAAATCATTGATGGAGAATTGTACGTGGCAAAACAACCAGATTGGCAGCACCAGTTAGTCTGCTTTCAATTGGGCTTTCTGCTGGAAACTTGGAACGAGCAATCACAGGCTGGCATCGTCAATCTGACACCGGGGATCATCTTTGCTGATGATACCAATGTTGTGCCCGACGTGATTTGGATTAGCCATGAGCGATTAAAAACTGTACTACACAGAGATGGAAAACTTCATAACTCGCCCAAACTTGTCATTGAAATACTCTCACTAGGTGCAGAAAATGAACGTCGAGATCGAGAAGTAAAGCTGAAACTCTACTCCTTCACGTTTGGACTAAATATGAACGGATATTCACGCATAAGCATGTTCTGATGTCATGATATCAGGTCAAATAGGCCGAAAGGCCTTTCCCTTTGCG
>Ga0193728_1002105_pt1 | contig 10278 bp, 1 predicted proteins | sample U1c1metaG_FD_143037 | JGI IMG/M metagenome (GOLD analysis project Ga0193728, IMG submission 143037) | Soil microbial communities from a riparian zone of the East river system, Colorado, United States - U1c1 | ecosystem: Environmental > Terrestrial > Soil > Riparian zone | place: USA: East River... | reverse complement strand
AGATAAGCTATAACTAGTAGTAGGTAAGAAGGTATAGGATATCTATAGGTGTTAGTAGGAGTAGAAAGGCGCGGGCTATATAGCTGCTTGCCTTTAATTGCTTTTAGGGTTAGGTATTAACTCTAGAAGTCTTTCGGTGGTCTATTTATATGTTAGTTAGTAAACTATAGCTAGCTACGGCTGTATACGCGCTTAACTAGATACTGCTGTGACGAAGACTGCTGCGGGTGGCTAAGTACGCTAATTATATTAATTTTTAAAGTAATAGGGCGCTATAAACGAACCGAAGGTAAGAAGAGAGCAAGCGGATTAGAAGTTAGCGTCGTGCGCATGTATTAACGGCCCGTTGCAGTACGGTAAGACGGCTAGGAGGCTTAGCGGTATATCTTATACGCAAAATTGCAATTACCCGGAGCCTTTTTACTGGAATTTATAGCACTACTTCTAAATAAGATAGAGTCCTATAATAAGATGGACTTAAAATAAGCCTTATAGGGGTCCCGTGCTGCTAAGCCTCCTAACCGCCTTCTCTTGACCGCCTTCTAATATGGTAAAAAAAAATATTCCGTTATAACTTCTGCCCCTCTATCCTACCCCGCGATTAACGCTTTTATGTATCGCGCAACGGCAGTTCCCAAAGTTGGAAAGCTGCCCCTCCCCGCGATATATTATTGGAATCACCGCTAGAGTATATTTAAGTCCGTGTTAAAGAAATAGATTTTAATATATTAGTAGTAGATTTATATAATATAACAGAATAGGATAATTTTAAGTAAACCGTATTGCTAGAAGCTACTAAAGTATTATAAGAACTAGGGGAGTAAGTAAAAACAGCGCTAGACTGGCATAAACTGGGGGAGAACCTATACGGATGTTCTTTAAAGAATATACAGCTGATACTTAACACTCTTTATATAAAACTGGTGTATTCTAAAAGCTCTTTATCTAAAAAGTATTTACTTATTTATATTAGGGTGTACCTATAAATATAGAAATAAGGGTTATCTGAATTACCGGCGAACATCCTATACCGGTCTATAGCTCTACTAGTACTATCTATATATATCCTCTCTATAGTAAAGCTCTAGTAATTTCTAGGAAAGCCGTAGCTGTTGGTGACTTTATTATTACTAGTTGTGAAACCCCGGCCTATATAGAACCCCTACTAGATATTCTATATTATTATACTATATAAATAGAGATCTCGGTAAATATAGTATAGACCCTATATTTATAGGAAGGATATTTTAGGTGTTAGGCTATAGAAGGGTATTAAAGTTAACTAGTAAACTTAAAGGGAACTATAAAGAATTAAGGTTAATAGGGGTTATAACTAAAGTGCTATATACGTTAGCTGTAGGGTTTATTTATTAGCATAACTTTTTAAACTTCTAATATATAGACTATACTTACGGCCTAAGTAATAACCGCTATCTACTTCCGCTAATAGAGGCTCGTCTCTAAGAGTACTTAATAGTAAACTCATGTTATTAGGTTTGTTTATCCTAAAATCGAGAAATTGGCCAACTAAGCAGATTCCCTTGTAATTAGCCTGTGGTTCTACGCTATTAGGAGGCGGCGTAGCTTAGAATTGTATACTGTTTTCTCTAGAAGGTGCTATAGGGTAGTATAGCGATTTTGGAGACTGTCTATTGTTACTAGTATTGCAATTAGGGTACTAAGAAGGATTCCTATCTATAATAAAAGTAGGTTAGTTAAGGATATCTATAGGGATATCTTCTTAGACTTACTATAGCCTAAATCTTCTATAGTCTGTTTATAATCTACTAGTTAATTATATACTAGAATTATTAGCTAGTAAGTACGTAAGAATTAAAATACGCACCCGTTACAGTATTGGGCGGACTTATTTATTCTATATCTAGTATATTTTCTTGTTAAATCTATTCTAGTAGATATATGTATTTATTTTCTTTTACTTAGCCCGCGATACCTATTAAGGCGCTATTGTAAGAGGATGCGTTATTGGTAATATTGGTATTGATACGTCTAAAGAGTGTAGTTGTGTATAGGTTACGGAATATATTAACCCTAGTATAAGCATTACTATTTAGCTCCAAATTTAAGAGTCTAAGGGTAGTTATAATATTGGAGTAACTATAAGTAAGTTAGTTATATAATGGCTTAAGTAGCGTATAACTTACCCTATATTAAGATCCTGGCTTATTAGTAGAACTAGATTAAATACTACGAAATTATTAACAGTGCTAAGGTTATTTAACACCTTATTATACAGTAATAACTTTACCACCCTATCTACTATCTTATTTCGCCTACTACTGTCCTAGTTAGCGACTATACTTAGAGAGAAATTCGTTACTACTATAGGTTAATAAAGCTTTTTTAAAGTTAAAGGGCTTAGTACTAACCTATAAGAGCGGAGTATATAAGAGTTGCTTTCTAGCGCCGTGTTAGAAGCAATACATTAACGATTAAATTAACCATCTGAGCTATAACACGCCAATAATAAGGCTGGCCTATAGGTAAATCTAATAAGTTTAAATCGAGTGGAGGAGACGAATAAATACTTGGCTTAGCTAAATCAACCAAATGCGCGTAGGCCCCTATGAAACGTATAAACTATACTAGCTTCTTAATTTTCTTTATTTCCTTCTTTAACTAATACGCTTAGATAAAAAGTAAATCCCCGTATTCTCTTGCTGTTATCTTCCTCGGCCTATCTTTAAGCATTGTCACTAGGTTTGTATTTATAAATATCTCTTAGATTCCCTAGTAGACCTTTTCTACAAATATATTAATCTAAGCCTTATTGCCTTCTAAGATATCTAGGCGTAACTATATCTCTAAAACCCTAGCAGCCCTTTCTTAGATCCTCCGCGCCCGCTTCTGGAACGCTAATAGATAATGATTTTTCCCAAAATTTTGGTTCGTTTTTTTTACAACAGTGTCCTAATTGTATTTGCCGTTACGAGTTTGCTAATATATAAACCAACTTTCGTCATTTAAACGTCTGTACTTTCTCGGTTTCGAGGAGCTCTGCGCGCTAATACTTGAGGATCCCTGCGTAGAATGCGGCTCTAGCTGCGAACTGTCCCTGAAATGTCGCTTGTAGAAACTCTCGATGGGCTTAGGCTGCCCCTGAGATAGCCTAACTGTTATATGATACGATTCTAAAAGCGGAGAACTCGTAAGATTGTAGTTTTATGAAAAATCCTAACTATAGTAAAAGTTCCTGAGTAAGTAACTGCGGGCAGCTTCGCAGACTTGCTCTTTTATAACAGTTAAGTCTGTATGTTGGCAATAGATTATATAGTTATAATATAAACTTAGGAATTTCTGCCTAGGGAAATGTGGTAGTTCAAATAGCGCGGCTACTATTTCGATTGTAATGTAATACTAGCTAAAGGCAATTTGTAGAGGATCTGACCGAACACCTTCGTTAAGAGGTAATATTGCTACTGCGTAACTTAGTGGACATGTATTAAGTTAGGCTTGTCTACTTTAAGAGCCGTCCGTTTTAGGCTAAGCTTAGTTACTTTCTAAATTTTAAAGAAATTCGGAAAGTGACCGAGCTTAGCCTGAAACGAATATTATGTCCTAGTCTTCGGAACGCCACTTATATTCCCCCGGTAGGACGCCGTAACGCCTTTAAGCCTTTAGCGATCGAGATCCTCTATAAGAAGGTTCTGGCTTATTAACGCAAAGCTCTATAACTAGATGCTTAGGATCGATTGCTTAATCCCGAGATACTAAGTCTAATACAGTTTTACCTCTACGGCACTTAGCTCTAAGAAAAGGAAAGAGGTGCTTACTATTATTATAAAGCTAACTTAGGTTTCCAGATGGTATATCTTTTAGATATATCTAAATTAAAAGGCGTGGTAAGGAGAGGACTAGGATATATAAGCTGTGTTTCGCCTAATTTAAATAAACATGCACGTTTGCCTTGGGCTTTTCTATGCAGCATTTATTAATTATATTTATGCTCTTATTGCCTTAAGGCCTTACTAATTATCCGCCTACTACAGCTACCCCAGCCTTTCTCGCCTTACTCTTACTATTCGTTAATCTGTGCCGGCTTAACTATATCCTTCCTTACTATTCTTTCCACTATTATTTATATGGTTACGATTATTATATGCTTAGCTACGTAGATTATAACTTGGAAACCTCTTTCTAAATTTAAAAAATGGCCTCGCTAGATAACTAAACTTACTCTTACAGTTTATTCTCTTTATGTTATTCTAGGGGTAGTTAGTTTTATTCTGGAATAGGTTAGTTTAGAATCTACTTATTAAAAAGGAATAATCGTTTCTAAAACCTTGTTACGATGTATAGGATTAGCTATACCTCTTTTTAATATAAGTCTTACTATTAGAGTTTCTGCCTATACTAATCTATCTATAGACTATAATATAGTATAAGCTTATAGGGGTTAACCTTAGCTTAAATTTTATAAAGTAGAGCGAGAATATAGTTCGATACCTTACGGAGCGGAATAAGAATATAGGTCGACGTTTTAAGAACTAGGACGATAAAGTTCGGCATTTTATACTTTAGTATCCTCCTAATATTACCTTTATTAGTATAATTCTTATAGTAGCTCTTTCTCCGTAAGTACGCAATACTCGTATGTATAGCTTAAACACTAAATCTTTATTAGGGCAAGTTTAGAATCGAGATCTATTTTGCAATATATATTGCTACCCTTTATAGCATTGCCGTCGATATTTTATTAGCTTTTATTTCGCGATTATTATAAAAAAATAGCTAAAGCTAAGACCTAAACGATTATAGACACTAAGGCCTTTTGCTAAATTAGTCTCTCTATTCTTACTGCTATAATTCTTACTTTTACCACTTAGTTTTCTTGCTTTATTGTCTAGGGAATTGCTAAGCTATTTAAAGATGCTATTCATATTATAGACTTAGTACGTCTATTAAAACTATTATATATTAGTATTAATAGTTACAGTTCTCTTTTATACTATTAACTATTTGGAGCATTTATTAGTCTAAGGCCATTTTATAGCCTATCGTACGGTTTTTAAACTTGCTTAAAAATTCTTAGGAAATTCTCTATAACCTAGAGGAGTCCTTAATTAGAATAGGGGTATTAGCTAAAGTATCTATAGCTGGAGAGGATACTAGGTTGCTAATAGTGAAACTAGAGTTTCTAGACTTATATCCTTAGTTAGAAGTTTAAGTATAGACTTCTAAAACTTCCGCTATTTTCTGCTAATACTAGGTAGTTAGGATCGCCGCAGCTAGACAAATCTATAACGCCTTTAGACGATAATACTTAACTAAATATATTACATGTTAATCTATTAGGCTTAAGAAACAATAAGACCTCTATAAGGGTTAACTTAGAGGCGCGTATCTATATACAAATTGCTATAAAAAATCTTCCTTACTAGGTAACTAATTTGCTCCCTTCTTTAAAAGTACACTTAACACTAGATAAATTGTCTTAAATGGCTTCTTTAGGACCGTACGACTTATTAGTAGTATCTTATAACGTACTTAAAGTGTTTAACCCAGGATAGTTAGGAATTCTTTTATATATACTTAAGTATTCTTATATACCTCCTATAGAGTAGGAGGCAAAAGTAACCGCTATTCTTTACCTTCTATATCCTCCTTCTATTCTTAAAGAAATAAGTAATAAGAAGTGGTTAGTAGTTAAAGTAAGCTTAGAATTTTTGCTTTCATTACATTACTAATAATCTAACAGCGACAACTTGTATTAGCTATTAAAATTGGCTATTAAGATTTCTATAATATTATAAGCGGTCGTTAAAAGGCAATTGCGTAAATTATATAGAATTGACTGTTTTTTATTTATTTATTAGGGTATTTCTAGTAAAGCTAGTCTGCGTTTAGGTGCCCTAGTTAACCATATATTTTGTAGAAAGAATTCCTATTATCGCGATCCTCTAATATCTAGCCGGTCGCCTAACGCATCTTAACCCCCAAAACTGTAATAATTTTAACTTACCTTTTCTAAGTTGTGTAAATGAAATCTTAGTAGATAAACTCTTCGTTTTAGTCTTTAAGAGCTAAAACTCTAGAATTTAAAGATGTCTATTACCTAAAGCTCTTATAAGTGACTTGCCCTTTATTAGATAAGGCTATGCCTATAAATAGTATAAGTACGTATATTTCGCTATAGGGGAGATAATTCCTATATTCTATAAGCCTTTCGCGTAATCTTAGCTCCCACTTAAATGTATAGACGGGAAGGGGCTCGCTAAAGCGCTGTGAGGATCCCTACTTATAGTATCTGCCAGCCTAACTAGGCTTAGGAGAGATAATTATATACTAACCTATAAGGGTGCTATGGCGAGATCTAAGTCAACATTTATCCTTTTATACCCCTAGTACCTACCCCTCTACTTTATTCCCTTATATTTATTTCTATAATTACTACTTATGGATATTAGTTCTTTACTCTCTCTCTTAGGAGACAATTCCTTTAAGCCCCCTAAATAAAGCGAGAGCATCACTTTATTAAGACCGTATGGAGATAGTTAACCTTAGATAACTTACTATCTGGCTATTAGGACTAAAGGAGGGTTGGTTAAATTCCTCCCGCCTACGTAAGTAATAATAATTGCTAATACTTAATAGAGAACGGCGTTATAAGTGCATGTACCCTTCGTGCTAAAAGATTAAACCCTTTATACTTATTAAATATCTAAGATAGTATAAGACAAATACATACCAGATATATAGGGGATCTAAATAGTATTTTTATAAGGTTCTAACCTGCCGTACCTCTTAAAAACCTTACTGTATACCTAAAGCTCTATACTAAAACTAACACCTCTACGCTTACCTAGAGGGCATGTAATGGTTATAGAGGATTAAAAGTTAAGTGTTCTGGTGGAAGGCCTTACGAATACTACGTACGCAAGAATATTCCCTACACTATTGTAATAAATATCGATCTATCCTTAGGAAATAAGATTACAACTTTAAAGACATTATTACTAATACTATAGCTATTCTTATATACGCAGTTACTTACTAGCTCTAATAAGAATTACGGACGTAAACGTAAAGTATTAGAAATTTTATGGGCATCCTTATTAACACTGCAATTATTCTTATATAAGTAATTACTTCCTACCTAATAAAGAGAACCTGATAAGGACCATCGATGTAAACGTTCCCGTTCGCCATTCTAAAACAACCTTAAAAATGATATTTGCTAGGATTAAAAAAATAGGATGGCTAGGGCATATAATAAGTAAGTATACTCTTAACTATCCTTCCCCTTTAGCCTTCTAAAAAAATTATATACTAATAATACCCTTAGATTTAGATATAAAATATAGTAGGAGGTCGCTATGGAAGTTAGGTTGCCCTAGACAGCCGTAGAAGCTATAGCTTAGAAGTTAGGACTGTAAGAATTAAGTATACGTACTTACGCTCCGGCTGGTTATATTCTTATTTACTCCTATAGATATAATAGCTTTTTACTATCTAGTTAGGAAAATCCAGCATTTAATAGAGTATTCCCGACCCTAGTGTACTATATATACCGTTACGATTTAAAGGCCTATAATGCGACGTTTGTTAAGGCAGTTTATATGCAAGTGTATTTTAATAAATGTATAATAAAACCCAATGTCCTAATAGACTGGCCCACCGTTACTGAGCACGCAACCCGCCCGTCCCGAATTCCACCAGAGCCTGCCTCTAAATCCCCTTTATATCTCTAATATTTATATTTAGAATTCTATATATGCGGTTATGAGAAGGATAGCTATAGGTTAGGGTTAAAATGGATCTCTTAAGCGACTAATAGTATGCTTTTAATATACGAAGGGGTAGAAGGAAGTAAATGTGGATGCTTAATATATAGCTCTTAAGAAGAAGGGTAGAAAGCGGCTTTTTAGTACTAATTTCTTACTTTAGATATTCTTTAAACGGGACTTGCTGCACTAGAGTGTAGTGGATTTAGGGGTTAAATCCACTTTAGAGCTCTAGAGCTCCGCGGACGCTAAACCTAAATAGGACTAACGGTTACCTATAAAGGTTAGTAATACAGCTCTAGTCTAGTCTAAATTGGCTCTAGTCTAAAACCTAAAAGAATATGTCTTATATATATATTGTCTAGACTTTGCTAAAGAAAAATTAGTAATTACGTACCCTAATATAGATACTACCTTAAATACTACTAGAGAGTATTAGTAAACAAGCCCGTAGTTCCTTAGAATCTCTTTAACCACCTATATAGAATAATAAGCAATATATAAAGCTTTGGCTCTATAACCTATAAAATAATAGAGAGATTAGTATATAGAAAAGAAAATTGCGATATAGTATATAAGGGCTATATTAATTATACAAGTATAAAGAATAGGATCTTTAGTTTTAAAAATATTTCGTTTCTTAGAAAACTGTTTTAGGGTATCTACTCTTTTTAGTTCCTCCTAGCCTTTCTGTCTCCCCTTAGTCTTTAACAATATATAGTGCGGATTCCCTAGGGTAACCCTAGCCTATGCTATAGCTAGTATAGTCTTTATAGGCTTTAACTATCTGTTATATACTTACCTGCTTTATACTAATAGATTTTGCAATTAATTTACATATATAATGTTTTATGGTCCTCTATATTTTATTATAATATCCTACTTCTCTATTCTAATATGTATAATTACACTAAGGTTTACTATATGTGTACTTATCTTTAATATACGTTAAGAGCTTAGTATACGAAGTACTAGGAGACGTATAAAAGATACCTAGTAAATGTGGTTGTAATATAAGGAAAACTATTATTATATTATATATAGCTAACACTCTATTTTAGTAAATACCGGCTTAATAGAAAACTAAGGCTGATATAAGAATTTCTAGGTGATTGTAAGGACACACCCTTAAAATTAAAGCTACGAGGGGGTCGAGCTAGGAGTTTAAGCCACTTATAATTCCGTCTTCGCTATCTATCGCCACTTAATTTATTTATCGCTTTAGTCTATTAAAAAATTTTTATTCCTACTATAGCCAGCTATATAATAACTAGTTTGGATATAACCGTAGCTGTACGTCTTCCTATCCCGAGATAGTCTGCTATTATAACTATAGGAATAATAATAGACACGCACGACTATTCTAAGAAGTCTTTTAATATCCGTAACCTTTCTAATCCGGCAATTTTTTATATATACTATTATAATTTCGAGTTTATTATTATATATTAATTCGGTATCTGTTGTATTTGTTATAGTGGCTGCTTAGGCGTCTGCGGAGCTTGTAGCGGTATCTGTATCTAATCTAGCATTTAGGATGTTTGTGGCGGCACCTTCGGCGAAATCTCTCTTCTTTTGAGATCTCTCCTCTTCTTAAAATCCCTCCTCTCCTAGTATAGTTACTGATTTCCATTTACGGGGTTGTTAAGGCACTAGAAGGGGAAGCAAATTTGCTATAGCTCCTATACTTTAAAAGCTGGAATAGTGCCCCGTTAGCTTTATATTAGAATAGGATATAGCTGTTCTTACTAAAGCTAGGGCTTAACAAGGGTCGCAGGAAGAAGTTAATGATGATTCTTGATTTAGGTGCTTTCCTTAGTTTAATTGATACTTCGCATTGATATCTTTAATATAGAAGAGATTCTTAGCTGCGTAGGCTGGACACGTCTAAGTGAAATGAGGGTTACTGCCTAGCCACTAGCACGTGGGCGTAGACCTTCCTCTCTTTAGTAATAGGTGTCTATAATATGCTATATAGATAGTAGGGTATAGTAAGACTAGATTAGATAATGTAAGTTTATACGGCTTAATTAAGGCTAAAGGTAAGTATAAATATTTGATAAGTCTTCTGCTTTTATCTACTATCTTATTACTTCTCCCCCTAACTCCTCTATTACTATATACCCGCCATATCTTCTAATATCTGTAATTGTATCTCCGTAGAGAATTTTAAGAGTAGCAACGTTGCATATATTATAGCCCAGTTTTCTATTCCTATTGATAATAGAATTGCCTATATACTAGTAAACAAAACTTACCAACTATAATACTGGGTTTAACTAATATTTTTACTTAGGTTCCCGGAAGGCGATACCTAGTTTATCTTAAAAATAATAAGATAGTTTAGGTAATCCCGGGAAAAGACTATCCTTAGTGCGGTACCCTAGTAAACTAGTTATACTATTTAGTAAGAAGCCTTTTCCAGTAATATCTATAGAAGAAATCTAGTAGATGGAGTGCCTTAGAGATAGGAGAGGGACTTTTACTAGTGTGTAAGTGGCGAGTATTCTTATGTTATAATATACGTCAAGTA
>Ga0193728_1002104_pt1 | contig 10279 bp, 8 predicted proteins | sample U1c1metaG_FD_143037 | JGI IMG/M metagenome (GOLD analysis project Ga0193728, IMG submission 143037) | Soil microbial communities from a riparian zone of the East river system, Colorado, United States - U1c1 | ecosystem: Environmental > Terrestrial > Soil > Riparian zone | place: USA: East River... | reverse complement strand
CCCACGTCCGGCGATCGTGGCCGCGATCAGTCCCACGACCGCTACTCCCACCAGCGTCCCGATCTGGCGCCATTGCGTGCGCGTCGCGCCCTCGGCGAACAGCGCGGTGACGACCGTCGCGCCCATCAGCAGAGCCTGCGTGAGCCATGCCGCCGGTGTGTCGGGCAGAGCCATCTGCACGCCCGTGGAGAGCACCGCGAGCAGCAGCACGAGCCCGTACCGGTAGCTGCCCTTCAGCTCGGCGACGTTGCGCGCGGCCGTCGCCGCGCGACGAGGCGAAGGCTCCTCCCGGGCGCTGGGGTGTCCCGTCTCCGAGCTGGGCCCGTCCACATCGCCATCGCGCGCCATCGGCCCAGGTTAAGGTTCTCACCGGACCTGATAGAAACCGTCCAGATGAGAGTCATCGGGGCGGGACTTCCACGCACGGCCACGACCACGCAGATGGTCGTCCTGGAGCAGCTCGGGTTCGGACCGTGCTACCACATGCGCGACCTGCTCGCCGACCTGTCGTCCGGGCTGCCATTGTGGGAAGCCGCTTTTGACGGCGCCCCCGACTGGGAGCGGATATTCGGGCCCGCCCAGTCGACCGTCGACTGGCCCTCGGCCCGTTACTACCGCGAGCTGATGGACGTCTATCCCGACGCCAAGATCCTGCTGTCCGTGCGCGACGGCGAGTCGTGGGTGCGCAGCATGCGCGAGACCGTGTGGGGCATCTTCCACGGCGACTCGGTCATCCACCACGTATCCGCCGCCCGCGCCGTGGTCGATCCGCTATGGCGCCGGTTCATCGATCTGATGACCGGCCTGAACTGGGACGAGCGCACCGGCGTGCTCGCCGGCGACACCTACAGCGACGAGGGCCTGATCGCGGTGATGGATCGCTGGAACGAGGAGGTCAAAGCGACCGTCCCGGCCGAGCGCCTGCTCGAGTGGTATCCGAGCGAAGGCTGGGAGCGGCTGTGTGAGTTCCTGGAGGTCGATGTTCCAGCCGAGCCGGTGCCGCATCTCAACGACACCCAGTCCTTCCGCGAGGGCATCATCGACGGTGCGCTCGGGGTCCTCAACGAGTGGTGGGACGCCCGCGAGCGGCCCGTCAGTGGCCTGCACGGCGCGCAGCTCAGTTGATCGCCGCTCGCCGACACCACGATCGTTCCTCCTCCGCGGGTCGCGGGCGCCACGATGGCTGACCTGCTCACGAGCATTCGCGCGGAGATCGATGCGCGCCTGAGCGAGCTGCGGCCGGCGATCGCCGAGTACGAACGGCTGTCCACCGCCGCCGAGGCGCTTGCCGCCAAAGGCCGCGCCGCCCCGCGACCGGCTCGCGCCGTCCCGCGACCGGCTCGCGCTGCTCCACAGCCGGACGCGCCCGCGCGCTTGCCCGCGAAAACGAAAGCGCGTCCCAAGGCCGCTCGTCGCGCGCGCAAGCGCGAGCGCACCGCACAGAGCCCTACCGGTCAGGCGATCCTCGCGGCGCTCGAGCACGGCTCGCACACCGTCGCCGAGCTGGTCCTCGTGACCGCCCTGCCCGCTCCTGACATACGCGACAGCCTGCGGCAGCTGCGCAAGCGTCATACGGTTGTCAAGACCGACCGCGACGGCAGGGCCGCCTACGCGCTGCCCGCCCCCGCCGCTTAGCGCCGCTTAGCGGCGCCTACCCCGTCTCCTCGACCGACGCGGCCGCGACCGGTCGCTTGCGCGCAATCCGCCCGGCCTCCTTGCCGCCGATGAACGGGGCCAGCGCGACATACACGAGCTGGGGCGCGAGGTCGGCGATGTCCTCCACGCGCTCGTGTTCGATGTGGTTGTGCAGCACCTGCCAGATCCCTCCCGCGATCGCCTCGGGCGCGACTCCCGGAACGGAGCGCGAGGACGGCGCGTAGTGGTAGCCGGGCTGCAGGTAGGCGGCGAACGCGTGCAGGCCGGTTTCGCGGATTTCGATCGCCAGCGGGCTGGCCGCGAACGTGTCGACGACCGTCAGGTGCGCGTGCGCGGGCTCGGAAGCGAGGTAGTCCAGCAGCGCCCTGATGCCGGCGGCGACCCCCATCGGCCAGTCCTCGCCCTGCGCTTCGTACGCCTGCACGGCGATGCCCAGGGCCTGGTGCAGGCCGACCTTCTGCGCGCCCAGGAACGCGTCGTCCTTGGTCGGATACATCTCGTAGAACGTCTGGTGCGAGACGTTCGCGCGCCTGGCGATCTCGGGGATGGTCAGCCCCTGAAGGCCCTTCTCGGCGACGATCGTGGCGGTCGCGTCGACGATGCGCTCGCGCTGGTTTTTGACGATGAACTGCCGCGGCAGGTCGTGGCGCCCGCTCGGCAGCCGGCCCTCGGCCTGGCGTGCGCGCTCGGAGGCCATCAGCTGATGATGGCCCTCCTCGGCCTCTTCGGCGTCCCGCGTGCCTCCGCGCGTCCTCGCCGAGCTGGGAGTCCCCAGGCCGGGGGGCGGCTTCGCGGGATAGGACTCGGCCCACGCGGCGAGCTCGTCCGCGAGCCCGGGCAGCGCGTCGGCCTGCCCACGGCGCAGGCGCGCGGCGGTCACCTCGCGGATGCCTCCCAGGATCACTTTCACGGTCAGGTCTGTACCGGTCGCGCCACTGGTGCTCTTGCGCGTCTTCCGTCCCCCGCCGCGCGCGGCCGTGGAGCGACTCGAACCGATGCTCTGTTCGAGTGCTTCCAGAGTGCGATTGCGGCGCTCGAGCGCCTTCGGTCCCGCACCGAAGGCGCCGAGCACCATCAGCGACACAGCCTCCGGCTCGGCCGCAGCCAGCTCGGCGAAGGCGCGCATCGCCCTGCGCAGGCGCTCTCCCGGTGAGCCCTGCGTCTCATAGGCCGCCATGATCGTGCTCGCCGTGCGCTTGGCGATCTCATCGTAGGCGGCCAGGAACAGCTCTTCCTTGTCTGCGTACAGGCTGTAGAACGTCGGGCGCGAGACGCGCGCGAGCTTGGTCAGGTCGAGGATCCGCACGGCCTGGTAGCCGCGCTGCGCGATCAGCTCGATCAGCGCCGTCTGCAGCCGTTCGCGCTGATCGCGGCGCACCTCCTCTGGATCCAGGCCGTGCGCGCCCGTCGGCAGGCGCCGGTAGCGGCCAGACCCCCCGGCCGCTGCTGTCCCCCTGCCCGTGCTCGCCGCCGCCGCATCGCCGCCGCGGCGGTTCTTCGCCGAGGAGGCGCCGTTGCGTGAGGCCCCAGCTTGCTCTGTTGGTTTGGTTGAAGCGCCTCGCGCAGACATGCCTGCCTCCGAAAACCTCTATTTGACATCGAGCCAGATCAGGGTATCAAACCGGAGGGCAGACGGTCAAGGGATGCAATAAGTGCTAGAGCGTGGGCGCCGGCGCTCATGCCGAGGTCCGGCTGCTGTGCTCAAGGCTTGATTGTCCGCGAGGTGCCGAGCACCGCCCCGGAGGCGTCGAGCGCCTGCACAGCGACGTAGGACTCGGGGCCGGGCGTGGCGATCGTCGTCTCGAACCCGCTCTTGGCTGCGCCGGCGACCGGCGCGAGCGCCGACGGCGAGGAGCCCGCGAGCACCCGCCAGCCGGTGACCTCGGTCGCCCCGTTCCAGCTCGCATATACGCTCACAGGGGCTCTCGAGCTGGCCGCGCCGGCCGCGATCGCGGGCGGCGCGGCGGGAGTGCCCGTCCAGGGCGAGCGGTACGCGCGGTAGCTCTGATACGAGCCGTGCCAGTGCGCGTCATACAGCAGCTGCCCGCCCGGGTTGAATTCCGAGAAGTACGGCTCCGAGCCCCAGCCGACGAACACGTTGCCGCCGGCGAGCGTCTGCATGCTGCCCTGGCTGCCGGAGGACAGTCCCCGCGAGTGCTCGTAGCGCGCGAGCAGCGTGTCCGTTCTGGCGTGGGCGTCGACCGAGACGACGATGGCCCGCGACTGGGGGTGGACCTTCGGCACCGCGCCGTTGTCGAACACGGTGATCGTGCCGTTCGCCTGCACCGTCGCGTCGTGCTGAAACGCTGTCGCCGCGCCGTTCACCGCTTTGACGTTGCTGCGCCTGCCGCCCACCCGCAGCCCCACCTGGCCGGTGGTCGTGTTCAGCTCATACAGCGCCCAGGTGTTGCGCGCGCTGATCAGGGTCGTGCCGCTGGGCAGCTGGTCGATCGAGTTGATGTGAAAGAAGTCGTATGGCCATGACGTGGTGACGCCCTCCGGCGAGCTGTATGACTCGCTCAGCCCGACATGATCGAGGCTGTGCCACTCGCGCCGCACGAGACCCGTCTGAAGGTCGATTTCCTGGATCACGCTGTCGGTGACCGCGCCGCCGCTCGGACCCCCGACTGCCGACAGGTTGCAGTAGATCGGGTCGAACACGCTCAGCAGCGCCGTCCCCTGCGGCGTGATGTGAAAGTCGTGCAGGTCGGCCTTGTAGCCGTTGCCGGCGTGCACGCGCCCGATCTGCCGGTAGGAGCTCGAATAGATCATCTCTTCGCCCTGGCCGAACCCCTGCGGGGGGATGTATCCCTGCCACCATGTCAGCACCGGATGGCCGTTGTACTGCTGCACCTGCAGGTTGGCCGCCGCCGTCTCGCCCGGCAACGGGTCGAACCACACCAGTTCACCGGAGTCGTTGAATATCTCCGGTCCGCTGGGGCCCGGGCCCGAGTAGGGGGCGGTGAATATGGATCCGGGCGCCGTGCTGGGTGCACGCGCGGTCACCGCCAGCACCGGCGGTTGCAGCGAGGGCGCGGAGTGAAAGTGCTGCTCCTCGTTGTAATCCTTCGCGGGTTTAGCCAGCGGCCTGTAGATCAGCGTGTCCTGATGGGCGACTACGAATCGGTAGACGAACCGTGTCGTCCTGCCGTTCGACCCCCGGACGCGCCCACGCACGGTCACGGTCTCGCCGGGATGGAATGGGCGCGAGGGGACGAAGCTGGCCCCGTCCTCCTGCGAGTAGCCGCGCAGTCGCCCGGGGTGTGAGCCGCTGCTGGAGCCGCTCGCGCCGATGGTGCTCAGTGCTCCCAACGGAGCTCCCAGCAGGGTGATCTGTGTTCGCGGCGAGGCGTCGTGTGAGCTCGGCAGCGGATTCACCGCGATGCTCGTTCCGGGTAGCACCGCGGAGCGGTTCAGCTGTGAGGGCACGCACCGCGGCGCCGCCGGCGCCCGATAGGCGGCATCCTCGGCGACGATGCGCTTCGCCCCGAATGCCAGCGTTCCCGAGCAGGCAACGGTGACGAGCAGGCCACTGTAGATCAGCGCTTTACGCAAGTGCCTCAGAATACGGGGGTCTCACGATAGTCCCCGAACACCTGCTGCAACGACTCCACGATCTCCCCCTCGCTGGCGTGTGCGCGGGCGCAATCGAGCAGCGACGGCATGAGGTTGTGATCGAGGTGGGCCGCATGATCGCGCAGTGCCGCGAGCGTGCGCTCGACTTCGGCGCCGTCGCGGTGAGCCCGCGCGGCCTGCAGACGATCGATCTGCTTGCGTTCCAGGGCGGGGTCCACGCGCAGGGTGGGGATCGGCTCCTCGTCCTCGAGCACAAAGCGGTTGACGCCCACCACGACCCGCTCGCCCGCGTCGATTTCGCGCTGGAGCTCGAACGCGGCGTCGGCGATCTCGCGCTGAGGGAAGTTGCTCTTGACCGCCTCCACCATCCCGCCGAGCTGCTCGATCTTGGCGAAGTACTCATAGCAGCGCCGCTCCATCTCGTCGGTCAGCGCCTCGACGTAGTAGGAGCCTCCGAGTGGATCGGCGGTCGCGGCGACGCCGGTCTCATGCGCGATCACCTGCTGGGTGCGCAGCGCGACGCGGACGGCATCCTCGGTCGGCAGCGCAAGCGCCTCGTCGTAGCTGTTGGTGTGCAGCGACTGTGTACCTCCGAGCACGCCGGCGAGCGCCTCGACGGTGGTGCGCACGATGTTGTTCAGCGGCTGCTGCGCGGTCAGTGAGACACCCGCGGTCTGGGAATGAAAGCGCATCAGCCACGAGCGCTCGTTGCGGGCGCCGAAGGTCTCGCGCAGCTCGCGCGCCCAGATCCGTCGCGCGGCGCGGTACTTGGCGATCTCCTCGAAGAAGTCGATCTGGGCGTTGAAGAAGAAGGACAGACGCGGCGCGAACTCGTCCACGTCCAGGCCCCGCTCGACGGCCTGACGCACGTAGGTGAGGCCGTCGGCGAGCGTGAACGCGAGCTCCTGCTGGGCCGTCGCCCCGGCCTCGCGGATGTGGTAGCCGGAGATCGAGATCGGGTGCCAGCGCGGCATGTGGCGTGTGCACCACTCGATCATGTCCCCGCACAGCCGCATCGCGGGGTCGATCGGAAAGCACCACTCCTTCTGGGCGATGTACTCCTTGAGGATGTCCGCCTGGATCGTGCCCGACAGACGCTCCGCGGGTACGGCGCTCCCGGCTCCGTCGCCGTCGAGCTCGGCCGCGGCGACGTAGTAGGCGAGCATGATCGCCGCGGGCGCGTTGATCGTCATCGACACGGACACCTCGCCGAGGTCGATGCCGGAGAACAGCGTCTGCATGTCATCGAGCGTGTCCACCGCCACGCCCTCGCGCCCGACCTCCCCCAGCGAGCGGGCGTGATCGGAGTCGTGGCCCATCAGCGAGGGCATGTCGAACGCGGTCGAGAGCCCGGTCTGACCGTGGTCGAGCAGGTAGTGAAAGCGCTCGTTGGTCTCCTCGCTGGTGCCGAACCCGGCGAACTGGCGCATCGTCCACAGCCGCCCGCGGTACATCGACTCATACACTCCGCGCGTATACGGATAGGCGCCGGGTCTGCCGATCGGGTCCCGCTGTGAGCCGATCCCCGCCGGCAGGTCGGCCTCGGTATACAGCTCTCGCACAGGCTCGCCGGATAGGGTTCGCCCGGCAGCCTTGTCATCCGCCGCCAGGCGTGAGGTCGAAGCATCTACCGCCATGTATCCAGATCGTACCGGCCGCCACCGTCTACTTCCCGCGCTCTTGCTCGCGTGCCTCGCCGTGGCGGCGCTCGCGGGGTGCGGGGGCGCGGGTTCGGGCGCCTCCTCGGCGCGCACCGGCGCGCGCCCCTCCCGGCAGGCCACGCTGATCCTCGACTTCGTCCCCAACGCGGTGCACGCTGGCATCTACCGTGCGCTGGCCGCCGGCTACTACCGCGAGCAAGGGATCGACCTGCGCGTGGTGACGCCGAGCGCGAGCACCGACACGCTGAAGCTGATCGATGCCCACAGCGCCCAGTTCGGGCTCGCGGACGGCAGCGACGTCGCCGGGCTGATCGCCCACGGCGGCGACGCCCGGGCCGTGACGGCGATCGTGCAGCGCCCGCTGGGCGGGCTGATTGCCTCCGCGTCCGAGCGCCTGCGCTCGCCCGCGGATCTGCAGGGGCGCACGGTGGGAATCACGGGCGTGCCCTCCGATACGGCGGTGCTCGACACCGAGGTGCGCCACGCGGGCGGGGATCCGCGCAGGGTGCACGTCGTGACGATCGGATTCGGCGGGACGCAGGCGCTCGCCGCCGGCAGGATCGACGCGTTCACCGGGTTCATCCCCGATGACGGCGTGCAGTTGCAGGTGAGCGGCCATCCCATTACTGCGTTTGCGCTCGATCGCAACGGAGGCCCGGCGTACCCGGGCCTGGTCGCGTTCACCACGCGCGGGCTGATCGCGTCGGACCCGGCGCTCGTGCGGGGGTTCGTGGTGGCGACCGTGCACGGCTACGAGGACACGCTGGCCGACCCGGCGCGCAGCCTGGAGGAGTTGCTCCGGGCCAACCCGACGCTGCAGGTAAAGAGCGCGCGCGCGTCGCTGCGCGCCTACCTGCCGCTGTTCGCTGCCGCCGGCTCCAGCGGCGCGCGGAGGGTTCCGCTCGGCACGCTGCAAGCGGGCAACCTCCGGGCGATGTCGAATTGGATGCTCGCAAATGGCCTGATCGCAGCGCCGATCGCGCCGGCGCGCTACGGCACGAACAGGTTCCTGCCGGGGCCCTGATCGCGGCGATCGGACACTCCGCCGCGAGCTGGAGTGGGCGGCGCGTGACGGCGACCGGTTGCGCCGCACGCAGGAACGGTAGGGTTCGCGCCATTCTGTCGTGGCCCCCGGGCCGCATGTCCACACCATCGAAAGGAATCCGTCCATGAACAAGTCCCAGCTGGTCGATGCGGTCGCTGCCGACAGCGGTCTTTCCAAAGCCGACGCCGGACGCGCCGTCGAGTCGGTGCTCGGCGCCGTCACGAAGACATTGAAAAAAGGCGACGAGGTGAGCATCACCGGGTTCGGCAAATTCTCGGTCGTCAAACGCGCCGCGCGTCAGGGTGTGAACCCGCGCACCGGCGAGCGCGTCAAGATCAAAGCCTCGAAGGCGCCGAAGTTCACGGCGGGCGCGACGCTGAAGCAGGCCGTCAGCCCCAAAAAATAGATCGGCGTCGCCGCGATGACCCTCGTGAGCGAGCTGGAGTTGGTCGGGTTCGACTACACGGACCCGTCGTTGAGGGGGGAGCGCTTTCACGAAGCAATGCGCAAGCTGAGCGCCCGGGGCTGGCTCGCCTCCGGGCCCTACGGCTACATCGTGCTCGACCGCGAGGCGGGCGAGTGGTGGCTGCGCACGCGCGAGGCGATATTTCCGGGGATGACGATCGCGGACATATTCGATGTGCGCGAGGGGCCGCTGTACGAGCAGATGCGACGCAACATCCTGCACGTTAACGGCCCCGACCACACGCGGTTGCGCAGCCTCGTGAACCCCGCCCTGAGCGCCCGCGCGGTCGAGCGCTACCGGCCGGCGATGCGGGAGTTTCTGGAGGGGCTGCTGGCGGATGCGTGCGCGGCGGGCACGGACGCGGACGGGGTCGTGCGGTGCGAGTTCGTGGAGGCGTTCGCCAAGCCGTATCCGTCGCAGACGATTGCGCGGGTGATGGGCGCGCCGATCGAGGACGCGCCGCGGCTGCACCACTGGTCGAACTGGATTCAGCGCCAGTTCGACGCGGAGGGGATGGCCACCGAGCGCGAGGGGATCGAGCGCGCGGTGGAGGAGTTCTACGAGTACGCCGAAGCGCTCGTGGCGGCGCGGCGCGAGGACCCGCGCGAGGACGACCTGATCTCGAAGCTGATCGCCGCCGAAGAGGCGGGAGAGAAGTTGAACGACGTGGAGTGCATCAACCTCGTGTTCAACGTGCTCGTCGGGGGCGTGGATACGACGCAGAGCCAGCTCGCGCACGCGATCAGGCTGTTGGCGCAGCACCCCGAGCAGTGGGAGCTGCTGCGCGAACGTCCGGAGCTCGCCGATGCTGCGGTGGAGGAGGCGCTGCGGTACGAGCCGATCACCCCGTTCACCGCACGGATCACGACCTCAGAGGTGACGTATCGCGACGTGACGTTTCCCGAGGGCACGGTCGTGATGGTGTGCGCGCACACCGGCAACCGCGACCTCGGACCGGACGAGGGCGAGGGCGATGAGTTCGACATCGCCGCCGACCGGGGTCGAGCCCGTGCGCTGACGTTCGGCGCGGGCGTGCACTACTGCCTGGGAGCTAACCTAGCCCGCCTGGAGCTGCGCGAGGCACTCACGTTCATGGCTGAGCGGATGCCCGGGCTGCGTCTCGACGGGGAGGTCGAGTACGAGACGATCATGGGCATCTACGGCCTGGCGCGGCTACCCATAGCGTTCTCCCTCTAACCCCATCACGCAGCGACGAGTGTCCGGGAACAGGCCAAAACCTGTCGCCACGCGCTCGATCACATTCGCCGCCCGCGCCATGTCGCTCAGACCGGACGCTCCATTGCGCCGCAACGTTCGTCCGAGCAAGCCCACTGGCCGTGGCCTTGCCATCAGCGCGGCGGCGTAGCTGGTCCCAATCTATGGTCGGCTATCCCCCCGCGCTTGGCGGCGCGTGGGACCCAACCCATAACACAGCGGCGAGTGTCTGGGGACAGGCCAAAACCTGTCGCCACGCGCTCGATCACATTCGCCGCCCGCGCCATGTCGCTCAGACCGGACGCTCCATTGCGCCGCAACGTCATTCCGGGCAAGCCCACTGGCCGCTGCCTTGCCGCCAGCGCGGCGGCGTAGCCCCCTAACCCTCAACGAGCGATCATCCCTGTTGGCCTCTCCGATCCCGTTCTCCGTGTGACGCTCACGCGGATCGGGCTGTCTTTTTTGTGGGTAAGCCATAGCCAGTCCTTTCATCGGATTGCCGTCGGCGCCGCTTACCGCACCGGCTGGCGTAGCGTGAGCGCTTGAGGACTGGAACAATTCGGAGGGGGGTCTGAACGGGTCACGGAGCGACAGAGGTAGGTGGAGATGGTTCAGAACAGAGTCACGATGGTGGTCGCGGTCTGGGTGGCGGGGTTGCTT
>Ga0193728_1002103_pt1 | contig 10283 bp, 18 predicted proteins | sample U1c1metaG_FD_143037 | JGI IMG/M metagenome (GOLD analysis project Ga0193728, IMG submission 143037) | Soil microbial communities from a riparian zone of the East river system, Colorado, United States - U1c1 | ecosystem: Environmental > Terrestrial > Soil > Riparian zone | place: USA: East River... | reverse complement strand
CAAACGGCATTTTCTGTCTCCTGGTTGAGCACCTTGTCATTGAGGATGCCCGGCTTGTCATAGTCATAGGCGGCGCGACAGGTGCCATAGGAGTACCAGGGCGCCCGGGGGTCGCCGCAGTTCATTGCGGCATTGGTCGCGGCCCAAACCAGCGATACGGCCTTGGCGTGATCATCGCGGAACGGACCGGCGAGCATCACCGCATCGCCATTGTCGCGACGGCAGCTGACGTAGTAGTTGCCGAGTTTGGTATCTGGTGTCTGGGTCATCAGTCATTCCTCGCTTGAGGCCAGGTGCAGTCGTAATGACCGCCTTGAACACAGACGCGTGCGCCATCCTTGCAGCGGTGGCAGGTGTGGGATTCGAAGAAATTCGGGTAGCCTTGCAGCTTCCGCGCTTCGCGATAGGTTGCCGCGATACCGTGGGCGATCGTGTTATCTCCCACCCTGTCGCCATATTCGCAGCGGCCATCGGAGAGGCGTTTGGTGTAGGTTGCGATCATTTCGTCCTCACGGAGATCGCGCCGGCAAAGCCCGCGAGCGAGTTGGGCGCTTTGTGATATCCGCGCGGAACGGTGTTTTGACAGAGCCATAGCAGGGCCGCGATCCGCGGCATTCCAGCGAGGTCGGGCACCGCAGTCTTGCGGCTCCGCAACGAATAAGTTTGACCGTTGAATGTGACGGTCGGTTTTGGATTACGCGGCGCAGCTTTCATTGGTTCCTTCTCCTCGCTCCAGCCGTCTTGTATCTCGTCCCAATACAAGGCCACATCAAACCTCTCCGCTGTCCGCGACTTCGTCGGGGTCGTAGCAATAGCCTTCGAACGCGCCATCGGTCTGATGCGACTTGACCGCAAATCTGATCGGTACCGAAAACGCGCGCCGATATTCGATCTCGACCACCTCGTAAATCCGCGCCGGATTGCGCGGCAAGTAGTAGATCTCGATTGCCCGCTCGGCTGCCTCGTGCGTCTCGTGCTGGCGCCGCGGATTGGTTGTTGTGTAGAGGGTCATCAGTTGAACTCCTCGAGTTCGGCGTCCCAGGTGAGCATGGGGACGTAGTCAGGGAACGGCAGACCGGGCTCGACGTAGCGCAGCGCCGGCTCAATGCCGAACTTCTCGATCACGCGGGCATTCGCTTCTGCGCGCCGCTCAGCAACGGTCGCCGCCGAAGTCGCAAAAGAAGTAGTGTAACCGAAATAGAGAAACTGAATTGCGACGACCATCATATTTCTCCCTACAGTTGGGGCCGGCGGGTTGCTTTATGTTGATCTTCTCCCCCGCCGCTCGCCCCTCCCTAAGACTTGCTGAAGATCGAAAGTATAAAGCTCTTTCACCGTCAATTGCCGCGCCGTCGCAATAACGCCGTACAGATGCCGCGACGTCGGAAGGTCTGGGCGGTTGACCGAATGATCCGATGGCGTCTCGGCGTAGTCCCAGGCCAATCCCGCTGGTAGGGTGCAAAAACTCGCGGGACGGAACAGGGGTCGGTAGAGGTATTTCGTCATCGGTGGCTCTTTCGGTTCGGGTTGTTTCGTTCTTACCCCTATATATAGACGCAACCGTTGCGCCCGTCAAGTCTTTTTTAGGGGTCTCGAAAGATTCTTTTCGGGTGCCGAAACCGCCTCGGATTTGCCGTCGATACAAATCGCGGTTAACCGATCGATCCGGATTGTCCGCCAACCTTCCTCGAGGTCATCCCATACGGTTAGACAACCCGCGCGCTCGCGATGCTCTTTGACCGGGCGCGCCTCGCAATAGCGCGCCGACATCTCCCGCGTTGTCCCGTCGAGCTTGACGAAGGTGCAGGTAAAGAACCGGCCGGCGGAGCGGCGGATCGCGTCGGCGGCTTGGTTCGGGGTCATCCCTGTCTTCCTTTATGGTAATTCGCCGTTGCGGATTGCAACTAGGGCTCGTTGGGCTTCTTTGCGCAGGAACATCTGCCCACGAAACCACCGGCATACCTGATAAGCTTCCTCCGTCATTGGGGCGGTTTCGTCGGCAGCAATGTCGCGCGCAATGCGGAACTCGTCTTCGGTGGGTGGCGACATCTCTTCTTCCATCTGTTTATTCTCCTGTCATCCCTGAATCTCGGCGGCATGAGAAATCGCCATGTCGCGGGCGTGCTTGCGAGCCTGGGTCTCGGTCCGGAAACGATGCTCCGCGATCGTGCGACCGAGCTCATTAAGGCTCTTGGGTTGGACGAACGTGCGGACGCGCCAACCTCGCCCGATGTCCGTGTTGTCCGAGATGCTGACTATTGTGCGGGTCATCATTTGCGTTCTCCTTTAGACGCGCCGCTCGGAATACGGGTCATCAATAGCCATCCTTGGCATAGATTTCCTCGACCCTATCCCACGCCTCGTCGATTGTTTGGTGTGGCCCATCGTAAGGGCCAACGTCGTCGACAACCCACCACGCCTCAGTCTCTCCGACTTTGAGATGCTGTGGCCGGAGGACTGTGCCGCGACGCCCTCGAGGAAGGTTCAGGCTCATGCCTGCCTCCTCGAGGAAATCCGGCGAGCTTCCTTGCTGGCTTCGCGCATCGCCTGCGCGACGTTGTCGAATGACACTAGGCCACCACCGACGTGTTTGGTGAGCCTGATCCAGGTTACTCCATCATCCATGCTGATCTTTGCGGTAACTCCGCCGATCTGGCCGTGGTTCTGGGTGAGGACCATGTATTTCATGGGTTTCGTCCCTTGCGTTGGAGTTCGTTTCTGATGATGTATATATAACGCGCAACCGTTGCGACGTAAAGATATTTCTTTTGCTCTCGGGAAAAACTTTTGAGGAGTCGCACCTGTTGCGTGTCGATCGCAAAGCCCCCATATGCAACGAACCATGGAGTTCGAGAGCTTCTTTTCCTGGCGTTCGCGCCTGGGCCTTAGTCAGCAACGGGCCGCCGACTCGCTCGGGCTCGGGCTTCGCCAGGTGCAAAACTTCGAGAGCGACCGGGCGCCGAGCGCTAGAGCCAATCAATTCCCGTCGCGAGCCGTAAGATTGGCGATGGCCTACCTCTCCGAGCATCCCAAAGAGCTCGCGACAATCAGGGCCGCGCCGCTGCTGCTCCCGTTGAACGAAATTCAGCAACAGCATCTCGCCATGCTGGCTGATGACCGGCGCCATAAAATGAACCGCAAGATCGGCATGGCGCTGGTGCGCAGACGGTTGGCAAAGGACCTCGAGGATGGATTCGCTATCACTCCCGAGGGTCGAGCCACATTGAAAGATTAAAACACTCGGAAGTTTCCGAATAAAACAATCCGGGTATTGTCAAGCGGGCGCTTTTGTGATTCGGCTTGTTCGGCGGAACACTGAGCGGACTCGTCGATGCTGTCGATCATATCTCGTGCCGAAGCAAAAGCTCGCGGGCTGACACGTTTCTTCACCGGTCGTCCATGCGATCGCGGCCACGTCGCCGAGCGGACGGTTTTACGCAAAACCTGCGTTGAATGTATTCCGCTGAACAAGGCAGATACTCCGGACGCTGGGCATCCTAGCAGTGACTTGTCAATCACGAAGCCAACGCACGAAAGACGAAATCACGGATCAATAGAGCGGTTCAAAAAGCTTATAGTCGACGTTCATGGCAGGCGAAGATTCGACGCAACCATTGTTGACATTAACGGCGTTAGGGGAACGCCTTATCATTGCGTACCACTGCTTGAGGATCTCGAAAGACGCGAAGAAATAACGCCAGATATGAGAAAAGCTGGTGATAAATTTCATGACGACTTTCGCTTAGCGAATCTTTATCAATTGAGGGCATCAGATATTGAAAGCGTTAGGGTGTCAGGCAAATTACGCAACTATGAATATAATAAAGATGCCAGAGATGCGATTCATAGAAGCATCCAATTACTTGGAGGCCATCATTCTCGTGAAACATCATGCGCGTGGCATATCTTGGGGTGCGAAACATCAATTAGGCAGTGGACAGCTATACGGCACAATTGCGGAGATTTTATTGGCGCTAGATTGGCGCGCAAGACTCTCGTCACCACGCTCAAATCACTTGTGTGATTCTCGCCCATGACGAGGAGGCTAACGAATTCCGAGAGAATAGAGAAAAATCGGCTGTTAGCCGAAGAATTGGAGCGAGCACAAGGTGCGGTTTACATCATAAGAGCCGGCGACGATGGTCCAGTAAAAATTGGCTATGTTCATCGCGAAGAGGCGGTCGTCGCTAGACTTAATGATCTGCAGCACGCGAATCATGAAAGGTTGACGCTCATAAGAGTTATTCCTGGAGCAATGAGGCAAACAGAAAAGTGGCTGCATAGGCAATTTTCATCAAATCGTATTAGGGGAGAGTGGTTTTTTTTCGACGAAAGAATGATGACGATTGGGAAGCCGCAATTAACTATTGGTGAGCTGACAGAAATTGAACGCAACGTGATGGAACAAATGATTCGCCTAACTGAAGGTCGCAGGATAGGGCTTGCTCTCACCGGATCGTTGCCTGATCGCTACCGAAGAAAGGAGATTCCGCCCTTGCTAAAAAATCTCTTGACAACCGGAAACAATGGGTGATGAGATTAGGCATGGTTCGAAAATTGTGTGTAAAAACAATGAGGGCGCGCTTGCCGGGTAAATTCTGATGGCTGACACTTACGGAAGACGCCGCCTATTCACCGATGCTCAATATGAGGAGGCGCTCCGCAAGGCTCGTGGCGTTCAGGTGCTGGCGGCCCAACTCCTCGAGAAAGCCAGCGGGCTCCCGTGCTCTAGACGGTTAGTCAATCAGGCGGTTAAGCGCAGCAAGCGTCTGCGCCAAGTCATCGAAGATACGGTCGAGGGGAACATCGATATCGCGGAGCTGAAGGCGTACAAAGCTATCGACAGCGATGACGGTCCTATGATCAGGTGGTACCTTGAAAGAAAGGGCAAACATCGGGGTTACGCGCCACGGTATGAGCAGCAGAATCTCGGCGCCGATGGACAGCCAGCCGATCCGCAGCAGGCATTTCAGGTGATCGTCTATCTGCCGGATAATGGCCGTGACCCGGATTTGATCAAGCCGATGGCCGATCCGCGCGTGAAGATCATCGAGCACGCGAAGAATGTGTAAATGCTATCCTACCAGGATCTCGGCCGCGACCCTCTCAAATAGAGATTAGTCAACTAGTCGCGGCCATTACCCATTTGGCGTGTGTGGTTTCGGATATTGGTCGGAATGTAGACATACATTTTGATGAATCGCCCGTCGGAGAACAACTTCGATTGGCGCTCGATTTAGCTAACAAGACGATTTCGTGATCATGGACGAACGGTTCCGCCGATGCAGCGCGCAGCTGATGATTTCGACGCGATCAGCAGGCGCTTGGGTGAACTGAAGAGCGAAAGCAGCCGTCCTCGCCAAAGCTTAGCGCCGCAGATTGGACCACAAACTTTATTCGCTGAAAGCGGCGCGGATATAGTAATATATGGAGGAGCGGCTGGTGGCGGTAAAAGCTACGGTCTATTACTGGAGGCGCTAAGACACACCCCGTACGTCCGTGGATTTTATGCGGTGTTTTTCCGTCGCCAAATGACGGAAATCACAAATCCTGGTGGCCTCTGGGACGAAAGTCTTAATATTTTCTCTATGGTCGGCGGAACCCCAATAATGGGGCTTCACGAATGGCGATGGCCAAATCTATCAAAGGTAAGATTTGCGCATCTGCAAATGGAGTCTGATGTACTCTCCTGGCACGGCGCGCAAGTTCCTTTTCTTGCGTTCGACGAACTTACGCAGTTCACCTTTCATCAATTTTGGTATTTGATTTCTCGTAATAGATCTACCTGCGGAGTAAGGCCTTATATTCGCGCCACCTGCAACCCAGACGCTGAGAGTTGGGTAGCCAACTTCATATCTTGGTGGATCGATCAGGATACTGGCTTCGCGATCAACGATCGTGCGGGCGTTATGCGCTACGTCGTGCGTGGCCCGGACGATAATTTGCTGTGGGGTGACACGGCAGACGAGGTCAGGCCGTATCTAACGATACCCAAGGACTGGCCAGACGATATCGAAAAGCCAGAACCGAAGTCGGTCACGTTCATCCCGGCGAAACTCTCCGACAACCCGGCGCTCCTCGCCAAGGATCCGAACTACCTCGCGAGCCTACTCGCGCAGCCACTAGTCGACCGAGAGCGTCTGCTCGGCGGCAATTGGAAGATCCGGCCGGCTGCGGGGCTCTACTTTCGACGCGGATGGTGCGAGGTCATCGATGTCGCGCCTGCCAGACTCAAGCAAGTCCGTTATTGGGATTTGGCGAGCACCGAGAAGACCGAGAAAAATGACCCAGATTGGACGGTAGGGGTCAAGCTCGGTCGCGACGATGACGGCATGATTTATGTTTTGGACGTCGTTCGCGAGCGCTGCGGTCCATTTGAGGTCGAGCGCCTTGTCAAGAACACAGCCAGCACCGACAAGCGCAACACCGTCATCGGGTTCGGGTTGGATCCTGGTCAGGCGGGCAAAAGCCAAGCGGCATATTTGGTTCGCAGCTTGACGGGATACACCGTTCGTCCCGCATCTGAAACCGGCGACAAGATCACACGTTTTGGTCCGTTTTCGTCGCAGTGCAAGGCCGGAAATGTGAAAATCGTTAGCGGCTCATGGAACGATGCGTTTTTTCGGACGCTCGAGGGATTCCCAGAACTTGCACATGACGATGATGTGGATTCCTGCGCGGGAGCGTTAGAACTTCTCGGGTTTCAGCCCAGCTGGGTCATCACCGACGAAATGCTGAATCGTGCTCGTATCCCCGTAAGGCGGTATGGTTGAACGCGCGGTGCGGACCCCTCGCGCTCGGAAGCCCCGTGCCGGCCTGCGTATTACCGATTTGATGCTGGCGCGCGCCAGACAGAAGCCCGCCGTCGCCTCTGCTCCCTTTGCTCCACCGCAGCATCCTCCGGGCGTTTTACCCAAGGGCGAGCGTGGCATCGCTCAAGACGAAGCTTTCACCGAGGCATTCACTTGGGCCAACGCCGCAATCACCAGCGCTTATGCCGAAGGTCAGGCCTGGCTAGGATACGCAGAGCTCTCGCTGCTGGCGCAACGGGCGGAATACCGGGTTATCTCCGAAGAGATAGCTTCGGAAATGACACGCGAATGGATCGAACTAAAATCCATCGGTGATGACGATAAGACCGACAAGATCAAAGCGCTCGAAGATGCTATTGATCGTCTCAAGGTGCGTAAGATCTTCCACAAAGCCTGCGAGCACGATGGGTTTTATGGTCGTGGTCATATTTACATCGAAGCTTGCGATCGTGATGACCATAACGAGCTAAAGACCCCAATCGGCGATGGTCACGAGGCTCTGTCCCAGATCAAAATCAACAAAGGCACCATCAAGGCGCTCCGCAACATCGAGCCGCAATGGGTTTACCCGACAGGATACGACAGCACGGACCCGCTGAGCCCCAATTGGTATCGCCCCGAGAACTGGTTCGTTATGGGCAAAGAGGTACATCGCAGCCGCCTCTTGACCATAGTCGGGCGCGAGGTTCCTGATCTGCTGAAGCCAGCCTATTCGTTCGGCGGGCTGTCTATGACGCAGATGGTCAAGCCCTATGTCGACAACTGGTTGCGCACACGTCAGAGCGTCGCTGATATCATCCATGCCTTCAGCGTCTTCGTATTGACGACGAATGTTGGGGCTGGGACCTTGCAGCCGGGTGGCGAGGATCTCTTCAGGCGCATCGACTTGTTTAATCTGTGCCGCGACAATCGCGGCCTGATGGTTCTGAACGCGGAAGAAAAAGAAGAATTTCAAAACGTCGCCGCGCCGCTCGGTACATTGGATCAATTGCAGGCGCAGTCGCAAGAGCATATGGCGGCCGTCAGCCGCATTCCGATCGTAAAGTTGCTGGGAATCCAGCCAGCCGGCCTCAATGCTTCATCCGAAGGCGAACTCAAGGCGTTCTATGATTGGATTGCAGCGTTTCAGGAGGCGCTATTCCGGGATCCTCTGACTACCGTCATCGATTTCATTCAGCTTTCCGAGTTTGGCGAGATCGATCCGGAAATCACCTTCGAGTTCAAGCCGCTCTATCAGATGGAAGCGGACACCGAAGCCGAGATCGCCGCCAAGGAAGCGCAAACCGACGAAATCTATTTCAACATCGGCGCGGTCAGTGACATAGAGATCCGCAAGCGGCTGGCAAACGATCCCGCATCTCCGTATCAGGGCCTCGATCTGGATGAGACGCCGCCTCCGCCGCCTCCGGAGATGCCCGGGGCCGAGCAGCCGGGTGCACCTGGAGCGCCGCCTGGTAACACGGTGGACAAGCCTACGCTGTATCAAGGTCGTTTAGAGGCAGCGTGAACCCCGCTGGCTTTGCCACAGCAATCGCCTCGCGGCTCATCTTTGATGAGGCGCTTCCCTCGCGACCGCGCAATTCGAAATACGCCACCAACCCCTTCGCCGCAGCCCGCCGCGCCGAGACAACCTACGCCCGTCAACTCCGCAAGGTAGCGCGCCACGTCGGTGAGCTCATCAACGCATTCACCCCGGGCGATCCAGAGGTCGTAAGCGTCTTGATGCAGGCGTTGGAGCGCTACGCGCAGGCCATCGACCCTTGGGCCCAGGCGACCGCAAGGCGAATGCTCGAAGAAGTCGCGCGCCGTGACGAGCGGGCCTGGGCTCAGATGGCGCAGACGATGCGCCGCGCGCTGCGGCAGGAGATCCGCGAGGCACCGACTGGGCAGGCGATGCAGAAGATGCTTGAAGAGCAGGTGTCGCTCATTCGATCTATCCCGCTTGATGCTGCCAAGCGCGTGCACGAGTTGACGCTTGAGGGGCTGACGTCTGGTGCACGGGCGAAAGAAATCGTGCCGATGATCATGGAGAGCGGGAGTGTCACGGTAGCTCGAGCAAATTTGATAGCCCGGACCGAAGTCGCTCGGACCGCGTCGGCGCTCACCCAAGTACGTGCTCAACATGTAGGGTCCATCGGTTACATCTGGAGAACCGCCAGAGACGGAAGGGTTCGTCCGTGTCACAAGAAATTAGAAGGTAAATATTGCGGATGGGATTCACCTCCCATTGCGGAAGAGAATGGGCGGAGATATCACGCTGGCCAGGGTCCGAATGACCGCTGCTATGCAGAGCCGATTATACCAGAAATCGTCAAATAACTGAGCATGCGGATTGCTTTGATCGCCCTTGGGCTAGTTATGCTGGCGGTGCCCGCTATGGCGCAATGGCCTGGCTATCCCTATAGCCCCTATAACCCACCACATTCCTACGCGCCTGTTCCGCTCCATCCTGAGGTCTATCGCCATCCGCGCGAATGGGAAGGGGATCGTGAAAGGCGCTGGCGCGAGGAGCGCCGCGAGGACTGGCATCGCCGGGATATTTGCGAGCGGCATCCGTGGGAATGCCGGCGATAACCGCGACTCGTCAGTTGCAATCGTGGCTCCAAAACATAGCGCCATCTCGGCGTGATCCGTAACTATCAAAACTCCATTTTCCTCTTCGATATACGTTTCTGGGTTTGCGTTTAGATCCATAAGCAGATTGCCTGAGATGTCGTCTAACCCTATACTTTAGGGCATTGTTCCGCAATCGCAGCAATGGGCGACGATTTAGTTCTGCTTCCCAATGTATTTCAATCATTTGCATTAGATAATCAGTTCGGTTCATGATAGGAATCTCATTTTTGGTGAGAAGGAGCATACGCCAGATGCAGCCTCTCGGCAAGATTTCCCTGCAGCTGGCGGCGTTTCTATTCGGCCTAGGGGGCACGCTCCCTGCGTTTGCGCAGCAGTTCAACAATCTCAATACCCCGCCGCTCGTCACGCTCACGGCAGCCGGTGCTGGCACGACCGACAGCCCGGATCAAGTCAATTACTTCGGTCGCGGCGTTCAGCTCGGAATAAACATCTCAGCCAAGACCGGCACGATCTCGGTAACCGTAGCCGTCCAGGGCAAGGACGCGGCCAGCGGCGCGTATTACCCGATCTGCACGTCAGCGGCGCTCACAGCAGCCGCGTTCACCAACATGACCGTGTACCCGGGGATCACCGCCGTCACCAACCTGGCTTGTCCTTATCCGTTGCCGGCGACTTGGCGCGTTGAGGTTGTCAGCGGAACGGGAACTACGCCAGCGGTGACCCTTACGATTGGAGCAAGCATTATTTTATGACCACTCTTCCTGATCCTCCAAAGGATACCGCGTGGAGACCCATAGACTATTTTGAAACTAGCTATCTCGCCATCAAGAAGGCCGCTGCAAAAGGATTTGAATTAACCCCAAAGCAGAACGGAGCAGTGCTCATGGGTACTCC
>Ga0193728_1002102_pt1 | contig 10283 bp, 13 predicted proteins | sample U1c1metaG_FD_143037 | JGI IMG/M metagenome (GOLD analysis project Ga0193728, IMG submission 143037) | Soil microbial communities from a riparian zone of the East river system, Colorado, United States - U1c1 | ecosystem: Environmental > Terrestrial > Soil > Riparian zone | place: USA: East River... | reverse complement strand
CCCCGCCCGCCGCCAGCCAGACCGCCCCGCGCGCCGCCAGCCAGACCGCCGCGCCGGCTGCCAGCCAGACCGCCGCGCCCACCGCTGACGAGGCTGCCCCGCCAGCCGAACTGCCCGCCGCGACCCCCAGCTGAGGAACCCGCTAGCGGCCGTACAACTGGTGATCCTGCCCTGGCCGGCGGCTTCGGGCGGCGCCGGGCGGGGGCTGCCTGTCGCGGGGCAGCGTCATGATCGCGAAGCCTTTTACACAGCCGGCTATGCCAGATCCTTCACGATCACGAGCCAGCCCCGCCTGACCCCAGGCGACCCAGCGCTGATGTGACGGACGGTACAGCTGAGGCGGTGCGAGGCGGGTCAGGGCACCAGAGCCCGGCCGCGGGCCGGCGAGGAGCGGCGGGCAGGCCGCCGGGCGGCACTTTTCCATGATCCTGCAGGGTCATGGTCGCGGGGACGACCATGACCCTGCGAGATAACCGGGCTGCCGGAACGGCCGAGGCCGGTGTTACTCGCGGGACCAGCGGGGATGCCGACTGCCGCTGGCGGGACGCGACCAACGGCGCCATGCCCGGGTTGATGCGGCCCCCAGCCGATGCGGCCCTCAGGCTGGCCCCGTTCCCAGGCCGGCCGGTTCCCGGCCCGGAGCCAGGCCGGGCTGGTGCGGGGCGCGGATCCGTCACGGCGTATCCCGGTACGCGGCGGGGCAAAATCCGCTTGACTTCATGCGCGTCACCTCGGCCGTCCGCCGGAGGTGCTGCGCGACGTGGTGACGCTGCTCGTCCAGGCCGTCGTCCTGATCCTGGCCGGGGTGGCCTTCGGGCTGCGGGCGCCGCTGGCCGGCGTGCTCATCGGGCTCGGCTTCATCGCGGTCGTCGCGGTCAGCCTGTCGGCTCTGTCCTACACCGTCGGGCTGGTGCTGAAGAGCGAGGACGCGCTCGCCCCGCTCCTCAACATGATCGTGGTGCCGCTGACCCTGCTGTCGGGCATCATGCTGCCGCTGACGCTCGGGCCGGGCTGGCTCGGCCCCGGGCCGCCCTGCTGCGCAGCGCCTACTTGATGCCCCGCTGGCGCAAGATGGCCTCGATCTCGCTCATGTCGTCGTCGGGGTCGGCCCGGTGCGGCTCGGCGGGCTTGCGCCGCGGGGCGGCCACGGCCGGCTGCGAGCCGGGGGCCGTCCGGGCGCCCTGACCGACCGCCTCATCCGGCCGGCCGGCCCGGCCCGCGACCTTCCGGCGCTCGCGGGACTTGCGCCACTTCAGCAGCGGCAGGCCACCTGAGATGGCGAAGAGCAGGACCGCGACCGCCAGCACGATCAACCCGGCCCACGACTTCGGCGAGAACACGAACGCCCCGGCGAACCGGGCGATCGCCGACGCGATCCGGCCGATCAGCAGGACCGAGCCGGTCAGGTAGACCCCCAGCGGAATCAGCGCCCAGGCGACCCCCCGCATCCCGGAGATGGCGCCCTTCTTGCGCCAGACCAGCCAGCTCGCGATCAGCCCGGCGGCCGAGATGGCCACGCAGATCGCGCCGCCGATACTGTTCCAGGTACTCATGAGCGCCCCCTCCAGCCGGAATGCGGGCTCGTCTTCCAATGTACCCGGCCCGCCGCCGCGCCGCCGCGCACCGGCCGCCGCTCAGCGAGCCGCCACCAGGCCGGCCAGCACGGCCAGCTTCACCTCGGTCAGCGAGGCCACCACCACCCGGCCGTCCGCCGCGGGGATCGGCACCAGGTTGGGCACCGCCACCGTCAGGAAGCCGGCCGCCTCGGCGGCGGCCACCCCGTTGGGCGAGTCCTCGAGCGCCGCGCAGCGCCGCGGGTCGGCGCCCAGCCGGGCGGCCGCCAGCAGGTAGGGCTCCGGATCCGGCTTGGTCGCCGCGACGTCCTCGCCGCACACGGTGACCGGGAAGCTCACCTTGAGCTGGCGCAGCACCGCCTCCATGATGACCCGCTCCGACGAGGTCACCAGCGCATGCCGGACGCCGGCGGCGGCCACCTCGCCCAGCAGCCGCAAGGCGCCCGGCAGGGCCGTGATCGGGCGGCAGTCCAGCAGCTCGACCATGCCGCCCACCATCCAGCCCGCGACGGTCGCCCGGCTCCGCGGGCGGGTGGCCTTGGCCAGCAGGTAGTCCAGGGTGCGCTCCAGCGAGCCGCCGACCAGTTCTTCCTGGTCGCCCGCGCCCCAGTCGCCGCCCAGCCGGGCCATGACGGCGCTCTCGACCTCGAACCACAGCGGCTCAGTGTCGACGAGCAGCCCGTCCATGTCGAACATGACGGCCTGCAGCTCGCTGCGGGTAGAGCCCGGAGCCTCGGCGAGCTCGGGCTGGGAATCAGGCACTGAAGTATCTTGCCTCACGCTGACGGGCGGTCAGCGCGTCGGCCAGGGCGGGGCGCAAGCCGGCGGCCTGCGACCCGGCGGCCTGCGGTTCCTCGGATGAACGGGATTGTGAGGCTGACGGCACGGTTCGCGACATGATGTTCTCTATCCTAGGGCAGCGGCCCTGGCCGCCCCTGGCGCTAGCCTGGGTGCCGAGCCGCGGCCGCTGCCGGACACGTAGGCTGGAACCACCCGCCTGACGGACAGGCGGCCGCGAGGGAGGTGGCGGGCGATCGACCTTGATCTCGATGCCATCGGCAAGCTCACCGCGCCGGCGCTGATCGCCGCTTTCGAGGGCTGGAACGACGCGGGCGAGGCGGCCACCGCCGCGGTCAATCACCTCGGTGCCAGCTGGGACAGCAAGCCCATCGGGCAGGTGGATCCCGACGATTTCTACGACTTCCAGGTCACCCGGCCGGTCATGGAGGTCACCGACGGCCAGACCGACCGGCTGGTCTGGCCGACCACCCGGCTCAGCGTGGCCCGCCCGGCTGGCCTGAGCCGTGACCTGGTGCTGGTGAGCGGCATCGAGCCGAACATGCGCTGGCGGGGCTTCAGCAGCGAGCTGGTCACGGCCTTCGCCGAGCTCGACGTGGAGATCGTGATCCTGCTCGGCGCGCTGCTGGCGGATTCCCCGCATACCCGGCCGGTGCAGGTCACCGCCGCGGCCTCGGACTCCGGGCTGGCCGACCGGCTGCACCTGGAGTCGGTGGACTACAAGGGCCCGACCGGGATCGTGGGCGTGCTCCAGCAGGCCTGCGCCAAGGCCGGCATCCCGGCCGTCTCGCTGTGGGCCTCGGTCCCGCACTACGTGGCCCAGCCGCCCAGCCCCAAGGCCACCCTGGCGCTGCTGCACGGCGTTGAGGACATCCTGGACATCTCGCTGCCGCTGGCCGAGCTGCCGGACGAGGCCAGGGCGTGGGAGCGCGGCGTGGACGAGCTGGCCGAGCAGGACTCGGAGGTCGCGGACTACGTGCGGACCCTGGAAGAGGCCAAGGACGCCACCGACCTGCCCGAGGCCAGCGGCGACGCCATCGCCCGCGAGTTCGAGCGGTACCTGCGTCGCCGCGGCGACACCGGCTGACCAGCCCGCTCTTCCGGCCGGCGGCGGGCTAGACCGGCGGCCAGGGGACGGCCGGCCAGTCGGCGGGCGGGTACGGGTGGACATTGTGCTCGATCAGCAGCTCGACGCGGTCGCGGGTGGCCTGCAGCTCCTCCGAGGTGAGCCACTGCGACAGCTCCGCGGCCAGCTCGCCCCCGTCGGCCAGGGTCTCGCTCAGGTGCTGGAGCGCAGCCGTGGCGCGGCCCGGCAGCCGCTTGCCGCGCCACTGCCACAGCACGGTCCGGAGCTTGTAGTCGGCCGAGAAGCAGACCCCGTGGTCGCAGCCGTACAGGTGCCCGTCCTTCGACGGCAGCAGGTGGCCGATCTTGCGGTCGGCGTTGTTGACGACGGCGTCGAACACCGCCATCTGGCGCAGGGCCGGGTCGTCGGTGCGGTGGGCCAGCGCGACCAGGTCCGGGGCCGGGTCGATGTCGATCCAGAGCTGGCACATGCCGGGGCCATAAGGGCCGTCCCGGTAGACCGTGGGCGGCACCACGTTGAAGCCCCCGGCGCGGGACACCGCATACGCCGCGACCTCGCGGCCGGCCAGCGTCCCCTCCGGGAAGTCCCAGAGCGGGCGCTCCCCGGCCACCGGCTTGTAGACGCAGGCCGCCTCGCCGCCGTCGCCCCTGACGCTGCAGAACATGGTGACGTTGGAGGCATCGACCAGGCGGCCCTCGACCTCGAGCTGGCCGGCGCCGAGCAGCTCCAGGGCGGCCTGCTCGGTCGCGCGCCGGGCTGGCGCGCCGCCCGCCGCCCGCGAGCCCGTGCCCTCACCATGATCCGCGGTACGGTCCTCCGGGGCGCCCTCGCCGGGCCGGCCCGCCAGCCCGGCGTCAGCCATGCCCCGCCCGGTGCCCGTTCTGCCGCGGACACACGTGCCCGGCCGGGTCCAGCGGCAGCCCGCACAGCGGGCACGGCGGCCGCCCCGCGCTGACGACCTGGAGCGCCCGCCGGGAGAACGCGCGGGCGGCGGCCGGCGAGAGCCGCACCCGGAGCACGGCGGGGCCGTCCTCCGGGACCTCCTCGGTCAGTGGCTCGACCGGCTCCTCCGACTCCTCCTGGGCCTCGATGATGACGCGGTCATCCTCGTGATCCCAGGCCAGGGCGATGGCGCCGACCCGGAACTCCTCCATCAGCGGCAGCTCCAGCGGGCCGTCGTCGGACAGCGCGGCCGGCGCGGACGCCGGAGCCCCGGCGGCCCCGCCGGTCCGCCGCAGCACCTCGTCGAGAAGCTCGTCGAGGCGCTCGGCCAGCTGGCTGACCTGCCCCTTCTCCAGGGCCACGCTGGTTGTCCTGCCACCGCCGCTGGCCTGCAGGTAGAACGCGCGCTCTCCTGGCTGCCCGACGGTCCCCGCGATGAAACGCTCCGGCGGGTCGTACGAATAGACCGGCATGAACCTATCCTCCCGCGCCGCCGCCTACCTGCGCGTCCGCCACGTGCCGGGCTGATGCCCCGGACACCTTCTTGTCTGGTCTCTTCAGGCTGCTCACGTCCCCGCCGGTGTCATTCATCCGCAGCACGAAGGGGCGCAGCGGCGTGTAGCGGATGACGCTCAGCGAGCACGGATCCACCTGGATGCGCTGGCACATATCCAGGTGCATGCCCAGGCTATCGGTGAGGATCGACTTGATCACATCGCCATGCGAGCAGACGACGTAGACCGCGTCCCGGCCGAGCCGCTCGTTCCAGTCGCGGAGCGCGCTGACCGCCCGCGCCTGCATGTCCACCATGGACTCCCCGGCCGGGCCGGGAAAGCGCACCGCGCTCGGATGGGCCTGCACCACCGGCCATAGCGGGTCCTTGGCCAGCTTCCGCAGCGGCTGGCCGGTCCAGTCCCCGTAATGGCACTCCCCGACCCGCTCGTCGAGTTGCACGGGCAGCGCCGTGCCGTTCCGGGCGCAGGCGATCGCCTCGGCGGTCTCCCGGCAGCGGTCCAGCGGGCTGCTGACGATGGCGTCGATCGGAAGGCCGGCCAGCCGGGCGCCGACCGAGCTCGCCTGCGCCCGGCCCCGGTCGTTCAGGGAGATGCCGGGCGTCCAGCCCGTCAGCGCCGTTCCGGTGGACGCTGTCAGGCCGTGGCGCACGATCAGGACCAGGGTCACCCGTTGACTCTAACGGCCGCTGCGCTGAGCCCGGTCACGCGCCGGTCGCGTGCACTCCGCCGTCGCAGTGCACGATCTCCCCCGTCGTCGCCGGGAACCAGTCCGACAGCAGGGCCACGCAGCCGCGGGCGGCCGGCTCGGCGTCGGACATGTCCCAGCCGAGCGGCGCCCGGCCGGCCCAGACCCCCTCGAACCGGTCGAACCCGGGGATGCTGTTCGCCGCGACGGTCTTCAGCGGGCCGGCCGACATCAGGTTGACCCGGATGCCGCGCGGCCCGAGGTCGCGCGCCAGGTACCGCGACGTGGACTCCAGCGCGGCCTTGGCCACGCCCATCCAGTCGTAGGCCGGCCACGCCACGGTCGCGTCGAAGTCCATCCCGACGATGGAGCCGCCCCTGCTCATCAGCGGCAGGGCGGCCATGGCCAGCGCCTTGAGCGAGTAGGCCGAGACCTGCACGGCGGTGGCCACGTCCGGCCACTCGGTGGCCAGGAAGTTTCCGCCCATCGCGGCGCCGGGCGCGAACGCGATCCCGTGCACCACACCGTCCAGGCCGTCCACGTGCTCCGACACCCGCTCGGCCAGCGAGCCCAGGTGACCGGCGTCGGTCACGTCGAGTTCCAGCACCGGCGGCAGCACCGGGAGGCGCCGGGCGATCCGCTGGACCAGGCTGAGCCGCCCGAATCCGGTCAGGACCACCGTCGCGCCTTCCTGCTGCGCGATCCGCGCCACGTGGAAGGCGATCGAGGAATCCGTCAGCACCCCGGTGACCAGGATCCGCTTGCCGTCCAGGATGCCCATCAGCTGCTCCTTCGCATAGCTAGTGGCTGCTTAGCTCGTGGCTGGCCCGGCTAGTGGCCCATGCCGAGGCCGCCGTCCACCGGCAGCACCGCCCCGGTGATGTAGGCCGCGTCCGGCCCGGCCAGGAAGGCGACCGCCGCCGCCACCTCGTCGGCCGATGCCATCCGGCCCAGCGGGATCCCGGCCAGGATCGCCTTCTGGCGGTCCTCGGGCAGCGCGCTGGTCATGTCGGTGTCGACAAAGCCGGGGGCGACCACGTTCGAGGTGATATTGCGTGAACCGAGCTCGCGGGCCAGTGACCGGGCCAGCCCGACGAGGCCGGCCTTGGACGACGCGTAGTTCGCCTGGCCGCCGGAGCCGAGCAGGCCGACGACCGAGGAGATGAAGATCAGCCGCCCTCGGCGGAGCTTCATCATGCCGCGCACCGCCCGCTTGGCCACCCGGTAGCTGCCAGTCAGGTTGGTGTCGAGGACATCGGCGAAGCTGTCCTCGCTCATCAGCGCGAGCAGCTGGTCGCGGTTGATCCCGGCGTTGGACACGACCACCTCGACCGGGCCGTGGGCCTCCTCGGCCAGCTTGAAGGCCGCGTCCACCTGGGCCAGGTCCCGGACGTCGCAGGCCGCGACGGTCAGGCCATCGACCTTCTCGCCAGAACGGGACGTGATGGTGACACTGTCGCCCCCGGCCGCCAGCCGGCGGGCGATGGCCAGCCCGATGCCGCGATTTCCGCCGGTCACGAGAACAGAACGACTCATCTGCAGTTACGACCTTCCCGCGGCCGACGGGCCGGGTGATGACTGAGGACGCGTGTGAGCGTACCGGCCCGCCGCCCCGGCCGACAGGCCGGCCGGGGCGGCGGGGCGGCGGTCAGGCGTCCTCGAGCCGGAAGCCGACCTTGAGGTCGACCTGGAAGTGGGCCACCTCCCCGTCCACGATCTGGCCGCGGATCTGGGTCACCTCGAACCAGTCCAGGTGCCGCAGCGTCTGCGCCGCGCGGTGCAGCGCACTGCGGATGGCCGGCTCGACGCCCTCGGGCGAGGTGCCGACGATCTCGGTGACGCGGTAGGTTCGCTCGCTCATGTGGTCTGTCCTCTCGCCGCGCGGGCCGCGGATTTGTGAAGCTGGACTACGGTGGAGTCGTGCGACAAGTGCACCACCCTCGCCGTCAGCGCGCGCATGTGGTGACCGAGGCCCGGCCATCCATGTCGGACGACATTGCCTATCGTCAGCGCCGGTACCTGATCATGATGGGCATCCGGGCGGTGTGCTTCATCGTTGCCGTCGTCCTGTTCGTGAACCACGCGGGCTGGCTGACCGCGATCCCGGCCGTCGGCGCGATCATCATCCCGTACTTTGCCGTCGTGTTCGCTAACGGCGGCCGCGAGCCTAACGTCCCCCGCGGCTTCCGGGCCTATGAGCCCAGCCTGCCCGCGCCCTATACCGGACCGCCGCCCGGCCAGCACCCGGTTTCGCCGGGGGCGGCGACGCCCGGCCCGGTCGCGCGCGAGCCCGGTTCGGCCGCTCCGGCGCCGGCCGCCGATCCGGACAGTCCGGGCGCTAACGGCGCGCCCCGGCATAACGCCTGATCCGGGTAGCAGAGAACAGGTCGTAAAGGTGCACCTGTGACGCGACTAGACCCGACCCATGACGAGATTGGCTCGTAATCCGGTCTTGACGCACAACGGGGAGGTTCGGTGTAACATGATTCTCGGTGCTCTGGTCCCCCGCTGGGGCACCGTGCCGGCGTTCCGGGCCCCCGTCGGAGCGCCGATGAATGCGACGCCGGGTGGTTTGCCCCCGTAGCCACCCGGCGTCGCTCTATTTTCTGAGCCGACTCCGCCCCTAGGCCGGACATCCGCCGTGGTCACCACCGGTAACCTTCATCACCGCCGGTTACCGGCTTGGACGCGCCCGCACTGCGGTTCGCGTTCTCCTATTTAGCTGCATGGAGCTCAGCAATAGCGATCGCCGTCAATGACATGGCCCATTACCGCGGCCATTGCCCGGCCCGGCGAAGCGACGTCGGCCCGGCTTCCGGGCAATACCCCGGGACTTGGCGATACCTGACGGATATTTGAAGCCGGGGAATCCGTGCCGCATCCGAGCCGGGACATACATCCGGAGCCGATCCGGGCCGGCCGCGGAGTCCGCGGCGGCCGTCCGCCGCGCGGGCAGACCTCCAGCTTGCCGGCCGGGGGTGCGGCTCCGCGGCAGGTTATCCGTCCCGCCCGGGAGCCCGCCCGGGCCGGGAAACGGTATCCCGCCCGGCCTCTCCGCCGGCGCCAGCTGGTCCGCGCCGGCCGGCCCGGCGGGTCTTCCGCGGGGGCGGCCCGGCGCACGGATCCCGGCAATCGATGGCGCCGGGAAAATGGCCGCCAACAGGGCCGGCATGACCAGGACGGCGAGGGCGATAAACGCCGGAACGCCGTCTCTCCCGGCTGCATCACGCGCGCGGCCAGGACCTGCCGCCCGGCGCCCGGACCGAAGCCGAGCGGGCACCGGCTGAAGGACATCGGTAACCGTAGGTAGCGGGCCGGCGCTCCGTCACCGGAGACCGGCGGCCGTCTGGCGGCCGGACGGTTCCGGGCGGGCGCTCCGGGGGCGGGCGCTCCGGGGCGGGCGCTCCGGGGCGGGCGCTCCGGGGGTCAGTCGCTGGTGCCGGAGCCGCCGGTGCTCTCGGGGGTCTCGTCCTCGTCGGCGGCGAGGATCCGGTACAGCGACTTGCGGGCGTCGGCCAGAACCTTGCGGGCCTGTGCCTGCTGGGCGTCGGTGCCGGCGCTGACGACCTGGAAGGCCGCCATGCCGAGCTGCTGCATCAGGGTCCGCATCTCGATGGCCGCACCGCCAGCGCCGCCCGCGACGACATCCCACGGCGCGCGCAGCTCCTCGGGGTGCTCATCGACGTACGTCCGGCCCGCGTCGGTCAGCACATAGCCGCGCCGGCCCCCGTCGCCGGACTCGGCCCGGATCAGCACCTCATCCTCCAGTTGCTGGAGCGCCGGGTACACGGAGCCGGGACTCGGCCGCCATACTCCCCCGCTGCGCTCGCCGATCTCCTGAATGATCTGATAGCCGTTCATCGGCTGCTCAGCCAGCAGCGCCAGCGCCGCCGCACGGACGTCACCGCGCCGGGCCCGCGGCCCGCGCATCCGCTGCCCGCCGGGTCCGCCCGGCCACGGGCCGAAGTCGTGGAACCCCGGCGGCGGCCCGGGCACCCGTGCCGCGAATCCGCCGCGCACGTGACCGCGACGGCCACCCCCGCCGCGCGATCGCCGGCCCTCTTCCTCGCTGCGCGGCCGGCCTTCTTCTTCGTCCCCGCCCCGGCGCCAGCCGGGCAGGTCCTGGTTGTGGCGGCCATGCCGCCAGATCTCTTCGTCTCGCATGACAAGTCTCCTGACTCGCTCACTCCGAATCTCGCGCCGGGGCTCTCCCCGGACTGTCTAAGAAGCTTCGGATAGGTCAAAGATATATCGCTACAGTCGTGATGGCAAGACCTGATGCCGGCGGGAGCCGTCAGGGGCGGCATCAGGCCAGGTGAGAGGCCTTGTGCGGGCGACGAGAGGCGGTCATTCAGCGACTTCGGCTACGGCTGAAACCGAACACTGGCCCGCGTCAGAGAAGCGCTGGGCGGGCGGGGAGGGCGCTTGTGAGCGGGAGGGCGCCCGTGAGCAGGTGGGGCGCCTGTGAGCAGGTGGGGCGCCCGTGAGCAGGTGGGGCGCCCGTGAGCAGGTGGGGCGCCCGTGAGCGGGAGGGGCGCCTGGCGTCAAGGGACCGGTATCCCGGCGCCAGCCGATCCCCGGAGCAGCGACATGAACGTGCAGTCGCTGTCGCCAGAGGAGCAGCGTTCTTACGCTCATGTCGTATCCGGCGACGATCGCCCGCTGCCCCGCGCGGCGGGCCG
>Ga0193728_1002101_pt1 | contig 10291 bp, 9 predicted proteins | sample U1c1metaG_FD_143037 | JGI IMG/M metagenome (GOLD analysis project Ga0193728, IMG submission 143037) | Soil microbial communities from a riparian zone of the East river system, Colorado, United States - U1c1 | ecosystem: Environmental > Terrestrial > Soil > Riparian zone | place: USA: East River... | reverse complement strand
ACGAGCCGCGCTCCATCAACCACACGTTGGTCGTGAAGAATTTCGGATCGATGCTCGAGCGGTCGGCGCGATCCGCGGCCGGCGGAAGATCGCTGCCCGGACCCGTGAGCCGCATCGGGACCACGGTGATGCCCGTGACGTCGGGCGCTTCACTGCGAATCTCGATCGCCGCGATGCCGGGAATCACCTGAGGTGTGCGCACCGTGACGAACAGGCGATACGGTCCGGCATCGCCCTCGAAGAACACGTCGGGGCTGCCGACGTGCGCGTCCGCCGTGCTGCACATCATCACGCACCAGATGATCAGCGCGCGCTTCATCGCCGCACCAACCGCATCGCGTCGCCGAGCCGCAGGCCGATCCACGACGTCGCGATCGCGAGCACCAGTGCCTCGGCCATCCCGGTCGCGAGCGCGTCCTCGGGAAAGAACTCGTGGCGCGGAATCGCCCAGCTCGGCTGGATGAAGTACGCGAAGTAGTCGCCGCCGAACACGGCGTTGCCGGCAGCGGGGGTCTGCATGAACGCCGCGAACGGCCACTCCGCGGCGACGAACACCACGAGAAACGTTGCACCGAGCACCGGCGCAAGCTTCCAGCGCGGCCACGTCGCGAGCCTGCCGCGCACGAGATCGATCGCGATCGCGGGCGCGATCAACATCAGCGGAAACTCGAGCGGGATGAAGTGCGTGATCTGTTGATAGACCGGCCCGAGCTTCGGCTCGGCGCTGAACAGTGGAAACAGCCACACCATCGCCGCCATGAACGTCGTGTAGAACGTGGCGAGGATCGTCGCGGCCCAGCGCTGGTCGGAGACCCGCGCGAGCGCGATCATGATCAGCGGTGCGACGATGGCCACGGCGCGATAGGCATCGGCGCGGTGCAGGTTCGACCGAAACGTGTGCTCGAGGATCGCGATCATCGAGAGCACGAGGATCTCGCCGCCGATCACGAGCAACACCTTCGCGAGCCGATCCCGCGCTGGTCCGGTCGCTCGATTCATCGTCGCGAGCACGAGCAACACGCCGGCGATCGCGACGCCCAAGATGCCGAGCGTCAACACGGCGTGCGGGGGGCTCAGGATCTTGACGTCCAGGCCGTAGGCGTTGTGCCACCAGTTGTCGAACGGCGCGGACACGACCATCGTCGCGGCGCCCCACGCTCCGAGAAACGCACCGAATGGACCGCGAAATCCCCAGACGCCGATCGAGACCGGACGCAGCGGCGCCGTGCGCCAAAACGTCGTCGAGAAGATCAAGATCGCGCCGGCGACGCCCGCGAGGATCCCGCCGGCTTGGATCGCGAGATGGGCCGGCGTCCAGAACGAATCGCGGCCGATCGACATGTGCCACGAGATGTCCCAGTACGTGCCCGCGACGATGCATGACACCGACGCGAGGGACGCCCACACGAACCAAGGAATGCGCGACATCGGCCGACGAGTCATGGCACGTCCGGTTCACGGACGCACTCGCATCGGAATGGCCGGATTCCGCACTCCCGATGCGGTTTCTTGGGGTTACTGAACGATCGAACAGTGCTGTCATATCGATCGGTTAGGCTCGTTTGTAGATGACGATGACGTTCGGACACGCGGAGGGGAATGGCCGGGCGCCGTTCGTCCCGTCCGAGGAATGGATCGAGGCGTTCGAGGCCCAGGCGACCGAGGAGCTGTATCAGCGCGTGAAGCGCTACGCCCGGGTCCGCGCGCGGCTGGTCGCGTACGCGGGTCGCCCGATCGACGAGCTGTACATCAACGACCTCGTGCAGGACGCGATCGGCGACACGTTCGACGGCGTGCTCGCGTGGGATCCGGAGCGCGTGACGCTCGAGCGCCATCTCCAGTGCGCGATCCACTCGCGCACGCGCCACGACTACGTCCACGCGTTGCGGTTTCGGCAGGAGCGCATCGATACCGGCTCCCGCAAGACGCTCGCGGAGGTCGAGACCACGCTCGCGCGCGCGCGCGGCGAACCCGAGGACGCCAGCGATCGCGTGCTCGCCGAGCTTCATCAGCTCGCGGTGCGCGACCCCGACGTGATCGAGATGCTCCGCCTGTTCGGAGCACAAGTGATCAAGAAGGACGACATCGTGCGCGCGACCGGGTGGAACACGAAGCGCTATCAAGCGACGCGCAAGCGCATGCTACGTCTCGTCCAGCAACTTCCGAACGACGTCCGCGAAGCGGCGATGGCAAGCGCATGAGGATCGACATGACCGACAAGGACAAGAACCTAGAGATCCTCGACGCGATCTATCAGGAGGCCGCGCTCGACGCGGCCGAGACCGGCAAGAACCCACCCGAGGATCGGCCGTGGGCGCGCGAGGTCGGAAAGCGTGTCCAGGCGCGGCTCGCCGAGCTCCGCCGCAACCTCGTGCCGGCGGCCACACCGGTCGTGCAGGCGCAGCCGATCCGGCCATCGCTACTCGCGCTCGGTCGCGACGCCCTGATCGCGAAGCTCGACGAGCTCACCCGCCGGCTCGGCTCGTCGGTGCAATACGCGCATCGCAAGCTCGAAGGGCTCAGCGACGACGATCTCCGCCGCTTGATCGACACCCTCGATCCGGATTGATCATGCAGACCGAGTGGATCCGAGACGCGCAGCGCAGCGCGAAGGGCCTGTTGCATCGTTTCGGCGTCGCCGCAGCGGCTCATATCCGCATCGAGTCGTTCGCGGCGAAGCTCGGCGTCTCGATCGTCGAGGTCCCGCTCGACGGTGCCTCGGCACAGCTCGTGCGCGCCGGCTCGCGCACGACGATCATGGTCTCCGCGCGGATCACGGATCCCGCGGCGCGCCGGTTCAACATCGCGCACGAGCTCGGGCACTTCATGCTCGGTCATCCGTCGCAGCCACCGTCGGTGCTGTGTGCGCCATACGCGCACCGCACGGCCGAGCGCGACTACGAGGCCGAAGCGAACGCGTTCGCCGCCGAGCTCCTGATGCCGGCGTCGTTGCTGCGCCGCGCGTGCGAGGTCTCGCCCGTCGATCTCGCGGTTCCCCGCGCGATCGCGCGTGACTACGACGTGTCGATCCTCGCGAGCGCGATCCGCTTCGTCGAGCTCGCGACCGAGCGCTGCGCCGCGGTGTTCTCCTCGCACGGCAAGATCAAGTGGGTCGCGCCGAGCCCGACGTTCCGCTACGAGATCGCACGCGGGCGGGCACTCGATCGCGGCTCGCTCGCGTGGGATTTCTTCGCGACCGGCGCGTTGCCCGAGGAGCCGCAACCCGTCGCCGCCGATGCGTGGGTGTCGAGCAGCCGCGAATGGGACCTCGTCGAACATTCGGTGTGCTCGCGCGAGCTCGGCACCGTGCTCACGATGCTGTGGATCCCGGCGAAAATTTGATCGAACGCGTCCGCGATCGCTCGGTCGCCGCCATTACTAGTCATGATGGAGCTCGCATTTACTGTTCATGGCGAAGTGTTCGAAATCCCCACCACCGCGAAGGGCCTGCGGGTCCGCCGCCTCGACTCGAAAGGCGCGATGCATCTCGTGCGCGGTGCCGACGGTAAGTCTCTGGTCTTGCCGATCGACGCCAACCTCGAGGACCTGCGCCGGAAGGTGAACGCGCCCGGGTTGTTCCAGCTCGAGCCGCTCGACCGCGCCCACAAGGCGGTCGACAACGCGCTTCCCGGTTACGTGTTCGTCCACCCCACGATGCTGACGACGGACCAGCTCGTCATCGAGGCGATGCGGATGAACGCGCAGATGACCCGCGAGATCATGGAGCGCTGCTCGCGCATCCTCGAGTCCGCGGCGTTGCTCCGGGCCGAGTGGCAGCCGATTCCGGCGCGTCTGCTCGCGCACTTCATCTCGATCCAATCGGTCCTCGATCCGCACGAGGCCGCGCTCGCGCGCGACATCGCGGCAGGCCTCACGCCGGCCGAGCTGTTCGCGTGGCTCGACGAGCTGGGTCAGCTGTCGACCGCGGATGCAGTGAAGCGCCTGCGCGGCCTGTTCGCGAAGCGGGACGCGGCGTGATCACCCCGGCAAACCACCAGGATTGGACGCTCCTGTTCCACGCGTTCGAGGACGCGCTCGAGTGGGCGTTCGATGTCGCGCAGGGCTTCGCCCGCGACTTTCCCGCCGAGGTCGATGCCGTCGAGCGCGTGCGCGCGTTCACGCGGCGCCAGAACTCCGGGCGTGAAGGGCAGCTGCACATCAACGACCTCTTGTTCACGTTCGCGCTCGTCGCGGGTGCGCTCGAGCGCGATGTCGGCTTCATCGCGACGCCGAGCCAGTTCCAGGTCCGGTTCGCGCAGCCGCACGCGGCACGGTGATCTAGCGGATCTGCGTCGCGGCGACGAGATCGTCGAGGACGGTCCGGTTGTCGGCACCGTCGACGATGAACACGGCGGCGCCGCGCTGGACCAGGTAGATCGTGCCAGCGCCGTCTCCGCGCTCGAACCCGCGCGCGGAGCTCGGATCGCCGCTGCCCTTCGGGAAGCGCGTGGCGAGGCTCGCGACGTAGGCCGCGCGTAGCTCGTTCGCATCGTCGACCGTGTCCCACACCGTCGCGAGGCGTGCGACGAGCCGGCCGTCGTCGGTGCGGGTCACCGTCGCGCGATCGCCGCCCCAGCCCTCGGACGCGATCGCTTTCTGCGCCGGCAGCCACAGCTGGAAGTAGACCTGCCACTGCAGCTCGCCGAACACGAGGCTCGCGATCTGCGTGCCGTGCGGCAACGGCGCGATCGTCACGGTCTTCGGATGATCGCGCTCGGGATAGAGCTTCGTCGTCGGATGAAGGACCTGTTCGGTCGATTCCGGTGGGTCGGTGTACAGCGCATCGACCGCCTTCCAGCCGCCGCGGTCGTACGCGGTCGCGATCAGCTGCGACCCGCGCAGGTACGAATCGAACATCGGGACGAGCACGGTGCTCGGGATGTTGGCGAGCCCGGCGAGCGAGGTCTGGAGCTCGGGATCGAGCTCCGCGGACATCGCAAGTAGATTTTGGCGCATCATGTCCTCGGGCGACATCGTCGCGAACTGATCGAGCTGCGCGCGCATCAACTTCACCATCCCGGGCGTGATCTCCTTGCCGAACGAGCCGAGCGCGTAGAGGAACATCGTGAACGTGGCGTCACCCTCGGCGACGAACCGCCGCGCGGTCTGGTGATCGGCGTCGAGGGCGTCACTTGCTCCGGGCGCCGGTCCGCGTGGCATGTACGTGTCGAGATCGAAGTGTTGATCCTGGAGCGCGTGCGTGAGCTCGTGCGACGACATCGTGTCGAGCATGAGGTCGGTCGGTGGGACCATTACGAGGAAGAACTTCTTCTTCTGCGGGTCATAGTAAGCGCCGGCCTGGGTGGTCAGCGCTTGCTCTTCGAGCGCGGCGAGGTTGCCGGGGCGGTTCATGAGGCCGATGTGAAACAGCGCGGCGCTGGTGTCGGCGGCCTGCGGCGCGGGCAGCTCGTTCGCGATCTCGCCGCGCACGAACACGCGAAAATCAGCCGCGGATTGATACTCGCGCGGTACGTCGCGGTCGAACGCGAGCCCGCGGAGCTTAGCGAGCTTCGGCATGATGTCGGCGACCCGCGCGAGTGCCTTCTCCGCGCGTTGCTTGCGCGCCGCCGGAGTCTCGGCCACGGTCGCCGCCGGAGCGCCCCACGGATCGGCCGCCGGGGGTGGTGGCTGGTGCGTGCCGCCCTTGCATGCGCAGCCGATCACAACGAGCGCGGTGAGCGTTCGAATCATGGCCAGCCCTCGCCATGCTACCCGATCTATAGTCGAGGTGTGACGGAGGCGGCGCCACCCACCACGTTCGACAACCTGATTCGCGCGGTGGCGCGCGTCGAGCCGGCGCGAGGCGGCATCGTCGGCACCGTGCTCGGCGAGAACTACGAATTGACAGAGCGCATCGGCGGCGGCGGCATGGGCGTGGTGTTCCGCGCGCGCGATCGCCGGCTCGGTCGCGACGTCGCGGTCAAGCTGTTGCGCGCGACGGGCGAGGGCGATCAGGAGCTCCAGCGCCTGTTCGAACGTGAGGCGCGCGCGACCGCCCAGCTCCTCCACCCGAACATCGTCACGCTGCACCACGTCGGCGAGCACGAAGGTCAGCCCTACCTCGTGCTGGAGCTGCTCGCCGGCGAGACCCTCGCCGCCCGGCTCGCGCGTCGCGTCCGGCTGCCGCTGGCGGAAGCACTCGCCGTCATCGACCTCGTGCTCGCTGCGATCGTGTTCGCCCATCAGCGCGGTGTGCTCCATCGCGATCTCAAGCCGAGCAACGTGTTCGTGACCTCCGACGAACGGATCAAGGTGCTCGACTTCGGGATCGCGCTCTCGCTGGATACCGACGTCGGCCCGGTCACGCGGTCCGCGGGCACGCCGGGCTACATGGCGCCGGAGCAGAGCAGCGGCAGGGACCAGGACGTGCGCACCGACGTGTGGTCTGCGGCGCGCCTGCTGGTGGAGTGCTTGCTCGGACGCCGCCCCGGCGACGGTGACGCGGTTGCGCTGCTCGGCGAGCTCGGGCTCGATCGCGGGCTGCGGTCGGTGCTCGCCCACGCGCTCGATGCCGATCCGGCGAAGCGACCCGAGTCCGCCGACGAGCTGCGCTCGTTGATCGCGGAGACCACGCGCGCGCGAGCGTCGCGCCCTCGCCGCAGGCTCGTGATCGGCCTCGCCGTCGTCGCGGTCGCAGCGGTCGCGACGGCCGCGGTCGCGCTCGCGACCCGATCGCCGGCAGTGCCGGCGGTCAGCGCGGCCGAGATCAACGGCAGGTCCTTCACGATGGAGATCGGCGAGCTGACGATGCGGATCGACGCCGATGGTGGCGCGTATGGCGTGTACGCGCAGCAAGACGGCATCGTGACGGGCCACTTCGCGGACGGCGTGTTCACCGGCTACTGGTGCAACGTGCCGTCGCGCCGACCGCCGTTGAACGCGGGCGTCGCGAAGCTTCACTTCGTGCGCGGCGAGGGCCGGTTGTTGGTCGACGGCGCGTGGATCTTCGGCGAGGAGCAAGGAGTGCCGTGGCACGCCGGCTTCTTCGGTGTCGAGCAACCGATGGCGCCCACACCTGCGCTCGTCGAGCGTCTCCAGCGCCACGAGCTCTGCCCGGGGCACTGATGGCGGCATTGTTCGACGAGACCGAGCTGCGTGCGTTGCTCGACCGCGGCGAGATCGACGGTGCGACCACGCTCGCGCTCGAGACGTATGGCGCCGAGCTCGTGGGCTGGCTGACGTCGACGTTGGGCGACGCCGACGCCCACGACGCGTTCTCGATCCTCGCCGAGGAACTGTGGAAGAGCCTGCCTCGCTTCGACGGTCGCTGCTCGCTGCGCACGTGGTGCTACATGCTCGCGCGCGCGGCGACCTCGCGCGTGTTGGCGCGGCCGGCGCGCCGCCACGAGCAGCTCGTTTCACAGATCCCGTCGGTCGCGCATGCGGTGACGCGCGTGTGGAGCACGACGCTGCGGGTGGCGTCGCGCGAGCGCGATGTCTACGCGCGGATCCGCGACGAGCTCGACGAGGAGGACCGTATCCTGCTCGTGCTGCGCGTCGACAAGGATCTCGCGTGGCGCGACATCGCGATCGTGCTGCTCGGCGCCGAGACCGACGAGGACGAGGTCACGCGCAAGGCGGCGACGCTGCGCAAGCAGTTCGAGCGGGTCAAGGAGCGGCTGCGCGAGCTCGCGGCGAAGCACATGCGCGAGTAAGCCGTCCTAGTCGACCGCTCCGGTATTCGACAGCTTGCCGAGCTCGGCAAACTCGAGGGCCACGGCGCGCTCGAGGTGATGCTGGTGCAACGGCGAATCTTCCTGCGCAGCCAAGAACGCCGCGCGGAGGCACGCGTTGCGGATGTAGCCGCCGGAGATTTGATACTTGCGCGCGAGCGTGTCGAACGTGAGCGGGCCGCTGGTCGGCAGCTCGGGCGGCAGGTGCGTGCGCCACAGCTGCTCGCGCGTCTCCTCGTCGGGAAACGGGAACGAGAGCCGAAACGACAAGCGACGCTTGAGCGCTTGATCGATCGACGTGCCGTGGTTGGTCGTGAGGATCGCGATGCCCTCGAACGAATCGATGCGCTGCAGTAGGTAATTGACCTCGAGGTTCGCGTAGCGATCGTTGCTCGACCGAACCTCCGTGCGCTTCGCGAACAGCGAATCGGCCTCGTCGAACAAGAGCACGGCCTGACCGTCCTCGGCCGCGTCGAAGATCGTCGCGAGGTTGCGCTCGGTCTCGCCGATCCACTTCGACATCACCTTCGAGAGGTCGACTTGATACAGGTCGAGACCGAGCTCGCGCGCGATCACGCCGGCGACCAACGTCTTGCCGGTGCCCGGGCGGCCCTGGAACATCGCCGTGAGACCGCGCGAGCTGTGCATCGTGCGGCTCATGCCCCAGGTGTCGTAGACCAGGCGGCCGTGGCGGACGCGACCGACGAGCTCGCGCAGGCTATCGAGGATGTCCGGTGGCAACACGATGTTCGACCACGAAGCGAGGCGCTCGACGCGGGTCGCGAACTGCCCGAGACGCGCATCGCGGGTCTGGCGGATGAACGCCTCGACCACCGACCCGGGCAACGTCGCGGGCGCGGTCGCCGGCTCCGGCGCATCGTGCGCGGCAGTGATCGCGCGGCGGATCAATCCGGGACCGATGCGGTAGCGCGCCGCGAGCGCGTCGACATCGTCGAGCACGACGTTCGCTTCAGCGAGTGCATGTAGCCACGCGTGGCGGCGATCGGTCTCCGCGAGCGCGGGCAGCGTGATCGCGAGATGGCCCGCGGCGAACGGCGACGGTGCGCCGGTGCCGAGGATCGCGGCGACCGGGCCAGGGTGCAGTCGGAACACCTCGGACGCGACGTCGCGCGCGGCGCGGTCATCGAACGTGACCTCGTCGAGATGCACGATGCACGGCACGAGGCCGACGAGCTGCACGCGACGCAACGCACGCTCGAGCTCGACGACGAACGCGTCGGCCGCGCGGGGAAGGGCGAGCGCATCGATCACCGCGAGCTCGCGCCCCGCTGCCGCGCATGCCGCGGCGAGGAACGTGGTGCGCCCGTTGCCGGTGCGGCCGTAGATCGAGATCCGCACCGGATCATGCGGCGGACGAGCGAGCGCAGCCAGCGCCTCGCACAACGCGGCGCGCGGGATGTCGAGCTCGGCGAGCGCCCGGTCGCTGGCACGGCGAACGGTCGCCGTACCGAGGTGCGCGGGACGCCCGCGCAGGCGATCGACGATCGCGGGATCGATCGAGAGCTCGGCAAACGGTCGCCGTCGCTGGGGCGCGAGCTGGACGAGCCCGAGTCGCACGAGCGGCGCATTCGCATCGAGCTCGGCGGCGAGCTCGTCGCGATCGTGGCGCGCGCCGAGGATCTGCTGCACGGCCAGCTCGTCGAGCGCGCGCGCCGGGTCGTTCGCGAGGATGCCGATCAAGCGTGCGAGCTCGCCGTGCAAGGCCGGTGCAGCGACGACCATCAGGATGTCGAGCGCGCGCGAGGACAAGCCGAGCTCGTCGGCGAGTCGGCCGAGCGGCGTGTCGAGGCCGCGCCACGCGGGGTCGGCGGCGAGCTCGAGCTCGTGCGCGTCGAGTCGTTCCCGCGCTGCCACGACATAGCTGGCCGCATGACCACCCTCGAGCCCGAGGATCGCTGCGACCTCGAGCTCGAACGGGTGCTTGCCCTCGTTGCCGTAGCCGATGCGGCGGCTGTCCCAGCCTCGCGCGATCGCGGCGAGCAGCCACAGCGAAACCGAGCGTAGCTCGCGCTCGAGATGTGCGTGCGCGACGTTCCGATCGATCGTCGGACGGACGCCTCGCGGCGACAGCGCGCGCAACGGCGGGACCACGAGCTCGGCGACCTCGTCGATCGCGGGAACCGCAGCCGGCACCGTTTCGACCACTGGCTCGATCGGCGGCGCGGCTTGCGGCGTCACTTCGGTCCACTCACCGGCGACGTCTACCGTGGCCGAAGGCTGCTCGCTCGCGATGCTCTCGGTCGCCGGCGTGACGACGGTGCGCGCGCGCACCAGCTCGGCGAGCTCGCAGACCTCGATCGTGCCGGCCGCGAGGCGCATCACGCAGCGTTGCGCGTCGGGATCGATCGCGAGATCGCTCACGTCGTGCGCGAGCTCGATCGTCGCCGTCACGCGCCCACTCCGCAGATCGATCAGCTCGAACGCCCGCGGCGTAGTCTGCGTGACGGCCGCCCCGCGACGCACCGCCACGCGCACGATCCCCGCGCCGACCGCACAGCGCTGCACGACTTGGCCCGTGCCGATCGAGATGGAGAGCAACTGGCGCACGCTCGCGCCGGCGACCAACACGGTGACGTGCTTGCCGTCCGCCATCACCA
>Ga0193728_1002099_pt1 | contig 10298 bp, 10 predicted proteins | sample U1c1metaG_FD_143037 | JGI IMG/M metagenome (GOLD analysis project Ga0193728, IMG submission 143037) | Soil microbial communities from a riparian zone of the East river system, Colorado, United States - U1c1 | ecosystem: Environmental > Terrestrial > Soil > Riparian zone | place: USA: East River... | reverse complement strand
CATATTTCCGGCATACCGCACGGCAGGCCAGCCGTCACCAGGCCGCAACCCCCGCAATTAACGATCTTTAACTGGCGGCTATGGCAGCCAGAGCCGTGATTGTGCGGCCCGTGGCGGCTGCTGCTGCTGGGTAAGCAGGGCGCTGATGCCGCCGGTGATGCCCAGTCGGTTGAGGGCCCAGTTCAGCCATCGGGGCTCGGCTTCGCAGAGCTGGGCCATGCGGGCTGTCTGGTCGGGCAGGATCAGGCGCCGGTTGAGGATGACGGACTGGCGCACGCGCTCAACCGGGAGGGCTCGCTGCAGCCCGATGCCTGCAGGGGTATGAGCCTGCGCATCGGGAGGCGGCTGCGTGCGCCATTGCCCGGACGACCACACGATCCCGGCGAGGTGCGTCCGCTCGGCCAGGATGGGGCGGACGAGCTCGGCGAGGGCATCGAGCTTGGCGTCGATGGGCATGCTCGTGAACGGGGCGACGGGATGCATGCCGCCGAAGTCCTCGGCCCAGACCCACGCGATGCCCGCGCCGCGGGTCTGGGCGCCCGCGTGTCGAGGTGCCCTTAGGCGCGGTGCCAGGCCGCACGGTCAGGCCCGTGCCGTCACGGCCGGGGATGTCAACCGGCTCGCCTGCCTCTGCGCAGCGGGCGGCGGCTGCGGCGGCTGCGGTAGTTGCGCGGATCCACGCGGCCTCATCGGCGGGATTCAGCAGGCCTGGGATGTCGCCTTCACAGTAGATGGGCTGGCCGGGCTTCAGGCTGAGCAGGTGACGAAAGTGCCACTGGTGGTACTTGTCTTCGGCTTCACCGGTGACGTCGGGGCCGAATGTCACGACCTCGAGGAAGATCTCGTGACCGCGCCAGCGGAGCAGGAGGTCACCTGGCCCTCCGGACTTACCCGGCACAAGGTGACTTCGGCGCCGGTGTGCAGGCCAACTGATGCCAGGCGGGCCTGTGTGAGCGTGTGCACGAGGCGGTGCGCGGTCAGGTTACGCCGGACGTCGCGGCGGATAGCGGGAAGTCCGTCAGCGCCAGTCTCGGCGAGAGTCTGAATACTGGCCCACCACCGGATCGTTTCGACGTAGCGGCCCGCGCGCCGGGCTGGGGTGAGGGCGAGAAGGGGCGCATAGTCACCCAGTATCTTGACACCGTCACCCCCGGCCGGTCCGTCCGTGCCGCCCAGCGCGACCCCAGGCACAAGGGCTGCCAGCGCCGCCGCGCAGGCCGAGCAGCAGTTCCGTGGCGCCCAGGGCGCGGACGGCAGTCATCCGCTGCGCAACCATCTCGCGGGCCAGCACGGCGATGCCTTACGCGAGGTAGTCGTGCGCCAGGCGTATGGCGATCGACCCGTCGCCGACGGCTGATGCGACGCGCTTGACCGAGCCGTGGCGCACGTCGCCGACGGCGAACACGCCGGGTGTGCTGGTTTCGAGCAGGTACGGATCCCGCGGCAGGGTCCAGTGTTCGGCCAGGTCCGGACCGGTCAGGATGTAGCCCCATTGGTCGCGCCTAATCTCCGGCGGCAGCCAGTCGGTGAATGGCCGCGCGCCGATCAGGACGAACAGGCCATCGGCCTGGACTGTTTCGATGGCGCCAGTATCTTGGTGCCGGAGCCTGAGCTGCTCCAGGCGTCCGTCGCCGCTGCCGCCCGCCACCTCGGCACGGTAGCGCACTGCGATGTTGGGCGCGGTCTCGATCTCGCGGATCAGGTACTGGGACATGCTCGCGGCAAGTGACGCCGAGCGGACGAGGATCGTGACCTGCTGCGCGTACTTCGACAGGTGCAGGGCCGCCTGCCCGGCCGAGTTACCGCCGCCGACCACGAATGCGCGTTTCCCGGCCAGCGCCTGGGACTCCGCCATCGCGGCACCGTAGAAGACTCCGGCGCCTGCCAGCGATTCAAGTTCGGGGACTGCGAGCCGTCGGTAGGAAACGCCGGTCGCGATGACCACGGCGCGGGTTTTGACAGCACTTCCGTCCTTGAGCCCTACCAGGAACATGCCGCCGTCGACAGCCAGCGAGGTTGCGGGGTTGCCGTAGACGAACTGCGTTCCGAACATCCAGGCCTGCTCGTAGGCCCGCCAGGCGAGTTCCGCGCCGCTTATCCCGCGGGGGAATCCGAGATAGTTCCTGATCAGTGAGCTTGTCCCGGCTTGGCCGCCGAAGGCTTCTCGCTCCAGCAGCGCTGTGCGCAGCCCCTCGGACGCCCCGTATACAGCGGCGGCCAGGCCAGCCGGCCCGGCTCCCACGATCACCACGTCATACGTTGTGTCTGCTGGCCGGATTCTCACCCCGAGCGCCTCGGCCACCGCGGCGTTCGCGGGATCGGCCAGCACCAACCCGGTGTAGAACGTCACCACGGGCCCGGCCGAAGGGTCCAGGCCGAGCCGCCGCAAGGCTGCGCTCCCCTCTGCGGAGTCACTGCGCTGGAACCCGAACGGGACACTGTTACGGGCCAGCAGGTCGCGGAGCTCGTGAACCCGCGCCGATGGCTCCTCCCCGATCACGGTAACCGCAGCGAACTGCCTGCCCTGCTGGCGCCACCACTGCTCGAGCGACTCGGTGACTGCCCGGTGGAACTGCTCATCCGGGGACCAGACGGGCTTGGGCAGGTAGAAGTCGATCTGTCCGAGCGCCGCGGCCTCGACGATGGCCGCAGAGGCGGACTGGTCCCCCCAGGAGATCAGCAGCCCTCGCCGGGCGGTGGGATACACCCCACGCACCCAGGCTAGGAACTGCGCGCCGGTCGCGCCTGGCATCCACTGGTCAGCCAGGACTAGCGGCACCTCGGCGCCCTCGCCCCTAAGCTGCTCCACCCCGGCCTGCGCCGCCTCCGGCGACGCGCTGGACATGATCCGGTAATGCTCCCCGTACCGGCCTTCCAGTTCCCGCGCCAGCACCCGGCGGCTAGCTTCCTCGTCATCGACAACCACAACTACCGGTCTGGCCATGGCGGCCATCCTAGGCCCGAGCGACACGCGGGCCGCGGTGGCTGCGGTGGCCGGGCGGCGGCCACGGCCGGGCCGGCCATAGCGCGGGCGTCACGCCTCGGTCGGCAGGAGTTCTGCGACGTGCTCTGGCATGAGCCGGACTTCGCGCGCGAGGCCAATGCTCTGGTGAGGAGATCAGATTCGTTCCTGTAGTAGGCGACGATCGGCCGGCGGGCGGCCGGCGCAGTCCGCAGGACGGAGCCGACGAAGTTGCGGGGGATGACCGACGCGGCGGCGAGGGTGGGGCCGACGACGGACAGGTCACCAACGCGGGCCGCTGGAACGCGGTGTCGCCCGGCCGACCGGATCGGTCTCCCGAGGACGAGACCCGCGTGATCAGCTGTCTTGACTCGCCCGCCGCGCGCCGGGCGACCGGAGCCGAGTGGGCCGTTGACGGCGGCGCCCTCTGCCAGTTCTGAGGATTAGGAGACGTGATGATCCTGGAGCGCCTCACCCCCCCGTCACCCTGGCGCGCTCACAGCGGCGAACTTCGAGGGGTGGATCGATGCCAGCGTTACCACGCAGGCACACGCACACATCGATTTCGCTCCTAGCGGGTACCTGGTCCACGACCTGGAGAACATCGGCTCCGAGCCACTCTGCTTCCTAACCGTCGAGCACAGAACCGTCGGCCGGATGAGGAAACGGCCCGCCCGGTAGCCACCCGCCACTCACCACCGATAAGGAGCTCCGATGCCATCGCCAGAAGTCCCCGCCAGCCACCAAGATCTCCTCGACCGGCCGCTATTCGCTCATCTCGCCACGGTCCGGCCGGACGGCAGCCCGCAAAGCAGCGTGATGTGGTTCGCCTGGGATGGAACGCAAGCGCGCTTCTCACACACCCGCATACGGCAGAAATACCGCAACCTCGTACACGAGCCGCGGTGCTCGTTCCACGTGCAAGACCCCGACAACCCGTACCGGACGCTGGAGGTACGCGGGCGCGCCGATTCCATAGTTCCGGACGTCGGTGCGGCGTTCTACCGAAGCCTTCAGGAACGCTACGGCCTCGTGGTGCCGGTCTTCGACGCCGACCTCAGGGTCGTGATCACCGTTACGCCCACGTCCTTCATCGCCGTCGACGGAGGACTCACCGAGAAGGAAACCGATGACCTGACCAAGCTCATCGACCAGATCACCGCGAGCGAGGCCGCCGACAGTCGCGAGACAGAATCGTAGCTCTCGGCTTGCGATGCCTGAGTGCGCCGGCGCTGCCGCTACGCCAATAGGGAGTCGTGATGGAGTTCTTGTTCTATGAGGAGTTCTCCCTTGCGACGCTGCGCGCCGCAGGCTTCGCAGCGCACGGCGGCGCTGACCTCGGCGGGGTCCTGGTCACCGCCGCTGCGATTACACACGGGATGAGGCCAGCTGGCACCGCGCGTGGAAAGCGCCCCAGGGCATCGGCGAGCAGGCCCTGGCTGCCGGCACCGGGTCGGCGCCCGGGCCGAAGCCTTCGACCACCGGGTCGCGCCGGCTGCACCCTGGACGGCACCGCCGACCAGATCACCGCGCCCACCTTGATCATTGACGGCGAGAACGACCAGTTCCTCAAGGGCGGCCCCAAAAGTCCGCCATGCGCTCACCAGCGCCGATGCTACCCTGGCCATCGCCGAGGGCGCCGGCGAGCACGCCCACACTGGCGCCTTGGACCGGGCGCACCAGATCATGTTCGACTGGCTCGACACCCTGCTGACCCGCTGACCGCGCTGAGCACAACGAGGCAGAAGCGACCACCAGGCGGCGTGGCGGCCCCGCCAGGGGCGCGCAATGAACCCGCTGCAGCCTGGTAGGCCGCAGCGCAGCAGCGCGCCGGCCCAACGGAGCGGAAACGGGCGCATCCGGCCTGACGGCCCCTTTTCCGCCCAGACATTCCAGGGGCGGACAGCATAGGTAGAAGGGAAGACGGCATGGAAAGCTCTCGCCCTGAGTACACAGCGGAGCTGTTGCGTCATTTCGCTGATCTACGAGACGGCACTCACGGAGGCGCCAGCTCCCGGCAGGGCAAGGAACGACTTTTCACGGCAGCAGTCGCGCTGCTCGATCCGCACGCCCGCCAGGCGCTCCACGAGATCAACGCTGACTTGCTGCTCGGCGGCGGTGAGGTGACCGCCACCAGGGTTCGGCCAGGGACCCGCGGCATTGATGCCGTCTGGGCGCTGTCCTGGCCGGAGCAGCAAGCCGCCGGGGTCAACCCGATCATCATCCGCGCCTTTTACGGCGCCGGAGCGCACCACCCGCATCTGCAGGGCGGCACCGTGGGCGACTGGCCGCTCAACGTGTTTGACCAGCAGGAGGCGGCGGCAGAGCTGCCGACCCTGCGGGCCATCGCAGCTGCCGACATTCACAACCTGGTCTTCCAGGCGGACTACCGCATCATCCCGGCGATCTTGAGCGGACGCACACCGTGACTGAGCGGCCGTCCTTCGACGAGTCGAATCGGCATAGCTGGCGACGGTGCTGAAGACCCCGGAGGACGAGGTTGATGAGTACCTGCGGGCGCTGGCCGAGATGGCCGAGGCGTCGGGCGGCGGCATCACTGACCCGCCGCAGACGGTCCGGGACTGGGAGGACAATCGGATCCTGGACCTCGCCTCCGCGGTGGGCGCGTTCCTGATCGTCTCCGCCGACGCGGACCTCACCAGCATGTCGCCCTGGCGGGGCCGCCCGATCATCGGGCCACCCCAGTTCGCGTCGATGATCGACGCCTCCCGCCGAGCACGCAGACGGCGACGGTGAAGACCGTCGCTTGCTTACGGTCGATTGCATGATGTCCCTCGCCGACATGGCCGACATCGCGGTTCACCGCCGCCTGGGAACGCGAGGCCACCCTGCGCCTGCGCGCCGGCGACGTCACCGTGCTCGCCGACTACGAAGACCACGGCCGCCTCCGCGGCGGGATCCCCGAGGAAGCCACCGAGCAGGCCTACCGCGGCTGGCTCGCCGACTCACGTCCTGGTCGACGGACTCGGCGACCGGCAGGGCCTGTACGTCGCGATGAGCCGCGGCCGGGACGCGAACTACGCCTATTGCATAACGGATAGCTCCCGGTCAGCCGACATCCGCGAAGGCAGCCGTCCCGCCCCCGAACTCGACCGAGCCCCGGCGCCTGAGCCGCGAGCACGCCGGACTGGCCGAGCCGAATCGTCCCGCCGCGACCAGCGAGACCCTGAGGTAAGCCCGGTATCCGTGCTTGCCGGGATCCTCACCCGCGACGGCGGCCAGCTCACCGCCACCGACACCCTCGAACGCGAGCTGTCTCGCGCCGATCACCTCGGTGTCCTCGGCGGCATCTGGGACGACCTCACCCGCCGCGCCCAGCACGCCAGATTCGAGCAAGCGCTCCGCGACGCACTGCCAGCCACGGAAGCCAGGCAGGCGCTCGCTGACCAGGCATGCACCTGGCTCTGGCGGACCCTGCGGGAAGCCGAGGCAGCCGGGCTGGATGGCATCTACCCGCAGCTGCATGACGCCTCGTCCAGCCGCGTCCCCGACACGGTATCCACCGAGCTGAACCGCTACCTTCGCGAACTCGCCGCCGCCATGGACGACCGCGCCCGCCGCCTCGGCGAGCATGCCGCCGAGTCCGGCGCGGAATGGGCCGTGGGCGCGCTTGGGCCTGTCCCCTGCGACCCGGCAGCCCGGGCGGACTGGGAGCGCAGAGGCAGCCTGATAGCCGCCTACCGCGAGCGTTACGGCCACGACCATCCCGCCGACCCGATCGGCCCCGCGCCCGGCAAGACAAGCCCGGAGGCCCGAGCTGCCTGGCACACGGCCCTGGCCGCGCTCGGCCACATCGACGGCATCGACCTGCGCGCCTGCACCGACGGTGACCTCTGGCTCCGCCGCGGCACCTACGAGCGCGAAACCGCCTGGGCACCGCCCCACGTCGCCGAGGAACTCCGCCTCATGCGCGTCGCTCAGCGCGACGCCCACGTCGCTGCCGTCCGCGCTGACCACGAGGCCCGCGCCGCCCAGGACGAGAACAGGCGGGACGAGAACAGGGCTGCCCGCCACCGCCAGCTCGCCGGGATCTGGCAGGCACTCGAAGCCAAAGCCGCCAGCGAAGCCGAGATGTTCGCTGCCGTCCAGGGAACCCGGCGCGGCTGGGAAGCCCTCACCGAGACGGACTCATCAACACGGTTCCTGGGCAGCAAGTCACCTGGGTCCAGCTCACCATCGACGGCACCGTACGCCCAGCTGGTGGGCAGCGCGGCACTGTAGAACAGCATGGAGGCCCCTGGGAGTGGTGCGTGTCTATCAGGATGAAAAGGCTCACTGTGGTGCTTGCCTCAGTTCCCTCGCTATTGTATGTGCCATGCCGACGCTTCCGGAGGACCTGGTTATCCTCGCGGTCGGGGCCAGGCCGCGATGCGGCCCTTATAACGGGAAACTGCCGTTGCGATTCCGCTACGGCATTCGTGGCGCCGTGCTGGTCGCGCTTACGCTTGCTGGCCGTGTCGAGGTGACGGATGGGCGGATCTTCGTGCGAGATCCCGCCCCGCTCGGCGACCCGAATCTGGATGAGGCACTGACCGGACTGGTTGCCATGCGCGGGGTACCGGTCGGGGAGTGGATGGCGGACTGTCCCGCCGGTTTGGTCACCGGCTACTTCAAGCGCCTCGAAGCGGTCGGGGTGCTGCGCTCGGAGGCGGTGTGGCTGATGTTCATCGCCAAGCGCCAGGGATACCGGCTGGTGGATCCGGCTTACTTCGAGAACCTGCGCGCCGCGCTGGACAGCGCGGTCACCGGGCTCGGCCCGGTCGAGCCCAGCATCGCGGCACTGGCGGGCCTGGCTGGCGCCGGCGATATCGATCGCCTGGTCTATCCCGGTCGCGAGAACGCGCCCTTGCGCGCCAGGCTCGCAGAGCTCTCCGGCCAGGATCCGGCCATGACGGTGCCCGGCACCCGTCCGGAAACCAGCAACCTCGACGACCCGTTCAGGTTCGCGGCACAGGCCGCCGTCCATAGCGCGGTCCGCCACTCGGTGCATGCCGCCGTGTCAGCCGCGACCGCCACGTCGCATCACTCCGGCGGATCGTCCTCGGGTGGTGGGGATTCGCACCACCATCATTGAGGCCGATGCCCGGTAATCCCGTGCTGTGCCGGGCCAGAAACCAGGTGTCGATCAGCTTAGCCACAGACGATGCGGGCCGGCCGAGAGACGGTCCGATCTCACCTGGTTTCAGCCCTAGCCGGGCGGCTTCGGCCTCGAGGTCCTGGGCCGAGCCCCGGCAGGCTGTGAGGTGCCGCAGGAAGGCTGCTTCGTCGTTACCGCGGCCGGTCCGGGCGGAGATCGCCTTATCCCAGGCAGTGACCGCGAGTGGGCGGACGAAATAGAGCAGCTTGGCGGCCGCCGTCGGCCCGACGGTGCGCATCCTGCCTGTCCGGCTGACGGCAGCCGGGCGCAGGTACAACTGCGCGTAGGTACGGCCGACCGCCTGGAGCTGAGCGTCGGACAGCTGGGCCAGTCCCTGGCCGTCAGGTGGCAGCAGGCCTTTCGCGTCTGCCCACCAGCTCGCGAGGGAGACGGCGAACACGTCGGTTTCGCTTGCCTTCGGGTATCCGATGCGGCAGGTCCACTGGTTCAGCCAGATGCGCAGCCGCACCGCATGCGCCGGATTGGCGAGATCAGGCTCATCGCCTATGTCGCGCCGTGCCGCTTCGAGAGTCCGGTCGAACCTGAACTCGCCATACTGCGGAAGAACGGTGCCCAGCGATGCCATCGTCGGAGCAAGCAGCGGCTGGCTCGTCATGCACGCCACTCTTTCAGAACTACGCACGTGATCGCGTACATATCCGGCCCGCGGGCCCTATAACACCTGGCCTATGCATGGCGCCGACCATCGCCTCGCGATAGTTGATGGAGCGCTGAACGGCGGCTTCGTGCGCTGTTGAACCAGACCCCGACCCCCGCCAGGCAGCCAGCACCCAAGCCGCCTGACCACCAGCCCACATCACCGGCGGGGGCAGGTAAGCCGGTTACTGTGCTGGAGTGGCTCAGGCCGAGCCAGAATCCGACCAGCGTTCCTTTGCCGGCTGATCGTGGCGCCTGCTCTCCTCGGAGACGCTGCCCAGGTTGATCCGATTGGGGTGGGCCTCGGCGCAGGCTCGCCCGGAGCCTGCCCGCTGAGCCTGGCTGGCGTGGTCTGGCGCAGGGTCGGCAGGGAGCGCCTGCCAGGCGTTCTGTCGATTTCCCCGTCGTGGTTCGGCCGAAGCGCTCACGGCACGTGGCCAGGCAGTGAGACCCCCGCTGCATCGAAGCACGCATAACGCCGAATCCGTACTCGGAGGGGCCTGAATTGGTGAGGGGCAGTCGCGAGCCGAGCAGCCATTTATGCGCGGGCGGTGTCTCTCGTCGGGTACGCCGCGCTTGTGGTTCTTTCCGGGCCGGGAATGAGATGAGAGGCTCTTGCTATGCGGCATGTTCCGGAGCCGGACCGCACTGAGCGGGTCGCGCGGATGCGCGAGCGCGCCCGGCTGGACGCGGAAGAACTCCTGCCCCGTCCCCCGTTCGTTGTCTTCGGGCTGGCCGAGCCGCGGCTGCGGCCGGGGTTCCTGGCCGAGGCCGGTCAGGTGAACGGGGTGTGGGAGAGCATCGGCCTGGCGTACGGGCACTGGGCAGAGCCCGCCGGGCCGTGGGTGATGGTCACCACCAGGACCGGCCGGGCCGATGCGGGTGACCGTGAGCTTGAGGCTGACCTGCTCCGCGCGATCGATCACGACCGCAACCGGATCGCCTCCCAGGCCGGCGTCGACGAGGACGACCTCGATGTGCCGCCGGACTACTGGCAGGCGGACCTGGCCGTTGGCGGCGGGAGCGTCAGCGGCCTTGTCGGGCGGCAGGGGAACGTGTGGGCGGCGCGCGTGGTGGCGGACGGGGTGATCGTGACGCTCGTTGGCCGGGGCGTCGATCCGGGCTCGGTCCGGCTGGACCCGGTGGCCGATCTTGTCCGTACCCTGCTGGCCCGCAACGAGCGGCTCGGCCAGCTGGGCGAGTATCACCGGCAGCAGCCTGCGCCGGTCCTGGAGCCGGCCGAGGGCGTGGCGGCTTATCGCGCTCTGGCCGAGGCGGCGCACCGCCGGGCCACGAGCCCGGCGAGGAACGCCGCGCCCGCCACCAGACGGGCGGACGGCTCATAAGGGCCTGGCTGCAGGCCTGGGATGCCTGGGCAGCTCGGGGCTGATACGCGCAACCCCGCTCGTGTGAGAGCTGTCGGCAACATGGCGCGCACAGATCCATTGTCGTCGCCCTGGTCCGGGTCGGCGCGCCCTTCATCAACGGAAAGCTCATCGAGCGGCCCGCCAGAAAGCCGGG
>Ga0193728_1002098_pt1 | contig 10304 bp, 6 predicted proteins | sample U1c1metaG_FD_143037 | JGI IMG/M metagenome (GOLD analysis project Ga0193728, IMG submission 143037) | Soil microbial communities from a riparian zone of the East river system, Colorado, United States - U1c1 | ecosystem: Environmental > Terrestrial > Soil > Riparian zone | place: USA: East River... | reverse complement strand
ATTGAAGTTCCTGACGAAGACGCGGAGAAAATGACGACGGTAAAAGACGCCGTCGAATATATCGATAAGCACTCCAAGGGAAAGTAAGTCACGGTCTCATCACCTCAACAGGGAGCACCAAACAGTTGACTCGCCGTGTAGTTGTGACGGGTGTTGGATTGGTCTGCGCGCTGGGCACCGGCACGGAGGAAAGTTGGTCGAACCTCATCGCCGGTAAGAGCGGCGTGGGTCCCATCACCCTGTTTGATACCACCGGCTTCGACTGCAGGATCGGCGGAGAAATAAAAAATTTCGACCCTTTCCGCTGGATCGAGAAAAAAGAACTGAAAAAGATGGGCCGCTTTATTCAGGTGGCCCTTGCCGGGGCGGACTTCGCCATCAAGATGTCCGGTTGGAAGAGGGAAGACTCCGACCTCGACGAAGTTGGTGTCTACGTTTCATCCGGCATCGGTGGTTTCGATATCATCGAGCGCGAACACATCAAATTAATGCAGGGCGGCCCGGGCCGCATCTCACCTTTCTTTATTCCCTCCGCTATCGTAAATCTCGCTTCTGGACATATTTCGATTCGTTACGGTGCGCGCGGCCCTAATTCCGCGACAGCTACCGCATGCTCCGCTTCCGCCCACGCCATCGGCGACTCCTTCAAAATTATCGAGCGTGGCGCCGCGGAAATGATGATCTGCGGCGGCACGGAAGCCACCATAACCCCCATGGGTGTCGGCGGGTTCTCGTCGATGAAAGCGCTTTCCACCCGCAATGATGATCCCTCGCATGCCAGCCGCCCCTTCGACGCGCAACGCGACGGTTTTGTGGTGGGCGAAGGCGCGGGCATCTTAATCCTGGAATCGCTGGAACACGCGCAAAAACGAAATGCCCCGATCGTGGGTGAAATTGTTGGTTACGGAATGTCCGGCGACGCGTATCACATCACCCAGCCCGCGGAAAATGGCGACGGCGCCTTCCGCGTCATGCGCGCGGCGATCAAGGATGCAAAAATCACCCCTGAAGATATCGGCTACGTAAACGCCCATGGCACCTCCACGCCGTTGGGCGACGTGATTGAAACGCGCGCGCTCAAGCGCGTCTTCGGCGATCGTGCCAAAAATGTGCCCATCAGTTCGACCAAATCGATGACTGGTCACTTGCTCGGCGGTGCCGGAGGGTTGGAGGCCGGCATCAGCGTGCTAGCGCTTCGCGATCAGGTAATCCCACCAACCATCAACCTCGAAACGCCCGACCCTGAATGCGATCTGGATTACGTGCCGAATATTGCGCGCAAAGCTACGCTGGATTATGCGCTATCCAATTCTTTTGGATTTGGCGGCACCAATGCCGCGTTGATTTTTAAGCGCTGGAGCGGAAAATAGTCGCTGCTGCGCCAATCAAGTTCTTGTCAGGAAGAATATCGTGAAAATTATTGTTTGCATCAAGCAGGTTCCCGCCAAGGATGCGCCCCTCTCCATCGCCGGCAACTGGATCAAAGAATCCGATATTGGATTTGAGATGAACGAGCCGGACAGCTACGCGCTTGAAGAAGCTTTGCGCTTAAAGGAAAAGCATGGCGGCGAAGTAGTCGCTATTTCCATGGGTCCGGAACGCGTGAAGCAAACTATCAAGGAAGCCTTGGCCAAGGGCGCCGATCGCGGCATTCACATTTCAGACGACCAGTTCGCTCAACTTGATCCGCTCAGCTCCGCGCGCATGCTTGCGGAAGCTTTGCGCAAAGAAAATGCCGATTTAATTTTGACCGGTCTGCAAAGCGATGATCACGGTTTCGGCCAGACCGGCGTACTCGTAGCCTCGCTGCTGGATCTGCCGCATGCCACCATCATCATGCAAATAGAAGTACAGGAAAAAAACATGCGGCTGAAACGGGAACTGGAGGCCGGGTGGTTCCAACATATCGAATGCCCGCTACCCGCCGTGCTTTCTATTCAGTCGGGCATCAACAAGGTGCGTTACGCCACGCTCAAGGGCATCATGGCCGCGAAGAAAAAAGAAATTGCTTCCATAACGCGTGAATCGCTGGGCGTGAGGTCTGAGCCCACGCAGAAGATCGAAAACTTTTATGTGCCCACGAAAACCAAAAAGACCGAATTCCTAACTGGTACGCCGGCGGAAATGGCCACCAAGCTGGTCGAGAAACTGAAATTTGATGCCCGTGTCATCTAATGATTTTCGCTGCAGCGCAGAATCGAGAACGTAAATGAAAATCCTGGTAATTACCGAGCAGCGCCAAGGCAAGTGGAATAACACCAGCTTCGAAACGCTGGTGGCCGCGCAGCAGATCGCCGCCGATACAAGCAGCGCTGTCGGCGCGCTGGTGATTGGAAAGGGCGTCGCGAATTTCACCGAGGACCTGGCGGGCAAAAGTATCGCGGAAGTTTTACTGGTGGAGCATGACCTCCTCGAATCCTACACGCCCGATGGATATTCTCTCGCGCTGCTGCAGGTCATCGCCTCGTCGAAACCGGATCTGGTTTTATTTCCGCACACCTATCAAGTGCGCGATTTCGCTCCCAAGCTCGCGGCCATGATGGGCAAAGGCATGATCGCGGATTGTGTCGGCTTTCACAAAGAAGGCGACAAAGTTGTTTTCGTGCGCCAGATGTTTCAAGGAAAAACCGTCGCGGACGTAACCTTTCAGGGACCATCCCCGTGGTTTGCGTCATTTCAATCCGGCGCGTTTCGCGCGGATTTGTTAAAAGCGCATCCCAGCGGCAAAGCTCCAGTAAATAAAATTGCCGTCGAATTGAAACCCGAACAGATTCGCACCAAGCCCCTGGATCTTTTCAAGGAAGCCAAGTCGTCGGTGGATCTGACACAAGCCCCGGTAATCGTTTCCATCGGTCGCGGGATTAAGGCGCCAGAAAACATTCCTCAGGCCGAAGCTTTGGCTAAAGCCATCGGCGGAGAAATGGCCGCGTCCCGACCCATTTGTGATGAAGGTTGGTTACCCATGGAACGCCAGATCGGCAGTTCCGGCCAGACCGTAGCCCCAAAACTCTATCTTGCGCTTGGCATCAGCGGCGCGATTCAGCACGTCGTCGGTATGAAGGGCGCGCGTACCATCGTGGCTATCAACAAAGATCAGAATGCGCCAATTTTTGAAATCGCCGATTATGGCATCGTCGGTGACATTTTCGAGATCATGCCCGCGCTCACTGCCGCTCTGGAAAAAGCGAAAACGTAATCAACCCTCCTCGCTCGCGCCACGTTAACAAGATTGTTCAATCCATTTTGCTAGAATGAACTAATGACCGTACAGCGCGAGCAACTCGAGGCGGACGTTCTCATCGTTGGCGCGGGACCCGCTGGACTGTCCTGCGCATTGCACCTCGCGAATCTAATCAAGAAACACAATGAAGCCGGCGGCGCCGCGGGCGGTCCCGCGCTCTCGACGGAAAATATCTACGTCCTCGAAAAAGGGCGCGAAGTCGGCGCGCACCAGCTTTCCGGCGCGATCATGAATCCCAAAGCCCTGGCTGAGCTTGTGCCGGATTACAAAACCTCCGCTCCCCTGGACACTTCGGTCACCGACGACGCGGCATTATTTTTTACCAAAAATTCTTCCATCTGTTTTCCACTGACTCCGCCGCCATTCAAAAACAAGGGCAACTATGTTGTTTCGCTCAATAAAATTGTGAAATGGATGGGCGGGCTCGTCGAAGCCGCGGGCGTAAATCTTTTTACGCAATTTGGCGGCGCTTCGCTGATCTACGAGGGCGAGGGAATCGCGGGTGTGATCACAGAAGACAAGGGCGTCGATAAAAACGGCAAGCCGAAAGCCAACTTCACGCCAGGATACGAACTCCGCGCCAAAGTAACGGTGCTGGCCGAAGGAACGCGCGGATCACTGACCAAACAATTGGTAGAGAAAAAAAATCTCGCCAACATCAATCCGCAAACGTACGGCCTGGGCATCAAGGAATTGTGGGACGTGCAGCCCGGCCGTATCCAACCGGGCTTCGTAGCACACACGCTAGGCTGGCCCATTTCCACCGACATGTATGGGGGCGGATGGATTTACGGACTCTCGAACAACCGCGTTTCCATCGGCCTCGTGGTGGCGCTTGAATATAGCGATCCGCGATTCGATCCCCACGCGGCGTTTCAACAGTGGAAGACTCATCCGTTCCTCAAAAAAATTCTCGATGGCGGCAAGCTGGTGCGTTACGGCGCAAAATCGTTGCCCTACGGTGGCTGGTACGCCATGCCACGAAATTACCTCGATGGCGGGCTGATCATCGGCGATTCCGGCAGTTTCCTCGATTCGCAAAGGCTCAAAGGAATTCATCTGGCGATGAAAAGCGGCATGCTCGCGGCAGAAACGATTTTTGACGCGCTCAAAGCCGGCGACACCTCCGCAAAAACTCTCAACGCATTTCCCAAAAAAGTAGAGCAAAGCTACATCAAAAACGAATTGTGGCAGGTTCGCAATTTCCATCAATCCTTCCAGCACGGTTTGCTCACTGGATTATTCCAGACTGGCTTGCAATTTATTTCCGGAGGGCGCGGCCTCATTGATCCAATGCGTAATCATGAGGGCTATCAAGCCTACAAAAAGCTTGATCGCTTGGCAGCGGGTGCTGCCCGCACTGAGCCAGAACGCTTCAAAGGCGACGGCAAATTGACCTTTGACCGTTTGACCGACGTATATCACTCCGGCACGCGCCACGAAGAAGACCAACCCTGCCACTTGATCGTCCGTGATTTAAATGTCTGCGCCACAAAATGCGTCGTTGAATACGGCAATCCCTGCCAATATTTCTGCCCCGCCGCGGTTTATGAAATGGCCAAGGACTCCAACGGCCGCCCAAAATTAAAAATCAACGCTGCCAATTGCGTGCACTGCAAGACTTGCGACATTGCCGATCCCTATCAAATCATCGACTGGGTTGTCCCCGAAGGTGGCGGCGGCCCCAACTACGAAGGCATGTAGTTCCGTTCCCCAGGAAATCCGGCCGGCGGCAAAGCGCCCGCCCGATCCTGCTTTCGTTGTCTGTGGCGTCAGTTCGGCAACAGACCGTACACATCGATCTCGCCGAATGTCGTGCCGTTTCCCTGCGTGTCGTCAAACTACGGCGGCGTTTTTGTCATAACGAACTGCAAGTGAAAATGAATTACTTCGGCGACAACCCGTACACGCTAATCTCCGAAGCGGTTCCAACGTACACCTTGCCGTTCGCAACCGTCGGCACCGTGAACTTCACCGCTCCCCCAGCTTGATCAGCGCCGTTGTCCCCGCTATTCCATAGCTCTGACCCAAGATTAGTCGCGTCATAAGCGTGCAGAACCGCCCTTCCGGCTCGTTCGATAGCCCAAACGATCCCGTTGGATCCACCTTGCGCAGAAATTGAAGGCGTGGCGCCGGGAAATCCAAACGTGCTCGGCGATTGTGACGCGGGTGCCGTATTGAATTGCCCAGTTGAGATATTCAGCGTGAAACTCTTCACGTGGTCCTTAATTGGTCCGAGATAAAGTGTGTTCTGCCAGAACGCCGGCGTGGCGAAGATCCTGTTCCCGACCGAGAAAGCTTGTACCGCTCCGCCATCATTGTTGGAATTCCCGCCCAAGTTGTCCCTATTCAAAAGGAACAGCTTGCCGTCTTTTCCTCCGCCTATAGCCAAATGTGGAACGGGCCCCCCGGACGGATCGACCAGGATCGCCGTGCCACCCGAACCGAAGTCGAGATCGCCGCTATTCTCTGACGCCTGATTACTCGGCGTGAAAAAGCTGCTGACGCTAATACCACCGCCGGTGGACAGCTTTAAAAAGCTGTCCCCGAATTGCGTGTTACCGTCGAAATTTCCGTTCCCAGTGATCACGTACAAGTTGCCGTTCGAATCCGCGGCCGGAGCCCCACCAGACATCCAGATTCCGCCGTAGGCCGAACCCGGATCATCGTTGAACACCGAAACCTGGTTCAGCGACGAAGCGCTGTAACCCACAACCCACCCGTAATAAGTGGGATTATCGCCGTGAGAAGCATACGCGATATACACCACGCCATTCACGAGCGCGAGGCCGCAACGTTCATTCTGCGTGAGCGGATTAAAATCAATGCCTCCGGAGCTAAACGAAATTTCCTGCGGTCCGTTGAATTTTTCCGATCCATCAGTCAGGCTCAACGCGTGCAGGCGCTGGTGGAAATTTGAACCATTCTTGGATTTAGAAACAACGTAAATCGTGTTTGTTCCGGGATCAATCACCGGCGTGCCTACGATACCAATGTCGGGTGTGATGTCATCGGTATTCACATCGCCGCTGGTAACCCACTTCTCTGCGTTGTCCAGCAAGCTCTTTGACCAATACGTCTGGCACGGGGAAGCATCCGCGTCGAAAGCATACACAGTGTCGTGCTGCGTGGCGGCAATCAAAACATTATGCATCCCACCGCCGATGGCCACGTTGGCAATCCATAGAGGTTGCGCGTAAGCAGCAGCATCAATTGCGCACGCAAAACGCTTGCCGAATGTGGCAGCTTTCACGCTAGAAGTGTTCAACGCATATTCCTGGCTGTTGACCCCGTCCCTGGATAGGTGGTTGTGGTAAGTAAATACACCCTGGAAGTCGGTAACGGACACGCTCGCGGAAGCCGTAGCGTTTGTATCCGCGACGCTTCTGGCCGCTACGGTATGTGTTCCCGCCGAGGACGGCGGGGAATAAACTCCGGAAGCGCTCACGGTTCCCAGCGAGGAGTTACCGCCAGGAATGGAATCCACTTCCCACGTCACAGTCGTGACGGGGTTCCCTGTTACCGTCGCGGCGAACGTTTGCGCTTGACCGGTCGTCAGCGCCACCCGAACGGGACTGATAGCCACCGACGCGGTACCGCCGCCGCCCACTGGAGCAATGATAGTAATTGTCGTCGACGCGCTCTTCTTGGCGTCCTTCACCGAAGTGGCTGTAGCCGTAACAGCCGCGGGTGTGGGCACCGCCGCCGGTGCCGTGTAGGTAACCGCCGCGCCCGAAGCGCTCGAAGTAGCGGACAGGCTTCCGCAGGCCGCGCCGTTGCAACCCGCGCCCGTTAGCGTCCAATTCACACCTTTATTCTCCGCATCATTCTGAACCGACGCGCTAATGCTTTGGGTATGGCCGGTTTGCACCGCAACCGTAGTCGGGTTCACAGCGACCGCAATTGCTGGTGGAGGAGCAGCGCTCGACAGCGTGATCGCCGCACTCGCCGCTTTAGAAGTATCAGCAACCGATGTCGCGGTCGCTGTCACAGATGAGGGAGAGGGCAGATTCGCCGGCGCGGTATACGTAATCGCTGCTCCCGAAGCGCTGGAAGCTGCAGATAAAGTCCCACACGCGGCGCCGCTACATCCCGCACCTTTCAACACCCAGCTCACCCCTTTATTTTGCGCATCATTTTGCACTGTTGCGCTCAGGGTCTGCGTATGTCCCGTTTGCACCGAAACTGTTGCGGGATTCACGGCCACCGCAATTGCTGGCGCAGGCGCAGCACTGGATAGTGTGATCGCCGCACTCGCCGCTTTAGAAGTATCAGCAACCGATGTCGCGGTCGCTGTCACAGATGAGGGAGAGGGCAGATTCGCCGGCGCGGTATACGTAATCGCTGCTCCCGAAGCGCTGGAAGCTGCAGATAAAGTCCCACACGCGGCGCCGCTACATCCCGCACCTTTCAACGCCCAGCTCACACCTTTGTTTTGCGCATCATTTTGAACTGTTGCTGTAAGCGTCTGTGTGTGTCCCGTTTGCACGGAAATGGACGACGGTGATACCGCCACCACGATCGCCGCCGGCGTCGTGCTGATCACTGCTTGGGCGGTAGCCATTTTTGTCGGTTGCGCTCGTAAAACTGCCGCAATGATGACAGCCGCCGGCGATGGAACGGCTGCGGGGGCAGTATATAGTCCGGTGGTATCTATGGTGCCGTGGGTCGTCTCGCCTCCAGTAACACCGTTGACTTGCCAGATCACCGAGGTGTCGGAAGTGTTAGTGACAGAAGCTGTAAATTTTTTTGTTCCCGAGACTGGCACCGAGGTGCTTGCAGGGGTCACCGATATCTTGATCCCTTGGGCGATCTGATTGCCCACGAATGGTGAACTCACGTTCGCGCATCCCAAGGCAATGAAGGCAATGCCGAAAAATAGTGCGAGTGACAGCAAACTTCTCAAGCGGACAAAAGTACGCAGCGCCATGAACTGTATTCCTCGTAAAAAAATAGTGGTTAGTTCCTCTTGCGAGGACGAACGCGATTAACGACTGCCACTGGGGACTGCTCCGGGTCGGGATCGGAGCGGACTTAAAGATTAATCGCGACCATCACAAAAGTAAAGCTCGGGACCAGTTCCTGGCTTCGACATCGCCATGTCATTGGACGAGCGGTTGTCAATTAGTTAGGTGACAGACCGTATACGCTGATTTCCCCTACAGTTCCGACGTACACTTTGCCGTTGGCAACGGTTGGCACAGTGAATTTCACGCCTTGTCCGGCTTGATCGGCTGCGCTGTTCCCACTATTCCAAAGCTCTGTGGCCAAATTAGTTGCGTCATAAGCGTGCAGCACCGATGGCCCGGTGACCTTCTCCGTGGTCCAGACGATGCCGTTGGTCGTTCCTTGCGATGAAATTGATGGTGTGGTGCCAGGAAAACCGAATGAGCTTGGCGATTGTGACGTCGGCGTTGGCGTGGAACCGAAAGTGTCGGTGGATGGGTCGAGGGAATAAGCCTTGACCTGACTGAAGGCCATGCCCACATACAGAGTATTCCGCCAAAACGCAGGCGTGGAGAAGTTCGAATCGCCTACTTGAAACGCTTGGATTGCACCACTATCTGTGCTGCTGTTTCCGCCAAGGTTGTCTCTATTCAGCAGATATAGCTTGCCTTCCTTTCCCCCGCCAATCAGCAAACGCGGTGTCGGGCCTGAAGGCTGATCAATGAGGATAGCGGCGCCACCGGCACCCAGATCTTTGTCGACGCTGTTCAAGTTTGCCTGGTTGCTGGGCGCGAAGAAACTTAAAACGCCAATACCGCCACCCGTGGACAATTTTAGAAAGCTATCGCCAAATTCGGTTGTGCCATTGAAATTTCCATTCCCCGTGATGACATATAAATTGTTACTAGCGTCCGCCGCAGGTGCGCCGCCAGACATCCAGATCCCTCCGAAGCCACCCGCAGGATCGTCATTGAACGTTGCCGTTTGCGCCAAAGTGCTAGCGTTATAACCCACCACCCAGCCGTAATATGTCATTTGATCGCCGTGCGAAGCATACGCGATGTACACTTCGCCGTTGACCAACGCCAGGCCGGCTCGCTGATTCTGCCGCAAAGGGTCAAATGTAATTCCACCCGAAGTAAACGCGATTTCTTGTGGGCCGTTAAACTTTTCCGATCCATCAGTCAGGCTCAGCGCATGCAGACGCTGATGGAAACTCGAGCCATTCTTGGATTTCGAAACTACGTAAATCGTTTTTGTATTTGGGTCGATTACTGGCGTCCCGACGATACCGATGTCAGGAGTAATGTCGTCTGAACTCACGTCTCCGCTGCTGACCCACGTCTCTCCACTTGCCAGCAAGCTCTTCGACCAATAGGTATGGCAAGGCGAAACATCGGCGTCGAAGGCATAGACGGTGTCATGCACCGTGGCGGCGATCAACACATTATGAGTTCCACCGCCGATGGCTACATTAGCTACCCATAGCGGCTGAGCGTAAGCCGAAGCATCAATCGCGCACGCAAAGCGCTTGCCGAAAGTGGCAGCTTTCACCGTGGACGTGTTCAACGCATATTCCTGGTTGTTCACACCATCTCGCGAGAGATCGTTGTGATAAGTAAATACTCCGGCGAGGTCGGTGATGAAAACATTTGCCGTTGCCGCGACAGTAGTGTCCGCCACGCTTCTCGCTGCTACCGTGTGAGTTCCTGGTGCAGTCGGGGGTGAATAAACTCCAGCCGCAGTGACGGTCCCAACGGAAGAATTGCCGCCGGGTATGGAGTCTATTTCCCAGGTTACGGTAGTCACGGCGTTCCCCGTAACCGCAGCCGTAAAAGTTTGGCTTTGGCCGGTCGTAAGGGCCGCCCGAGCGGGGCTAATGGTTACAGAGGCTGTGCCGCCTGGGGGAGGGGGCATGGTTGTGGTTGGTTGTCCGCCACCGCAACCAACAAACAACAAAACAAGTATAAGAAACGCTGAATTGAGCAGACTATCTTGACAATGTTTGACGCCGAGCGCAGCCATGAATAGGAGTTCCCCTGATCAGTTAAGTTAGTTCCCCACAGAGAGTGGGAGAATGCATGTTTGCTCGCTAAAGCGAACCCCGGGCGGGGAG
>Ga0193728_1002096_pt1 | contig 10307 bp, 8 predicted proteins | sample U1c1metaG_FD_143037 | JGI IMG/M metagenome (GOLD analysis project Ga0193728, IMG submission 143037) | Soil microbial communities from a riparian zone of the East river system, Colorado, United States - U1c1 | ecosystem: Environmental > Terrestrial > Soil > Riparian zone | place: USA: East River... | reverse complement strand
CCGCTGGTTTTCGAGGGGCATTCGGCGCTGGGGGCGGTGGGATTGTTCAACGCCTATCGCGCGGGAAACGTGGCGTTCGCGAATGCTCTGGGGACGGGGGTCGCGGATGATAAAGCGATCTATGCGTATGTGCCGAAGATCATCAAGTATTACCTGAATGAGGATCCCATTCTGGAGAACGTGGAGACATTGTTGATGTCGGACGCGGCGCAACGCGATCACGTTTGCCAGAAGCTGGATCAATACGTGGTGAAAGCGGTCGGGGAGTCGGGCGGTTACGGGATGCTGATCGGACCGCACAGCACCTCGGAGCAGCGCTCCGAATTTCGCGACAGAATCATGGCGGAGCCGCGAAATTACATTGCGCAGCCGACGATTAATTTGTCGACGGCGCCATGTTTTGTGGACGGAACGATTCAGCCACGGCACGTGGATCTGCGGCCCTATGTCGTTTATGGCGAAAACATCACCATCGTTCCTGGGGGGCTAACACGCGTGGCGCTGCGCAAGGGTTCGTTGGTGGTGAACTCGTCGCAAGGCGGCGGGTCGAAAGATACCTGGGTGCTGCAAAATTGAGAAAGCTCAGCGTTAAGTTCGAGGCGGAATGCTTTCGCGCGTAGCCGACAGCCTGTATTGGATGAGCCGCTACTTTGAACGGGCGGACAATGGGTCACGAGTGGTGGAAGCAACGTACGGACTGATTTTAAATCCCGCAAAATTTTCAACGGACGAGCGATGGTTTCGGGCCGTGTCTTCGCTGGCGCGTGGAACGACGTCCACGGATCTGGATCCGCAGCGGGCCTTATTTCTTCTGGTAGCTGATCCGGAAGGGGTGTTTTCGATTATGAAGTGCATAGCGGGTGCGCGCGAAAACGCCAGGCAAGTGCGCGAAGAAATCAGCTCGGAGATGTGGGAGCACCTTAATAAATTATTCCATGAAGTAAGCGGAACGAATTTGCATGCGGACGATGATGCGGGGGCCATGCGCATTGTGAATATTGTGCGCGAAGGAGCTTACCGTTTTTACGGCATCACCGATACGACCATCAATCACGGGGAAGGCTGGCACTTTATTCAGTTGGGGAAATACATCGAGCGGGCTTGCAATCTTTCCATTTTGTTGGACGCGTATTTTTCGGTGGATAAGAACGCTGACGATCTGGATTGGGTGGGATTGTTGAGTAGCTGCGCGGCGTTTGAAGCGTATTGCAAGGTTTGCACCGCGGAGTTGAAGCCGGAACGCATCGCCGATTTTATTTTGCTGCAACCGGAGTTTCCGTACTCGGTGCGTTATTCGCTGGACCGGATGCACCACGCGCTGACCTCCATCAGCAATCGTTCACTTAGCCGCAGGACGGGGAAGATCGAGCGGTTGATCGGGCGATTGCGATCGGCAGTGACTTACGTGCAGATCGGGGAAGTAATTCGCGGGGATCTGCACATGTATCTGGCGGCGATTATCGAGCAGTGCCGGGATTTGCATGCGGCGGTGCATGAAGTTTATATCGAATATCCCATTGAGGTTGCGTTCGAATCGTAATGTTCTACGCTATCCGACATTTTACGCGCTACCGCTACAGCCACTCAGTGTGGCAGAGCATGATGGAAGTGCGCATGCATCCGCGCAGCGAGGGCAGCCAGCGCTGCTTTATTTTTCAGCTGTCGGTGAACCCGCGGGCGCGAATTTTTGCGCACACGGATTCGCGGGGAAATCTTGTACATCATTTCGATTTGCCGCAGCGGCACCGGCAATTGACGGTCATTTCTGATTCCCTGGTGAATATAGACGACCAGCAACCCTTGCCAGAAACGATGGATTACAAGGCGTGGGATGACCTGGCAGACATGATCGAGAAAAAAGACTATTGGGACGACTTGATGCCGAGCCATTTTGCGCGGACCTCGCCGGAACTCGAGGAATTGGCCAATGAACTCGGGGTGGCTGAAAAGGAGGGGCGCAGTCCGCTGGCATTTCTCATGGACGTGTTGTCGGGCGTGTATCGCGGCTTTACGTACGTGAAGAAAAGCACGGCGGTAAATTCGCCGATCGAGCATGCGTTGCGGTCGCGGCAAGGAGTATGCCAGGACTTCGCGCACATCATGATTACGCTGGTGCGTAGAGCCGAAATTCCATGCCGCTATGTGAGTGGGTATCTTTATCACGGCAAGGAAAACTCGGATCGCTCCGCGGACGGGGCCACACACGCGTGGGTGGAAGCGGCGTTGCCGGGGCTTGGCTGGGTGGGATTCGATCCCACAAATAATTTGATCGCAACGGAGCGACACATTCGCACCGCGGTGGGCAGAGATTATGCGGACGTGCCGCCGACGATGGGAACCATGAAGGGCAAGGCGGAGACGGAGTTGCAGGTGCGCGTGCGGGTGACGCCATCGCAAGCGGTGCTGCCGCCGGACGAAGAGTTCGCGGCGGATGAAGAATGGTCGCAATTCCTCGAAGAAGACCACCAGACGCAGTTGATGCGCGCACAGCAGCAACAGCAAGCGCAGCAATAAGCAGCGAATTTGCTGCGCCAGCAGATACGCGACGGCAGGCACCGCTGGCGAAGGGAATAGTGTTTGCGTTAGGCTGTCGGGATGACAACTACCACGAAGCGGGTCCTGATGGCCGTCGTTTGGTTTGTGCTGGGGCATTTGAGTTGCGCAGTGATGCACCATCTGCACGAGTTCAGACATTAGCGATGCGGTTCCTACCGGGCGCAATTCATAAGCCGTCGCGCGTCACGCCGTAAAACTATTAGCATCAATTCTACTTAGGCTGCTGGCACAGACGATCGATGCACCTGCTTGTTTGCGTGATTGGGCACATGTGCTGAATGGGACATACAGGTACGCGGGCGGGGAACATAGTTCGTAGTGGCCGGGATTTTAATCTATTTGCGGTTGGAGGAAATTATCGTGTTACGCACACATTGGTATATCGGTTCGTTGTTGTTGGCGGGAGCTATTTTCGCGCCGACGGCGATCATGGCAACACCACTACCCCAAGAAGGCATACAAGTACGGGTCTATGATTCTCACCATCGCGATTACCATAATTGGGATGACCGTGAAGATCATGCGTACAGGGGCTACCTGGTGGAGCGTCACAGAAGTTATCGTTCATACGACCGGCAACGAGCCAGAGACCAGAGGAACTACTGGAAGTGGCGGCACGAGCACCCGGACCGGGAAGAGAGACGCGAAGAGAGACGCGAAGAGAGACGCGAAGAGAGACACGACTAGAGATAGATGTCGAGGTTGGTGATGACATGGGGACGCGTGATTGACGCGTCTCTCGGTTGACAGAGCCGATGTTTTTCAAACGACCTCAATAGCAGCCCAAGTTAATTAAAACCTCAGTACAAATCCTTTCGCTAACTTCCAGATAACTTTCATCTCTCAGGTCTTTCCTATATCAGTCGAAAATATAAGATGCTAAATTGACGAAACAAAACTAGCTACGTCGCGTCTTTCTAAGTTATAGAGTCGTGCTCGCCACGGATGGCAAAAAGGTGGTGGCAAGATGCGGTGTCGTCAACTTTCTTCCTGTGGTTTGTTTGCTGCCAGTGTCGCCCCGCCCGGTAAGACGCATGGGCCGGAAGTTCCTGCTCAGAATTCCGTACAACCAGTGAACGGATTAACTTGGCTTGCGGCATGGCTTGCCAAGCTTGCCGCGTGGGATTTGACATCAGAGATTATGAGGTGGGCTGCTAATGAAAATCGGCGAATTGGTGGAGAATTTTTTGGCTGACGTGCGGCTAAGTACGCGGAGTTTGTTGAAGAATCCGGGATTTCTGGTGGTGGTGATTCTGTCTCTCGCTTTAGGGATCGCGGCGAACAGCACGATTTTTAGCGTTTTGAATGCCTTGCTGTACCGGCCACTACCGTATCCCGAACCAGGAAAATTGGTAGTCATCTGGCAAGCGGAGCAATCGAAACCCAATGTGCGGCAGGCTCCGCCGATCGCGGAAACCGTCGACTGGAAAAAGCAGAATCACGTGTTCGAGGATATCTCTCTGAGTAGCTTCAATGATGTCGCCATCGCCGCAGGGATTGGCGAGCCCCGACCTTTGCGTACCCAACACGTGACGCCGAACTTCTTCAGCATGTTTGGAGCGAAGCCGGTACTGGGCCGCGTTTTTCAGGCGGAAGAGGCTCAGGAGCGAGCGCAAACGATCTTGATCAGTACGCCATTCTGGAAGCGGCAATACAATGGAGACCCGGAAGTACTGGGCAAGAGCATCGCAATCGAAGGAATTGTCTCAACGATTGTGGGCGTGATGCCGGCGGGTTTTGCACCATTTTACGGACAACCGATTGACGTGTGGCAGCCCATCAATCCGGAGAACTCGCGATACTCGGCGCGCATCGATCACTGGCTGATGCCGGTTGCGCGGCTGAAACCGGGAGTGAGCATGGAACAAGCGCAACAAGAAATGGATGTGATAGCGCGGCGTTTAGAAGAACAGTATCCAGCAATAAATAAAGGGCTGCGTGAGAAATTGGTTTTATTACATGAAGATTTATTCGGATGGGCGCGCACTGCTTTCTATCCATTGCTAGGAGCGGTGGCATTCGTTTTGTTGATTGCGTGCGTGAATGTCGCCAATTTGTTTCAGTTTCGGACCGAGACGCGACGCAAAGAATATGCTTTGCGGGTCTCGTTGGGCGCTGGACGTCGGAGATTGGCTCAGCAAATGCTGACAGAGAGCGCTCTTCTGGCTTTTGCCGGAGGCCTAGCTGGAATAGCGCTAACGGTGGCCGGAATTAAATTATTTTTGGCGCTGGCGGGAGATTTTCCTAATGCCTCGGCTATTTCTTTGGATGAGCGAGTGATGGTGTTTACCGTTTTGCTGTCGCTGCTGACGGCGATTTTGTTTGGGCTGGGCCCGGCGCTGCATGCTTCTCGACCTGACCTGAATTTGGTGTTGCGAGAAGGCGAGCGAAAAATGACCGGGGCGGGAAGCCGGCTGGCGCGGCATGGATTGGCAATTGCCGAGGTCGCGCTGGCCATGGTTCTGCTGGTTGGCGCGGGATTGATGATCAACTCTATTTTGCGATTGCAGCAAGTAAAACCTGGCTTTGAGGCCAACCATGTGGTGGCAATGGATTTCCAGATTCCGGAGGGCGGAAAGTATCTAGAAAGGATTCCGGGCGGTGACATGGAAAAAGTAATGCACACCGTGTCGGCTTTCTACGAACGACTGCTCGAAAAGGCTAACGCTTTGCCGGGGGTGGAATCGGCGGCGTTGATCGGAGCGATACCGACTCGCTGTTGCGCCGAGCAGTACTCGTTTTCCATTGTGGGGCATCCCATTCCGCCCCCCGAAAATCGGCCGCAAGCGGGGTACAGCGAAGCAAGCGCAGGATTATTTGCGACACTAAAGATTTCCTTATTAAAGGGACGCTATCTGGACGAACACGACACAGCTGGCGCGCCGTGGGTGATTGTTGTGAACGAAACGTTTGCGCGACAATTTTTTCCTAACGAGGATCCCATCGGGCAGCAAATTCTGATGCGTTACGATCCCTATCCCGTGGACCAGCCGCGGCACCGGCAGATTGTCGGCGTGGTGGGCGACGTCAAACATTTTGGATTGGGCGGGCAGACACCACCGTTCGTGTACGCGCCTTATCTACAGCAGCCAACAGTGCTGCCTGGGGGAGCGGCGCGCGCGCATCTACACCAAGGCTTGCTGCTGCGCGCGAAGCCCGAACTTTTAAGTGGACGGACGAGCGTGGTCTCGATGGTGAAGAAGGCCGTGGGCGAAATCGATCCAGACCAGCCGGTGATGAACGTTATGAGTATGGACAAACTCTTGGCCGAGTCGATTGGGGATTGGCGGTTCTTCATGCGAATTTTGGGAATTTTTGCGAGTTTGGCGGTGATGCTGGCAGTGGTGGGTATTTATGGGGTTATGTCGTATTCGGTGAACGAGCGCACGCACGAAATTGGAGTTCGCATGGCGCTGGGCGCGCAACGAGAGGACGTATTGGGCCTGGTGACGAAGCTCGGCCTGAAGCTTACTGGTGTTGGCATCGGCATCGGCATTTTGCTGGCATTCGGACTGACGCGATTGATGTCGGCCATTCTGTACGGCGTGAAACCGTTCGACCCGCTCACTTACGCGGCGGTCGCGTTTGGTCTAGGGTGTGTAGCGATGCTGGCGTGCTTTATTCCGGCGCGACGAGCGACCAAGGTCGATCCGATGGTGGCGCTACGCTACGAATAATCATGAAAGATAGCCATTAATTGTTGCCACCTACGACTAACTAACCAACGCGCGCAGCGCCTCAGAGAAAACTTCGGTGTGGCGATCGGGGTGGGCTGCGGTGGTTGCGGGGGACATGAGGGCCATGTTGTGAAATGGGGTTAGCAGGATGCCGCGGTTCATTGCGAATAAATGCATGAAACGCTCGAGCTCGAAGTCCATGGCGTCGTGAGCTTCCGTGCCGTTGCGCGCGGGATTCGGAGAAAAGAGATATTCGGCGCGGCAACCGAGACGGGTCACGTGCCAAGGCATTTGGAATTTAGTGATGGCTTGCTGCACGCCGGCCGTCCACGTTTCGGCTAGCGGGATCATTCGAGAGAAAGCTTCCTGGGTCAAAACTTTGTCGAGAGTCGCGCGCATGGCGGCGAGTGAGAGCGCGTTACCGGCCAGGGTGCCGCCGATTCCGCCTACATCGCAGTCCTCAAGACTCATGCCGGCAGAGACGGCGTCGGCCACTTCCTGAGTGAAGCCATAGGCGGCTCCGGGAATTCCAGCGCCAATGGCTTTGCCGAAGACAAGGAAGTCGGGGTCGAGATTTTCTGCGCGCGTGAAGCCGCCAGGGCCAGCGCAGATGGTGTGAGTTTCGTCGATGATCAACAGCGTTTTGTATTTGCGGGTGAGTTCGCGCAATTGGCGGTGGTAGTCAGGCGCGGGGTGCACGATGCCTACGTTGGTGAGCGCGGGTTCGGCCAGGACGCAGGCTACATCGCCGGGCTGCAACGCTTTTTCCAGCGCAGCCAGGTCATTGAACTCCACAACCTTGGTGGTGATTGAAGGATCTACCGGCGGGCCGATATTGCCAGCTCGCGCGCGCGAGATGCCGTCTTTTAGAGTGATAAAGGCTTCGTCCACGGTGCCGTGGTAGCACCAGTTGAAGACGAGAATTTTGGGGCGGCGGGTAATGTGGCGCGCCAGGCGAATGGAGAAACGATTCGCGTCGGTGGCGGTCAAGGCGAACTGCCAGTACGGCAGATGAAAGCGGCGCTGCAATTCTTCGCCGACATAGACGGAATCTTCCGAGGGCAGCATCACGGAAATTCCACGATCGAGTTGCGCCTGCGTGGCGGAAACGGTGGGCTGCGGGGAGTGGCCGGTCATGGCGGCAGTGTCGCCGAGACAGAAATCAATGTAGCGATGTCCGTCGATGTCGAGCACTTCGGCGCCGTGGGCTTCGATAACGAAGGGAGGGAATGCGCCGGCCCACTTGGCCATCCAGTTCATGGGCACGCCGCCGAGGAGAGATTTAGCAGCGCGGTCGAAGAGAGATTTGGATTTGGGATGGGCGCTTGAGAATTTTTCTTGTTCGGACTGCATCAAGGATTTTAGGTGGTCGCGGTGGATGGGGGGCATTCGGTTGGTTGGAGAATTCTCCAGGTTCAGGTTTGCAAACGCGGCGATGGTAGCCGAGTGAACGCGGTCAGTCAAACGGACCCGAGTGGTAGGAAAAAGGCCGAAGAGAGATTCCTCGACTGCGCAGGCCAACTTCTTCGTAGGAACGAAGAAGGAAGAAAAATTTGGCCTGCTCCGCTCGGAATGACAACGCTATTGGGGGTTGAGGAGTAAAGGGCGTCAGGTTGCAGCTCAAAAAAGGCGCTTGACATATTCCTATATGGGCATGTACTGTTGAGGTATGGCGAGGGCGGCTACTACATCGGATGCGTTTAATGCGGTGGCTGAACCTCGGCGGCGGGAGATATTGCAATTTCTGGCGACGGGGGAAAGGTCGGTCGGGGAAATTGTGATGAGGCTGGGATTTGAGCAGCCTTCGGTCTCGAAGCATTTGCGGGTGCTGCTAGAGGTGAAGCTGGTGGAGGTACGACGTGACGGCCGGCACATGTTGTATCGGGCGAATCCGGATGCGATTCGGCCGCTGCATGAGTGGACGAGTACCTTTGAACGGCTGTGGAAGCACCAGTTACTTCGCGTTAAGGAACGGGCGGAGAAGAAGAGCGCGGAGTGAAACACATGGAGTTGTGAAACGTTAACTAGATAAGAAAAATTCTGAAGCGTTCGTTAGATTGCAAAACTTTTAGTGGGAGGAAGCGACCATGAACCAGGCAACTGCGAAGAAAGAAATTTTGGCGGCAGACTTGACGGTGACAATCACGGACGAAATTCATGTGAAGGCCGGGCTGGAAGATACTTTTGAGGCGCTGCTGGAGCAGATGGGCGAAGGCAATACCACGCCAGACGGAACGGCGATGCCGATGAAGCTGGAAGCGCGGCCGGGCGGGCGATGGTACCGCGACCTGGGCGATGACAACGGACACTTCTGGGGCACGGTGCAGGCGATCAAGCGGCCGACGCTGTTGGAGATTACCGGGCCGTTGTTTATGTCGTATGCGGCGGTTTCGAATCTGCAGTACCGGCTGAGCAAAGTGGATGGAGGGACGTTGATTAAATTTCACCACATCGCGCTGGGGCTCGTTCCGGATGAACATCGCGAGGGAATGGGGAAGGGTTGGAAGCATATTCACGCACAGGTGCGGCAACGCGCCGAAGGGAAGCACGGAGCTTTGTTTAAACGCTAGCGGCGGGGTTGCGGAGAGCAGCGATGTGGCGGAGTAATTCGACATAGGGCAGTTTTCCTTCAACTCAAGACACAGTGAAATGCAAAGCCGGGCGGATTAATTCGAATGCCGCTCGGCTTTGCTGTATAAACTCGTCTCTTTTTACAATGACAATCGTGCGTTAGTTCTCGGGGGGAAGCGATTGGCGGCGGTCGATGACCTTAAATCCGTCGGGGGTGTCGAACAATTTTGGATCGGGTTCAGAGAGAATCAGGTTGGTGGCGGTAAAGGTCTGCGTGCCGATGCGCGGGTCAGAACGTTTGGAAATCAGATTGATTCCGAGTTTCGGTGAATACCAAAATTCACGTTCGATGGTCACCTGACGGTCATTTCCAAAGACATTGGGATTATAGATAACGCTGGTTCGCGTACCGGTGGCTTCGACTCCCGCGACCAGTTGTTTGCCGAGATCTTCACGGATGACCGAGCCGGTGTCATTGGGGAGTTTTCCGGCCGGAGGTCCTTGAAAGTTGAAGACAGCGGTGGTCGAGGGGGAATAACCGGTCAACACGCATTCATTCCGGCCATCGAGCATGAAGCAGTTGTATAGGGTGTGGGCGTTAGAGTCAGTGATCTGGATGGTGGTCATCTGCGATTTAATTTTTCCGTTTTTGGGGACGAGGAACCAGCGCTCCTGGTAGATACGGCCGTTGGAGTCGCGCGCGATGCGACGTTGATTCTCGGAAGCGATAGTTCCCCCGTCGGGCAAAGTCCGAACCCATTCCGTTTGCAGCAGCAACGAAAACGGAGCATTTGTTTTTGGGGGGATTACGATGCTCCTCGCCGCGCGCTCCGCCATCTTCTGCATGATATTGTTGCGCGGGCTGTTGGGGACTGGAGGGTGTCACGCCAGGAGCCAAGGGCGGCTCCCCCTGAGCATAGGACTTGGGAAGGTAGAGAAAGGCTAACAGGGCCAGCAGGGACAGAGCGCGCATGACGAAACCTCTCGAAGAGCAGAGATGCGACGACCAGGTAGTTCTGGGGGCCTGCGGATAATGTACATCTAATAGTGTTAAATGTTAACTGGGTTCCAATGAAGATGGTGTTTTGATTGGTTCAGGTTGTTGGTGTTCTCGGCGATTATCTCTGGTAAAATCCGCAGCCATGAAAAGAAGAACATTGTTGCAAAGTGTTTCTGCAGCGGCATTCTTATCACCATTGGCAGGCATGGCGCACGAAGCCGGGGAAGAATCTGGCGGGGAGACGGTGTACGAGCTGCGCATCTATCATGCTGCGACGGGGAAACTGGATGAGTTGCTGGCGCGATTTCGAGATCATACCGACAAGCTTTTTCAACGGCATGGGATGAAGAGCGTAGCGTATTGGACGCCTGTGGATGAGCCGCAGAAAGGGAATACGCTCATTTATATTTTGCAGCATCCGAGTCGAGCGGCGGCGACAGCAAATTGGAAGTCCTTTCAGGACGATGCGGAGTGGAAGAGCGTTAAGGCAAAGTCAGAAGAAA
>Ga0193728_1002094_pt1 | contig 10323 bp, 9 predicted proteins | sample U1c1metaG_FD_143037 | JGI IMG/M metagenome (GOLD analysis project Ga0193728, IMG submission 143037) | Soil microbial communities from a riparian zone of the East river system, Colorado, United States - U1c1 | ecosystem: Environmental > Terrestrial > Soil > Riparian zone | place: USA: East River... | reverse complement strand
GCTGGTCTACTTTGCCACTCGTCGTGCTACCTATTGTATATATTATGAGAAGCATTTCACCTAATACCGATGTCATATGACCCATGCTGAAGCCAGTACCTACCCACCGAGCTCTTTTCCTTGCATTGTGTAATCTTACAAGATTATCTATTGCAGTAATGTGGTCAACATCAAGTGCATGGCGCATTCCAAACAAAAGCATCGCCGGGATTGATACGGCGATGAATGCCTTTAGATCTCCTACCACGCGAAAGTTCTCCTGTTAGATACCATCAGTGTTACTAATTTATCTAAAAGTACTACTTAAATTTTTAACCTTATTATTTTGTCGACGTCGGCATAATTTTGCTCACATAATATGAAACTTTTGACTATTAATCTAATGAAACGAAGTTGATCTTTATACTCTTAATTCCGCGATTCTTTGAAAGAGAATTTGCAAGCTCCTTAGAAGTACTAGAGGCCATAAACGGGCTGTGGTATGTGAATAATGAAATATCGTACCATTCTTGTGATTAAACCATATCATACACGCACGGCTTTCCCCAGGACTTCTGATAAGCTCTATGGTGTTGAAATGATATATTCCCTCTTCATTTAGTATCAATCTACATTGGATCAGCATAGACCTATAATACTTCTAAACGCGTACGCCCCCCTTTACACAAGGTAAACAGGGTCTGCCTTGCAACATAGAAAAACTTATAGAAATAAATTTTCAGGAGCGGTAGATCTTATGCTAGGGAGTAAATGCACGATTCCTGAGATTTGATAATCACGACTCTTCAAATCGAACGATAAACTCGGGAATGTTCTGTGCGGCCTGTAATGCCTCCCTTCTAAAATTATTGAACGCGTCGATATGGCCAGACGATCCTAACAGGCTAATAACGCAGGTCATGCTCGGGGTTTTTCTTAACAGCTTTTTGTATTTTACCAGATTCTTCAGCCCCTGTGGAATCATCCACTGAGCTACTATTCAGTTTCATAGAAGATCTGAGAAGGATGATGAGAAAGAATTAGCAACTTTGAACAAGTTTGAATTCGAGCTTTATTATAACGATTCCAGAAAGCATATTTATTAATATCATTTAGAATTGAAGTCTAATGTGCAATAAATGTCTTGAAGCTAGCTGTACTTGCAAGACGGCTTCCTGTGATGGACAGGAAAAGCCGGCGATACATGCTCGTCACTTTCTCACATGATAATATATAATAATTTGGCCTACGTCTTGCATCTATCTGTCATAAAACACAGGCTCTGAAGTTATAAACATAGAGGATGAACCCTTGAGTAGGGCGCAGGGAGATTTTGTTTTGATTTTGGCCTATTCCAATAATTTTTTCTCTAACATTTGATTATTCGTAAGTATCACTGATAAGCTGCACAATTTATATTCTATCTCGGAAACATAAAATGAAGTAATAAGAAAATGGATGCATACTTAGAAGAAGAACTCTACGACCTTCTTACTTATTGCGCCCAAAATCCTGATGCTTCAGACTTCGATTCAAAAAAGCACAGAGTAGAGGAAATTGGGAAAGAACTGTACGCCGATGGAGGAACTGACGCTATGGAGAATATGTTTTATTCAATTGAGTTTAGAATAAAAGAAGAAATTAAGAAAGATGCCAAACCATATCGTTTATGGTGGAATAATATATCTGAACAGTGGAAATATTAACACTTTTCTTTGACCTTTTCTAAAACTTCCTTTTCTAGGGACGATAACAATTACTCTTGTATTCAAGTAGTGGTCTGATATGATATCAGCGCACCATCATTTTGTGAAATTCAGCATCAGTCATACTATTCTTACTCTTTACTCATTCTTCAACGTCTTTACCAACTAAATATCTTAGATTTGGATTCTCACTGGTAACAGCATTTAGTACCACTTTTGCCACGAGGTCAGGTGTAGATCCGCTCTGTTCCAGCTGGCTAGTGACAATAGCCAGTTTTTGCATCATGTGCGAATATGGTGAGTTGGGATCTTGTGACTTTTTGGTAATGACCAAGGCTTGCGAAAAGTTAGTTTTGATAAATCCAGGCTCAACCAGGTTACAGGTTACAAGATTGCGAACAATAAAGGAGACATCGAAAACGACCCATGCAGACAAAGCCAACAAACAGACCGGTATATAAGAAGAGCAAAACAAAGCAATATTTTCCGTAACCTTTTATTATTTGTATCAAATGCTAATAATCATTAATGGATATGTCTTCAACCTGTACTACTTGCGGTAAGAAGACTCAAGATTATCCGATTTTTTGTTATATGTGCGACGACTACTTTTGTTCCGAAAATTGTCATCTTCAAAAACATGCCAAGCAATGGCAGAAATATTGATGCGGACGCCCGATATGTTGAGCCTCTGGTAATGGGCATAAGAGTAATGAAGGAATGGGTGATAATAAAATACAAAGACCCAGATGAATATAAAAGGGTTCTTGGGCTTTTCAAAGAAGCAATGGCATTTGTTTCACTAAAAGCAGGAAAGAAGATGAGTATTTTTCTACGGATTCATAATCTATTAGCCACCAATAGTTCTAACCGTGTTAGTCAGAGCCAGCCAAGGATGGTACAGTAATATGAGAATATCATGAGAATGTTGGGGGTTTTTATGAAACATTGTTGAACATCGTCACTACTAGTCATACTTAGAGGTATACGTAATTAAACAGCTGGGACATTGTAAATGGACTAAGTGACTCGCTTCGTTTTACACTAAAGTTACTGGTGAATAGTCTGCATCAGATTTGGCCAAATTTCTTGGCACCGATGAGTATATTGCTAAAATTGTAATCGATTCATCAAAAAAAGTCTTAAAATGTTCGATGTTTTATACCGGTACGACCTATGAAATAAATTCAATAAGTTATATGTTTCGTGCATCTTGCTTTTTCCAGAAATAGAAGTGGCCAACCCTATCACATAAGCACAGATATCACATTCCTCCCAGGATTGTATTACTGAGTTGCGGGCAAACTGAATGAAAAGGTGGCTCCTTTACCATCGTCATTATTTTTACCCCATATCTTACCACCATGAGCTTCTACAATACCTTTGGAAATATACAATCCCAATCCAGTTCCCTGATATGACTTTGATACAAATCTTGAAAATATCCTTGGCAGAATATGTGGATCTATCCCTTGACCGGTGTCCGTTACACTGACTAGAACCTCCGGAGGGTTATTGCCTTTTTTTTGGTCTAGGCAGATTAGTATTCTTCCTTTAATAGTGAATTTTATCGCATTACTCAGCAAATTAGTGATTACTTGGGTAACCCTATACCTATCTGCCTCTATGAAAACAGGGATGTCTTTATTAGCAACATTTACCATTATTTCAACTTCAACTTTATTACCATTTTTATTTTGGAGCTGATTTCTATAGTCTCTTACAATGTCTAAAATCAATTTGTTCAAGTGAAATCGTTCTTTCTTGAGATTCATTGTCTTACTCTCAATCTTTTGTACATCTAATATGTCCTCAGTAAGACGTTGTAATTTCAACGCATTTTTAACTATAATATTCAAATGATCTGAGTACTCTGTGTTTATTAGTTTATTAGATAGTATCTGTGATAATCCTAGGATGGGCTGAATAGGAGTACGTAGCTCATGAGCAGCAATATTGATAAAATCTCTCTGCATACTATCTGTTATCCTTAACTGTTCGTTTAATGTACGTTCATTCCAAAGTAATCCAAAGATTGATCTAAATAGCTCTACAGTTGGTCTGCTGTTAGAATAAACAGTAAAACGAGCTGCTTGCGATGATTGTATATTTGTATCATTATTACTGGATTCTCCCAACTCTGTTCTGGAAAACTTCATACCATCAACTATGAGCACGCCGGCAGCAGGGGAAGTACTTCCATTTAGAATTTGAATAGATGGTGCTTCATTAGACATTTTCCTTAGAATTTGTGAATTCCTCTCGCTTAGTGGACAGATTATTTTTATGATTGCACCAATTTGTGACGCGTTTATCAAGCAATCTATGACTCCTAATCTATCCACCCGTCTCATCGCATTATCAGTAGGAAGGATGAATAGAGCCTCTTTTTTTACAGATCTTGATAGCTCCAGAAGGATCTTGTTGGCATCATCTTCATTAGTAATAACTTCAAGAAATTCTGGTTCTACTCCCTCTTCAATTTCTTTAATTTTATTACCAGCAGATATCCCCTTACTCCAAAAATTATCAAATATGTGTTGTTGTTGTTCCACGATTTCCTTAGTGTCGCTGTATACTGCCTGAGGAGCGATTTTTCCATGTTCAAATAATATTAAGGGAGCAACATATTCGGTTTCACTCACCATGAAATTACCTTTAATTCCGTCCAGATGTCGTAACTCATCAACTATTTTCAATAATTCTTTGCAATATGATAGATTATCTTTAGTAATCTCAGTAAGGTATCTCAAGTGCACTCCTCTATTTTTGGCATCGAGAAAGGCATTTCTAACTGGATCAAGTCCGATAGCTAATGGAGGTCTAGTATAATTCATGTAAGTATCGGCTTTCTTATGTATACTGTAGAAAAATGCTACTTCTGCATCCACTACCTCTTTAGTACCGTGAATTACTCTTGTTGTCCCATCGTGAGATTTTAAACGGTGCGTCAAGTATGATACAGCATATTCTTACGAGATTGTACCTATAAAACAGCATCGGACATGATGATATCCAGGTACATATATGGAGTCAGTTTCTTTATTGGCGAAACTTTTCTACTGTTTCTATCAAATCGTCTATTGATATAGGCTTTTTGAGTACTCCTTTTGCTCCAGTTAACAACATCTCCTGCACCTCGTTATCAGTAACAGAAGACGCAGTGAATATTACAATATTCTTAGACTTCAGCAGATCTTCATCCTTTAATGCCTTGAAAATATCAAATCCACTGAATCCTGGCATTGCTAGATCTAATAATACTACGTCGAAATGATTCTCTTTTATTGACCGTAATCCTTCCCTTCCTTCATCAACTACCTTAACTGTAATATCTTGGGTTTCAAGACATAAGCAAACCATCTCATTGATGTCCTTGTTATCGTCTATTAACAATACTTTCATGTAGCTATTTACCCTCTTTCTCCTTATTGTCTTTCTGGTAAAGTGAATTTGATAGCAGTACCATTTTTATGGGTTTTATCGACCCATATTTTCCCACCATGAGCATCGACTATACCTCTGCAAATCACCAAACCAAGCCCTGTGCCCCCATGCCTTCTAGTAGCTCCAGTATCAATCTGGTAAAACTTTTGAAAAAGTTTGTCTGTTTTCTCTGGTTTTATCCCAATACCATTGTCTTCTACTGTAAGAGTCAAGTTGTTGGTATTATCCTTTTCAACCCTTACAGTTATCTTCCCACCACCTTTATCTGGCACAAAGTCTATTGAATTTTTTATCAAATTTGAGAGAACTTGTTCAATTCTATCTGGGTCACAATGAACTTGTACGTTAGCTATCATCTCGGCGCTGAGATCTATCTGTTTAGCAAAAGTAAGTGGTCTTAATTCTGCTATCGTTTGATTTATCAGATTACCGATATCTGTATAAGACTTTGAAAACTTTATCTTTCCCAAATCAAGCTTATAAACATCCATTACATCATCAACTAGTGTTTGTAACTTTTCAATATTCCTAAGCATTGAGCTAATAGCCTTCTTTTGCTTTTCATTTACAGCTCCCATGAACTTTGGTCTTAAGAGCATTTGAGCATACCCTTTAAGAGGTACAATTGGGGTCTTTAATTCATGGCTTATCATTGAAATGAACTCTTCTTTTGCTCTTTCCGTTGCTAGTAGGTATTTATTTGCTTTCTCTAACTTTTCATTTGATTCTTTAACATGCTCATACAATTCAGTTTGTTGCCACAAACTCTCAAAGATCGAAATATAAGAAAAAACTGTTGGTTTACTATTAGAATAAGTTGCCGATCCTGTTGCATCTATAAAGTCTTCCTTTGAGTCGTCTATCTTTTCTATTACCAATGATACTTTTCTATCTATTACCAATATTGTGACGGTAGTTACTGTGACTCCTGCTGATGTCATGTGGACAGGTCGTATATCAAGATTCTTTCCTTGATCTACTGCTAGTGCCATCATGCTCCATACTTTTTGCTCAATGACCTCGTTAATTGGAGTCAGAGCCCTGACATCAATATTCCGTTCTAGTGTTGCTTCCTTTAACAATCGTATTATTCCTAGACGTTCTTCACGATAAAATGCATTAATCGTAGGAAGTATTAACAATATTTCCTCTTTAGCTGATTTTACTAACTGAATGAATAGTTCTTGTATTTTTAATGGAACTTGAATAACCTCTGTATCACCTAGAATAATTCCTTCTTCGAGCTCTTTGATTTTCGTTTCAGCTGGAATTGCTCTATTCCAAAAGCCCTCAAAGAGATACTGTTGCTGTTCAACGATTTCCTTGACGTTGCTGTAGATTACTTGCTGCAATAATGTGGCTTCTTCTAAAGTTGCCGAGGCAGTATACTCTTTTTCGCTAACACCAAAATTTCCTTTAACACCATCTAGATGACGAAGCTCTCCAACTTTCCTTACCTCCTTACAGTAAGATAAGTTATCTTTAGTGATTTCGGTAACAACTCTTAATTTTACCCCTCTAACACTTACGTCTCGCAAAGCATTCCTATAAACATCAACCCCCATTGCAACTGAAGGCCACGAAGAGTCAGCACAAATATCCAGAGCACTGCGAGCATTGGACAAGAATTCAAGGACAGTTTTAGTTGTATTTTCGGGTCCATGCGACACTTCTGTTTTTTCTGAGCCGCTATTTCTAGAATAAATCATCAAATCTTACCGCCAGACACTAATTACCATATTTAATCCAGCATTGACATGGTCCTTGTCGTAATCACTAGGATATTCATCCCCCTTATCTCCAATTATACGTGTCTCTTTGGGCGTTGGTATTGCCCTTCTTTGTCAGATGTAAGAATAGAATACTGATATGAGAATACAGCTAAGACCATATTAGTTGCTGACAATATTAGTTTGGAACTACGCTCTTTATCTAACATATGAGGCATTACTTCTTTGGTGTTTACGTATCCAATAACAACCACTAATACTTATGCTTATCATATCACTAAGTCATAATCCATAGTACTATTTCGTAGCCCTAGACTAATTCGCATAAATTATGTCATTATATCAGAGCGGGAACAAGAAAGTCGAGTTCTCAATCCATTTTTTAATCCGCTAGAGTTTTGGCAAAGCCATTTCCTGCATGCTATAGCCCTGTAGACTTCTAGCTTGGTAGTTCCGCAATAAAGCACGTGTCAATGAGAGTCAAATCATTTGCCCCCTCCTCTACAAGGCAAGGCAAGGCAAAATTCTACTACGACTTTGATGGTGCAGGCAGACAGGGGAGGAAGCAAGGAGTAGTTGAAGTTGAATTTGATACTTGACTTGAGTTCGACCGGCAATTGTTATTGATACATGAGAGAGTCTGACATACATCACCATCACAATTGGTATTATGAATTGCATTAATATTATTAGCATTTGTCGAGCTTCTTGCATTTGCTAGACTGTAAGAATATAGTATCGTCCCCATCATCAACATAGCCGTGAATAATACTAACGCGACTATCGTTTTGTGGTTCATTCCTCAAAAGGTTATCGTTCCAATACTATATTTGAGGTGCTTCACATCAAGTGCTAAAAATATAGGAGAATCTGCTGATATATTCGAACTATAATAAATTCATCAGAAAGATTATAGCGACAATACTAGGTGAAGGATTTACAAGCAAGCTCATTCGCGCTAGGAAAAATTCTGTCATTTCGCATAGCAAGTGTAACGGAAGAAAGAGAATATTTTCAATTGTCTTAATAAATACTTGCCGCTTTTCCATAACTGCTGAATTGTTAAAAATACGTGTAAATGGCCTAAGTACTTTCCATGGACTGCATTTTTCCCTCCTTAACTAACCCTGTGTAGTGCTTCTCTGCGGCTTTGTCATCCCTCGAATGAGTTATTAGGTATACATTATCTGCTCTTACTAGAATAAGCGGATCTGAATTTTTATTGAAAATCCCCCATAGAATATTCTGGCAAGATTTAATGGAATATACGTTACCAGTCCCTCCCTGTCCCTCTAGTATTTCATTCTATATTAGAAGCTATGAATTACACCAAGCTGCCATGTCTAAAATCAGAAGTAAGAGTAAATTACTGACCGAGGTGGAAGAAAAGCCTACTCAACATATTATAGAAAAGAAGGAAGAGAGTAATAATCTAGCAGTCGACCAAGATATTGAATGTCCCCGCTGCAATGACATAATGACATTAAACTCCGACTTTGACAGAATTTGTTATCTTTGTAAAGAATGCGATTTTCTGCTTTATTTGAATTGATGGAGGCGAATGACCATGACTAAACAGTATAGAATGTTAATAGTCTATAACAAACACAATTGGTTAAGTTATTCGTAGGATCGGGATACAGTTTATGATTTTAGTAGACGTCAAAAAAAGGCCTTGATAAGATAATCTCTTTTCTTCAATTCTCCATATAATTCAATTCCATTCATAACTGGCCCATTTTCATATCCAGAATAGATAGATCATACAGATTACTTTTGAAATTTTCCAGGGCCAAAGTAGGATCAACAAACGTATCAACTTTGAATCCTTTCTCGTCAAACAACTCCTTTAGGGCTGTACAAATATCTGGTTCATCATCTACTATCAAAACTCTCTTCGAAAATGGCTGTTTCTCCTTTACGGTAAGGGTGCCATACACGAGATCTTCTGTATGTTCAAAGAATCCAGTAGTCATACGAACAGTCATTTTACTAACACCATACTATTTGCTTCCAATTTGTATAGTGGCATCATTGATAATTTCATTTACACGTTTTATAAGCTCTTCATTGCCAATAGGTTTACGGATGAAACAGTTAGCAGGAAATGAAGAAAATATATCTGAGTATACTCCGTAATACATTTCTCCTGCTGTAAGAAAACAGATCCTAACATTCTTATCTAATTTCTTAATTTTCCTGTAAAACGAAAAGCCATTCATTTCGGGCATCTTAATATCGAGAATTACTAGATCGTAATAATGAGGCTTGAAATTCTCTAGAGCTATAAGAGGACATTCATACGAATCAACTGTGAATCCATATTGTTCTAACGCTTTCTCTAGTGTTGTGTTAATGTCGGGTTCATCATCAACTACAAGAATTCTCCTTGACAACCTATTGATCAATAGACTCCTTTTGTTTCTATTCTCTCCATCTAATTCCCTTCCTTCTTACCGCTTTTTCTATGTGCTCACTAGGGCTAGCTTTATTTGTTTGTACATACAAGGCTTTATTGTCTTGTCAGGTATCTTGCAAGCTGTAAAGTGCCAGGCTCCTTCAAGTCCTATTAGAGTTACTACAAACCCAATTGCCGGATAGATTAGGTATTCAAACATACCAAACAGAGTATCTGGCTTCTTATTTTAGTTTGATAAGTAACTCTTGTGATAAATCATAATATTCGTTTAGTGTGTTTGTAAAGCAATAACCTCTGGTATTAGTATTCATATTAACTTCTTCTTCCTTCAATTTCAATCCCAATTTATCACTTATTCTAGCGACCAATGATAATATCAATAATAATGACAACAACAATCATGTGTCGAAAAACGATTGTGACAATTTTTTATTTTTTATCAAATTAAGAAAAAGGAATCTAAAGTGATGGACTATTTCATCGGAAGATGGAATGAAACCACGGAATTAGATTGATTATGATGGTTGAAAAAAAGATATCTCCTTTTCTTGTACCAGTTGTATATTGCAAGTTCAGCTGGGATTACGCAACGCAAAGCCGCTCTGTTAAAAGATACATTAGGATTTGTAATCACCGCAGACATATATATAATAAGTATTAAACTCATTTGAATTGATTTGTAATGGTTATTGAAATTGGGCAGGTAGTTCAGGATTTTGCTATTATCATGATTTTGGCTTCTGTTATGGCTTTGATATCATACAAGCTCAAACAACCATTAGTTATAGGCTATATTATTGCAGGTATTATAATAGGGCCACACACTCCACCTTTCAGTCTAATATGGCACATGGACATTCTGAATCTATTTGCTGAGATCGGTATAATCTTGCTTTTGTTTGTTGTCGGTATGGAATTCCCTATTGAAAAGTTAAGGAATATAGGAAAGAAAGCGTCAGTAATTGCAATCGCTGAAGCACTAGGGACTTTCGCTATTGGCTTTGTAGTAGCTCAATCTCTACACTATTCTGTATACAATAGC
>Ga0193728_1002092_pt1 | contig 10329 bp, 11 predicted proteins | sample U1c1metaG_FD_143037 | JGI IMG/M metagenome (GOLD analysis project Ga0193728, IMG submission 143037) | Soil microbial communities from a riparian zone of the East river system, Colorado, United States - U1c1 | ecosystem: Environmental > Terrestrial > Soil > Riparian zone | place: USA: East River... | reverse complement strand
GCATTCATGGGGCCGCCGAAGCTGCTCGTGCTCGACGAGCCGGATAACGGGCTCGATGCGAAGCGCGGCGCGGCGCTCGTCGAATTGCTGAAGGCGCATTGCGCCGCAAATAACAGCGCGATCGTGGCGACCCACGACCGCGAATTACTCGAGCGCGTTGGCGCGCGCGTGGTTGCGATCTAAGCAGCGGCGGCGGAAGCGGCGGCGACGGGATAGACCGCGACGCGCATCTTCGACTTGCCGTGGCGCTCGTACTTCACGACGCCGTCGATCTTCGAGAACAGCGTCCAGTCGCGGCCGATGCCGACGTTCTCGCCGGCGTGGAACTTGGTGCCGACCTGACGGACGAGCACCGCGCCACCCTTGACGACCTCGCCCGCGAAGCGCTTGACGCCGCGCATCTTCGGGTTGGAGTCGCGACCGTTACGAGTCGAGCCTTGTCCTTTTTTATGAGCCATGGCTGTTCTCCTTACGCGGCTTCGATAGCCGCGATCTTGACCGCCGTGAGATCCTGGCGGTGACCGTTCCTGCGAACGTAGTTCTTGCGAAGGCGGAACTTGAACACGACGAGCTTCTCGCCGCGCGTCTGCTCCACGATCTCGCCGGTGACCTTCGCCCCCGCGACGATCGGCTTACCGACCGTGACGGTCGCGCCGTCGCCGGACGAGACGAGCAGGACCTGGTCGAACATGACCTTGGCGCCCGCGTCGCCTTCGAGCTTCTCGACCAATACGGTCTTACCGGGCTCGACCCGATACTGTTTTCCACCCGTCTGGATTACGGCGTACATGACGTGAGTCTCCGCGAAATGCTTTTACGAATCGCGGACTTTACGGATCTTGGGCGGAACGTCAAGTAGTGGTTAGCGCCCAAGTCGTTTGTGCAATAGATCCGAGGTGATCACCGGGTTCGCCCGGCCGTTCGTGGCCTTCATGACCTGGCCGACGAAGAACCCGAACAGTCCGTCTTTCCCTGAGGCGTAGGCTTCGGCCTGTTTCGCGTTCGCGGTCACGACCTGCTCGACGATCTCCCAGAGGGCCGCTTCGTCGCTGATCTGCTGGACGCCGCGGCGCTCGACGATCTCGTGCGGGGCCTCGCCGGTGCGATACGACTCCTCGAAGATCTCCTTGCCGATCTTGCCGCTGATCGTGCCGTCCTCGACGAGCCGCAGCAACTCGGACAGCCGCTCCGGCGGCATCGGCGTGTCCTCGATCGTCTTCGCGTCGGCGTTGAGCGCGCCGAGTAATTCGGTGAGCAACCAGTTCGCGATCATCCGCCCCGAGCTGTCGCCGGGATGCGCCTTGACCGCGGCGTCGAAGTATTCGGCGAGCGCGCGATCCGAGATCAGCGTGCGCGCGTCGTCGGCGGCGAGCCCGTGCGTCTTCTGATAACGCAGGAAGCGCTGGGTCGGCAGCTCGGGGAGCGAGCGCAGGATCGTGCCCATCAGCGGCGCGTCGACGACGACCGGCGGGAGATCGGGATCCGGGAAGTAGCGATAGTCCTCGGCCGTCTCCTTCGAGCGCATCGACTCGGAGGTGCCGCGTTCGGAGTCCCACAGCCGGGTCTCCTGGATGATCCGCTGGCCGTCGTCGAGCAGCCGGATCTGGCGCGCGATCTCGTGCTCGATCGCGTTTTGCACGAACCGAAACGAGTTGATGTTCTTGAGCTCGGTGCGCGTGCCGAGTCGATCCTCGCCGCGCCGGCGCACCGACACGTTCGCGTCGCAGCGCATCTGGCCCTTCTCCATGTCGGCCTCGGAGATCTCGAGCCAGCGGACGAGCCGGTGGAGCGCGCGCATGAACTCGGCGGCTTCTTCCGACGAGTAGATCTCGGGCGCCGTCACGACCTCGACGAGCGGCACGCCCGCGCGGTTGAGATCGACCTGCGACAACGCGCCGACGTGCGTGTTCTTGCCCGCGTCTTCCTCGAGGTGGATGCGCTGCAGCCGCACCCGGCGAACTTCGCCGGCGATGATCAGATCGAGGTGACCGTCCTCGCACAACGGTTCGTCGTACTGCGAGATCTGATAGCCCTTGGGTTGATCGGGATAGAAGTAGTGCTTGCGCGCGAACCGGGCGCGCGCGCGGATCTTCGATTCGGTCGCGACCCCGAGGCGCAGCGCGAGCTCGAGCGCGTGCTGGTTGAACGTCGGCAGCGTGCCGGGCATCCCGAGCACGGCCGGATCGGTGAGCGAGTTCGGCGGCGCACCGAACTTGACCGCCGACGGCGAGAACGCCTTCGACAGCGTCGCGAGCTGGACGTGGACCTCGAGCCCGATCACGGGCTCCCAGCTCTCGAGCATCTCCGTCAGGTCGGTCACGAGCGGCCTCCCGGACGGCGGTTGCCGAGGCCGACGGCAGATTCGATCACGTCGGCGGTGCGCAGCAGCGTCGCTTCGTCGAGCGGCTTGCCCATCAGCTGCACGCCGACGGGCAGGCCGTCGACGGTGAGACCGCACGGGACGGAGATGCCCGGCAAGCCGGCGAGGTTGCACGACAGCGTGAAGATGTCCGCGAGGTACATGTCGAGCGGCGTCGCCTTGGAGCCGAACCGGAACGCGGCGGTCGGCGTCGTCGGCGTGAGGACGACATCGACGTGGTGGAACGCCTTGTCGAAGTCGCGCTTGATCAGCGTGCGGATCTGCTGCGCCTTCTTGTAGTAGGCGTCGTAGTAGCCGCTGCGCAGCGCGTAGGTGCCGAGCATGATCCGCCGCTTGACCTCGGGGCCGAAGCCGCTGCCGCGCGACTTCATGTACAGGTCGAGCAGGTTCTTCGCACCGGCGGCGGCCTTGCCGAACCGGATGCCGTCGTAGCGCGCGAGGTTCGACGACGCCTCGGCGGGCGCGACGATGTAGTAGGCCGGCAGCGCGTGCACGGTGTTCGGCAGCGAGATGTCGACGAGGATCGCGCCGCGCTCGACGAGCGCAGCCTTGGTCTTGTCGATCGCCGCGCGGATCTCGTCGTCGATCGTCGCTTCGAAGTATTCGTGCGGGATGCCGACGCGCAGGCCGCGGACCTCGCCGGTGATCGCGTCGGCGTAGCGCGGGACCGGTGCATCGAGTGACGTCGAGTCGCGCGGATCGAGCCCCGCGATCGCCTCGAGCACGAGCGCCGCGTCGCGCACCGTGCGGGTCAGCGGTCCGACTTGATCGAGCGAGCTCGCGAACGCGACGACGCCCCAGCGCGAGACCCGCCCGTAGGTCGGCTTCAAGCCGACGACGCCGCAGAACGCCGCGGGCTGGCGGATCGAGCCGCCGGTGTCGGTGCCGAGGCTGGCCGCGCACAGGCCCGCCGCGACTGCCGCCGAGCTGCCGCCCGAGCTGCCGCCGGGCACGCGCGTGGTGTCCCACGGGTTCTTGGTCTTCTTGAACGCGGAGCGCTCGGTCGAGCTGCCCATCGCGAACTCGTCGCAGTTGACCTTGCCGAGGATGATCGCGCCGGCCGCGCGCAGCTTCTCGACGACGGTGCCGTCGTACGGCGGGATCCAACCGTCGAGGATCTTCGAGCCGGCGGTGGTCGCGGTGCCCTTGGTGACGAGGTTGTCCTTGAGCGCGATCGGCACGCCGCCGAGCGGTCCGAGCGGCTGGTTCGCGGCGCGCTTGCGATCGATGTCGGCGGCCGCCTTGCGCGCGTCGTCGGAGGTGACGGTGAGGTACGCGTTGAGCTCGCGGTCGACGTTCGTGATCCGCGCGAGGTAGTTCTCGACGACGCGCGCCGCGGAGACTTCACCGGTCGCGATCTTCTGCGCGGTGTCGGTGACCGACAGCCATTCGGTCGGCCCCGACATTACTTGTCCCCACCGCCTATGATCGCGGGCACGACGAACAGGTCCCCTTCGCGCGCGGGCGCGGCGCGTACGGCCTCGCCGGTCGGCAAGGACGGCGCGACCTCGTCGGGGCGCAGCCGTAGATCCATCGGCACCGCGTGCGTCATCGCGGGGACACCGTCGGTGTCGACCGTCGCGAGCGCGAGGAAGTGATCGAGGATCTTGCCGAGCTCGTCCTGCATGCGCATCGCCTCGTCGGGCTCGAGGTGCAAGCGCGCGAGCATCGCGATCTCGTCGACCTCCTTGCGCGTCAGCTGCGGCACGTCACTCCGGTAGCGGCAGCGGTTGCAGCTCGGGGCGCGCACCCATGCGCGCGGCGAGCTCCGCACCCATCTTGAGGTACTCGTCGGCGACGCGGCCGGCGGTCGCGACATCGCCCCTCTCGATCGCGGCGATCAGCTCGCGGTGGTGCTTGCGTACGTGGTCCGACGGGCCGGCGAGGTTCGCGAGCAGCGGCATGAACCCGCGCACGCCGTCGCGCACGGTGTTGATGAGGAGCAGCATGACCTGGTTGCCGCACATCGCGGCGATCGCGACGTAGAACTCGAAGTCGATGTCGAACAGCTCGGCCGCGCCGGTGACGCTATCGGCCTTGTCGGCGAGCGCGCGCAGCCGCGCCGTATCGGACTTCACGCCGCGCGCCGCGGCGAGCCGCGCGATCTCGCGCCCGAAGATGCGACGGAACTCGAGGAGGTCGCGGATCAGCTCGGGCTTACCGCCGGCGAGCGGCAGCAGGTGCTGCACGAGCTCGATCCCGCCGGTCTCCATGAAGTTCTGGACGCGCGTGCCGTCGCCCTGGCGGATCCGGACCAAGCCGAGGTGCTCGAGCTTCTTCAACGCCTCGCGCAGCGACGCGCGGTTGACGCGCAGCCGCTTCGACAGCTCGCGCTCCGGGGGGAGCTTCGATCCTGGCGGATATTGGCCGTTGAGGATGAGCGAGCGCAGCTGCTCGGCGATCTCTTCAGCTACGCGCTGCTTCTCGACCGGTTTGAGCATTCCTCGCTCGGAGCCTAACCCAAGGTGACTCCACGCTCTAGTGCTTGAGGCGCTTGCGCTACGCATGATACTGCCGGTGTGGTGGTATCGGGTCAGCCAGCGCCGAACGCAGGTCCGCGCGTGCTGCTCGTCGATGGCGACAAGACGACGGACGTGTTCGAGCTGATCGAGCTCGGCGACGCCGCCGTCACGGTCAGGTCACCGTTCTTGTTCGAGATCGGCGAGGAGCTGAAGCTGCGGATCGAACAGGACGGTGACTCGCGCGATGTCGTCGCCCGCGTCCGCGCCCACGTCGCCAACGGCGCGACCGAGCTCGAGCTGGGCCAATGAGGCTGCGATGACCGTCGCCGAGCTCGACGAGGTCCACTACGACCTCGAGCAGGATGGCGAGCTGGTGCGCGAGCAGCTCCACCGCCGTGTGTGGGAGCACGCCGGCTGGGCGACCGTCGCGATCGCGTTTCGCGACAAGGACAAGGCCGGCGCGTGGAAGGAGCCCAAGCTGGCCCTCTTGCGGTTTCGCCGCCTGCACGACGCGTGGACCCGCCAGGCCCAGCTGACGCTCGCGGGCGACGAAGCGCGCGCGCTCGCCGGCGAGCTCGCGGCGTGGTTCGCCTGAGCTCAGCGCTTCTTGAGCCGCGTCTCGAGCACGCGAATCTCGCTCGATGCCTCGGCGTGGTTCGGCTTGATGCGTAACACCTCGTAGAAGTGCTCGAGCGCCTCGCGCTCGCGGCCGAGGATGCGCTCGACGCGGCCGAGGTAGAACCGTGCGGTCGGTGACTGCGTCGCGCGCTCGGCGGCACGCGACAGCTCGGTGCGGGTCTTGTGCGCGACCGACTGCTTGTCGGTGGCTTGCGCGAACTTCGCCCACGTGAACAGCGCCTGGTACTCGGGCTCCTGCGGCTGGAGCTCGACGGCGGTCGTGAACTCGGTGATCGCCTGGTCGATCTGCTCGCGCCGCAGCGCCATCTCGCCGCGCCGGAACGCTTCCTCGGCGTGCATCACGCGCATCGCGAGCTCGTCGGCCTTGGCGTCCTCGGCGCGGACCGCCGATTCGCCGCCGCGCGCGACGATCGATAGATATTCGGTGCGCTTGAGCGTGTCGCTCAGCACCGAGAACGCGGTGTTGATCTGCGCCATCACGCGCTGGGCATCGCGCGCGGAATCCACGATCGCGAGCGACGCGAGGCGATCCGGGTGAAGCTTGCGGGCGAGCGTGAAGTACGCGGCGCGGATCAGATCCGGCGTCGCATCCTGCGAGATACCGAGCAGCACGAAGTGATCGGCGCCGCGGTCGACGAGCGCGACGCGATCGCGGATCAGCGCCTCGGTCTCGAGCGTCGCCGCGGTGTTCGTGCGGGAGCGCACCGGCATCGGGTGCGACGGCCGATTCGACCGCGTCGGGATCGCCGGCGACGACGGCCGGGTCGGGATCGACGGCGACGACGGCCGGGTCGGCAGCGCGGACGCACGCGATTGGCTCGACGTCCGCGAGATCGTGGGGCCACCGGCGGGCTGCGGCCGCATCGGCGTCAGCGTCCGCGGGGCCTCGGGCCCGGTCGGCGACGGTGCGCGGCCGACCGCGGGTTCCTGCGGCGACGGCGCACGCGACAGCGCCGGGTGCTGCGGCGTCGGCGTCGGCGTGCGGCCGGGCGGTGGGCTCGTCGGCCCGCGCACCGCGCTCGACTCCGTCGGCGTGCGGCCCGCGAACGGCGTCGTCGGTGCCCGCGAGATCGCCGGCTCGTTCGGAGTCGGCACACGGGAGACCGCGGGCTGGGTGCGCGGCGGGACGGTCGCCGAGCGCGTGCGATCGTACGCCGGCGCGGACGTCCCCGAGCCCGGACGATCGAGCGCGGGGTGATTCGTCGGCGTCGCCGTGCGCGGAGGATCGAACGCCGGATGCGCGGTCGGCGTCGCGGTGCGCGAGACCGTGGGGGTGCCGCTCGCCGGGGTCTGGGTGCCGCGCGGCGAGCGCAGCGACATGCCCTCGGGCGTCTCGACGCGGCTCGGCGTCGGACCCGTGCCGCGCGCGGCGATATTCTCCGGCGAGCTACTCGGGCGGCGCGCCTGGTTCGGATTCGTCCCGACGCGCGCCTGGTTCGGATTCGTCCCGACGCGCGCCTGGTTCGGATTCGTCCCGACGCGCGCGTTCGGATTCGTCGCGGTGCGCGCCTGCGACAGCGGCGGCGCCGAGGTCTTCCTCGGGCGATTCGACGGCACCGGCTTCGCCGAGACCTCGCACGCGCCGTACGACGCGAGCGCGTAGACGATCGCGCGCACGCCGCGCTCGCCGACCTCGGGATGATCGCCCTCGATCTCGGCGAGGTTCGCACCGCCGATCAGCTCCTGGAGCACCGGCTTGTCGGTCTCGGTGAAGCCGAACTGCGCAAGCTTGAACCACGCGCCGAACGTCGCGAGCTCTTGGCCGAGCCGCGCCTCGGCGAGGTTGTTGCGCGCGCCGAGGTGGATCACGGCGCGAACGTCGAGCTCGCTGCCCGGCACGACCGGGACGGTGATCTGGTCCTCGATCACGAACTCGCCGCGATCGATCGAGAACGTGCGTGCGGCGCGCTGGGCGACTAGCCGGCGGCGCAGCTTCTGGGCCTGGTCCGGGGCCAGCCGCGCGGCCTCGGCGATCACGTCGATCTCGTCGCGGTGCGGAGATGCAGCGACGCGGCGCGTGATGTCGGAGACCTGCGTCGAGGACACCAGCCCGCCGGTCAGCGCGAGGCGCACGGCCGCATCGCTCGCGAGCGGAGATGTCGCTCCGACCACCGCGCCGCGCTCGAACGCGATGCGATACGGCTTGCCGTCGGCGGTGAGCGTCAGCTGGCCGTCGAGCCCGCGTCGCGCGAGCGCGCCAAGCGTTTGGCCCCACGGCCGATCGGTCACCGAACCTCGGGCCAGGACCGCCACCTACCGCCTCCACCACTTCCGGGTGACGAACGCGAGCGCCGCGAGCACGACAAGAACCACGACGATGCCAACGAGGGTCTCATTACCCTCGGCATAGCCCGGCCATGCCGCGATCGCGCTCGCGGGCGTCACACCACACATCCCTAGAGGATGGTCAGGTCCCCGAGTGGAGTCAATCGGTCCGCGGCTGCTACAATCAGTCTCGCGTGAGCACCTCGTTTCCCCTCGACGGCGCGCGGGTCCGATTTGCAGGCGATACCAACATCGGTCGTAAGCGCGATCACAACGAGGATTCCATCGCGATGCCCGAGACGGGCGAGCGCCTCGCGATCGTGTGCGACGGCATGGGCGGTCACGCCAGCGGCGAGGTCGCGAGCCGGCTCGCGGTCGAGCTGATCGTCGACCACTTCACCGAGACCGGCAAGCAGCAGACGCTGACCTGGCCGTACAAGGTCGACCGCGACCTCCGCACGCACGTCAATCGCATGGTCACCGGGATCATGCTCGCGAACCTCGAGATCTACGAGCGCTCGCAGCGCGAGGCGCGGTTCAAAGGCATGGGCACGACGTGCGTCGCGCAGTACTTCCTCGACGATCACATGATCGTCGGGCACGTCGGCGATTCGCGGTGCTATCGCCTGCGCGGCACCGAGCTCGCGCAGCTCACCGAAGATCACTCGCTGATCAACGACTACATCCGCATGAAGCGGGTCACGCCCGAGGAAGCGGAGAACTGGCCGCACAAGAACGTGATCGTGCGCGCGCTCGGCATGAAGGAGAGCGTGCAGGTCGACATCATCACGGAGAAGCCGCACGTCGGCGATACGTTCCTGCTGTGCTCCGACGGCCTGACCGGCATGCTCAAGGACGATCAGATCCAGCACATCTTGATGAGCGAGCGCGATCTCGATCGCGCGGTCGAGCGGCTGATCACGGGGGCGAACGAAGAGGGCGGCGTCGATAATATTTCGTGCGTGCTCGCGAGGGTCGAGGCGGTATGAAGTGGCTCCTCGTCGTGATGCTCGTCGCGTGCAGCAAGGACGAGGACGCGGCACCGAAGAAGCCGTCGGTGGCGCCGCTCCCCGCGGCCCAGGTCCAGCGCGGCCAGGACGCATGCAGCGCGTACATCGCGAAGGTGTGCGCGTGCACGTCACCGGCGGCGCAGAAGCAGTGCCCGCTCGCGAAGGCGCTGCCCGACGCGATGAAGCTCGCGCTCGACACGGCCGCGAATCCCGATACCGATCACAACGATGCGCTGCGCGCGCAGACCAACGTGCTCGAGACCGCGAAGCAGTGCATCGAGCAGGTCGCGAAGCTGCCCGCGATCGGTTGTCCCTAGGGTACGCTCGTCGCGATGAGCGAGCCGACGGTGACCACGCCGGATCCCAGGCGCGGCATGCCGATCCGCACGCTGTGCGTGCAGGTGCTCGAAGGACCCGACGCCGGCCTCGTGTATCGCGCGCGCGAGGACAAGCTCGCGATCGGCACCGCGGACGGCAACGACGTGGTGCTCGCCGACGACAGCGTGTCGCGCTATCACGTCGAGCTCTCGCGCGGCCGCACCGGCGTGCGGATCGCCGACTGCGGCTCGACGAACGGCACCTTGATCCACGGCATCCACGTCGCGAGCGGCGAGGCTCCCGCCGGCACGGTGCTGCAGCTCGGCCGGACCCGGCTCAAGGTCACCGATGGTGACGAGGTCACGGTCGATGTCTCCGATCGCGACACGCTCGGTGGCCTGCGCGGACGCTCGCCGGCGATGCGCAGATTGATGTCGGCGATCGAGCGCGCCGCGCGCAGCGAGGTCTCGGTCCTCGTGATCGGCGAGTCCGGAACGGGCAAGGAGCTCGTCGCGCGCGCGCTCCACGATCTCGGGCCGCGCGCGGGCAAGCCGTTCGTGTCGGTCGATTGCGGCGCCATCGCGCCGTCGCTGGTCGCGAGCGAGCTGTTCGGGCACGAGCGCGGTGCGTTCACCGGCGCGGATCAGCAGCACGCCGGTGCCTTCGAACGCGCGGCCGGCGGCACGCTGTTCCTCGACGAGATCGGCGAATTGCCACTCGCGCTCCAGGCGAGCCTCCTCGGCGCGCTCGAACGCCGCCGGATCCGCCGGCTCGGTGGCAAGGAGGATCTGCCGATCGACGTACGCGTGGTGAGCGCGACGAACCGCGACGTCCGCGGCGACGTCAACTCGGGCGCGTTCCGCCTCGATCTCTACTATCGGCTCGCCGTCGTCACGATGCCGCTGCCGCCGCTGCGCGAGCGGACCGAAGACATCGAGCTGTTGGTCGAACACTTCTTGCGCGAGTACGGCCACGAGGGCGCGATCGACGAGCTGATCTCGCCGGCGACGATGCGGTCGCTCGCGACCCATCACTGGCCGGGCAACGTGCGCGAGCTGCGCAACCTGGTGGAGAGCATGGTGGTGCTGGCGCCGGGGCGCGAGATCGGGCCCGACGACATTCCGCGCACGTATCGCGAGGGTGGAGCGGCGCGCTTTCTACCCGTGCACGTGGGTCCGGTAATGCGCGCTGCCGTCGGCACCGAGGGGCGGGAGCTGGAATTCCTGGTGAGGAGCATGCTGGAGCTGCGGCTCCA
>Ga0193728_1002091_pt1 | contig 10331 bp, 2 predicted proteins | sample U1c1metaG_FD_143037 | JGI IMG/M metagenome (GOLD analysis project Ga0193728, IMG submission 143037) | Soil microbial communities from a riparian zone of the East river system, Colorado, United States - U1c1 | ecosystem: Environmental > Terrestrial > Soil > Riparian zone | place: USA: East River... | reverse complement strand
CTGCTCGGTGATTTTTCCACCATTCCGACTCTGGCCGCACTGCTTGCCGAGAAGATGCCGAAATCGGCGCGTGCTCCGGCGCCCGCGGCTGTCGCCGCGCCTGCGGCCGCACCTGCCGCCATGCCCGCTGCCACCGCACCTGCGGCCATGCTTGCGGCCGCACCCATGCGTTCCGCGTCGAACGGCGTCGCCCCGGTCGGGATGGAAGGAATATTCCGCGACCAGTTGCAGGCCATGCAACAGCTGATCAATCGTCAATTCGAAATGTTGCAAGGGCTTGCGCCGGCGGCTGCTGCAATGCCCGCGGCGGTTGCGGCACCGGCCGCCGCCCCGGCGCCCGCCCCGGCCCCCGCACCTGCCGCAACGATGGCGAAATCCGCAGCGCCGGCGGCTGCGGCAGCGACCGAGGCACAGCCTTCGCGCTTCGAGGTGTTCGGTCCCAAGCAGAAGGCCGCAGACAAACCTGTGGATACCGGCATCACGGTCGAGCAGCGCAAGCACATCGATCAGTTGGTGGCTCGCTACACGAAAAAAACAGCCGGCTCGAAGCGGGTGACGCAGGCCTACCGCGCCGTACTTGCCGATCCGCGCGTGGCTGCGGGCTTTCGCGCCGAATGGAAGGACATGGTGTATCCGATCGTCGTCGCCAGCAGTTCGGGATCGAAACTGCGCGATGTGGACGGCAATGAGTACATCGATCTGGTCAACGGCTTTGGCCAGACCGCATTCGGCCATGCGGCGCCCTTCGTCGTCGACGCGGTGAAAGCGCAGCTGGGCGAAGGCTTTGCCATTGGTCCGCAAGCCGAACTGGCCGGCAAGATTGCGGCTCTGTTCTGCGAAATGACCGGCAACGATCGCATGACGTTTTGCAACACCGGCTCGGAAGCGGTGATGGCGGCGATGCGCATTGCGCGCACCGTCACGGGCCGCGACAAGATCGTCATTTTCAACGGCGACTATCACGGTCAATTTGATGAGGTCCTGGTCAAGGGCGTGCAGCGCCCCGGAGCGGCACCGCGTTCGATGCCGGTGGCGCCGGGTATACCCTCATCGTCGGTCCAGAACATGATCGTGCTGGACTACGGGACACCGCAGACCCTGCAATGGATCCGCGAAAATGCCGACAGTCTAGCCGCGGTCATCGTCGAACCCGTGCAGAGCCGTCATCCGAATTTGCGGCCTTTTGAATTCCTCCGCGAAGTGCGCGCGATCACCGAAGTATCAGGCACCGCCTTCGTGATGGACGAGGTCGTGACGGGCTTCCGAACCCACCCGGGCGGCATGCAAGCGGTGACGGGTATCCGCTGCGACCTGGCCACCTATGGCAAAGTCGTCGGCGGCGGCCTGCCCATCGGCATATTGGCGGGCAATACGAAATTCATGGATGCCTTGGACGGCGGTCAGTGGCAGTACGGCGACAATTCATTCCCTGAGGTGGGCGTGACTTTCTTCGCTGGAACCTTCGTGCGTCATCCGCTCGTACTGGCGTCCGTCTGGGCCGTGCTCAATCATATGAAGCAACAAGGTCCTGCGCTGCAGGAGACGCTTGCTAAGAAAACGGCCGCATTGGCCGCGCGCCTCAACGAGCTGTTCAGCAGTCACGGGGTTGCAACCAAGATTGAATCCTATGCGAGCTGGTTTTTCTTTCATTTCCACAACGAACATCCGCTGGCGACGCTGTTCTTTTACCACCTGCGTGAGCGCGGATTGCACATCCAAGACGGCTTCCCGTGCTTCTTGACCACCACGCACTCCGACGCCGACTTTGCAAAGATTTACAACGCGTTCGAAAGCAGTCTCGAGGAATTGCAGTCGGTGGGAATTCTCGGCACCGGCAACGCCGGTACTGCGGCGGCGGCCGCCACCGCCGGCGCCTCGATCGTTGCCTCGGTGCCCTTGACCGAAAGCCAGATGGAAATTTGGTTGTCCGCCCAAATGAGCGACGAGGCATCCTGCGCGTTCAACGAATCGGTCAGCTTGCAGATGCACGGACAGCTCGATTCCGTCGCCTTGCAGGAGACCATGAATCGTCTCGTCGCGCGTCACGATGCGTTGCGCGCCACCTTCAGTGCAACCGGCGAGGAGATGCGCATCGGCGAAGCGCGCAGCTTCGACTATCCGGTCACGGATCTGTCTGCAAAATCACCCAAAGAAGCCGAGCGCGCCTACGCGGAATTATTGGACGCGGACGCACATACCCCCTTTGACCTGGTCAACGGACCCGCCGCCCGCGCGCATCTGGTGAAGCTGCCCGGCGATTCGCATGCCTTCATGCTGACGGCGCACCACATCATCTGCGACGGCTGGTCGATCAACGTGCTCGTGAACGAGTTGGCGCAAATTTATGGAGACCTGTGCCGCGGCGAGCGGCCGCAATTGCCCGACGCGCTGCCCTTCAGCGCCTACGCACGGGCACAGTCGCAGCGCGATCCCGCCGATCTGGCCAAGACGGAAGAGTTTTGGGTGGAGCAGTTTGCGCAACGCCCGCAGCCTTTGGAACTGCCTACCGATCGAGCCCGACCGACCGAGAAGTCCTTCAACGGCGCGAGTTTGTGCCGGCGCATCGATGCCAAACTCTATCAAGCGGTGAAGAAAGCCGGTGCGCGTCAAGGCAGCACCCTGTTCGTCACCTTGCTGGCTGCATTCCAGGGATTGATGGGGCGCTTCGCCGGCCAGAACGAGGTCGTGGTTGGCGTTCCGACAGCCGGTCAATCGCTCCTGGAGGACCAGATTTTAGTCGGCCATTGCGTGAACTTCCTGCCGATCCGCGGCGCGTGGACCAGCAGCACCAAGGTATCGGAGTATCTGGCGGCGACGGCGAAACGCGTGTTGGATGCCTACGAACATCAGGATTACACCTTTGGCACCCTCGTCCGCAAACTGGCATTGCCGCGCGAGCGCGGCCGCCTGCCCCTTGCGGAAATCCAATTCAATCTGGAGCGGCTTGCCGATCGCATCGAAGTCGCGAAACTGACCATCGACGTCGTGCCCAACGCCAAAGCGTACGTTAACTTCGATCTGTTTTTGAACGTGATCGAATCAGCGGACGGCTTGCGCATGGACTGCGACTACAATACGGATTTGTTCGACGCGGCGACCGTCGCTCATTGGCTCGACTGCTACCAGGCGCTGCTCGAAGCCATTGTCGCCGATGCTTCGCAGCCCATGATCCGCGCATCGTGCGTGCCGTCGGGCGACCAGCAACTGCTCATGCGCATCAACGGCACCGCTGCGGATTTCCCGCGCGATCGCACCGTTCACGAGCTCATCGAAGCCCAGGCGAACGCCACGCCGAACGAAATTGCGGTGCAATTCGGCGAAGAGACGTTGACCTATCAAGCTCTCGACCGCCGCGCCAATCAACTGGCCAATCTATTTCGCGAGCGCATCACCGGAGCGGACAAGAGCGGCAGATTGGTCGGTGTATCGATCGACCGCTCGCTCGACATGGTGGTGGCCCTGGTCGCGGTGCTCAAAGCGGGCTGTGCGTACGTGCCCCTGGATCCGATGCATCCGGCAGCGCGCTTGCGCTACATCCTGGGTGAAGCGGAAGTCGCGGCGCTGATCTCCGACGGCTCCGAGAACGCCAAACTGGTGGGCGACGGCGTGCCGGTGATCGACGTGCGCAAGGAGCGGTCAGCGATCGCGGCCGCCTCGACCGCCGCGCCCAAGATCAAGTCGAATGCCGAGAGCCTGGCCTACGTGATGTACACGTCCGGCTCGACCGGCATGCCGAAGGGTGTGGAGATCTCGCATCGCGCGGTCGTGAACCTATTGACCGCAATGGCGCGCAATCCCGGCCTCACGGACCGCGACGTATTCTTGGCCGTCACCACCATTTCCTTCGATATCGCCGGCCTGGAGTTGTTCCTGCCGCTCATCGTCGGTGCTAAAACCGTCATCGCTGAGCGTGACGCCGTCATCGACGGTTTCAAGCTGTTGAAGCAATTGGACAGCGTAAAAGCGACTGCGATGCAGGCGACCCCGGCGAGTTGGCGCCTGCTGTTGGAAGCGGGTTTTCGGGCAAAACCCAATTTCAAAGTCCTCTGCGGGGGCGAGGCTCTGCCGCGGGAACTCGCGAATCGCCTGCTCGAGGGGTCCGGTGAACTTTGGAACATGTATGGACCGACGGAAACCACGATTTGGTCGTCATGCACCCGGGTCGTGGCGGGCAATGCGCCCATCACGGTCGGCGCACCGATCGCCAATACCCAGTTCTACGTTCTGGATCAAAACGACCAGCCGCTGCCGATCGGCATTCCAGGCCAATTGCATATCGGCGGCGATGGGGTTGCACGCGGCTACTACAAACGGGCGCCGCTGACTGCCGAGAAATTCCTGCCGAATCCGTTCACCGCGGGACGCATCTATCGGACGGGCGATCTGGCGCGCTGGCTGCCGGACGGAAGCATGCAGGTTCTCGGCCGAATCGATCACCAGATCAAGCTGCGGGGCTTCCGCATCGAGCTCGGCGAAATCGAATCCGTGCTGGCCAAGAAAGCGCAACTCCCGGCGGTTGCCGTCATTTTGCGCGAGGATGTCCCCGGAACGCCGCGCATCGTGGCCTACTATGTTGAGAAAGCGGGCCCGGCTTCCACTCCGGAAGCGCTGCGCGCGCTGCTCGCGGAAGACATGCCGGAGTACATGATTCCGTCGGCATGGATGCGCCTCGACGCGTTGCCGCTGAGCCCAAACGGAAAATTGGACCGCGCGGCGCTGCCGAAGCCTGACCCGGCGCAGATTGTAAAGGAAGATTTTGTGGCACCCTCCACCGACACCGAGGTGGCGCTGACGAAGATTTTTGCGGAAGTCTTGAGCATGGAGCGCGTGGGTGTTACCGCCGACCTGTTGAAGCTGGGAGCGGACTCCATTCAACTATTCCAAATCACCGCGCGGGCGAATAGGGCCAACATCAAGATTACGGCGAAGCAGCTGCTGCAGCATCGTAATGCAGCCGCGCTGGCGGCCCTGGTGAGTTCAGGCGCAGCGGATCTCGCGGCGGCGAGCGCCAACTCGGCGCTGCCCAGTTTGAGTCAGTTCAAGCGCAGCCGGAAAGCGAGTTGAGCCCGTAGCAAAATGGCGAAACCCGCGGACAAAGTATTTCAGGGACGCACTCCGGCCGGCGCGCCGCACGCTGTGCCGGGCGAAACCGCGCGACCGGTCACCGAGGAGCCGTCCGCGGAGCCGAGCAGCGATTTCCCCTGCTCGGTGGCGCAGGAGCGTTTTTGGCTGCTGGACCGATTGGATCCCGGCAGCTCTTCATACAATGTCGCGGTCCGGTGGCGCCTCGAAGGACGAGTGCTCATCGACGTCCTCCAGGCAGCGTGGCTCAAAATCATCGAACGCCATGAAATCCTGCGAACCGTATTTTTGGAAATCGACGGCGCGCCGGTGCAGCGCGCCATGCCGCACATCCCGTTTCGTCTCAATGAAATTGATCTCGGGGCATTGAGCCCGGATCTGCAGAAAACCGAAGGCGATCGGATCGGCATCCTCGAAGCGCGCGCGCCATTCGATCTGTCCACCGGACCCATGATCCGCGTGACGCTGCTGCGGCTTTCACCGACGGAATCGATCATCTTGGTGACCACCCACCAAATCGTCTCGGACGGCTGGTCGATCGGCGTCATGGCGCGCGAGATGGGCGTGATCTACGACGCGATGCGCCGTGACTCGCATCCGGCGCTCGAGCCGCTTGCCATCCAGTATGCCGACTACTCGCAATGGCAATTGGAATGGCTGCGGGTGCGGGGCACGGAGACCGAAACGGTCTATTGGACCCGGCAGCTCGCAGGAGTGCAGCCCTTCAAGGTCATTGCCGACCATCCGCGGCCCGCGATGCCGACCACCAATGGCGCCATCGTTTCGCGCGTACTGCCGCGGGATTTGACCAATCGCGCCCAGGCGCTGAGCGCAGACCGCGGCGCGACGCTGTTCGCGGCGGCGCTGGGTGCGCTTTGCGCCGCCTTGGCCCGCTTCACCAACCAGACCGAGATCGTCCTCGGGACGCAGGTGTCCGACCGCGACCAGGTCGAACTGGAATCGATGGTGGGTCAATTTGTCAATTCGCTCATCTTGCGCAATCAGCTCGATGGCAATCCGCGATTCAACGAAATCGTGGATCGCGTGCGCGACACGGTGGCGCAGGCTCTCGAGCATCGGCACATCCCCATCGAGCGCTTGCTCGGCATGGTCAAGGGCGAGCGCAGTCACGCCAACAGTGCGCCGATATCGGTGAACTTCATATTTCAAAAGACCTTCATCCAAAATACGGCCTATTCCGAATTCAAGTTGATCGACATGCCGTCGCTGCCGGCCGGCGCGATCTACGATTTGAATTTCTTCATGGTCGAACGGACCGACGGCTGGCGCTTCTCCTGCCAATACAATACGGACCAGTTCGACGGCGCAACGGCGGAAAGGCTCCTCGACTATGTCCGCACCGTGCTGGAAAGCGCGGTCGCCGATCCCGCGCGGCGCTTGTCGGAATTGAATCTCGGCGAGCCTGCCGAGGCCGCGGATTTGCTCGGCAAATTGAACGCGACGCGCACGCTGTATCCGCGCGATCTGACGCTGGCCAAGATATTTGAAGCGCAGGCGTTGCGTGCGCCCAATGCGGTCGCCGTGATCTGCGAGCAGCGCCAACTCACGTATGACGAGGTCAACGCGTCGGCCAATCGCATCGCCAGACACCTGCGCGAACGCGGCATTGCGCCCGGAGCGCGCGTCGGCATCTACATGAGCGCCGCCGTGGAATTGCCGATTTGCGTGCTGGCGGTCCTCAAGGCCGGCGCAGCCTATGTGCTGCTCGATCCTGCCGAGCCCCCTGCGCGCCGCGCCGAACTGATGGCAGCCGCGCGCGCCACAGCGATCATCGGACGGAATCTGCAGCCGTCAGACGCCATTGCCGGTATCAAAATGATCGACGCGGCGGCTGCGCTGGCGCACGAAGTGCAGGCTGCCAACATCGCGATTTCGCCCGGCCTCGAAACCGACTCTTTGGCCTGCCTGACATTCTCGCTCGGCGGCACCGAGGCGTCGCACATCGTCGGCTTGTCTCACCGAAATCTCGCGAACCTGATCTATTCAATGGCCAAGCAGCCCGGTGTGGGCGATCGCGATGTCATCGTGGCCACTTCGCCCACCGGCTCGGACCGCGCGACATTCGAAATTTTGCTGCCGCTGCTGACCGGCGCCCGCCTGGTCATGGCGCTCGAGAAGCATTTAGGCCACGGTCCGACGCTGCTCGGTCTGCTGCATCGCTCCGGTGCCACCATGATGTACGGCGACTCGCAGCTGTGGCAGCGTCTATTGGACGCCGGGTGGATCGGCGTGCCGACGCTCAAGATGCTGTGTTCGGCCGCTGACATGAACGCGCGTCTCAGCGATCAGCTATTGGCAACGGGCGGCGAGCTATGGGCGCTCTATGGTCATGCCGAAACGGGCGTCTGGTCGTCGATCCAGCGCCTCATGCCCAAGCAACGCCTTAACCTTTTGGGGCAGCCGATAGCAAACACCTCGCTCCAGGTGCTGGACGCCGTGCTGCAGGCCGCGCCGGTCGGCGCAACCGGAGAGGTGTACATCGGCGGCGACGGACTCGCGGCGAACCTGCCGGCGGACTCACGCATCAGCCTCTCGGGAACCACGTTATTCCGCACCGGCGACCTAGGAAGGCTGCGCTCGAACGGGCAGATCGAAAACCTCGGCCGGAGTGACGATCGCATAACTTACCTCGGCCGCCCAATCGACCCTGCGCAGATCGAGCGCATTCTGCTGCGGCTTCCCGACGTAGCCCAGGCAATCGTGGTGGGCGCGGAGGACGGCACGACCGGGGCTTCCATTACCGCCTATGTCGTACCCCGCAGCCCACCTCCCAACGAGAGCGAATGGGTGCTCGCTCTGCGGCAGAGCGTCAGCGCCCTCTTGCCGCAGTATCTCGCGCCAACCGCGTACGAGTTACGCGACTCACTTCCGCAAGCGGCTGACGGCCAACCGGATCGCGGCGCCGTTCGCGCAACCCGCCGCAGCAAGGACAGCACCCGCCCGTCCGGCAAAATCGAAGAGCGATTGGCTGAAATCTGGACGGCCATGCTCAGTATTCCCACCGTCAACGCCGGCGACAACTTCTTCGAATTGGGCGGACACTCCTTGCTCGCCGCGCGCATGCTGACTCAGGTCGAGAAGGTCTTCGGCAGACGAATCAAGCTCGCCGCCCTGTTCCTGGCGCCGACCCTGCAAGAACTCGCGCAACTCTTGTCGCAGGAGAATCCGCGGGAATTCGACTTTCGGCAGGTGGTGAAAATTCAGCCGAATGGCTCAAAGAGGCCGCTGATAGCGATCAACAATACCGGCATCTATTATGGTTTGGCCAAGTCTCTCGGGGCCGAGCAGCCGGTTTATTCCTTGCAGCTGTTCGATCCGTCCGTGGCGCACTCGGCACTGCCGAATACATTGGAAGAGATCGCCGCGGGATACGTCGATCTCATCCGGCGCGTGCAGCCGCAGGGCCCCTACGATCTGATGGGCTGGTGTGTGGCCGGTGCGCTGGCATTCGAAATTGGCCGGCAGCTGATCGAGGCGAAACAACAGGTCACGCACTTGTTTTTGATGGATTCTTGGGCGCCCGGCTACTTGACCCGGCTGTCGAGGCCACGCGCGCTGGTCGCCGACTATTCACTGCGGTTGAAATTGGTCATTGCCGACTGGCGCCGTGTAAGGTCGGGAGAGAAATCGCTCGGTACGTTCTTGTCGGAGCGAAAGATCGTCAATAAAGTGCGGCACCTGTTCTCTCGTTCCAAGGTTTCCGCCTGCGCCGAAGCTTCGAATGACTTTGCCAATCTCGAAACCTACGACGCCTGGTTGCTGGAGTATTTGCGAGGAGTCACCGCATCCTATTCGCCGCAACCGTACACCGCGAAAGTCACTTTATTGCGCAGCCGTCTCGAGCCGGCCGGCTGGTTCTTCCCAGCCGATGCGGGTTGGGCAGCCGTCGCACCCGCCGGCGTCGAAGTGCTATTCGTCGACGGCAACCACTACACGATGTTCCAGGGTGCGGGTGCCAAACAAATGGCAGCCCATGTTGCGAACGTACTGGGTTATACCTAGTCGGCAGCAAGCACACCGGGACAGGTGCGGCTTCCGTCAGTTGAGCAGGTTTCGCCTGAAAAAATCGATCAACCGGTCGCGATATTGTTCCGGTACGACGCGGGAAAAGTCCGTATGGTGGGCGCCGCTGACGATCCAAAGCTCTTTGGGCTCCGCGGCGGACCGGTACAGCTGCTGTGCCATATACTCCGGCACCAACTCATCAAGGGTGCCGCCCAGAATAAACACGGCGCGAGGCGCGATGTGCCGAATGACATCCTTCGGCAGCAGGTCATGCACCGGCATGCCGGATGCCAGCAGCGCCCAGTACGCCGGTATCTCGCTCAACAAACCCCAACGATTGCTCGCATATCGAGTCTGCTCGGTGACATCCGTGGGTGCGGCCGCGAGAACAACCGCACGGATTCTTGCATCGGTCGAGGCGGCCTGGGTGAGTATGTAGCCGCCCATCGATACACCCAAGCCGCCGATTCGCTCTGGATCCACGTCCGGCTGCGACAGCAGCCAATCAACGGCGGCACTGATCGATTGCCGTTCGCGAACTCCCCACAGAGTATGGCCTGCGCTGGCGCCCTGCCCCGGTAGATCGAGAGCAAGAATGCCGAATCCGGCGTCCGACAATATTCGCGCCTCATCGAGCACCGATGAGCGGTCGGTATTCGTACCGTGCACCAGCACGATCGCAGCGCGGTTTCGCGACGGCACGGCCCATCCAGCCAGCAACAATCCGTCGGAGCCCTTGAATGACACCTCGTGCAGCGAATTGATTCCGGTGCGCTCCGGATGCTTGGAGATCTCCGCGGACGGCCAGCGGCGGAAATCGCTGCGTTCGCCCAAATAGCTCATTACCGCGATGCGCAGCGCGAAAATGACCCCCAGGATCAGTAGCGCGGCGAAGCCAACGCCCAGGTATTTGACGGCGTGATCGGCGGCGAAAATCATGATGAGGTTCGGCGAAGCCGTGCCTGGCTCGTCGAAACCAGTTCATTGATGTGGCCGGCGCTCATTTGACATATCCACCGCGCCACAAGGATTCCGCCACGGCGTCGGTGATCAAGTGCGACCCCGCCGCATTGACATGGGTGTCATCCCACCACAAACGGAAATCCTGCACCACGGAACGGGGATTGATGAGTCCGGCGCGACTCGCATAGAGCCGCTCATAGGCGGCCGGACCCGGCGGTCCGCCGTACCGCGGAACGTAGAGGAATACGACTTTCGTACCG
>Ga0193728_1002090_pt1 | contig 10332 bp, 9 predicted proteins | sample U1c1metaG_FD_143037 | JGI IMG/M metagenome (GOLD analysis project Ga0193728, IMG submission 143037) | Soil microbial communities from a riparian zone of the East river system, Colorado, United States - U1c1 | ecosystem: Environmental > Terrestrial > Soil > Riparian zone | place: USA: East River... | reverse complement strand
GCGAACCGGCCGCCCGCCCCGCCCGCGCCGCCGGGTCCGCCCGCGCCGCCCGGCGCGCCGGCGCCGCCCGCCCCGCCGGCGCCGCCCGCCCCGCCGGCGGTGGTCGCGGTCAGCGGCGGGGCCAGGGCCTCGACCAGGGCCGCGGCGCCGTAGCCGATGGCCACGCCCGCCGCCCCGCCGGCGATGCCGATGACCAGTGCCTCGCCCATGACCTGGCGGATGATCCGGCGGCTGCGCCAGCCCATCGCCTTGAGGGTGCCGAACTCCCGGACCCGCCGGGAGACCGCGGACATGGTGAGGATGCTGGCCAGCCCGAACGCCGCGGCGAGCACGGCGACCGCCAGCCACCGGCCCAGGCTGCTGGCCAGGCTGGAGGCGCTGGCCAGCGACCCGGTCACCTCGCTGGCCAGGTCGCTGGAGGTGGTGACCGTGGCCGCGGGCAGGGCGCGGGAGATCTCCGCGGAGACGGCACTTATGTCCGCGGCGCTGGCGGCCGACACGTAGATGGTGTTCACCTCGCCCGGCAGGTCCGCCAGGGCCTGCGCGCGGGCCAGCGGGATGTAGGCGTCGGCGGTGGTCGCGCCCTGGGCGGCCGAGGCGATGCCGACGACGCTGAACGTCTTCCCGGCGACGGTGATGGCCGACCCGACCGTGAGGTTCTGTGCGGTGGCGTAATCGGAGCTCACGACGGCGTCGCTGGCGTCCGACTCGGCCACGGTGAGGCCATGCCCCGAGGTGATCGTGGCCGAGCTGAGCGGCCCGAGCGCGTCCTGGGCGGGGTCGACCCCGGTGACGGTGAACGAGCTGCTGCTGATCGACCCGCCTCCGGGACCGCCCTGGGCGCCGGGCTGGCCGGTGCCCGCCGAGACGGTGCCGGAGAGCTTCACGTCGTCGAGGGCGAGCGCGCCGGCCGCGCCCGAGACGTTCTTCAGGCCCGCCACCGTGGTGACCGATGCGGACTTGATCGTGCCCATGCCACCGCCAGCGAGGATGTCCCGGCTGAAGCTGGTGCCGGCCTTCTGCTGGCCCGGCGGGGCGCCCCCGACGTTGAAGCGGGTCCCCCCGCCCGAGCCGGCCGTGGGCGGCTGCGTGACGGTCACGTCGGTGCCCACCCCGTACAGCGAGTGGAGCACGGTGCCCTGGGTGGCGGAGACCCCGTCCGACGCGGCGGTCACGGTGATGACCAGGCCGACGCCCACGGCCAGGCCCGCCGCGATGAAAATGGCCTGCCGCATCCTGCGCCGTAGCTCGCGCAGCAAGTACGTGACGAACATCTTGGTTCCTCTCCTTGACGCTGCTCAGCCGGATGCCCGGGCGTGGCCGGGGAAGGAGCGGCGGCCCGGGCGGGGCAGGAAGCCCCGCTGCCTGCAGTCAAGGGGGTGGGTCTTGCGATCTCGTTGCGGCCGCCCGGGGGCTTACTCCCCGGCGGGCCGGGCGTCCGGCCGTGCAGCCAGCCGTCAGGCGCCCGGGACCGCCTGCTCAGGCCCGCTCTCCGCGCCGTCGGCGAGCGGCAGGCGGACGTGGAAAGCGGCACCCTGGCCGGGCTGGGTGTCGACGGTGATGTCTCCGTCGTGCGCCGCGACCAGCGCGGCCGCGATCGACAGGCCGAGCCCGGTGCCGCCGCGGGCGCGGGCCCGCGCCTCATCGGTCCGGTAGAAGCGCTCGAAGACGCGGGCCGCCTGCTCCGCGGTCATCCCCGGGCCGTGGTCCGCCACGATGACCTCCCCGGTCCCGGTCGTGCTGGTCACGGACACGGTGACCGGCGGCCCGGGCGGGGTGTGCTGGATGGCATTGCCGATCAGGTTGTCGATGACCTGCCGCAGGCGTTCCTCGTCGGCGTAGACGATGACCGGGTCGGCGCCGGCCAGGAGGGTAATCGGGCGGCCCGGGCTGACGATGCGGGCGGCCTGGACCGCCTGCGCCGCGATGCTGGCCAGGTCGACGGGCCGGCGCTCCAGGGGGCGGCCGGTGTCGACTCTGGCCAGCACGAGGAGGTCCTCCACGAGCCGGCTCATCCGGCCGGCCTCGTTCTGGATGAGGGACATCAGCCGCAGCAGCTCGGCTGCACTGGCCGCGCCGCCCTGCTGCAGGCCGAATTCGGCCAGTCCCCGGACCGACGTCAGCGGCGTGCGCAGCTCATGGCTGGCATCGGCGACGAACTGCCGCATGCGGTCCTCGGACCGGCGGGCTTGCTCCTCGCCCGCCGCGCGCGCGTCGTAGGCGGCCTCGATCCGGCCGAGCATCATGTTGAGAGCATCGGCCAGCCGGCCGACCTCGGTGCGCCGCGACGGATGGTGGATGCGCCGGGACAGGTCACCGCCGGCGATCGCCGCGGCTGTCGCCTCGATCCGGCCCAGCGGGGCCAGGCTGGCGCGCACGAGCGGCAGCCCCACGCCGGCCAGCACCGCGATAGCGATCGCGCCGGCCAGGGCGTCGGCTATCTCCAGGCGCGTGACGGTGCTGGTGAGGTTGTCGAGGCTGAACGCGATGACCGCGTGCCGCCCGCCGGAGAGCGGCTTCACCAGGACCCGCCAGGAATGCGCGGGCGCGCCGGCCGCCGCCGCGGTGAACGGGGTCCGGCCGTCCCTGAGCTGGGCCGCGGACAGCCGCGGGGCGCCGGCCGCGCCCGGCGGCGTCTCGGCGCGCTGGACCGTCCCGTCCGCGCTGACCACCTCCACCAGGAACTGCGCTGGCAGCGCCTGGCCCGGCCCGGCAGGCCGGGCGGGCACGTGCGACCGCTCCAGGACACGGGTGGCCACGGCGGCGAAGTCGCGTAGCTGGGCGTCGGTCCGGTCCTGCAGGTAACTATGCAGCAGGGCCGTGCCGAGGAAGCCGGTCACCAGGGACGTCAGGGCAACGAGGATCGCGGCGGCGGCCATCACCCTGACGCGCAAGGACGCGTCGGCCACGGCCTTTCGCAGCCGGCCCCGCGCCGGCCTCACGGTCGCCTCACGGTGGCCTCACGGCGGCGGGATCCGGAGCACGTAGCCGACGCCGCGGATGGTGCGGATCAGGCGCGGCTCGCCAAGGTCGACCTTGCGCCGCAGGTAGCTCATGCACGGCTCGACCACGTTGCCGCTGTCCCCGCCGAGACCGTGGTCCCACACGTGGTCGAGGATCTGGCCCTTGCTGAGCACCCGGCCGGCGTTCAGCATGAGGTACCGCAGCAGCCGGAACTCGGTGGGAGTCAGCGCGATGAGCGTGCCGTCCCGGCGGACTTCGTGACTGTCCTCGTCGAGCTCCAGCCCGCCGACGCGCAGCCGGGTCGCGGCGGCCGCGCGGCCGGTCCGCCGCAGCACCGCGCGGATGCGCTCCAGCACCTCGTCGAGGCTGAACGGCTTGGTAACGTAGTCGTCTGCGCCCAGGGCCAGGCCGGCGACGCGCTCACGGACACCGTCGCGCGCGGTCAGGAAGATGACGGGCACGTCCGGCCCGGACGAGCGGAGCCGGCGCACCACCTCGAACCCGTCGCCGTCGGGCATCATCACGTCCAGCAGGAGCAGGTCGGGCCGCGACGCCGTTGCGGCGCGCAGCGCCTCGGCGCCGCTCGCCGCGGTCATCACCTCGAAGCCGGCAAACCGGAGCGATCCGGCTAGCAGCTCGAGGATCGTCGCCTCGTCGTCGACGACCAGCAGCCGCGCCGCACCTGTACTATCCCTGACCGCAGACCTCATGACTACACAGTGCGCGGGGAACCTTGAGAATCACTGGATGATCGCTGAAAGCACGCGCCAGGCCGGCTGATCGGCCCGCCACCGTCAGGAGGCCGCGTGCCGCGGACGGGCTCCGGGCAGCCAGCTGCGGGCCGGGACGGTGGGCCGCTTGCTCCGGGCGCTTAGCGCGACCAGCGCGGCGAGCCCGGCCGCCACTCCCCCGGCGAGCATTGCGGCCCGGTCGCCGGCGGCGGAGCCGTGGCCGGCCCGGCCCACGGCGTCGGCGATCGCCGGAAGCAGCGCCGCTCCCACCGCCGCGCCCAGCTGCCGGCTCGTGTTGATCACGCCACCGACCAGGCCCTGGTCGCCATCGGCGATGCCGGCACTGGCCGTCACCATGCTGCCGAACGCCGTGCCGGCCGTGCCGAACCCGACGAGCATCACCGCCGTGAGCAGCGGGCTGTAGCCGCCGCCGGCGGGGAGCTGGGTCAGGACCGCGAATCCAGCCGTGGCGGCGATGCTGGTCAGCACCAGCACCCGCCGGATCCCGAGGCGCCCGGCCAGCCGGGCACCCAGCAGGCCGGTGGCGAGGCCGATGATTCCCTGCGGGGCGATTGCCAGGCCAGCCGCGAGCGGGGACATGTGCAGGACCTGCTGGAGGTACAGCGACAGCACGAGCATCTCTCCGCCGTTCCACAGGCCGAGGAGCAGCATGAGCGTACTGGCACTGCGCAGGCCGCGGGTACGCAGCAGCGAGGGCCGGACGAGCGGGTCGGCATGCCGCTGCTCGGCCGCCACGAATGCCCCGGCGGCCACGGCCGACAGCCCGAGCGGGATCAGCGTGCTGGCGGAGCTCACGCCGGTGACCCCGGCCTGGGAAACGGCGAAGACCAGCGCGCCGATCGCCACGGTGATGAGCACTGCTCCCCGGGCGTCCAGGCGCCGCCCCGCGAGCGGCAGCCTCGACTCCCGCAGGAGGAGAGGGACGAGCACCAGAGCGGCCAGCCCCACCGGGACGTTCACCAGGAATACCGAGCGCCAGCTGAGGAACTCCACGAGCACCCCGCCGAGTACCTGCCCGGCGACGAAGCCGACCGACGCGGTCGCGCCGTACAGGCCCAGGGCCCGGGTCCGCCGCGGGCCCGCGGGGAAGCCCGTGGTGATCAGGGAGAGCGCGGCGGGCGCCACTATCGCGGCGCCGCCCCCCTGCACCACGCGCGAGACGATCAGCAGCACCGGGTCGCGGGCGAGGCCGCCGGCCAGGGACGCGGCCGTGAACACGGCCATCCCGGTCACGAACATGCGCCGCCGCCCGTAGAGATCGCCGGCCCGGCCGCCGAGGATCAGCAACCCGCCGAACGCGATGGCGTAAGCCGTGACGACCCACTGCACTGAGGCGGCCGAGATGCCGAGTTCGCGCTGGATGGACGGCAGCGCGACGTTCACGATGCTGAAATCCAGCACCACCATGAACGCGGCGACCAGGATCAGCGCCAGCCCGGCCCGGCCGTAGCCGGCCGTCTGGGTCACGGCGCGGCCCGGGGCGGCCGGGCGCCCGGGGCGGCCGGCGGGCCGGCGTTCCCCTGGAGCGGCCGCTTCGCCCTGCTGGACCGCATCCTGGTCCGCTGTGCCCGGTGACATCCGCACTCCCTGGCTTAAATACTGAACGAATCGTTTATATATAGGGCGAACCCCGCGGGCGGCGGGCGCATTCCGGGCCAGCCCGGCCGGAGCTGAGGTGTGTCGCAGATCACGGCGGCCGCCGCTCACGCGTGAGCGCTGCCCTGGCGCCAGGTCGCCGGGTGGCGGGCGGGCGGCCGCGGCGCCTGCGGTGACCAGGGCCAGCAGGCCGACCGCCAGGCCGAGCGCCGCCGCGGGGCTGACCTGCAGGACGAACCAGGCGCCGGCGGCGGCGGCGCCGGCGAGCATGCCCGGCGCAGCCGATCCCCGGAGCAGCGACATGAACGTGCAGTCGCTGTCGCCAGAGGAGCAGCGTTCTTACGCTCATGTCGTATCCGGCGACGATCGCCCGCTGCCCCGCGCGGCGGGCCGCCGGACCGCTGATGGCTGAGGGGCCGGACGGGCGGATGTGACAGTCGGGGCAGGGCGCGGGGGTGCCCTGCCGCGTCGGGAGTGACTTTTGGGGAGCCGGTCTCATGATCCCAAGGCAAAGCACCACGCCGAGGCCAGGCCCCGCCCCACTGTCCCCGCCAGTCACATCGGCCTCACAGGCGTGGCGGCCCGCCGCCGCCCGCGGGGGCACTCACATGATCGCGCAGGCTAATGGCGGCCGGGACAACCACGACCCTGCGAGATCATGAAACTCCGGCCGCCCGGCTAGCTCTCGGGCTTCTCCCAGCCGGCCGCAAGGCCGGTGAGCCGGCGGACCACCTCGTCGAGCGACTGGCCGCCGCCGACAGCAAGGCCCAGCAGGAAAGCGGTCAGCGGGGCCGCCGGCCGGTCGACCTGATGCGCCACATCGCGGGCCAGGTCAAGCACGACCCGGGCCGGGACCTGCGCCGGAGCCAGGCCCAGCTCCGCGCAAGCCGCCTGCGTCCAGCGGTCCAGCGTGCTCACCGTGGTACCTCACTCTCTGTTCAGCCTCATCCGGGCTGCACATACTCGGTCTGGTCACACACGGGCTCCGGCACGACGTCGATGACCTCGCCCCCGGAACCGCTCGCCCGGCCGGCTCATGCCGCGGACCGGCGGATGACGGCCGCGGACGCCAGCGCGACGGCGGCCAGGGCCACGGCGCAGCCGAGGGTGGCCCGGAAGTCGCCGAAGGCCTGCGAGGCGAAGCCGACGGCGATGACGGGCACGGTCAGCCCCAGGTAGGCGAACACGAAGTAGGTGGAGATGACCTGGCCCCGGATCTGCGCCGGGGCGAGCCGGTTGGCCACGGCCAGGCTGCCCATGAAGACGGCGCCGACCGCCACGCCGCTGACCACCGTCCCGGCCAGGAACAGCGGCATCGACGCGGCCGAGAGCCCGGCCACGATCAGGGCCAGCGCGGCCAGGAACACGGCCAGCCCGGCCAGCATCACCGGCCGGCTCGGCAGCCGGGACCCGGCCAGCTGGGTGGCCGCTCCCACCCCGAACGCCAGGAAGACCACCGCTCCCGCGACGGCGTGGCTGTGGTCGTGCAGCACACCGCCCAGGAACGTCGGGGCCAGCGCGCTGAACAGCCCGAGCAGGGAGAAGGCCGCGAAGGCGGCGAACCCGGCGGCCAGGAACTCCGCCCGGCCGTCCCGCGGGATGCCCAGGCCACGGAACCGGAGGGACAGCGCGGAGCGCTGGCTGACCGTTTCGGGCACGGCCAGCAGGCCGAGCCCGGCGACGGCGGCCAGCCCCAGCTGGGCCAGGAAGGGCAGCACCGTCGGCTCGGGAGCGTACTGGGCGAGCAGCCCGGCGAGCAGCGGTCCCAGGCCGAGGCCTCCCATGTTGACCGTGGTCGACACCAGCGACGCGCGCCGCCCGGCGCCGGGCCGGGCCGTCTCGGTCAGCGCGGCGGTGGCCGTGCCGGTCATCAGCCCGGCCGACAGGCCGGAGAGCACCCGCCCGACGAACAGCCAGCCAACGTCCGGCGCAAGGATGAACGTGACCGCGCTGATGATGCTCAGCCCGGTCGCCGCCGCCAGCACCGGGCGCCGGCCCACCTGGTCGGACGCGCGCCCGGCCAGCAGCAGCGCAGCCAGCACCCCGGCCGCGTACGTGGCGAAGATCAGCGTGACCACGCTGGTCGAGAAGTGGAACTGAGCCTGGTAGATCACATACAGCGGGGTCGGCAGGGTCGTGCCGAGCATGGTGACCGCGAACGCGTAGGCGATCAGCCAGAACGCGGCCGGCCGGGACAACTGCCAGCCCGGCCGGGCGACCGCCGCCGAGGGATCCAGGCACTCGGCACACGCCCGGTCAGCCGTGCGCGCCGCCCCTCCCGGCCGCGTCGTCACTGCGCTTTTCCGCCCGGTCACCGGCCGGCCTGCCGCGGGTTGCCGCCCATCCAGCAAGCCTAAGCATCCCGCTGCGGGCGATCTCACCCTGGGCCGTCAGCTGGTCGCAGGCTGTCATCAAGCCCCCGGCGGGCGGCACTGCCGGGAATGCCATAGTTGGGAGATGGAATACCGAACTTTGGGGCATAGCGGCTGCGCGGTGTCGGCCTTCGGCCTGGGGACCATGACCTTCGGCGCGGAGACCGGCGAGCCGGGCGCCCATGAGCAGCTCGACCGATTCACCGAGGCGGGCGGAACGCTGGTCGATACCGCCGACGTGTACGGGAACGGCCGGTCGGAGGAGATCATCGGCTGCTGGCTGGCCCGCCGGCCGGCCGAGATCACCGAGCCGGTGGTGCTGGCCACGAAGGGCCGGTTCCCGCTGGACGGTGCTCCCAACGGCGCCGGGCTGTCGGCGCGGCACCTGACCCGGGCGCTCGACGCGTCGCTGCGCCGGCTGGGCGTCGAGTCAGTTGACCTGTACCAGGTTCACGCCTTTGACCCGTGGACGCCGCTCGAGGAGACCGTGCGCACCCTCGACGGGTTCATCCGGGCCGGCAAGATCCGCTACTGGGGGCTGTCGAACTTCACCGGCTGGCAGCTGACCAAGATGGTGCACCTGGCCCGCGCGCTCAACGCCGCCGGCCCGGTCACGCTGCAGCCGCAGTACAGCCTGCTGGTGCGGGAGATCGAGTGGGAGATCGTGCCCGCGGCGGCGGACGCCGGCCTCGGGCTCCTGCCCTGGAGCCCGCTCGGCGGCGGCTGGCTGTCGGGCAAGTACCAGCGCAGCCAGCGGCCGTCCGGTGCGACCCGCCTCGGCGAGGACGCCGGCCGCGGCATGGAGGCCTACGACCGACGGGGCACGGCGCGCACCTGGGACGTCATCGACGCCGTGCAGAAGATCGCCGACCAGCGGGGCGTCTCCATGGCCGAGATCGCGCTGGCATGGGTGAGCGATCGGCCCGCCGTGACCTCAACCATCCTCGGAGCCCGCACCGTCGCGCAGCTGGAGACCAACCTCCGCGCCGCTGACCTGCACCTCAGCCCGGCCGAGACCGCCGCGCTCGACGCCGCGAGCGACCCGCAGCCCACCGACTACCCGTACGGCGAACTCGGCGTGCAGCAGCGCGGCCGCCGCCTCGCCGGCGGTGGCTAGCCCGGCCGCGGCCGCTGCTGCTAAACGGCCGGAACGCAGGGCGGATCGACGCCAAAGCGTGGGCGTTCCCGGTTGCGCTCGCGCACGCCCTGCTGGCCGACGAGCCTCCCGGCCAGCACCTGGAGATCGTCATCCCCGACCATCAGCGGTCGGCTTGCGCCGCGATAAACGACATGCTCGCCGGGCGGCACATGACGGCACGGACGCTCAGCGGCATGAAACGCCAGCTTGAACAGGCAGCATCGCGGCAGCCCGGGCCGGGGTGCCGATTGCCCTTGTCGCCCGCGACGTCGGCGACAGGCTTGGTCTCAGACTGATGGCAGATCCGATATGTTCGAGTCACCGACGATCACGTGCAGCCGCTGGAACCGCTCGGTCGCGGAGCCGCCGGTCGGCGTCCACGAGCAGCCCCTCCAGGATCCGCTCGCCCCCGCCTTGTCGTGCACGACCAGGTCGGTGATCGAGTCGCATTCCGGGATCGCGTACTCCGGATGGCTGCCCACGTCGAGGTAGAGCCGCGCACCGTTGCGCAGGAACACGTTGCTGCTGCCCCCACGAAAACCACCCGCCGGAACAGGTACCTGGCCACCTCCGGGCTTTCGCAGGCTGAAGCCGCTGGCCCAGCGCAGCCGTAATGCAGGTATGCCCGCACCGGTTACGGCGAACACGATCCCCGTCACGCAGCAAGCGCAGCAGATCTTCGCGGAGAACGCGAATACACTGTCAAAGGTCCGCGAGACCGTCATTTCGGTGACATCCAGCCTCACCAACTCCGGCGCGGACCCCGTCTCCACCAACCAGTTGACCGCGGCGCTGGAGCGGTGGAATGCCGCCCTCGACGACATCATCTCCACGTCTTACTGGATGTCCGAGATGCTCGACACCACGTGGCGGCTGATCCAGAAGAACGAACAGGACAACACCGACCTCGCCGCCGGTCTCACCGTGCAGCCGGAGCCCACCATGCCGCTTCTTCCACGCCTGAACGCGGCCGACGACACCACGGTGGCACCGGGACAAACCGTTGGGTTCGGGGTGGCGATACAAGCCAGAATGGCGTCGGGCGTTTCCCATCCCCCATAGGCCACCCAGGCGCGTCTCGGGATCTTGACGAAGACCGTTGCCGTGCCTGCACAGGGCGCCCGGGAGGAGGCGGATGACGCAGAACTACGTGGATTACGGTCACGTGAGCAACGCTGAGCAAGCGCTCGCGGACGCGTGTGACGCGATTGCGCAGATCCTCGACGACACGCAGGTCGCGGTCAGCCGGCTGCAGGACACCTGGGCAGGTACCTCCCAGGACGAGTTCCAGGGGCTGCAGCAGCGCTGGCTGGACGACTTGCAGCAGATGAACACGGTCCTCGGCGAGTACATCGGGGTGCTCAGCCAGATGGCGGTCAACTCGAGCCAGGACCTAGTTTTCCCGGTGCCGCCAAACTGAGGGTCGCCGACCATGCCGGTCTCCAGCGCCTCCGACACCCGCAGCGCCCGCCGCAGGTCGCCGGTGTACAGGTAGGTAACCAGGCCGCAC
>Ga0193728_1002089_pt1 | contig 10335 bp, 13 predicted proteins | sample U1c1metaG_FD_143037 | JGI IMG/M metagenome (GOLD analysis project Ga0193728, IMG submission 143037) | Soil microbial communities from a riparian zone of the East river system, Colorado, United States - U1c1 | ecosystem: Environmental > Terrestrial > Soil > Riparian zone | place: USA: East River... | reverse complement strand
GAACGCCAGGAGAAATTCGCCGGTGGGGCTGAACTTCTCGATCCTGCTGTTGCTGAAGTCCGCAACGTACACATCTCCGCTTGACGGGTCCACGGCAACCCCCAGCGGGTTGACGAACTGACCGCCACCCCCACCTTCCCTACCGAACATCAGAACGAAGCGGCCAACGGCGTCGAACTTCTCGATCCGCTGGTTGAACGTGTCACCGACATAGAAATCTCCCTTCGAAGGCCCGTTGGAGACGTTGACCGCCACACCACGTGGGTGTTCGAACTGGCTGGCGCTGTTGCCGGGGCCTCCAAACGAGCCCAGGAACGGTAGCGTGCCGTCTGCTTTCGCGACACGCGGACCGATGACCAACGCAAACAGACAGCCGACGCCGGCGAGTGCGCAGACACCACCCAGACGACGAGCGGGCCTGTACGACCGGCGGATGAGACAATTTGACAGGCTACTTGACATCGACTGCCTCCCACTGAATCTGCATCATTTGCCACTTTCACCGCGCTCCACGGCGGCGTGTCCAGCGCGGATCGCGATGGAAGCGAGCCCTGGCACGGACCCGCTCCCATCCTCACTCTCGTTTATTCGACCATTATCGCGTCTGAAAGTCCTCCTTTGAACCCTTCGGAGAGAGCTCTGGCCGGTTTTCCTGTCAATTTGTTTATTTCCGTGACCGCAGTTAATTCGCCTTCTTCGTACTTAGCGTTAGTGCCCTCGGTTCCCGCGAGGCCACACGCCGATGCGGCTTTCCATAAGATGCTGCCTACTTTGGCGTTTACGTCCACCTTGCCGGTTAAGTTTACGTATTCAATCGTTTTTAGGCCGCTTTGGCTTCCGACGCTGATCACGCACCCAGCGATCGAGGTAACCTCTATTTCGATTAATTTCCCGGCTTCGCACTCAATGTCGACGGTACCGTCGTTTGCTGAAGATGCTAAAGCGTGGAACACGTAGTTGCAGCCTTTGGTTAACACTGCGGCTGGCACGTGTTTCACTGCTCCTATCGATACGCTGCATTCTAAGTATACAGGATGAATTAACAGTAATTCCGACGGTCCTGTGGGATCTTTCCCACCTTCTTCGCCGGTCATGAAGTGGGCGTGTTTGCATACGCTTACAGCCCCCGGGATTTCAAAGCCCTGGAGGTTTAAGGATAACCCCTTTACTAACACTGGATATTCGTGAGCTAAGAATAAGTGCGCCGAAGCCGACGCCGCGCTGACGCCGAACAGCGCCACCACAACAGCAACCAGAAATGTGATCTTGAGTTTCATGATGTTTCTTGTCTCCTTCTTCGATCATCGGATCGATTTGCTTTGGGTTGACATAGCCCGACACCGGGACCGCTCGTCGTTTCAGGTCGGAGGGTCCCGGGGCCGGGCGCACGAAGACCGCCGCGAGAGCGGGCCTCGTCCAGGAATGCTGCTCGCTTGAGCTCTGCACTGAGCATCGCGGTGCAGCATCCAAGGTTGAGAGCTGTGAGTAAAGTCTTGTTTCTTACCCTGGGGCCCCAGACGCGGGTCGTAGAGGGAGCTGTTACGGGCTTCCCAGCCCGTAACAGCTCCCGGTCGGGTATGCTGATCTCTCCTGCTGATCATCGATCGGCATGGGCTGACCGGCCGGTGCCGGGGTGCTCGTCGTTTCAGGTCAGAGTTGTCCCGGCGCCGCCCGTATGCCCGCCCGCGGACCGACCGCGTAACAGCACGGCGCTCGAAGCCGCGCAAGCCGCGAGGCGGACATGATCGGAGCTCTCGCGGCGGCCTGCCGTCTGGTCGATCTTCGGTCATCGCGGGACGTGTGCTTACCCGGATGTCCAAAATCTCAAGCACAAACGACTCTCTGGGCAGGCGTTAACACCCTGGATCCATAGTGTTGATGGGCAGGTTCTGTCCGGTGGTGTGTTTCTTACTTAAGATCACCAGCTGACTCATAGGCCCCGGCAAGGTTGTTGCGGACATGAGGGTTTCGCGGTGATCGGGCCGAGGACGCGCTCGCAGGCGACAAGGGTCTCTTTGCACAGCGGCATCGCCCTGCCAAGATCACCACCTGACATATAAGCCTCTGCAAGGTTGTTTACGGGAAGTCAAGGCTCTGGCTGGTCGAGGCCGAGTGGCACGTTCGCGCATGGCGAGGTTCTCCTCGAACAGCGGTATCGCCCTCTCAAGATCACCAGCTGACCTAAAGGCACTGACAAGATTGTTGCGACTGAGGTCGATCGAACATATTCACTGAGATATCAGCTCCAAGCGAGGCAATCAGCGAGCGTCGCCAGGAGTGCCTCTCGTTCCGGCTGAAGGCGCGGCCTGACCGCTGGAGCCCAAATGCCATGCGGGGAGCCTCGCCGCCCGGGAGTGGGTCGTCTGTCCCGCTGCCCGTGGTACTTCCCGTGGTACTTCAGTGAGCGAATCTGAGCTGATCTGAGAGCACCCGAGAGCAGCTGACAAGCTCATATCACCTGAGCTGAGGTGGGGGACGGTTTCGAGCCCAGTATCGCCCATAGGTCGTCTTGGGTGCGAAGGAACGCGAATTTCGCACCGTAGAGCCGGACTCGTGGGTTGCAGGGGTGCGAAGTCCTTGCACGACGCGTGCTGAGAGCGTTGGAGGACACGGAGGAGGTCAAACAGGGGAGACGCAACGGCGTCGCCGAAAACCGGTTCTGCTCGTGTCCGGCGCGCTGCCAGCCAAACCCGGGTCAGATCAAGCTGTCCGTCAGAGTGCGTCCACTCCAGAGCCTCAAACCACCGGCGCCTGTCCAAACCGCTTGCCTACCCTGGCGGAGTCCTGGCGAGGAACAGCGTGAGGTCGGTCCAGTCGGCCTCGTCGGGGCGGCTGGCCAGCGCGGCGGTGATCGTGGCGAGGATCGTTCCGAACTCGCCATGGTCGATTCCGACCACGATCGCGCAGCCCGCGTGCGCTCGTCCGGCCTCCGCCCAGCGGCGTGCGATCACGGGGAAGTCCTTGACGTCGAACGTGACGAACATCCGCTCTTCCGCTGCGGCGATCGACAACAGCTCCTCGTCGGTGAGGCCGTCGTGCTCGCGCTCCTCGTCTGCCGCTCGAACGTCATGGCCGGCCTCGCGCAGCGCCCGGGCGATCCGCGGGCCCGAGATGTGCGCGTCAAGGAACAGCCTCACGGAGCGTCTGTCATCTGTCAGACGTCGATGTGGCTGACGGTTATGAAGGGGAATTCCTTTTCGAGTTGCTCGATCGGCCGTCGGTTATCGGCTACGGCTGCGTCGATCTCCTCGGGAAACAGCTCGTAGTAGTCCAGAGCAAGCTGGATCTGACGCTCGTTGGCCGAGCCGCCCTCAGCCATGCGCTCGATCGAGCCGATGTCGCGGTGGGCGTCGACGATCTGCCATACGTCGAGCGCCGTTCCGATCACCCACCCAGTCCACACCGCGGAACGCGATCCCCGGGAACAACCTCATCCGCAACGCCTCATCCGCTAGTGCCTCGACGATCGCGCCCTTACTGCGGCCGGTACGCTGCGCCTCCCGATCGACAAGCGCCTCCATCCGCTTGGACAGGCGCATGCTGAACGGAGCCGACTTCGCAGCCATCGTTTACTGATGGTATCACGACAATTACGTCGTAATGCGGTGAGTGGTGATCGTCGGCGCAACCTCCGAATGGGGGGGTCCTCAACGGCGCCGGCCCCATGTCATTACTTAAGGCCGTAGTCGCTCTTGCTCCTCGATGGAAGGCAGCGGTTCACCAGGCCACCATCCCGGCTCTCGGAGCTCGTCCTCAGCGATGTTGCTCGATGAGCAGGGATGCCATCGAGTTGCCTCGCTGTGCGGCTTGCATGTCGCCCTCGCTTGCGGCAACGATCGAGCCCTTCATGAGGATGTGGAAGGAGCGCGCGAGGGACTCGGTGTCGCGCAGGCCGGCTTCCTCGGCGAAGCGACGCACGATCGAGCGGATCTGCTCGAGATGCCAGATGCTGGCGCCGCCCGCGGGGTGTTCGGGGCCCATCTCAAGCAGGACATTGATGAACGAGCACGCCTCGAAGTCCTCGCGATGGAACCATTCCTCGAAGACGTCGAAGATGGCGAGCAGTCGCTGCTCAGGGTCAGAACTGCGGCTCATGGCGCCGGCTTCGATGAAGTCCTTGGTCCAGCGTTGTTCGCGGAGTTGCAGGAATGCGAGCACGAGTTCGTCCTTGGAAAGGAAATGTCGGTAGAGCGTTGCGGTGGCGACGCCGGCGCGCTCGATTACTTCGTTGACCCCCACTGCGCGGATTCCGCGCTGCGAGAACAGCTCGTAGGAGGCATCCAGAATCCGCTCGCGAGCGCTGGCCCCCGTCCCGGCCGCTTGACGGTCAGTCTCACGCATGTTTGGGAGCCTAGCACTAGACAGAACGCTCTCTCCGTGATAGAAAGAGTGTTCTCTCTACCGACGCCGCGTGCCGTCGCCCGGGCATCGCAGTCGTCGTCTTCCAACTCAAACCAGTGAGGGTCTATGACCGACAAGAACATCGATCAAGCGAAGGGACGCGTCAAGGAGGCTGCCGGCGCCTTGAGCGGAGATCAAGGCCTGAAGAACGAGGGACACGCCGACCAGGCGAAGGGGTCCCTGAAGAAAGCCGTAGACAAGGTCGCCGAGACCGTTAAAGGACACAATCGAAGCACCGAGCGCGGGTAGCGATGAACGCGCCAAGTCGATCAAGCCTTGGGAGGTGACCATGCTCACGATCCTTCTCGTCATCGTCCTCATCCTGCTGCTAACGGGCGGCGGACTCAGCTTCAGACGCCGCGGACGCCGCGGCCTTTAGCTGCAGTGGCATCAGACCCACAACGCTGCTTCTCGGGCTAGACGTCTTCGCGTTTGCGATGGGGGTCGCCGGGGAATCCAAACAAGATCTAGCTTAGGAGGAAACCGTGAGCACTGGAACGATCATCGTAATTGCTGTCGGCGCCGTGGTGGTGATGATGCTCATTGCCTTCGTCGCTCGCGCCGCGAGCCGCAGACGTGACGAACGTCGTCGCGAGCAGGCGGGCGAGCTTCGCCAGAAGGCCAGAAGTCGTTCGATCCAAGCGGAAAGCGCGCGCGCCTCGGCTGATGAGCAGGCCGCCGAAGCCAAGCGTGCTCAGGCTGAAGCTGAGGAACGCGCCGCTCAGGCGCGGCAAGGACGTGCCACCGCAGAGCGACGGGCGGTTGAGGCTGAGCATCTGACCGAGTCCGCCCGCGATCAGCACGCGCAGGCGCGTACGGTCGACCCGGATGCGAGCGACAGCGGCCAAGACGAGGCACTGGCGATCAATGAACGCACCGACTGATCGGTTTCATCGAAGCCACTCAGTGAGAAGGAACAAATATTGAGGAGAACAAATGGCTAAGAGTGAAGCAGACCTATTCAAGAGCCTGAGGGCGCGAGGCGTCCGCAAGAAGATCGCCAAGCAGGTGACCCGTGCTACGAGCGGTACTGGTAAGCCAAAGGTCGCCAGGCGCGCGATGGCGGACCTTAGCTCGGTCGTCGGGGATGTTAGTGATCGCCTTCGCCACGGACCGGAGAAGCGGAGTGCGGCAGCTAAGAAGGCCGCGCGTACGCGCAAGCGAAAGGCGGACAAGCGCAGCCGGTCTGCCAAGCGCGGGGCCCGGACTCGCGCTCGGGCGTAAGGCCTACGCGTTCGCCTACGTAGGCGAACGCCTCTGGCGACGGGCGCTGTGCGCATGTTCGCGCGCAGCGGCTGCATCGAGACACATGAGCATCGAACGCGCCTTCGTGCGCGTCATCTATTCCTCGGACAGAGAAAGCTTGAGACTATGGAAAAAGCTGAGCAGAAGATCGTGCAATACCTGAATGAGGCGCATGCCATGGAGCAGGCGCTCGTCACCGTGCTGCAGTCGCAGATTGCGATGACCCCGAGTGGAAGCTACCGCGACGGCCTCGAATCTCACCTGCGCGAGACGCGCGACCACGCAAACCGGGTGCAGCGCCGTCTGGAGAAGCTCGGACAGGGCAGCAGCCCGATACAAGCCGGCGTGGGGCTCGTGCAGAGCGTCGTTGGGCAGGCACTGGCCCTGGGAAAGACGCCCATCGATCTCGTTCGCGGCACGGGCGGAGACGAGAAAGTCCTAAAGAACGCAAAGGACGCGTGTGCGACCGAGGCCTTGGAGATCGCCACCTACACCGCCATCGAGCATCTGGCGAGCTCTGTCGGCGACAAGGCCACACAGGCCGTTGCCGACTCCATCCGGGCTGATGAGCAGAAGATGCTCGACCGGATTTTGAGGGAGATCCCGAAGCTGACCGAGGCCGTGGTGCGCTCAGAGATCCGCGGGAACCCTTCATACGACATCAGCAAGACAGGCGCCGCCGACGCGGTGAGCTCGGCGTCGGAGAGCGTGAAGGGGACTGCTCGTGACGCGACATCGAGTGCAAAACGCGCCGCCCGCAAAGCACGCAAGGTACCGGGGGTCGCGCAGGTCGAGGGTCAGGTCAAGGGCGCGCTGGCCTCTGAAGGAGACCTGGCAATCACCGGCTACGGGAAGCTCACCGCCGCGGAGATTGTCGAAAAGCTCGCACATCTCTCGCAGGTCGAGCTCGCGAAGATCGACTCCTACGAGCGCAAGAATGAAAACCGCACGACCATCCTCAGCCGGATCACCAGGCTGCGCGGCGACGAGCCGTGGCCGGGATATGACGAGCTCAGCGTGGAGGAGATCCGCGCGGTGCTGGACGAGGGCGATGAGGACCGCGTCAAGCGCGTGCGCTCCTACGAGCACTCCCACAAGAACCGCTCAGGTGTGATCGACGCCGCCGAACGCGAGCTGGTCAAAGCGTAGGAGGGGACGCATCAGCGCACAGGTTCATCGGCGCCCTCCCTGCGCAGTGGTGCTTGGTCCTCCCAGCCTCCAGAGAGGGCGCCGATCAGCGACTACTCCGTGCAGGAGCCACCCAGCGCAGCCTGACGCTGCGAGCCGCCCGCCTCACACGCGACGTGCCCCGCCTGCGCGAACGTCGCGCCCCCCGGCGACTGACGGTGTCTCCCATCAGCCAGAGCATCGGCGGCCACAGCCCGACGAACAGCGCGCGTCGCTCGGCGTTCCCTCGTTCGTCCTCCCCGATCGTCTTCGCGCGAATCCACAGCGCGACGCAAAGGGCGACAGAACTCAGCGATGCGCCGTAGAGCAGAAGGCAAACCGTCTCCGGATTGCCCTTAGCGAGTCGAACGACGCCGTTCAGCATAAGAAGCTAAGCACCGAAAGCCTGATTGCCCGGTGCGCCGCGGTGGTAAACGCAGGCAATGCAGCGTAGGCAGAGCTTCAGCAAGCGCTGGTCAACCGCGATCCGATGGCCGCTCGGGATCGCATTGACCTCCTGGCGCTACATGTGGCGGACCACCGCCGTGCACCGCTGGGAGATGACCGGGTCGATGTCCACCGACGCCGCCCCGGAGCTCCCCGAAGGCGTCGCGCGCCACGACATCCAGACGCTCGAGGACGGGGAGGGACCGTTCATGCGCAGGCTCTACCGGACACGGATCGTAGGGTCCTCGCTGACACCCGAGGAGCTGATGGCCCAGATCACAGAAGATCTCGACCGCGTCGCGCCCTCCGAGTTCGCGACATTCCAGAAGATCAATGGCGACGGGCGCCTCGCCGTGGGGGACGAGTACCTCGTGCGGATGCCCGGCCCCTGGGACGGCCCCGTGCGCGTAGTCGCCGCCACCCCCACGTCGTTTCGACTGGCGACGCTCACCGGGCATCTGGAGGCCGGGCAGATCGAGTTCCGCGCTGGCTCGGACCACCGCTCCCTGGGGTTCGAAATCGAGTCGTGGGCACGAAGCGGAGACCGCTTCGCGGACGCGCTGTACTCGCATCTGCGCCTCGCCAAGGAGATCCAGCTGCACATGTGGACCTCGGTGCTCGAAAGGATCGGCCGCCTCACGGGCGGCCGAAGAGAAGGCGGCGTCGCGATCACGACCCGCCGCATCGACGTCAACCGTCTTGCCTCCACACCTCCCGAGCCGCCCGATGCGCGCCCCCCGCGGAAGCTGACAGCGCTCGCCGAACGGGCGGTCAACTTCGACACCTCAAAGGTCGGCGAATACACGCCCAGCAACGGATGGCATCGGGACGACATGGTCGAGACCCTCCCACACGAACGCTCAGGGCCCCCCGCGGCCGGGGGAAGCTGGCACATCGCCCGCCGCCTGATGGTCGACTACCAGCTGGCCGATCCCCGTGCCGTTCGCGCCGTTTACCGTCAGGACGCGCCTCTCGCGGAACGAGACATCCTCCTGAAGATCCGCTTCGCAGGCATGCGCTTCGACGTCGGGGTACGCGTCGGCGAGGTCTACGACGAAACGCGCCAGCTTGACGGCCGCCATGCGCAGGTCTTCGGCTGGTATTACCAAACCCTGGAAGGCCATTTCGAGGAAGGGCGAATGCACTACGAGCTGTGGAAGTGGCTCGACACCGGCGACGTCGAGTTTCGCCTCCACGCCTTCTCCCGGGCTGCCCAGACTGGTCCGTTCGTGCTGCGAACGGGGTTCCGCCTCTTCGGCAGGACCCACCAGCTGCGCTTTTACCGACAGATATGCAGGCGCGCGAGACGCCTCACCGAGGCCGAGTTGGAGACCGAGGCGAGTTCGAGGTTGCGCTAGACGCGAGCTCCGTTCGCCCGCGGCGGAAGGACCGTTCAGCGAGCCCGGACGACAGCGCGTCGCGCTCACACTGCGAGTAAGATGAGCAGCCAGTCCAGACACTCCTCACGGACCGTGCGCACCCAGCGCTCGGCATAGGCGTTTGCGTTGGGCGCCCCGATCGGCGTCTTGGGCGTCTTTGGGTTTGGTGCTATCAACCTTTTACATGCTGGCCTGGAGCCCGCGACGTGGTCTGTGGTGCGTGATCCAGTCATCGAGCGCGATCCCCACGGAGATCCGCCCATTCGGCCCTTAATCTGCTCGAATAGCTGCACACGGAGTCCGTGGCTTCGCGGACGCTGATCAGAGAGGCGACACGATGAAATGGCGCAGAAGACTCTGGCGCTTGCTGGTGGTCGGCATATTGAGGTGGGCTTGGCGGCATCGACGAAGGGCATGGCGGCATCAAAACCGACGCTGAGCGTCGAGGGGGAATCGCTCAACCGCTTAGCGGAGCACGGCGGCAGGTAATACAACAGAGCCCGAGCATTCGGTACGACGTAAGCATGACCCCTACCTGGAGCGCGGTGGCATCGACCCTGTTTCAACCATCACCCCGCGGGGTAGGCGGTTGCCCGGCCACGGTTCCCGGCTTAACGCGCGTACCCTTACCACGAGCGGCACGTGATCCGACAATTCGACCGGCTGATCTTTATCGAGTAAGACATGGCGGTCGAGCAGGTCCGCCTCGGCGGATGGCTCGAGCCCACGCGCGAAGAGATGATCGACGTCACGGCGCGCGACATGGCCAATGGAGCTGTCGGGAGCACGGGGCGAGCGCAGGTTCAAGTCGCCTCCGACGATTAGGGGTGCCTCACCCGCCCATGCGAGCGCGAGCTCCCACAGGCGTTCGAGCTCCGCTTCGGCGAGAGCCACGCGCGCACTTCCATGAAAGTTCACCAGACACGTCCCGTCGCCTAGCCTCGCTAGCTGCGCCACGCGTCGCTCCGGCCAGATGCGCAGGCGGACGGCGCGGTGCTCGGCGATCATCCTCCGAGCGAGGATCGCGTTGCAACTGCCACCGTTCGACTTGACCAAGTCCGGCCAGCGCTCGGCGAGTGCGCGGCGCAACATGAGGCCGGTGTTCCGCGAGGTCAGAGCCGTGCGCTGCTCCGCGCCGGCAGAGCGCGCGAGCAGCAGTGGCCACCACGGCGGAACCTCCTGCAGCAGCGCCACGTCCCACTCCCACCCGCCGAGCCGCACGGCGAACTCTTCCGCCAGCGCACGTCCTGCGGGCGGCAGCGAGCGACCATGAAAGAGATTCCACGTCAGGACACGTATCGCGATGTGGCGCTGCGCTCCGTCAGGTCGTCTTTTGTCGCTTGGGCTCGTTGCGAGCATCGAGCTGGATCTCACGATCCGCGCCCTTCACGCCGCCTGCGAGCTCGCGGCTGCGCTCACGCTCGGAGTTGAGCTCCATGCCGAGCAGCAGCGCGACATTCGTGATCCAGAACCACACAAGCAGGCACACGAGGCCGCCGAGAGTCCCGTAGGTCTTGTCATAGGAGCCGAAGTTGGCGACGTAGAACGCGAATGCCGCGGAGGCGATCAGCCACACGACGATCGCGAACAGCGCGCCGGGCGTTACCCATTTGAAGCCAGGGAGCTTCACATTCGGAGCGGCGTGGTACAGCACGGCGAACATCAGCACCATGACCACCAGCAGCGCCGGCCACTT
>Ga0193728_1002087_pt1 | contig 10339 bp, 8 predicted proteins | sample U1c1metaG_FD_143037 | JGI IMG/M metagenome (GOLD analysis project Ga0193728, IMG submission 143037) | Soil microbial communities from a riparian zone of the East river system, Colorado, United States - U1c1 | ecosystem: Environmental > Terrestrial > Soil > Riparian zone | place: USA: East River... | reverse complement strand
TCTCGGGCTCGGTGAAGGTCGGCACGAAGCAACTCGCGGTTGGCGATCGGGTAAACACCGACGACGAGATCGAGACCGGGGCAGACGGCAACGTCGTGATCGAGCTCGCCCACAACCTGGCGCGCTGGGAGCTTGGCCCCGGCCACAAGGTGCGGCCGACCGAGTCGCTAGCGTGGACGCAAGAGCGCCACGGCTCGGCCGCGGCCGTCGATCAGGACACCTCCGCCGCGGGCCGTCCCGCGGAACGCAGCGCGGCGGATACGTCGACGAGCGCGAAGGGCGGCGCGCCGGCGGCGGAGCCAATCGCACCGAGCGCGCAACCCGCGCCGAGCGCGCAACCCGCACCGGCGGCGAGCGCACAACCCGCGGCGGCCGCGGCGACCGCGCCACCTCGCGCGGTCGCGCCGCCACCGAAACCGGAGCCGGCGACGAATTCACCCGCGGCGCACGCTGCTGCGGCCACCGCGTCGCCGCCGCCACCGCCGGCGCCGCCGGCGCCGAGCGAAGAGCGCTCGCGCGGGCCGTCCGTGCGCGACAGCGAAGCACCGGGCCGAGGTGCCGTCGGCGGCGCTTCCGGTGGTGGTGGTGCGGATCTGACCGCAGACATGTTCGTGAAGCTGTCGGCGTGCGTGCCCGAGAGCAGCAGCGTGCACGTGAAGATCCACGTCGCGAAGCACGTCCCCGCGATCACGTTCGATGCAGATACCGATGCGACCGTGAAGAAATGCATCACCGACGCCGCGACCAAGCTATCGATCGCCGTGACGAGCGGCGATATCTCGCTGACGTTGCGGCGCTGAAGCGCTATTCCCTATTGAGCCGGACGCCGTCGACCGGAAGGCCGAGCTCCACGCACAACGCGGCGAGCGCAGCTTGATCGGGGCCGCGCCACTCCAATTCGTCGACGCTGCACGGAATCGGGCAGTCGACCCTGAGGGTCGCGAGCTTCTTGTAGAGCATCGCTTCGGTGCGCGCTTCGCGCAGCGTGGCCGCCAGCTTCTCGGCGCCGCGCACGTCGACCCCCCACTTCGCGCAGTCGTCGGGAATCGCCTCGATCGAGGTGAACTTCGTCAGCACCTTCGCGGCGCTCTTGTTGCCCCAGCCCGCGATGCCCGGGATGCCATCGGCGGTGTCTCCGACGAGCGCGAGCCAGTCCGCGATCGACTCAGGCCTCACGCCGTGCTTCGCGATCACGCCGGCCTCGTCGAGCACCTCGTCCTTCCAGCGATCCCAGCGCACGACATGCGTGCCGTCGACGCACTGGCACATGTCCTTGTCGACCGCGGCGATCCTGACTTGGGTCACGCGAGGATCGGCGGCCGTGCGCGCCGCGGCCGTCGCGATCGCGTCGTCGGCCTCGAACTCGATCATCGGCCACACCACGAGCCCGAGCGCCGCCGCGCAACGCTCCGCGATCTCGAACTGCGCGACCAGCCGCGGATCGAGGCCCTCGCCGGTCTTGTAGCCCTCGAACAGATCGTTGCGGAACGATTCGATCACGTGGTCGAACGCGACCCCACCGTGCGTGACCTTGCCGGAGCGCAGCACCGTCGCGAGGCTGCGTAGGAACGTGCGGCTCGCTGCGACCTCCTTGCCCTCGTGCTGCGCCGGCGGCGCACCGAACCACGCGCGGAACAACTCGTACGTGCCGTCGAACAGATGGATCTGCACCTACGCTGCGTATACAACTTGGCGATGTCATCTGCATCACCGCTCGCCGCAGATGCGGTAGCGGGAGCGAACGACGCCACGCTGGTGGCCATCCTCGCCGATCACTGGGAATTCGTGATGCGGTGGCAACCCACCTACGCGACGACGCTCGGCGACCATCGCTACGACGATCGGCTCGCGCGCCGTAACGCCGCCGCGATCTTGGCCTACACCGGCGAGCGCGACGCACTGATCGTGCGGCTCGAGGCGCTCGATCCGGCCGTGCTCGATGCGACCGATGCGGTGACCTGCAAGCTGTTGCGAGGCCAGCTCGAGGCCAGCCGCGGCACCGACATCTGCAAGTTCCACGAGTGGTCGGTCGACGCGTACACGTCGAGCCCGCTCGCGGAGCTCAGCTACCTGGTCGAGTCGCACATCGTGACGACGCCGGCCGACGCGCGCAACCTGATCTCGCGACTCGATCAGGGCGCGCTCGTCGTCGATGACGTGATCGCGAATCTCAAGACCGGCCTCGCCGCCGGCCGCGTCGCGTCGCAGGAACAGATCCGGCGCGCGCTCGCCCAGCTCGACGGCGAGCTCGCGAAGCCGCTCGAGGAGCTCTCGCTGGTCTTGCCGAAATGGACCGTCGCGCCGGATCCCGATCCGTGGCCGAACCGGACCGCGCTGGTCGCGGCGCTCCACGACATCGTCGCCACGCGCATCGTCCCCGCGCTGACCCGGTTGCGCGACCTCTACCGCGACGCGCTGCTGCCGAACGGCCGGGGCGACGTCGAGGGGCTCGCGAGCCTGCCGAACGCCGATGCGTGCTACCGCGCCGCGATCGTCTTTCACGTCGGCCTGGCGCTCGCGCCGCAGGAGCTGCACGACCTCGGGCGCCGCGAAATCGCGCGCACCGACCAGGAGCTCGCGGAGCTCGGCGCGCGCGTGCTCGGAACGACGGATCTCGCGGCGACGATCGCGAAGCTGCGCACCGATCGCGAGCTCTACTTCGCGACCCGCGAGGACATCCTCGCCGCCGCGCAGACCGCGCTCGACCGCGCGAAGGCCGCGATCCCGCGCTATTTCTCGACGCTGCCGAAGGCCGACTGCATCATGCGCGAGACGCCGCCGTACGAGGCGCCGTTCTCGACGGTCGCGTACTACCGCCAGCCGCACTACGACGGCTCGAAGCCCGGCGAGTACTTCGTCAACACGTACAAGCCCGAGACCCGCGCGCGCTTCGAGATGGAAGCGCTGACCTGGCACGAGTCGATCCCTGGCCATCACCTCCAGATCGCGATCGCACAGGAGCTCGGTGCGCTGCCCGCGTTTCGCAAGCTCGACGGCTCGACCGCGTACGTCGAAGGCTGGGCGCTCTACACCGAGCGGCTCGCCGACGAAATGGGCCTCTACACGAGCGACCTCGATCGGCTCGGCAAGCTGTCGTTCGATGCGTGGCGCGCGTCGCGACTCGTCGTCGATACCGGCATCCACGCGCTCGGCTGGACCCGCGCGCAAGCGGAGGCGTTCATGCGCGAGCACACCGCGCTCACCGAGATCAACATCTCGAACGAGGTCGACCGCTACATCGGCTGGCCCGGCCAAGCGCTCGCGTACAAGGTCGGTCAGCTCGAGATCCTGCGGCTGCGCGCGCACGCCGAGACCACGCTCGGCGCGAAGTTCGATGTCAAAGCGTTCCACGCCGTCGTGCTCGGTGCAGGCGCGGTGACCCTGCCGGTGCTCGCGGACCGCGTGCAGGCGTGGATCAGCCGCAGCTAAAGCGCGACCTCGGGCCGTGGCCGGCGGCATCGCTCGTCGTCGGCATCATCATCGGCACCGGCGTGTTCTTGAAGACCGCCGTGATGGCGCGCGAGGGCGGCAGCGCGCCGTGGGTGCTCGCGGCGTGGGTCGGCGCCGGCGTGCTGTCGTTCACCGGGGCGCTCGCGAGCGCGGAGCTCGGCGGTCGCTGGCCGCGCGCGGGCGGCGAGTACGTGTTCCTGCGCGAGGGCTACGGCCCCGGCTACGGGTTCCTCTACGCGTGGAACCGGTTCTGGATCGGCGCGCCGGGATCGATCGCCGCGTATGCGGTCGGCACCACGACGTTCTTCGGCAGCGTGATCCCGCTCGAAGGCCTGACCGCGAAGCTCGTGCGGGTCGGCCTGATCGCGCTGCTCACGGCGCTCAATTGTGCGCGCGTCGTCGTCGGCGGCTGGGTCCAGACTGTGCTGACGACCCTGAAGGTCGTGATGATCGTCGGGCTCGCACTCGGCGCACTGGTGTTCGCGCGCGGTGGTGACTTCGCTCGCATCACTACGAGCCACGGCTGGCCCGGCTGGTCCGCGTTCGGCGCGATGCTGATCGCGGCGCTGTGGGCCTACGACGGCTGGAACAACCTGCCGAGCGTCGCGGGCGAGCTGCGCGATCCCGAGCGCACGCTGCCACGCGCGACCGTCTACGGCACGCTCGCCGTGATCGCGATCTATCTGCTCGTCAACGTCGCGTACTTCTACGCGCTGCCGTTCGATGCGGTCGCGGCATCGAGCTCCGTCGCGCAGGCGACCGCGGCGACGTTCCTCGGCGGCGGCGCGCAGCTCGTGCTCGCGCTCGCGATGACGCTGTCGACGGTGTCCGCGATGAACGGCTCGATCCTGTCGAACGCGCGCATCCCGTTCGCCGCCGCTCGCGATGGCGTCGCCCCGCGCGCGATGGCGCGCCTGTCACGCGGCTCGAACGTGCCGGTGCCCGCGCTGCTCGTGCAGGCCGTCGTCGCGTCGGTCTACGCCTACATCGGCAAGTTCGACGAGCTCACGGACGCGGTGATCGTCGTGTCGTGGATGTTCTACGGTGCGAACGCGCTGACCGTGATCCGGCTGCGCAAGCGCCAGCCGCCGACCGCGTATCGCACGCCGGGCTATCCGATCGTGCCCGCGCTGTTCGTCGCGATGTCGGCGCTGCTGATCGTCAACACCGTGTGGGCCGCACCGCGCACCGCGGTGCTCGGTCTCGTCGTCACCGCGGTCGGTGCGGTCGTCTACCTCGTCATCTACCGGCCGCAACATACGCGGTGATCATGTGCGCGGTCGCGCGCGCGACTTCCTGCGCGTCGCTGATACCGCGCGAGGTCACCGCCTCGATGATGCCCTCGGCGGCATGGACGATCACGAACGCGCATGTCGCGGGTTCTGGCTGGCAGCGATGTGCGAGTAGCTCCGCGATCACCGCGACGAGCTGATCGAGCTGATCGCGATAGCGCTCCTGACCACCGACCGCGCTGCGCCACTCGATCAACCAGCGGTGGATCGGCCGCTGCGCCTGCTTCGCTTGCAACAGCGCGTTCGCGATCCGCACGATCAACAGGTCGAGCGGCGCGTCGTCGATCACCGCGCGCACGCGCGACAGCGTGTCCTCGGCATAGCGATCCTGGAGCGCAGCGACGAGCGCCTCCTTGTTGGGGAAGTATTGATAGAGCGAGCCGATGCTGACCCCGGCAAGCTCGGCGACGTGGTTCGTCGTCAGGCCATTAGGACCGGAGCGCTCGAGGATCCGCTCGGAGGCCTCGAGGATCGCATCGACGGTGAGCTGGGCTTGCGGCGTGGCGGGGCGGCGACGGGGCGAGGCGCTGGTCATGGGGCGTCGTATCGGCCGGACGTCCGAGCGGTTGCGTGTGAGCACCGAGTGAGGTGGTGCGGTGGATCGCGAGTGATGACGCGCTGCTGGCCCGCGAAATGCCGCGAGCTGACAGATCGGGGTGCAGAACGTTAGAGGTACCTGGATGAAGCGACACCTGGTTCTGATCCTGCTCACCGCATGCGCGACCAACGCCGACACCGGCGATGGCGCCGACGATGCATTCCTCTCCACCGGCAAGTCCGACAGCAATCTCACCGAGGGCAGTCCCGAGGCGCTCGGTGTTCTGCGCGTCGCGAACGAGCTGCCGCGCTCGCAGCTCGACGATGACGTCGGCCTGACGAGCACCACCGCGAAGTCGATCGACGCCTATCGGCTCGGCCCGGATGCGACGGCTAGCACCGCGGACGATCGGACGTTCCACACGCTCGCAGAGCTCGATGCGGTGAAGTACGTGGGCCCGGTCGCGTTCCAGCACTTGCTCGCGTACGCGCAGGCGCACGGTTACGTGACTGGAAGTGGCGCTGGCAGCGGCTCAGGAACGGGAACGCCCACGGACGTGTGGACTCCCGAGACCTCGTGCACGCCAATGTCGTTCGAGGAGCTCGCGACGTACTTTCCTCCCGGCGCGAAGGAAGCGGACGTCGGGACGTTCACGCTTCGCGAGCGCGCCCGCGATTCGTGCACGCAATACACGGGGTGTTCACCGTGGCTCGATCCCGTGACACCCACGATGGTGCAGAAGCTGGGCTTTGACGACTATCACACAGGCCAGGGAAGCACCCACACGCTTCCGACGAGCGGCGTGATCACGCTGTACTACGACCCGTCGCTTCCGTCGATCAATGTCCTCTTCACGAACCTCGAGCCCGGCGTTTCCGACATGGAGATCCGGATGCATTTCGAGTACCTCTCGCCCGGGCAGCTCGAGGACAAGTTCGGAGAAAACGGCTTCTTCGAGGTCGAGTGGGTCTCGCACCCGCTCGGCGGCACTCCGCCGATGTACTTCGGGAGCGCCCTCGGGTACGACGGTGACCTCACCGGGTTCACCGGGCGCATGTGCTCCGACGGTAGCTTTCATATCGCCAGCCAGCTGACCGACAGCGAGGTTCCGGTGCAGTACCTCACCCAATTCGCGGTCTGGGGCCAGCTCAACCACTGACCGCCGCGAGGCCGAGCTGCTTCCACAGGAACGAGTACGCGAGCGTCGTCATCAACGCCGCCTGCTCGGCATCCGCCGCGCCCGCGTGGCCGCCCTCGATGTTCTCGTAGAACAGCACGTCGTGACCTTGCTCGATCATCCGCGCCGCCATCTTGCGTGCGTGCCCTGGATGGACGCGATCGTCGCGCGTCGACGTCGTGAACAGTACCGGCGGGTACTTGGTATCCTTGTGGACGTTCTGGTACGGCGAGTACTTCGCGATCGCCGCCCACTCTTCGGCGACGTCGGGGTTGCCGTACTCCTCCATCCACGACGCGCCCGCGAGGAGCTTGTGGTACCGCTTCATGTCGAGCAGCGGCGCTTCGCACACGACGGCGCCGAACAACTCGGGGCGCTCGGTCATCATCACGCCGACGAGCAAACCGCCGTTCGAGCCGCCCATGATGCCGAGCTTCGCCGGCGACGTGACCTTGCGCGCGATCAGATCCTCGGCGATCGCGGCGAAGTCTTCGTACACGCGCTGGCGGTTGAGCTTGGTCGCGGCCTGGTGCCACTTCGGGCCGTACTCGCCGCCGCCGCGCAGGTTCGGCACGACGTATACGCCGCCTCTCTCGAGCCACGCGACGCCGGCGATCGGGTTGTAGGCGGGCGTCAGCGAGATCTCGAAGCCGCCGTAGCCCTCGATCACGGTCGCGTTCGAGCCGTCGAGCTTGAGGTCTTTCTTCGCGACCTGGAAGTACGGCACGCGCGTGCCATCCTTGCTCGTGACGAAGTGCTGCGTGACCTCGAGGCCGGCCGCATCGAACCGCGCCTTGCCGTGCTTGAGCGGCTGCTTCTTGCCGGTCTTGACGAGCGACACCGTCGACGGCGTGATGTAGCCCGACTCGAACATCCAGTAGTCGTCGTTCTCGTCGTCGTCCCACGCGGCGATCGCGAACGAGGTGCCGGCCGGCGGCGGGATCCTGACCGACTTCCACGTCCGGTTCTTGCCGCTGCCGGTGCGCGTCCACGCGACGAGACCGTCGCGCACGTCCTCGAGTTGCTGGACGTAGAGCTTGGTCTTCGTCGCACTGACGCCGTTCAACGACGTCGTCGGCGTCGGCGTGAACAGCGGCGTGAATGCACGGCCGCCGCCGAGATAGTCCTTCTCGTTCGCCGCGAGCAGCGAGCCGGCCGGCCATGTCGTCGAGCCGAGCGTCCAATCCTTGCGCAACGTGATCAGGATCTGGTCGTCCCACAGTTGGACCTGGGCGTCGTCGGGCTTCTCGATCTTCGTCGCGGTCTTGCCGTCCCACAGGAGCTCATCGGCGGCGAACGTCGAGACCTCGACCTCGATCGTGTCGTGGATATGGCCGTGATCCCACTGGCGTGCGGCGCCGATGCCGACGTCGGTGTCCTTCGCTTCGTAGATCGTCGTCGCAGCGGAGAGCGGCGTGCCGCGCTTCCACTCCTTGACGATCCGCGCGTAGCCCGACTTCGTCATCGAGCCGGGGCCGAAGTCGGTCGCGACGAACACGGTGTCGTGATCCTTCCACGCGATGTTGCTCTTGGCCTCCGGCAGCACGAAGCCATCGGCCAGCCACTTGCCGTGCTCGAGGTCGAATTCGCGCACGACGGTCGAGTCCCCGCCGCCGCGCGACAGGTTGACGAGGCAACGCTCGTACTTCGGATACAAGCAGCTCGCGCCCTTCCACACCCAGCTCGCGTTCTCCGCCTTGTTGAGCCCGTCGACATCGATCACGACGTCCCACTTCGGCTTGTCCTTCGCATACTCGGCGAGCATCGTGCGCCGCCACAGCCCGCGCGGATTCACGTCGTCGGTCCAGAAGTTGTAGAGCCACTTGCCCTGCTTGTACGCGTACGGAACCTTGTCCTTCGCGTCCATGATCGCGCGCACGCGCTCCTGGTTCTGCTTGAACCCGGGCACGGCCTCGAGCACGGTCTTGGTCTTCGCGTTCTGCGCGCGCGCCCAATCGAGCGACTTGCCGTCCTCGACTTGTTCGAGCCACAGGTACGGATCCTCGGCCGGCGGACTAGCCGCGACCGGCACCGCAGGCGCGGCGACCGGCGCTTCGGGCTGCAGGGGTGGTCTGGCCGGGTTGCTGGCCGGCGGATTCGACGAGCCGCAAGCGGCGAGGGCGATGACGAGGAGCGGGCGCTTCACGGGCAGGACTGTACGACACCCTCGACCGCGGCTCGTTGCGGATACGCCCGGTACGGCTACAGCTTGTCGATCACGGCGGCGAGCTCCGCGCGGTCGGGCGGCGGGCGCTCCTTGCGCGAATAGGTCGCGACCCGCGCGCCGTTGCGATCGAACACGAAGATCGTCGGAATCTGCGGCGGGCTGCCGAGCGCGGCGAACATCGCGTCGTCGATCGGCACGACGCGCAACCACGGCGTGCGCTGCGCGAACGCACGCACCGCCGCACTGCCGCCGCGGCCGGCGTAGTCCTCGTGGCCGCGATAGTTCACGCCGAGCATGCGCACGTGGTGCGAGCGCAGCGCATCGAGCTCGACGAGCTCTGCCTTGCAGTGCTCGCACCACGACGCGAACATGACGACGAGCGTCGGTGCATCACCGCGCCCCACGATCGCACCGTCGAGATCCGGGCTCGCTTCGAGCTGCGCGAGCACGCCAGTCTGCACGGGCGCAGTGGGGCGGGGCGGCGCGGACGTCGCGCAGCCACTGAGCACAACCAGGCACGTGAGCCAGCGCATTCCCACGTGTAATTATGCACCGCGGCAACGGATCTTGCTTGCCGGTGCTAGCGACGATGCGCACCTTCATGGCATCGAAGATCCGGAGGCCACGTGAACCATCTGTTCCTGGGAGCGGTCGCGTTCGGAGTCACGTTGCTCGTCGCGTCCTTTCTGCTCGGTGGGAAGGACACGGATCACGGCGGCGGTGGCCATCACGGCGATAGCGCACCGGGCTTCGGCTGGGCGCCGTTCTCGTCGCTGCGGTTCTGGGTATTTATGATGTCGTTCGGCGGCGGCGCCGGGCTCGCGCTCGACGCCCTCGGTTCGTCCCAGCTCGAAGCGTCGATCGGCGCGGTCGTCGTCGGCTGGCTCAGCGGCGCGATCGCGGTGACGGTGGTGCGCAAGCTGACCGCGTCGAGCGAATCGAGTCACGTCGATGCGAAGGAGCTCGTCGGTGCGACCGGAGTCTTGATGCTGCCCGTCGGCACGACGAAGCCGGGAAAGGTGCGCGTCGACATCAAGGGGCGCCAAGTCGATTTCGTCGCGAGCTTGATCGAAGAAGGTGCCGAGCTCCCGACGGGGACGCCGGTGTTGATCGTTGCAGAAGGCGAGCGCGGTACGTTGCTCGTCGGTAAGACCGAGCTGTAGCGTTGGTGTTTGCTCGAGCCTGAAGGGAGGCTGATATGCACGGTAAGGGGATTCCGCCCGAAGTGATCGGTGGCGTCGTCGCAGGCGTCGTCGTTCTGTTGTTCCTGACGTTCGTCTATCGGATCTTGTTGCGGATCTGTAGGCCGAACGAGATCCTGATCTTCAGCGGCGGCAAGCATCGAACGGAGGATGGCCGCACGGTCGGCTACCGCGTCGTGTTCGGCGGCCGCGGCGTCGTCAACCCGCTCACCGAGCGGGTGAGCCGGATGGATGTCTCGCTGATCTCGGTACCGATCGCGGTGCAGGGCGCGTACTCGGAGGGCGGCATCCCGCTCAACGTGCACGCGATCGCGAACATCAAGGTGTCGACGGATCGCCGGTTCGTCGGTAACGCGATCGAGCGCTTCCTCGGCAAGGACCGCACCGAGATCGCGCGCGTCGTCAAGGAGACGCTCGAGGGTCACCTCCGCGGCGTGCTCGCGACGATGACGCCCGAGGAGCTCAACGAGGATCGCTTGAAGTTCGCGAAGCACCTCGAGATGTCGGCGGGGC
>Ga0193728_1002086_pt1 | contig 10339 bp, 16 predicted proteins | sample U1c1metaG_FD_143037 | JGI IMG/M metagenome (GOLD analysis project Ga0193728, IMG submission 143037) | Soil microbial communities from a riparian zone of the East river system, Colorado, United States - U1c1 | ecosystem: Environmental > Terrestrial > Soil > Riparian zone | place: USA: East River... | reverse complement strand
AATATCTTCGCCTCTCCAATAAGCCCAAGCATGTCTCATCATGGATGAAAAACATTTTCCCCATGACATACCACGTTCCCAATTTCGATCAGCATATTTGGTTGCTCCTTTAGTATAAAGGTTGGCTAATTCCCATAATGCTTCTGGTGGTAAAAGGTCGAAACGAACTTTTCCTTCATTGAATCTTAGACCACCATTATCAGTTTTGACTGCTATTTGATCTATTGGAATATACCAAGTTGTTGGACTTGGTGTTACACCACCTAAACCTATATTTGATGTAACCCTTTTATAATCTGCGTCCATTATAACATCCTCACATAATCTGTAAAGTCTCTAATATAGAGACCATCTAGATTACCATCTAAAATTAGATTAGACAATAAAGCTTCTAAATGAAGCTTTGCCCAAAGATCCTCACTATAATCAGGATTTCTCCTATCATATGCTAAACCTATTTCTATCATCAATTCATCCACCGGTTGCATCAATTTTCTCCAATTTAGGAAACGTTGTCGAAAAGTAATCACCTACACATTTAGCACACACATCAGTAATTCCAACATGAGGCCAATTTAGAATTTCCCTATTCATGATAGGGCCATGAACAGGACACCTATATGTTTTTTGATCAAAAAAGTTAAAGTTAAAGATACATACCGGTTCCATTATATTTCTTCATCAGCTAATTGTTGATTGATATAATCTGAAACATGTTCACCAAATACTGGATCAGACATCAATTCTAATAAAAGCAACTGGAAACTAATTTCCCTATTATCTTTTAAGTTCAATCCAGCGTCTCTACTTTTTTGGTTGATCAATCTTATTAAGGAAAATAATGTGTCTTTAGCTTTTTCTGTTATGACATTGACCATCAAATTTCTCCAAGATGACCAGCAATTGCTGGCATGTTTCCTTCGAACATATGTGTACCACAATGACTCGTTAACATCCATGGGCATAACCAAATATGACCACCAATCATTCTCCAACGTTGACAGAAACCGTAATCTTCACTCAAGTAACGTTCAGTGTTACCGGTACCTTCACCACGATCAATGTAACATTCAAAAAACATGTGAATATATCTTGAACCATCAAAGTTCTTTTGACCAACATGATCAGGTTTGTAACGAAGATCAGGAAATGCTTCCTTAAATTTAGAAAATACTTCACGCTTAACAAGCATGAAACCTGTACCAATCTCTAATACTTCTAATGGTTCTGAAACAGAAAACCTTTGTGTTCCCTGAACAGCATTGAAAACATAATCACCACCAAGTTTAGCTAACTCACCATCTTCAATTTCTTTGACTTCTGGAAGTGGTTCTAAACCATTAAGAACTCTATTTCTGTTCTCATCTTCTCTACTGATTATTGCGTTATGACTTTTCAAAACAGCTTTTTTGATATTGGCCCATTTGATGCTCTTTTTTGGATATGGTGCACCAATTACTTCTTTATCTAAAGCTAATAGTGCTAATATATCTTGAGGATTAAATGCAATATCAGCATCAATAAACAATAAATGGGTTGAATCTGACCTATATAGAAATTCATCAACAAGGTAGGCACGTGCGCGTGTGATTAGCGATTCATTAAATATGAAAGAAAATTTGATTTCTATACCCCATTGCTGCATCAAATTTTGTAGGTCCAGACAAGATTTCATGAATAATCCATGATTCATCCCTCCGAACATTGGAGTCGCTACAAATAATTTGCACTTACGTAAATCTTCTGGCTTACATGTTATTTCCATTATTTTTCCTTTTATAAATCCAACGTTTCTTACCACAATCATATATACGATATATCTTATGATCTAAACAAAATTGATGTTCTGTTATTCCTTCAGGACAATCAATTTTTGATTTTTGCATTGATTGTTTACTGACTCTATTTTTTTTAATCACATAAGAGTAATCAAAACCCAAATCTTCATCCAATTTAAAACCACAAATTTCATATAGTTGTCCTTCAGTCCACCGATTATCACTCCATGTTATAACATCTTCATTCACTATTGTCAACGAATTTTTTATTAATTTTGAAGCACCACCAACACATTGTACACCATTAACAAAAGCTAATCTATTCAATGTTAAATCAACATTATTTCGATGATGTCTAGCATAACTAACACAACCACTTAATTCGTTCTGATAAAATAGACCAAAACATCTATTAATTCTTTGAGGTTTTCCTTGAACATGATTCATTTCGAAAAAATTATAATTAGGTTCTATTTCTTGTACATTACAATTACGCGCATAAAATCTTTGATCAAATAAACCAAGTGTTGCTTTTAGGAATTGTTTCACTTGATTTTGTTTATTATTCCATTCATCCTCAAAAATAGTTATTAATCTAATTCCCGCTTCATTACATCTTTGCATTTTTACGAAATGATAATTATTTGGTTTATATTTTTCATTATGCCAGTATAAACCGCAATATTCAATACCTAATTTGATGTCTTCACAATATGCATCAATTTCTAGATTCTTCAAAATATGTCGATTTTTTACAAAAATAAATTGATATGAATTTAAAAAATCTAATAATTCTAATTCACCCTGTGAATCATTACTCGAAAATTCCCCATTATAATTTTCATTACCATATCGTTCAAATTTTGTTATTTTAGATTTGATTTTGAAATTTTCTGTTTGTGTTGTGTACTCTACACCATATTTTTTTAAATTAGTTGCTTTAACTTTTTCTACCATCAATGGTGCCGCTTCTTTAACGCCTTTTGAAATTTTCGCATTACGTTCTACCGATTGTGTAACGCATCTATTACTACAATATTCTTCATAACCCGATTTGAATTGTTGAAATTTCGTATCATTTCCACAAGTTTTACATTTAGGTTTTTCAACGAAATCATTGATAATATGAAATATTCTTTGAGTTATATTGGTTGTTTCTAACCAATTTGTCCTAAAAATTATTTCTTTTTTCTTTTCGTTTAAATTACGATTAATCCACCAAGAGTCATCTGATATTTTATTATTAAGACTACCGCGTAATGAAAAACAATTATCATATATCCATTGAATTAATGGATCAATAGATTTTAATCGTTTAAATCCAATATCAAATTTTTTAACATAATATGAAATCAATGCAGGATCAACATTATAATGACGTGCTATTTCTTTAGATGAATTGGAAACTAATAATGATTCCAATTTATCTTTAGTAAAGAGAGATTTTTTACCCATTTATGTCGAAAAATCATATGTTTCATCTTCATTTTTATCTATACAAACATCAGGACTCCATGTGATATACCAATCATTTTCTGAAAGCCATTCATTTACTTTTTCACCAAAATCAGAAAAACAAAATTGTTCTACAGGGCCCCAACAATCCTCACACAACATTAATTCTAAATGTTCCGTGAAAAATAATGTGGCTTCATTAGATAATTTTTCTAATTTCTTAGAAGGACGAAAAGAACCTTTTTCACCAGAATCTAAATAAAGCTGATATTCTTTTATATTTTTTCTCCAAAATCTATCTAAATTCTTTTTTGAATTAGCTTTAACAATAATTTCAAATTCAGAAACAACGACTTCTTTTTCACAAACTATGAATTTTTTTGGATTATTTCGAGAATAAAATTGAATTCTATAAGGCATTAATCCACTATTATCCCAAATCATATCAGGGTGTTCGTCCATAATCTCAAAATTGCAATATTGTTCAATAAATGGATGTGTCCATTTTTCCTGTTGAAAATACATCAATAATGGTTCAAAAATAAAATTATCTTTTTCCATTTCTTTTATGAAATGTTCCATTGAACGATAATTCGTATCCATTATTATTTCCCTGAAATGATTGTTTTTTGATATGTTATTTGAGTAACTTTTTGCATTTAATGGCGCCCGTAGGTCCGATTTGCACGGAAATCTCAGAGGTCCTCCTTAGGACATGAAGCACTATGCCATCCGGGGCATAAAAATTTGTGGGATTTGAACCCACAGTATATTTTCAGGAGCATGGTGATATTGCGAACCATTTCAAAAATATACTACCATTTCGTTAAGCTGCTACTTTTTGAACCTTAATTCCACGACTCTTACAAAATTGCTTAAATGATTTTGAAGCCTTACCAAGTTGATATACACAGACTGGTGTACCATCTGCACGATGCCTAACATTTGTGTAGATAGGAAAACCTTCGTTTCTTAGTTCATAGATTCGAGCAGATACGTTTTCAATTCCAAACATTGATCTTGCCTGAGCAACTGAGAATGTATTGCGGCCTTCGGCCTTCGAAAGAAATGTTAGTAACTTTTGTTTTGCTGACATAATAAACTCCTACATGATTAAAGAAGATGTGATGGATCGAAACCAATGCCCCGTTTATCATCTTTGATAGGTTTTATAGACCGTAGCCCGGGTATGCTAGCCACACGTTTATCAAACGTCATCACATTAACAATCATTATACTCTAACGATTTCGCATTGTCAACAACTATTTTTAGTTGTTCGCGTTTTATGTAGATCCATTAGGTCACAAGAAAATCGGATATAACGATAAAAACCTTCTATATCTCCAACTTCATGAGCCAAGATTGCTAATTCCATATATTTTCGTGCTTGTTGTATTGGATTAGTTTTAGCACTTGTCCAAATATCCATTTTATGATTTCCTGAAAATCATGATCGGTTCGTATTTGAGAAACATTCCATTAGTTCTGTAATAATATTTAGAACGCGGTAATCCATTTTCATCTAATCTATTTCCACCTGGCATTTGGGAAAGACTGAGTTTCATCATTTCAATATATTCGAAACCAAGTTTCTCACAAATGTCTTTACTATCTTGCACTAATGGTAACATATCTTTACCGAAAAGAACATCACTAATATTCCAAGCTAAATGGCCACCTGGACGTAACCATTCATAAGCAGTCTTCAATGTTTCATATAAAAAACCATCACGCCATTGTTCATATTGCGGATATTTCTTATATGATTGTGTTTCGTCTTGTGAATAAGCTTCTTTTGCAAAATAAGGTGGTGATGTGAATACAAAACTAATATCACCTTTGTATAGGTTAAATGATGCATCATTTTGCATTTCTTCCGATCCACAACAACGCTGAATCAAATCATTTTGTTTAGACGCCCACAAACCACCTTTTCTCACATTGTTGGTATAGAATTCATGGATTGCATGATACTTCGTGTATCCCCACCAATCTGAAACAATATTATGATCTTCATTCGGATCATTACCAATATATGTAATGTGTCGATCATCTTTAACAGACATTGCACCTAATAAACGACCACCCCAACCCATAGATGGATCCCAAACATAAATCGTTTCTTCATTTTTATATTGTTCAGTGAATTTCTCATACAAAAACTTAGCTACCAATGGTGGGAAATTTGTCGCGTATTGACAAAAGCTAACACGCCAAGCTTTAAAACCAACAGGAAACAATTTCTGTCCTAATCGAAATACTCTGATTTGATATGTTTCTGATTTATCATTAACATTAGTGGTGTATTTTGGATCTAATTTCAAAACCTTAATTTGATTTCTTGTTACAATTAAATATTGTTTACCAACTAATTTCTCATTATAACCTGTATATTCACTATCTTCTTTAGTAGGAGCCATCCAATAACTATATTGATTTCTATTTTCAAATCCTTCTTCATGAAATGAATATAACCAATTTATACTATCATCGGCTGCCGGTAAATCATTACCATATTGTTTGTCTCCTATTTCAATTGGTCTTGAATATTCATAAAATGAATCTCTCTTGAAATGTCTTGATGCATATGTAATGAATGTTTCCAATAATTCATCTTGTGCGAAATAGTCATAGATTGATTTCGCATCAGCAATATTATTAGAATAGTTGATTGGTGTCTTCATCATCGTTGGGAAAAATTGATTGACCGCATTTCCTAAAATGCTGGTGTTTCGAATAACATCTTTCTTTCCCGTTAAATCATCTTTGATCAACATCTTGTTAACAGGAAATGATTCCATCTGACGAAATTGGTCAATAATCTGTTGTTCGTTGTAACCAACTCTAGGTGGAATACCTAAGATATTCCAACTATATACAACTGCTTTCCGTAAATCAATACACCATGAACGAAATTGCTCCTTATCCATCCACAAGACCTCTTCAAAAGTCTTGTTTGTTTCGTGATCAACCATCTCATTCAATGTGAATTTCACATCAAAGATTTCTTCTAAATATGCCATTAAATTGATATGATGCAAACTATCCCAACATTTAGTGTTATCCATGTTCGAGGAAGAAGTCATTTCACTATCTTCGGACAATCCTTCTGCAATCAATTCTTCTAGTGTCATTTTAATCTCCATAAATTGTGTATTAAGTTTGGTGTATATTTGTATATGAGTCCTTTTAAGGTATCGTTTTTCCAAGAGATTGGGCCCATTTCAACAAAACCTGCTCTCTTGTGGAAGATTCTTGATCCAATATTATCTTCTTTGATATTTCCCCACACCGGAGAACCCATTTCAAATAAGAAACTTTTAAATACCTCTAAAGCTTTATTTGGATCTTTACTAGCTAATTGGTAACAAATGACATCACCTTTTTGAGCAACAAAATCACCAATAGGTTGCGCTCTTTTGTAACGAAGAAAGATGATTACTACACCATCTTCTAAAATCACACCACCTTTAACGATCATTCGCTTCAAGTAATCTTGTCTCATATATGGAAAAACACTCTTATACATCTTGAAAATAGAATTAATTTCTTCGATGTCATCCATTGTAGCTATCTTCATAAATTTCCTTTTATTATCATATCAACATCACTTTGATTTGGGCTTGTTCCAACACACCATAGAAGTGTTTTTTCATTACTTCGATGTTTCAATAACCAATCAACTGCTTTTCCTTCATATAATGGGTCAATTGGTTCTCCCATAACATTGAATGGAAACAACTTTGAATATGGTATTTTTTGATCATAATATGAAACCCATTCTACACGACGGAAATTTAGATTCTTATTCTCGGTCCTAAATAAACCCTTGTCTTCATTATAGTACATCTGTTGAAAATTAGCAAGTTGTTTTTCTCTTGGTGGCCCAACACAAACAGCAACGATTCGTTTTACATTGATATCCCATATTTGCAGGCCTATCAAAATACCAGCTAATCGAACAGCAGCAGCGGTTGGGACAACCAATAAATCTAAGTCTTTTGGAAGATTAGCACATTGATGTGCTGTTCCTTCAAATAATAAACGTGGATCTTGTAGTTTATTAATTTCGATTGGTAAATAATTATGTTTTTCTGCTAATTCTAACGTGCGTTTATAGATTACAGCAGGCATTCCGTGTTTAGCTACAATTTTGATTTCTGAACCATAATATTGTGATAGTCGAATCAATGGTAGATTTTTGAAATTGTTCTCATTTGTCCCACCAACACAATTCATACAAGGAATACCATAGTATTGAGCCACTTTTGCAATAGCTGGTGCTTGTGGAGAGTGAACAGATGTTGATGTTATTACACCATCATATCTATCTAATTTCATTTCTTCAAAAATTTGAAATGAATGTCTTAGTTTACCACCATTTACATGATATTGTCCAAAAGGCTTAAAATAATCATCACGTTTCCAAAATATATCTTGATCAAATTGTACAGGCGTTAGTTCATTCAATTCCATTGAGTATGAGTTCCTTGATTTTTTTCGTTACTTGAACATCTACGACCAGGTGTATTCGCTCAGTGGTACCACCATTCACGACCATGTGTGGATGACGTGTATCCAATAGCCACATTTCACCGAATTTCATATTGACTGTTTCTTTATTCCCTAAGGTATCCCACACAGAAAACAAAACATCATCATTTGTTACAATAGGGAAATGAAATCTGGCTATTTGACCAATATTATTACCGGCATCAGGATCAACTTGATCTGTGTGCCGTTGGAGTTCACCACCACCGGGTTTTAACTTCATAAACCGAACACGATGAAGGTCACCATCGAATAATTCTTCTAAGTAATTTTTGATCCAATAGAAAGGATTATCAAACAAGACTGTATCTTGCATGAAATATGTTTCATCTTTATGTTGATCCTTCCATTTTTGATTCATTTCGATTGGTTTCGTGATAAATTGTATATCAGGAGAATACCCTCGTAATGAGATAGCTGACCAAGATTTGTCTTTGTTATAGTTACTATAATGGTTGGTAAAATTCAAATTCAGTTCACCTAATTGAAATGCTGCTCTATCCATCAATATGTGTGAAACGTTTTGAATCTTTTTCAATCCAATCAAATCAACTGGATCAACTATAGGTTGTTGTCTATCACCACCAAACAATCTATTGGTTTTCGCATTTCGAAACCAAATACCATAAATTTCACCATACGTTGTTATCTTACCACCAACATATGTGAAATTATTAACATTAAGTATTGATTTCCATTCTTTGTCTTCTGCCCACACATAAATCCAAGTATTATGATATTCTAATGAATCTAAAACTGTCTGAATACCAATGGTTGTTCCTATCAGTTTTGAAACAACAATATCACCTGGTAGTTTCCTACCAATAACAACATCACCATATAATGTAATATCACTCGCAACTTTGACTTTTTTTGCTACGCGAGCATAAACCAATTTACCCTCATAGCAAACAGCTAGATCATTACCTAAATCTCTAGCAATATCGTTTTTCTTGTAAGATGACCAAGGGCTACATGAAAATTTATTATACTCTTTATATTCATCTTCAATCTGTTGAAGATATTCTATACTATGTCCTAATTGCCAATTTTTCATTTCTGTCATATGACACTTCGATTAAGTTCGAACCAATCAATGGTTAGTGCGGGCTGTTCTATCGCTAATTCAAAATTGGCACAGACCCAACCATTCAATATACCATCATCACCATATAGAAATGTAGAATCAGTTGATGTATAGAATGTACCATTTTGCAAATTGTACACAGCCGGATCAATTACTGTATAGATTTTATCGGTAGTGAGTGCATGTAAATTGTTATTGGTAATATACTTTACTTTTGCGCCAACCTTAAACATCAGATAACACCCCTATTGAGAGAAAACCAATCAATCACATTAGTATCATTAACTAATTCAAATGAATTGGAACTGTACCACCAATCATAGGGTGTTTCTAATCTGATGATGGTACCTTTACCTTGATATATTTCGGTAACAGTATAAATTTCACCGACGGTAGGATATATACCAGCACACCAATCTACGAATTTTATATATCTGACCTTGTCACCGACTTTAAACATCATAAGTATCCTTCAAAATTTGATAAACATTTTCGTTAAACATATTTACAACAGGAATATGATAAGCTTCTGCAATTCTAATGCCTTGTGAAGTACCACCCCATTTATTACCACCAGGTGCATAACATATAACTACATCACAAGGTATAACTAAATCTGCGCCAAGAATGATCATACTGTTACGAGCATGTAACCTTTTTACTTCAGGATTACAAGCATCCCATTTTGGGTGGAATTGTTCTGCTATATTAAAAGCTTTATCTAGTATATCAGATTTACCAGTATAGATTTCCATAGGTCCGTTTGCCGATACACAACCTTGTTCGAAGGCCTTATCGGCGCCTTTGGCATGGCCAGACCTTAATATCCATAACCCAGATGAGGCTAATTTGTGGGCAATTTTCTCCATCAAATCACAAATATGTGATGGTGTCTTGCGGCCGCCAATTCCCGCATAGATCATCTGTTATATGCTCCGCCTGAAACTTTTACGCTTTCTTTACCAGCATAGCTTTCAAAATCAATAGAAATTTCGACGTTAATGAGTTTGACACCACCATCGGAAGAAGCTTCTTTACCTAATCTTCCAATAACGTAAATCAAATCATCATCGTTTCTAGGTAATCTATAGAAATCTTCTTTTTTGGATCCTTTCAGTTCATTTAGTAACTCGATTGCTTTTTTACTAAGCGAAAAACCACCATAAGTTGTATTGATGGCAACAGGAATTGTAAGATAAATGGAATCACCGAACATTTTGCGCCTCCGTGATCAGATTAATCCAAGCTTCTTTAGTCCATAAGGCATCTGCTAAAGCATTATGTTCGTTTTTGTATTGTTTTGGAAATCTATGACCAGGCATCAACATTTTTTGTAATTGTTTCAAATCATTACAATATCTAGGCCACTTTGTGGGTAGTTCCATCATTGTTCCAAACAACTGACAAAGAACCACCCAATCATATGAACAATAATATGCCCAAAATTCAGGATCATCACCACAAAAT
>Ga0193728_1002084_pt1 | contig 10350 bp, 7 predicted proteins | sample U1c1metaG_FD_143037 | JGI IMG/M metagenome (GOLD analysis project Ga0193728, IMG submission 143037) | Soil microbial communities from a riparian zone of the East river system, Colorado, United States - U1c1 | ecosystem: Environmental > Terrestrial > Soil > Riparian zone | place: USA: East River... | reverse complement strand
GAGCTATGGTGAGCTCCCGGTACCGCAGGCCGCACGGCAAGCGCGCGACTCGCGGCCGCTCGCCGATCCCGGCTGAGCGGCTGGCCCGCGCCGCCACCGGATGGCTGCCGGCCGAGACCCAAGTGCGGCAGTTCCTGGTCGTGTCGTTCATCGACGCGCTCGGCACCGGCTTATTCCTGGCCGGCTCCGCGCTGTTCTTCACCCGCGATCTCGGGCTCTCCACGGGACAGGTCGGGCTGGGGCTGTCCCTGGCCGGGATGACCGGCTTTCTCTCCTCGGTGCCGGTCGGCAGGATCTCGGACCGGATCGGCGCGCTGCCCGTCCTCGTCATCCTCCAGCTATGGCGAGCGGCCTGTTTCTTCGCTTACCCGTTCGCGAAGAGCCTGGGACTATTCATCGTGGTTTCCTGCCTGGCCGGCGCCGGCGAATGGGCAGCGGGGCCGGTCGTCCAGAGCCTGCTCGGATCGCTTGTCCCGGAGGCATCCAGGGTGCGGACCATGTCGGCCCTGACGATGGTGCGCAACGTCGGCTTCGGCGTCGGGGCCGGGGCCGCGGCCGCGGCCGTAGCCGCGAGCGGGGCGGTCTACCGCGGGCTGGTCCTCGCCGATGCCGTCTCCTTCCTATTTTCGGCGGTGCTCCTGGCGCGGATGAAGGCGCCGCAACGGCCTGGCGCGGAGAGCCGCTCCAGGGCTCCGGGGCAGCAGGTCCGGCCGGGTGCCCGCTATCTGACGCTGGCCGCGCTCAACGGCGTGCTTTACCTGCACACAGTGGTGCTCAGCGTCGGCCTGCCACTGTGGATCGCGACGCGCACGCACGGTCCGCGCGCGCTTATCGGAGTGATCGTCATCGTCAACACGATCCTCGCGGCGGCAGGCCAGCTGCGGTTGAGCCGCGGCGTCGATAGCGCGGGGCCCGCGGCGTCGCGGCAATTCCGGGCCGGCTGCGTCCTGGCCGCCTGCTGCCTGCTCGTGGCGGTCACCGGGCCTGGCCATCCGGGGATGACCGTCGCGGTCATCCTGGCGGCGACGGCCGCCCTCACCGTGGGTGAGATCTATCAGTCGATCGGCGGCTGGGGCGTCTCGTACGGGTTCGCACCGGAGCAGAGCCGCGGCTACTACCTGTCCGTCTACAGCCTTGGCTCTACCTGCGCGGCGATCGTCGGCCCGCTGCTCCTTACATCGGCCGTCCTGCCGGCGGGCGGGCCTGGTTGGATAGGGCTGGCCGGGCTTTTCGCCGTTTCCGGGGCGCTGGTCCCGGCGGTCGTGCGGTCCGGCCTGCGCCGGGCGGCTGGTGCGGAGCCGGGCGAGTGACCGCGCAGCGGGCCAGCGCCGCATCCGCAGCCCCCCGGCCGATTGGGCCATCGCGAGGGAGGATGCATCCGTGCGGGAGCTGATGCTCATCGGCGTGGGGCAGATGGGGCAGCCGTACCTGGCCGCGGCGCGCCGGCTGGGCCTGCGGGTGCATGCCATCGAGACCGCCGGCCGTGCGGCGGACCTGGCCAGCCAGGTCGAGCACGTGACCGTGACCCACGGCGAGGGTGACGAGGCCTGGGCCGCGGCGGCGGCCGCGGCGGCGGCCGCCTGCCCGCCCGACGGCGTCGTGGCCTTCAGCGAATCGCAGGTCCTAGGGGCGGCGTTGGTCGCGGACGAACTGGGCCTGCCCGGTCCCTCGCTCCGGACGGCGGTGCTCTCCCGGAATAAGGCGCTCCAGCGGGGGCGCTTTGCCGCCGCCGGAATCCGGCAGCCCGAGTACCTCATCGCGCCGGACCTGGCCGCCGCTGCCTCCTGGGCCGATGAGCGCTTTCCGGTCGTGGTGAAGTCACTGTCATCGGCCGGCAGCGTCGGCGTCGAGCTCGCGGCTGACCGGCACGCGTACGACGACGCCGTCGGCCGCCGCTCGGGGGAGTCACCGCTGCTGGTGGAGGCCGCCGTCGACGGGCCTGAGTACAGCTGGGAAGCGCTCGTCCGCGACGGCACGGTCTGGACCTCGAACATCACCGCCAAGGAGACGACCGGACCGCCGCAGTTCGTCGAGACCGCGCACCGCACGGCATGGCCACTCAGCGAGGCGGCGACCTGGGCGGTCGATGAACTCGGCACGGCGGTTCTCGCCGCGCTCGGGATGCGGAGCGGCATCGCGCACGTCGAGTTCAGGCTGGCTGACGCCGGCCCGACGCTCATGGAGGTCGCCGTCCGCACGCCCGGCGACTTCCTGATGGACCTGCTCGGACTCACCTATGAAGTGGACTGGTTCGAGATGGTCGTCAGGCTGGCGATGTCGCTGCCACTGCCGCCGCCGCCGGACCGCGCCACGGCCTACGCCGCCGGCCACTTCCCCCTCGCCGAGCCTGGGGTGGTCACCGCGATCGAGGGCCTCGATGCCGTGCGCGCCCACCCGGCGGTCGTCCGGGCGGGCGTGCTGGCGGAGGTGGGCGACGTCCTCGCCCCTGTCGTATCGTCGCTGCAGCGCCGGGCCTATGTTCTGCTCGCGGCGCCGGACCCGGGTACGCTCGACGACGGCCTGTCCTTCGCCCGCCAGACCCTGACCATCAGGACCCGCCACCCTTGACGGGTATTCACCGGCGTCTGGCGTCGCCACCGGGCGGCTGCGCCCGGAGCGCCTCCCGCACCGCGCGGCGGTCGATCTTGCCCTCATTTCCCGTTATCGGCAGTAACGGCTGCGGAACCAGGAAGCGCGGCACCATGTGGCCGGGCAGCTCAGCCTTGAGGAAACGGCGGAAGTCGGCTTCCGCGACCGGCCCGGAGGAAATGTAAACCAGCGCGATATCCTCGCCTATCTCGATATTGGGCAGGCCGACGGCCACGCATGAGTCGACGCCGGGAAACCGGACGGCGACATCTTCGACCTCCGTCGGGCTGACCCGGAATCCCGAGGTCTTTATCATCGAGTCGCGCCGCCCCACAAAATAGAGGTAGCCCTCCTCGTCGCGGGTAACGATGTCTCCGCTGAAAACTACGGTCTCGCCAGGGAACTGCGGCAGCGAGCGGAACCGCCTCGCCGTCTCAAGCGGCGCATTCCAGTAGCCCTTGGCGATGCACCCGCCGCGGTGGACCAGTTCACCGGGCTCGCCTGGCGCCGCCTCCCGCCCGTCCTCATCGAGGACGAGAAGCTCGACATCGGGAATCGGCCGCCCGATCGAGCCGGGCCGCACGTCAAGCTGCTCTGGCGGCAGGTAGGTCGAGCGGAACGCCTCGGTTAGCCCGTACATGAGAAAAAGGCGGGCGGCCGGGAAGGCGCGGGTGAGATGCCCGATCATCCGGTCCGAGACCGCGCCCCCGGAGCACGAGATGTAGCGCACCGCGGACAGGTCGTGCTCCGGCCAGTGCCTGAGCAGTCTCGCATCGAACATTCGGGTGATGACGACCGGCATGACCGGAAGTACCGTGACCTGCTCTGCCGCCAGGAAGCGGAACAGGTCTGCGGGGAACACGAGCTGGTGCAGGCACAGCCGCGCACCGGTGAGCAGCGCCTGCCAGAGCTGGTTGAGGCCATAGTCGAAATTCAGCGAAAGAACGCAGCCGATGCTGTCCCCTGGCCGGGTTCCGAGGTATCGCGCGGTGATGCGGGCGCCATCCGAGAGGTTCCGGTGCGTGACCATGATCCCCTTAGGTCGGCCGGTCGAGCCGGAAGAGTAGATGATGCCCGCGAGGTCGGCTCCGATGGCTCGCTGCGGCACCGTCGCGGCGCCGGCGGGGGGTGCCGCGACGGCCGCGCAGACCTCTGCCGCCAGCAGCAGCGGCAGCGCTGGCGCCGCGGCCTGCAGCTCATGAGCCCGGGTCTCGTCTACCACGGCGGCGCGCATACCAGAATCGCCGACGATGTGCTCGATATTGTCGTGCTTGAGACCCGGCAGGATCGGGACGATGACGGCATCGGCCAGGAGCACCGCGAGTATCGCCACGACCTGATCGGCCGACTTCTCCATGCAGATGCCCACGCGGTCGCCGCGCGTGATCCCCTTCGACTCAAGGACCGCGGCTGCGGTCAGGGCGGCATCGCGCAGCCCGGAAAAGCTCGCCGAGCGCACGCCGTCCGTGACCGCGGTGGCCTGCGCGAAGCGGTCGGCGGCCTCATGTACCAGCGCGTGCACAGTGAACAGGTGGCGCATCAGAAGAAGGTCTCCCAGGACTCGTCGCGCAGGGCACCGGCAACGGCGGGCGACATTCCCGCCAGATCGGCCCGGGCTGCGGCGTTGTGAGCACGGACGTCGTCGCCGTACCGCTCCAGGACGCTGTCGCGGGACAGGTCGAGGAGCCATAGCGGGTGTAGCCGCGCACCGCGCAGGGCCTTGCCGTCCGGCGTCGCGGTGCCAGCGTGCAGCCAGCGCACGCCCGGCAGCCGGGCCGGCACGTAGTAGGCCATGTTGAAGTACTCCGCAGCGCCCCGCAGCCGGGCATAGTCGAAGCCCGCCGCGCGGAGGTAGATGGTGTCCCCGTCGCGGTAGTAAAGGCAGCAGCCGACTGGCGGGCCGTCGTCATAGGCGCACAGCAGCACCTGCGCCCGGGCCCCGGCGAATGCGCCTTGCAGCCGGAAGCCCTCCAGGTAGGGGTCGATGCTCCGCGCCCGGCCGTAACGCTGCTCAACCTGAAAGGCCAGCCTGGCAACGTCGGCGTACGCCTCGCTCAGGGTGCGCTGCTCGACGCGGTAGCCGGCCCGCTCGAACCTGCGGACCTCGCTGCGGATGCGGCGAACCCGGTGCGAGGAGCCGAGTGACTCCAGCCATGCCTCCCACCCGCCCGGCGGGATCTCCATCCAGGCGTCGGTCCCGAGCAGGACCGGCATCGCCCGGACTCCGGCCTCGCGTAAGGCGAGCACGTCCGGCGTCGTCAGGTACAGGCCGACTCGGGCCATGGCGTCGGCGGGCACCGGCGGGCGCGCCGCGCGCACCTCGGCCAGCAGCCCGGCGGCGACCGCAGCCGCGTCGGCGTGCTCGGGTCCCAGCAGGTGGGCCAGGTAGCCGCGGAGCTGGCCGACGAGCATGCCGCGGCCGGGCGGGCTGGGCAGGCCGCGGGCCGCCAGCAGGTCCGGCCAGCGGCAGTTGGGGTGCGGGTCGTCGCCGACGGCGATGACCGGGACCGCCGCCCGGCCGCCGCCCGGCAGATCCACGTGCAGGCCGCCGGCGGCGCCGCCCGCCTCCAGGGCGCACAGGCGCAGCCAGAAGGCCGATGAGTAAAAGCGATCCCGGGCCAGCTCGTCCCACGCCTCGGCAGCGAGGCCGCCCAGTGGATCACCGAAGTACTTGGTGCCGCCGGACACCTCGGTCATTAATGCCTCCGCTCTCCCCATGCCCTTTCAGGAACACTCCGTGTGCTATGGTACGCCTGTGACCGAAGCCATCGCCTCTGGTGACCACAAGAAATACCTCTTACTGCTCGGTGCTACAATGGCGCTCCGTGAGCGTGCAATTATCGCCGCCACCCGAGCTTTCCCCGGGCCAATCGCCACAATAGCGCCGTCCGCGCGGACCGGGGCGGGAAAGTTTTTCGATTACATCCTGCCCGGCGTCATCAGCGATCCGGGGTCGGCGCTGGATGCCGTGCAAGACTTCGAAAGGGAAACCGGGCTGACTCCGGCCGGCGTCGTGCCCCTCCTCGATGGCATTCTCTACGCGGGACTGGCCATCGCCGAGCACTACGGCCTCCCTTACCTGAGCCGCGACGCCGTCGATACCTCGTCGATCAACAAGAACCTGATGAAGGACCGGCTCCGGGCGGCCGGGATTGCCACGCCGCGGTACATCCAGGTCGACAGTGCCGACGCCGTTCACGCGGCCATCGCCGAGGTCGGCCTGCCCTGCGTCATCAAGCCATCGGCATTCGGGGGAAGCCTCGGGGTCAGGCTCATCCGCGATCAGGCCGGCGCGCCGGAGGCGTACGAGTACGTCAAGGCGACTATCGAGCAGGCGGCGGCGACCTTCACCGTCAAGAACCACGCCGTTCAGGTGGAGGAATTCTGCACGCTGGCCGATGAGGTCTCCGTCGAGGTGCTTAACCATCACGACCTGCGGACGGTCCTCGCCGTCGCCGACAAGTCGCTGGGCCCGGAGCCGTTCTTCGCCGAGATCGGGCATCTGGTGCCCAGCCGCTACTCCGGGCGCCAGGACGTGCTCGACCTGGCCGTGGCGTCGTGCGCGGCCATCGGACTGGACCACGGGCTCGCGCATGTCGAGATCCGCCTCGAGGGCGACCAGCAACCTCAGCTCATCGAGGTCGGCGCCCGCACCGCGGGCGACGGAATCCTCGACCTGGTCGAGCGCGCGCTGGGCGGGTCGCCCTACGACCTGCATGTGCGGTCCTACCTGGAGCAGCTCGACGAGCCGCCGGCCCCGGCTTCGGCCAGCGGAGTCGCCGCCATCGCGATGCTCAAGGCGCCCCCGGGCCGAATCACGGAGATCTGCTCGCCGACGCGGGTCGACGCCGCGGTGTCGAGTTATGAGATCTCCGCCGCGATCGGTGATCTCTCCTCGGCCGTGTCGGCGAACTACCTGACGCGCGAGGGATACGTTGAGTGCTTCTGGCCAGGCGCGGGGGCCGCCTCGATCTCGTCCCGTGCGCATCTCGACATCGCCGACCGGCTCTCCACGCAGATCTTCCGGGTGGCGGACCCGCAGGCAGCGACCGGCCCGACCTGACGGTCAGCGCTCCTTTCCCGGTACCTCCCCGATGCCGTGCGCCCACAGCCGGTAGTCCCGGTCGAGGATCACGCTGCTGGCCAGCCCTGGCGTGCCGCAGGCCACATCGATGACCCGGCGGATCGCGGACACGGGCGTGCCGGTCCACGCGCCGCCGGTGATCACGAAACTGGCCGCCCGCCCCAGCTCTGCCGCGGGCGGGGTCCTGGCCCGTGCCAGGTGGCGCAGTCCCAGGAACAGGCAGGTCAGGAAGCCGACGGGCGGGTCGAGTGAGTCGGCGGCGTTCTCGCAGATGGCGTTGTACAGCGCCCGCGACCGGGACGGCGCCACGGCGGACACCAGGTCGAGCAGGTCCGGGTCGCCGCCGAGCCGTCGCAGCAGGACGTCCCTGGACGCGGCCACGCCGAGATCCGTGAAGACGTGGCGGACGATCGATTCGCCCGGCGCGCTGCGCGCTGCGTGATCCGCGCGCAGCTCGGCGCAGATGAAAACGTCGGTGGTCGCACCACCCGCGTCGACCACGACAAACGGCGCGGGGGGCGCGGCGGGGACCCGTCGCCCGGCCATCAGCTCGGCGGCGAGCCCGACGACCGCGGGTGTCGGCCAGATCTGGATGTCGGTGAGGTCGGCGACCGCCCGCAGTCCCTTATGGTCGACGAGGTCGTGCACGTAGATGTCGCAGATGACGTCGGCGAGCCCCTGCAGGCGCGGTCGCAGGTCCCGGCCGAGGACGTTGGCGGCCCGCCGGTCCACCGGCAGCCCGGCCACGACGTCGGGAGCATCGGCGCCGGCCCACACGAGCACGTCGTGCGGATAGTCAGCCAGCCGGGTCACCTTAAGCGCCCTCCGCAGCCGCTGGGGGTCCGCGCCGTCGACGCCGCCGGCCAGCACGAGTACGTCCACGAGAGGAGCCAGCCCTGGCTCGCCTCCGGCCAGCGCCCGCGCGTACATGACGTTGCCGCCGGCCTGGACGGCGGCCCGGGACGCGGCGGCCACGCTGTGCCGCCGGGACAGGCCGAGGATCCCGATCCGCAGGCCGCCGTTCGCCGAGCTGCAGATGCGGACCGCCGAGATGCCGGTCGACCGCTGCCGCTGCTCGATCAGCTCCCGTGCCTGGTCGCCGGGGGCGACGCCGGGCCGCCGGGTGACTTTCTCCACGCCGGAGAAGCGGCCGGGGCCGCGGCGCACGCAGATCTTGATCACAGTGCTGCCGATGTCGACCAGCAGCGCCGGCTCTGCGGTCATGCCAGGATGCGCACGTCGCGCAGCAGCCGCTCCCAGAGCGCGCCCCGCTCGTCGCCCTGGGCACCGAGCAGGTCCCGCTCGCGGCTGGCGTCGGCGGCGGACAGCGGCACCGCGCCGGGTGACAGGATGCGAATCCGGCGGCCAGGTCCGCGGTCGGTGATGAGCTGTCCGGCGTTCTGCTCATGCGGGGCGAACGGCACGTCGAGCGCCCCGGAGAGCACGCACCGGTGCACGGCCGACAGCAGCGAGCTGCACGGCTGGCTGAAGACATGGTCCATGAGGTGGGTGACCTCGCTGCTGATCAGCTCCCGCTCTTCCGCGACCACCTCGTTCGTCACCGGGCATACGCCGGGGAGCATGTCCAGGACGTAGCGGACAGCGCGAACCGCGGCGGCGTTGTTCTCGATGCTGGGAATCCCGACGGCCTCCTCCGGTGTCTTGATCACCACCTTGTCGGCGCCGATGAGCCGGCTAATGGCCGCGGAGACCGCGATGAGCTGCCACGCGAGCGACGGCTCGGCGGGGAAGGCGCCCATCCACTGGTGGTAGACCAGGCCGACGCGGGCGTCCGCGAAGCCGAAGCGAGCCAGCAGCCGCGCTGACTGCTCCCGCAGCACTTGGGCGGTGGCGATGTCCTGCTCGAAACTGCCAGTCTGGCCGAAGCTGACGGCGAAGGATCGCACGCCCTGCTGGACGGCGAGGAGCAACTCGGACAGCTGCACGGCGACAGTGATCACTGGCGGCACGAGCGTCGCCGTCAGCGGGCCGAAGGACTCCCGGTGAACCGGCAGGCCAGCAGGACCGGCCAGCGCGCAGAGCCGGTCGACGTACTGCCAGTGGGCCAGCGCCCGGTCGAGCGGAAAGGCCTTGGAGTAGGGCAGCGTGTAGCTCAGCCCGCCGCCTTCGATCTCGGTGATGCCGGACGCCAGGGCGAACTCGGCCAGCAGCCGGGCATCCGGAGTGCCATGGCGCAGGCTCACCGGCTTCTCGATGCCCTCGAACAGGGACCGGGTACTCGCCACCCCGTGACTGATGATCGGGTAGCCGTTGAGCAGGTCGCGTCCCTGCTCGTGGCCGGCCGCGAGCAGGGCCGACGCGGTCGAGTAGTCATTGTGACGGGTGTGGCTGTCTATCGTCAGCGGGATGAAGTCGGCACCCGCCTCGCTCAGCGCGACCGTCAGCGCGCGCTGCCGGTCCAGGCCGGGAAAGCCGCCGCGCGGCTGGATGTACGGGCGGTCCCGCGCAACGGAATAGGCATGCGAAGCGAAGCGGTGCCGGGGCAGCGACTTCAGGTACAGGCGCGCGGTGGAGACGTCGAGCTCCCCGCTGCCGCTGGCTCCGATCAGCCGTGCCCGCTCGTCGTCGATCGCGCCGAGACATCCGTCGCGGTCAGGCCCCGGCATGGCCCAGATCCCGCCTCAGCGCCTCGAAGAGCGGCCGGAACGTCGCGGGGCGGTGGAACACGCGGTGGAAGCCGTAGCTGGCGAACAGGCGCACGACCGAGTCGGATGAGCGGTCCCCGATCACGAGGTTGCCGCCGATGTACAGCAGGACATCGGCGAGGCCGGCCGCGGCGAAGTGCGTGCCGATCCCCCGGCACGCCTCTTCGCCCTCGCCGTTAATGGAGGAGACCAGCACGGCGCGAGCACTGGTCTCCAGCGCCGCGTCGACGAAGTCGTCAACCGAATTGCTCGTGCCGAGATTGTGGGGGCGGAATCCGCTTTCGGCGAGACCGATGGCCAGAATCCGATTGGCCACGACATGAATATCGTGGCCAATCACGCCGAGCACGACATCCTGTCCGGCCGCGTCATCGCCTCTGTTCACGTCCTGCGCCGGCAAGGGTGCCACCCGGCTGACGGTCGTCCGCCGGGTGACACCTCAGCAGCTGCGTCGGAGGGTGCCATCGCTGCTATCTCGAAGGCGGCGAGGAGAGCGTCGGCATCGGGAGCAGCGTGATCCCTCCTGGGTTATCCGACTTCTGGCCAGGCTTGTCGAAATGCCGGAAGCACGAGAAGGTCTGGTCCTCGTGCTTGCTCTGCACGAACGCCTTGAGCTTGGGGCTCTCCTCGTACATGGTGAGCATGTCCGTCACGAACACATTGCCGATGACCTCGGGATTGCCCAGCTCGCAGATCATCACGTCACCGTTCGAGTGCAGGTGCAGCTGTGCCTTGCCCTCGATGCAGCTGGCGTAGATGACGCCCGGGTCGCGGAGCAGTGGCTGCAGCCGCTTCCACGAGTCGCTCTTGGGGCGGAAGTACGCCGACAGGCAGCTGAAGAATAGCGTGACCCGCGGATCGCGAGCCTCCGCGAGATCCGCGATCGAGTTGCAGATCCGCTCCCCGTCCAGCGTATTCTCATATCCCTGATGAACGCTCGGGATCTCCAGCTGAATCTCGTGCTTCTCTACGCCCAGGTCGGCAGCGAAGCGGTGCACCTGCGCCATCCGC
>Ga0193728_1002083_pt1 | contig 10357 bp, 9 predicted proteins | sample U1c1metaG_FD_143037 | JGI IMG/M metagenome (GOLD analysis project Ga0193728, IMG submission 143037) | Soil microbial communities from a riparian zone of the East river system, Colorado, United States - U1c1 | ecosystem: Environmental > Terrestrial > Soil > Riparian zone | place: USA: East River... | reverse complement strand
GCCGGATGACAGACGGCGCACATCGCGTTATCGGGTTGCGAGCCGCCGCCGTGAGGAACCATTCCTGCGGGCACCGGCAACACGAACGAGGTCGTGTCGTGACACGACGTGCAGGTCGATTTTGCGGGTGCGGTCTCCCAGCGGTCGCCTTCCGCACCGGCGTGACACGCGACGCAGCGATCGATGTCCTGCGGAAACGCGACGGTCGAGAAGTCGTTGACCGATTGCCCGAAGCCGATGATCTGATACGGCGTCCCTGCGACCACGCTCGGGAGACTCGAGCCGCGATGGATCTTGTGGATCATCACCTTGAAGTCGACGGTGTTGCCGGTATCGGGATCCGTCGACTGCGGCTGGTGACAGAGCACGCATTGTTCCGGTTTGGTCCAGCGACCGCCGTGCCCGGCGAGAATGCGATGACACCCATCGCAGGTCGCGCTGGTCCCGACCTCACGCACCGCAACCGCACCGTGATCGGGGCGCGCGGAGAACGTCGTACTCGCCAGTGAATTGACACCGCCGATCGTGCGCACCGCGAGCGCACCGACGGTCTGGGTCAGCGCCGCATCGAGCCCGGTCAGCGGAGCAGCGACATCGTATTGATACGTTCCCTTCGCGAGATCGACCGTCCGCAGCGTCCCCGTGGACTCCGTGGTCGCCTGGATCGCACTCGCATGGGTGATCGGGCTGGTCTGGACGAGCGTGGTGTACGCCGTGTACTGCCCGGCCGAACCATCTGGATTCTGCGCGAGCTGCGAGACGACGAAGCCGAGCGCGACCGAGCCATCCGTCAGGACCCCTGCGGCGTCGATCGCGGTGCCGCCGCTGTCGGTCAGCGTGAAGCTCACCGTCGCTCCGGTCGCAGCGAATTCCAGATCGGTGACTACGATCGCCACGTCCGCGCGTGTCGTCCACGGCGCGAGCGCCGCATCTCCGCTCGCCGCGCTACCGTCCGATCCGGTAGCGCCCGGCGGCCCTGCTGGCCCCTCGCAACCGACCACGAACATCGCCAAGATCGTCCAGCGCACGTGGCACGTGTACTCACGTCTCGTGCCAACCGACGCGCGACGTTCGCGACGAGGCGCGATGCAAACTCTGCACGTCGAGACGCAAGTTTTGCACCCGCGTGTCTGTACGCAGAGCGTGCTCGCGCTGCGGGCGGACCCGTTCATGCAAGCGGGATGATCGAATGTCGATCCCGATTTCGCGTTACATGACGCCGACGCTGCTCGCCGTCACGTCGAAGGACACCGCGAATGGCGCGCGCGAATTGATGCAACAACACACGCTTGCCCACCTCCCCGTGGTCGATCAGGACCAGCTCGTCGGAGTCGTGAGCGAGCGCGATCTACAGCGCTGGCGTACGCATGACGATCTCGTCGTCGACGCGATGACGACGAACATCGCCAAGGTCGACGAAGCGACCCCGCTCGACCAAGTCCTTTCTCTCATGACGACCGACCACCTCGGTTCGGTGATCGTCACGAGCAAGTCGCTCATCGCGGGCATCTTCACGATGACCGACGCGATGCGTGCGTTCGTCGAGATGTTGCGCGAGGCGACCGACTGACGGAACGCTTATTGCTGGGGCATCCGTCATGGTGATCGGGCTCTGCATCATCGCAGTCGTTGCGGCGTTGTTCGTCGTACGCGCTTGGACGAGCGCGCGCAGCGTGCGGCGACGCGAGCGCGAGGCGACGGCGGACTGGTTACCGCACCGGGTCGAGCTCCATCCGATCTACCTCCGCCGGCCGGCACCTCGCCCGCGCTCGCTGCGCTCACGCTCGGTGATCGTCCATTCAGCTCGCGATCGCGAGCACGAGACGACGCGGCATATGCTCTCGTAAGCGCATTATTTGCGCTCGGCGCAGGCGCGGAGCGCCTCCTCGACGCGACACATCGCGCTCCACGTCGCGAGCGGCGCATCGGTTGCCGACTCGGTGCGCTCGAGCTCTCGATCGCTGCTACGAACCGCGACCGTCACCTCGTAACCCACCGGCGACGCCAGGATCGTCACGATCCAGTGGTCGGCCGCGCCGAGCTCGCGCTCGATGCGAAAGATACAGTAGCGGACGAATGCGGCGAGCTGCTCTTGCCGCTCCTGGCGCTCCTCGGGACTCGAGAGTCTGACGTCCACCTTCGCTCGCACGGCTTCGAGCTCGGAGCTCATCAGCATGTTCGGCCCCTCCCCCGGCGCCACGGGGAGCAACGACGATGCCAACGAGCTGATGGTATGGTCGCGGCGGTGCTCGTCGAGAAGTTGGTCGATTCCGGGGTGGTGCCCGAGCCATTCCTGCGCGCCGGAATCCGCGCGGTGTGCGCTTTGCGCCTGCGTGAAGAGCGCCATCGCGACCACGAGGCGTTCGTCGCGTCGTTGCGGCGCAGCGACGTCGCGATCGCCACCGACGCCGCGAACGCGCAGCACTACGAGATTCCCGCGGCGTTCTTCGAGCGCGTGCTCGGGCCGCAGCTCAAGTACTCGGCCTGCTACTGGCCGGCTCACGTCGACGACCTCGCCAGCGCGGAGGTCGCGATGCTGGCGCTGTACGCCGAGCGCGCCGGGCTACGCGACGGCCAGGCCGTCCTCGACCTCGGCTGCGGCTGGGGCTCGTTCTCGTTGTGGGCAGCCGCGCGCTACCCGCATGGTCGGTTCACCGCGATCTCGAACTCGCGCACGCAGCGCGCGTTCATCGAGCAGCTGGCAGCCGCGCGCGGCCTGCGCAACTTGACGGTCCGGACCGCGGACGTCCGCACGCTCGAGCTCGAGGCGGGCAGCTTCGATCGCATCGTCTCGATCGAGATGTTCGAGCACATGCGCAACTACGAGGCGCTGTTCGCGCGCATCGCGCGCTGGCTCGCGCCGGGTGGCTCGCTGTTCTGCCACGTGTTCGCGCACCAGCGCTACGCGTACCCGTTCGAGGACGCCGGTGGATCGGACTGGATGGCGCGCGAGTTCTTCACCGGCGGCATCATGCCGAGCGCAGATCTATTTTCGCGATTCGATCGCGACCTCGTGATCGCGGAGCAGTGGCGGCTCGACGGCACGCACTACGCGAAGACATCGGAGGCGTGGTACGCCAACCTCATGGAGCATCGCGCCGAGCTCGAGCCCCTGCTCGGTGGGCGCGCGAAGCTGCAGCGCTGGCGCGTGTTCTTCCTCGCGTGCGCCGAGCTGTTCGGCTATCGCGGCGGCTCGGAGTGGCTGGTCGCGCACTACCGCATGCAACCGCGTCATGCGTGACGACGAGGCGACGCGCGACGACAAGCCGGGCGAGCTCGGCGACCGGCCCGCCGCCGATCCGCGCGGTCGCGCGATCGCGCGCGCGAACATCGAGGCTGCGCTGTTCCAGACGACCGCACGGGTCGAGGTCGGCCGTTATCACCTGCTCCAGCGCGTCGGCGCCGGCGGCATGGGCGTCGTCTGGGGGGCGTGGGATCCGGAGCTCGAGCGCCGCGTCGCGATCAAGCTGGTCAAGGTCGCGAGCTCTGCGACGCGCACGCAGATCCTGCGCGAGGGCCAGGTGCTCGCGAAGCTGTCGCATCCGCACGTCGTGCCGGTCTACGACGTGGGCACGGTGGACGACGAGATCTACCTCGTGATGGAGTGGGTCGCGGGCGTGACGCTCCGCGCGTGGGCCGCGGCGGCACGTACGCCGCGCGCGATCGTCGGCGCCTACCGCGCCGCGGGCGAAGGGCTCGTCGCGGCGCACGCGGCCGGCATCGTCCATCGCGACTTCAAGCCAGAGAACGTGATCGTCGGCGACGACGGCCGCGTCCGCGTCCTCGACTTTGGCCTCGCCCGCGCCGCGGCGACCGGCGAGGGTCGGATCGCCGGCACGGCGCGCTACATGGCTCCCGAGCAAGCCGCCGGCGCCGCCGCGACACCAGCCGCCGATCAGTTCTCGTTCTGCGTCTCGCTGAAGGAGACGCTCGCGGACGATCTGCCGAGCTGGCTCGCGGCGATCGTCGCGCGTGGCACTGCCACCGACCCGGCGGCGCGGTTCCCCGACATGGCCGCCGTGCTCGCCGCGCTTGCCCGCGATCCGGCGCGCTTGTGGCGCCGCCGCGCCGCGATCGCCGGTGCGCTCGTGCTCGCGAGCGGCGCATTCGCGGTCGGTACGCTGCGCGCCCACGGGGTCGAGCCGTGCGCCGCCGACGCCGACGAGCTCGCCGGCGTGTGGAGCCCCGCGATCGCGGTGCGCCTCGCGGACCACGCGCGCACGCTCGGCCCATACGGCGGGCTCGAAGCGCCGACGCTCGCCGACCACCTCGGTCGTTACAGCGAGCGCTGGCTCGCCGCGCGCAAGAGCGCGTGTATCGCGCACCAGCGCGAAGAGCTCCCCGCGCCGGTGTACACGCGCACGCTCGCCTGCCTCGAACGCGCGCGCGGCGCGCTCGACGCCACCGTCGGCGCCGCGTCGCGCGCATCGCTCGAGCACTTCGCGGAGGCGGTGCTCGCCGTCGAGGCGCTCCCCGACGCGGAACATTGCGCGCTCGCCGCCGTGAGCGACGATGTCGCGGCCGCGTCGCCGGCACAGGTACCGGTCGTCGCCGCGCTCGGCGCGGATGCCGCAAAGGCGCAATACCTCGCGCTCGCGTCGGATCCGGCGGCGCTGCCGCTGGCGCGCTCGGTCGTCGCATCGGCGCAGGCGCTCGGCTATCGGCCGCTCGAGGCCCGCGCGCAGCTCGCACTCGGTGCAGCGTTGCAAATCACGGATGAAAACGTCGCTCGACCCGCGTATGCGGCCGCCGCCGAGGCCGCGCTGTCCGCCGGCGACGACGTTACGTTCGTCGAGGCGTTCGCGCGCGAGCTGTTCGTCGCAGGCCGCAACAACGCAGCTGCACCGCTGGTCGAGGTGTTGCCGTTCGTCGTCACGCTCGCGACGCGCACCGGCGATGCCGGCAGGTTCGCGCGCGCGTTGTTGTTCAACAACGTTGGCACCGAACGACTCGCGAATGGTGACGTCGCCGGTGCCGTGCCGTGGTTGCAGAAGGCGCGCGCGGAGCCCGCGCCCGACGATCGCGGGATCGAGCTCTGGGCGATCGGTGGCAATCTCGCGATGACAGTCGCCGACCCCCACCAGCGGGACGCACTGTTCGCCGCGGAGCGCGGCGAGCTCGAGCGCACGCTTGGCCCGCAGCACGCGTTCACGTTGGCAGAACGCCTGCGCGCTGCGATGTTCCTCGATGATCCGTCCGCTGCCACGGCGCAACTGCGGGAGATCTGTTCGGCGTTCGCGACCTACCACCCCGACTTCGCCGACAAGGTCGGCGGCTGCAACTACGAGCTCGGGTGGCTCGCGCTCGCACGCGGCGACCGCGACGAAGCAACGCGCGCGTTCACGATCGTCGCCGCCGGTGGCGTCGAGCACGCACCGATCGCGAAGGCAGCACTCGCCCTGCTCGCCGGCGATGCCGCGATCGCTGTGCGCGATGCCGATGCGATCGCGCGCGCGGCAGCCCAGGCACCTGCGTGGTGGAAGCGGTTCGGGGCGGTCGATGCGTGGATCGTTGTGGCCGAAGCGGACCGCGCGCTCGGCCGCGACCCGCGCGCCCCACTCGCAGCGGCGCAGCTCGTCCTCGAATCGCCCGGGATTCCGGCGGCCGCGACCTATGTACGGCGCCGCCGGGCGCGCGTGCACGAGCTGCTCACGGCTGCGGCAAGATGATGAACGGGTGCGGGTTGTAGCTCCAAAGATGGGTGCCGGCGGGTGCGGATCCCGAGCAGGGTGGCGGCACGACACCGCCGCGGCACGTGTGCGCGATCTCCGACGCAACGGTCGCGGCGTCCGGAAAGTATTGCAGGCTCGTTGCGGTTGGATTCGCGACGACTCGCGGTGTGTTCAGGCAGCTCGCCCCGTTCGGCCCCCACTCCGCCTCGAGACTGTTGTCGAGGATCCCGACCGTCATCGTGCCGTGATCGTCGGCCCAATGCAGCGGCTGACCGCCAACCGTGAAAGCGCGACCGGTTCCGCAGTAGTCGGCGCTCAGCATCTTGAGCATCGTCTGGCGCTCGAGGATCGTCGTCGAGAAACCGTCTGCCTTGGCGGCCTGCGTGTGGCCGGTGAGGTGGAGCTTCGCGAGCGTCGAGCCCGCGCAGCCGATGTTGAACCAGCGTGCGTCGAGTGTCGCGCCGACGGTCTTGTGCGCGGCGTCGATCCGCTCGCCCTCGAAGACCAACGCGTGATAGCGGTCCATCGTCAGGATATCGTCATCGTTCGGCTGCGCGCACACCGGCATCGCGTGACCGATGTAGCCGACCGGCTTCCAGTCGAGCTCGTAACTCTCGAACACTGGATTCGTATTGGGCAGCTCCGCCCAATACGGAGTTTCGCGCCTCACGTCCGCGATCCCCATCAGGTAGACCCGGTCGCCGTGGCCGAGGACGAACGAGGCACCGACGAGCGTCGTGTTGGACAGGAACGGCGGATCGGTCGCGGGTCCCGAGGTCTGCTGCGCGTAGATCGTGCCATTGACGACGATGACCGCGTAGCTCGAGCTGCCTCTGATCATCGGGCCGAGCCGCTTGCCGGCAACAGTAGGGCCGAGGGTCCAGCCGTCCGAATCGACGACGCCTTCGACGTTGAGCTCGTGGAAGCCGAATCCATCGATCACGGGCGAGTTCGTGCCACACATCCAATCGTCGCAGTTCGTGACGCTGTCGGACGCGGCGCCGGTTTCGAGATCGACCGCGCACGCGGTCAGGGTCAACAGGCAGACAGCGACAAATTTCATGGTTGGTCCTGGTAGAGCCCGGACCGACCGATTCGTTTCAGGCCGAGGCTGGTTTTCTTTGCGCCCCGACCCACCGATCGAGGTTGTCGTCACTCGCGAGCGCGTCGTGCGGGGCAACCCCCGCCAGGCACTCGCGCAGCGCGTTGCGCGCCCGGTGTAGGCGCGTCCGGATCGTGGCGGCAGGGGCATCGAACACCTCTGCTAACGCAGCGACGTCCTGATCTTCCCAATAATGTAGCTCCAGCAGCATCTGCTGATCGACCGGGAGCCGCTGCAGCGCCTCGACCAGCGCGTGGTGCTCTTGCACCCGTGCGAGCTTGGTCCCGGCGCTCGACGTCAGATCCGCGATCGACGACAGCTCGAAGTCGAGCTTGTCGTACTTGCGCGCGCGCGTGCGCAGCCAGTGATGGAGCTCGTTGCGCGCGATCGCGAACAGGTACGTGCGAAACGTCGAGGCCTTGCGAAATTGTTCCTTCGCGCGCACGCACGCCAGGAACGTCGACTGGGTCAGCTCCTCCGCCTCGCTCGGGCACTTGGTCTCGAAGAATCCGAACACGCTCGCGAAGTGACGCTCGAACAGCACGTGCCCAGCCGCGTTGTCGCCGGCGCGCCAGCGATCGAGCAACGCGAGATCGTCGTCCATCGCCCCACTTTACAACAATCGTGAAACGCAACGCACGGACCGGGCTCTACCCCGAGCAGGAGGAACTGTCATGAAGAGTCTTGCGTTGATCTTGTCTAGTGTCGCGTTTGCGGGGTGTATCGATCAGGGCGATCCGCCCGACGAATCGGAGGCGGGGAGCGACACCGCAACCGCGAGCACCGAGCAGTCGGTGTCGTGGACCGCGTTGCAGTGGCACACGTGCAACAGCCTGTCGTGCGGCTGGAGCCTCGGCGATCCGGCGACGAGCACGTGCTTCATCGCCGGTGTCACCGGCAAGCTGGCGAGCGGCACGGGGAGCTACCCGGCCGGCGTCACCGTCGTGAACAACGGCACCTATTGGGGGTTGTGGGTCTCGAATCCGAGCTACGAGAACATCAGCGTGATGACGACGTGCATCCCGAACGTCGGGCATCGCGTCGAAGGCAGCTGGTACGCGAATGCCGGGGCGACACTGATCCCCGCCGGCGCGGGTGTGAACCGAAAGTGTTTTCTGTCGGGCATCGTGAACTACAACGCGAAGGCGTTCTCGACGTGGGAGAGCGACGTCACGATCACGCGCGACCCGGATAACGTCGACTACTGGATCGGCGGAGCGTTCCCGTCCGGGAGCAGCGCCCGGATCGACGCGCGGTGCGTCGACATCCCGATCAACTACGGCGACTGGAGCGAGTGGTGGGGCGTCAACTACACCGCGACGCTGAACCTCGCGTTCAACCCGGCGTCGAACGGCGTCGCGTGCGCGCTGACCGGCATCGGCGGCTTGTTCACGACCGCCGATCCCAACAAGGGCGCGTATATCAACTACGATGCGAGCACGCGCTACTGGAACTGGACGCTGTCGCCGGGCGTCCACGCCTACGCGGAGTGCTTCAAGTAGGCGGTCAGCGCGCCGCGAGCGCGGCGGGACGCCAGCGCGCCGAGCTCTCGAAGCCGGCGCGCAGCGTGCGGAGCGTGCTCGCGGTCACGGCGAGATCGCGGGGCGCGAGGCCGCGGCCGACCGCACGCAGCACCGCGACATCGACGCGGTCGAGCCGCTCGACCATCGCCGTCCCGCGCTCGGTGAGCACGACCAGTAGCGAGCGAGCGTGCGCCGGGTTCGGCGCGAACATGACGAGTCGCTCGGTCGCGAGCTGGTCGATGATGGGCTGTAGCGTTTGGCGACGAACTGCACGCACGCGCGCGAGCGCGGGGATGGTCAGCGGGCCATCGCGATGGAGGCGGCGCAACGCCCAGCGCCGGGCGGCACCGCGGGCATCGCTGCCGTAGAGCTCTTCGGCGATCCAGGCGAGCCAGCGGTACAGCGCGATGGTCTCGTCGACGACCGTCTGGACCTCGCCGTGGGCGATCCGTGGGCGGGCGCGCCGGCGCGGCGGCAACTTGCGCTTCATGCGCCACGTTCGATCTTGACAGGATACCTGTCAAGTCTCGCGGCGACCGCGTCCGGAGGCGGCGCGGCGGAGGCATAACCGAGGCATGCAGCTGTTCGGATTCGACCTCACCGAAGAGGAAGCGATGATCGCCGAGGCGGCACGCGATGCAGCGGCGCGCCTCTTGGCTCCGGGTGCGGCCGCGCGCGACAAGACCGGCGTGTTCCCGGTCGCGGAATTCAACGGCCTCGCTCAGCTCGGCTTTCATGCGATGAAGATCGCGGCGCACCACGGCGGAATCGGCGCCAGCAACATCGGCTACGTGCTCGCGATGCAGGCGCTCGCCGAGGCCTGCGCGTCGACCGCGGTCGTGCTCGCGTCCTGCAACATGGCGGCGAAGATCGTCGGCGAGCACGGCACCGACGCGCAGCGCGAGCGCTTCCTGGCACCGTACGCGCGCGGCGAGCTCGGGCCGATCAGCTTCGCGCTGACCGAGCCGTCGGGCGGCTCCGATGTTCTGGCGATGCGGACTCGCGCGGTGCGGGACGGCGATGACTGGGTGCTGACCGGCGAGAAGGCGTGGATCACGGGCGCGTCGCACGCGGGCTTGCACCTGGTCTTCGCGCGCACCGGCGGCGAGGGCAAGCAGGGCATCACGTGCTTCCTCGTCGAGCGCGGTAGCGCGGGCCTCACGGTCGGCCGCGACGAGGACAAGATGGGCCAGCGCAGCTCCGGCACCGCGACGCTGTCGTTCGACGGCTGCCGCGTTCCCGGCGATCGCGTGGTCGGCGCGCACGGCGCGGGCTACGCGCTGGCGCTCTCGGGGCTCGGCGCCGGTCGGGTCGGCATCGCGGCGCTCTCGCTCGGCATCGCCGAGGCGGCCTACGCGTTGGGCGTCGCGTACGCGAAGGAGCGCATCGTGTTCGGCCAGCCGGTCTCCGCGTTCCAGAACTCGCAGTTCGTGCTCGCCGATTCGCGCACCGAGCTCGACGCGGCCTGGTTGCTCGCGCTGCGCGCGGCCCGCGCACTCGACGGCGGCGCGCGCGCGAGCGGCGAGACCAGCATGGCGAAGTTGTTTGCGACCGAGACGTGCGGCCGCGTCGTCGATCGCATGGTCCAGCTCCACGGCGGCTACGGCTACTCGCGCGAGTTCGCGATCGAACGTCTGTACCGCGACGCGCGGGTCACGCGGATCTACGAGGGCACCAGCGAGATCCAGCGCATCGTGATCGCGCGCGAGATCCTGGGCCGCTGATCACGCAGCGCTTGCCGCGAACGCCTGATCGAGGAACGCCTTCGCGCTCGCCGGCCGATCGGCTGGATTCTTCGCGAGCGCCGCCATGATCGCGCCTTCCAGCTTCACCGGGCAATCCTTGCGCAGGACGCGCGGCGATTCCGGAGTCTCCGAGATGTGTGCGAAGCCGATCGCGATCGCGTTCTCGCCGGCGAACGGCGGCCGGCCGGTGACGAGGTGATACGCGAGCGCACCGAACGCGTAGATATCGCTGCGCGCGTCGACCGGCTTGCCACGGACCTGCTCGGGCGCCATGTAGTGCGGCGTGCCGAGGATCGCGCCGGTCGAGGTCAGCTG
>Ga0193728_1002082_pt1 | contig 10357 bp, 7 predicted proteins | sample U1c1metaG_FD_143037 | JGI IMG/M metagenome (GOLD analysis project Ga0193728, IMG submission 143037) | Soil microbial communities from a riparian zone of the East river system, Colorado, United States - U1c1 | ecosystem: Environmental > Terrestrial > Soil > Riparian zone | place: USA: East River... | reverse complement strand
CTCCCCTCTTCCATATTGCCGTCGCAGATATCGAGGTAACGCAACAACTTGCGCATTTCGGTAAGGTACAGCCCTGCCTCCTCGCTGCTTCGCATATCCGGTTCAGATACAATTTCTATAAGTGGCACCCCTGCCCGGTTCAGATCAATAAGCGAATCGGCATGGTGCTGGTCGTGCATACTTTTACCGGCATCTTCCTCCATGTGAATATGGTGAATGGCCAGTGTTTTTTGCGTGCCGTCTGATAAGCGTATAGTAACCTGGCCGCCCAAACATATCGGCGCCTGGTCCTGCGTGATCTGGTAGCCTTTGGGTAAATCAGCGTAGAAATAGTTTTTTCGGGCGAAAGTATTGTTGAGGTTGATCGTGCTATTACAGGCAAGGCCCATTTTTACGGCATACTCCACCATCCTTTTGTTGATATTTGGCAAAGTGCCCGGGTGCCCTAAGGACACGACACTAATGTTCTCATTGGGGTCGGCGCCAAAAGCAGCTGAATCGGACGAAAAAGCTTTGCTTAATGTGGATAGCTGAGCGTGCACCTCTAATCCCACCACCAATTCGTATTTATCGTTTATCTTCTCAGACAGAATGGTCATTTTATTAAACTCCTGCCCATAATTGAAAGGCGGCCGCCAAATATAAACTAAAACTCACAAATACAGAGGCAATAAAGTGGTATCTTATAATTATCGGTCTGCAATAGCGTTATTGGATTAAATTATCACGCTAACCTTATTTAACCCCTGTTCTGTAACAAAAAACGCCTTTTTAAAACAAAATGAATTATAACTAAAAAATTAGTTGCTAATTTCAATTCTATTATTTAATTTTGATTAACTAATATTTTAGTTGTTTATTCAGCTTACATTAAATAGATTTGGATAACTAAAAAAATAACTATAAACCGAACGATATGAACACGGTGCAATACATCATCCTGGCTAATGTGTACCTGGCAGTATTTATTGGCTTTTATTTGCTGTTTTTGAAGAAAGAAACCTTTTTTCAGCTGAACAGGGCCTACTTAATAGGCGCTTTACTGATGTCATTTTTGATACCGAGCGTTCAAACAAATTGGTTTGTACATTCAGATGTAGTCAACGAAATTAAATACACGGTTTTTCTTAAACCGGTAACTATCCTGGCAGATCCGCAGGCATCGCCGCAGTCTTTAACGCTTAGCCAATGGATTTTCTTTCTATATATAGCAGGCATTGCAATTTTTTCTATAAGCCTGGTTATCCGGCTACTGGCAGTGAAAAAACTGGTGAAAGTTTCCGAAGGTACGGCATCTTACTCATTTTTTAAGCGGATTTACCTGGGCGACGGGCAAATCACCAACAAAGCCGTCAGCGCACACGAAAGTATTCACGCCAGCCAGTGGCACTCGGCCGATATCCTTTTTGTTGAACTCATGGTTATCCTCAACTGGTTTAACCCGGTGGTGTATATTTTCAGGAAGGAACTGAAAAATGTGCACGAATTTATTGCCGATGAGGGCGCCCTTAAACTCGCAGCAAGCAAAAAAGAATATGCGCTGCTCTTACTTAGTCAAACGTTTGAAACACCAATAAATAACCTGGTTAACACATTTTTTAATCAAAATTTATTAAAGCAACGCATTATGATGATCCAAAGAAATAAATCACGAAAAAGAGCCCTGCTGAAGTATGGCTTGTCGGCTCCATTATTTGTAATGATGCTGATATTTTCTTCGGCTACGGTGGCTAACCCAACTGCCGTTTTAATACCGACAAAACATCTGCAGGGTAAAAGTGCGGGTGAAGACAAGGTGTTTACCGTTGTAGAGCATACACCTACTTTTGCCGGCGGCACTTCGAAATTTTACGACTTCCTCGGCCGTAACATACACTACCCTGCTGATGCGCGTGAGAAAAAGATACAGGGCAAAGTCATTCTGACTTTTATTGTTGAGGCGGATGGCAGCCTAACCCATATCAAGATATTGAGAGATATAGGCTACGGCTGCGGAAAAGAAGCAGCAAGAGTATTGGCCATGTCCCCAAAATGGAACCCTGGTGTACAAAACGGCCATAAAGTGAGGGTGCAGTACAATGTACCCGTAAGTTTTACTTTGGTTGGCGATAAAGGTTAATTTTGTTGTAGCAGAAAGACTTGACCCAAAATGTCATTTCGACGAGGAACGAGGAGAAATCTTATACGCCATGCAAAGCGGCGCATGCAAGGTGCCTAAGATTTCTCACTTCGTTTCGAAATGACATGGTGTATTAGTGAACAAAGCTCTTCGCTTTTTCCAGCGCCCTATCCAACCCGCTTACATCGCTGCCGCCGGCTGTGGCGAAGAAAGGCTGACCACCGCCACCGCCTTTGATCTCTTTGGCTAATTCCTTTACAATATTGCCTGCGTGTAAGCCCTTATCTTTTACAAGATTTTCGGATATCATTACTGTCAAATTGGGTTTGCCGTCGATATCCGCAGCCAGCACCAGGAACAGATCGGATACGATATCCTTTAACTGGTAAGCCACGTTTTTGATAGCATCCGCATTGTGAAGAGCAAATTTACGCCGTTTATGGCCTGCACTTTTTTAGCCAGTTCATTTTTCAAGCCCGAGGATTTTTCGAGCAGGGACTTCTCGATCTCCTTTTTTAGCTTGTTATTTTCCTCCAAAAGGGTTTCGATGCTTTTGCCGATATCCTTGGGATTCTTCAACAGTTCCTTTAATTGGTGAACGAGCTTACTTTGCTCATTGATATAATTTTCAGCGCCGATACCGGTAATGGCTTCAATACGCCTCACCCCTGCTGCAACTGCGCTTTCGGATATAATTTTAAAATAGCCGATGTTGCCGGTAGCTTTTACGTGCGTACCACCGCAAAGCTCTTTCGAGAAACTGTCATCAAAGGTTATCACACGCACATATTCGCCGTATTTCTCCCCGAATAAAGCCGTTACACCGCTGGTAATAGCGATTTGATAAGCTACGTTGCGTTCTTCTTTTAATGGGATATTCTCGCGTACTTTTTCGTTTACGATAGCCTCGATCTGCGCCAGTTCATCATCGGTTACCTTAGCAAAATGTGAAAAGTCAAAGCGCAGGTATTCATCATTCACTAATGATCCTTTCTGGTTCACATGCTCACCGAGTACCTGTTTCATGGCCGCATGCAGCAAGTGCGTAGCCGAGTGGTTGCTCATGATGCTGGCCCTTCTTTCCGGGTCGACGATGGCGGTTAAAGCATCGTCAATGGCTTCGGCAGTCGGCAGTTTATCGGTATAATGCACGATGAGGGCATTTTCCTTTTTGGTATCGGTTACTTCAATCACCTCACCATCCGGGAAAACCAACTGGCCGGTATCCCCTACCTGCCCGCCGCTTTCTGCATAAAAAGGTGTTTTGTCCAATACAATTTGGTATTGCTCTTTTCCCTTTGCCGTTACCTTGCGGTATTTGACAATATGAGCGATGGTTTCCAGTTCATCATAGCCGGTAAACTCAACGGCATCATCTTCTTCTTTTACAATTATCCAGTCGCCGGTATCGATAGCTGTGGCAGCACGGGAGCGGTTTTTTTGTTCGGCAAGTGCTTTATTAAAGCCTTCCATATCAACTTTCCATCCTCTTTCACGAGCCATCAATTCAGTCAGGTCTATGGGAAATCCGTAAGTGTCATACAACTCAAATGCTCCATCACCAGATATCACAAAATTAGTGTCTGCCGACATTTTATCGACTATATATTTGTTTTTCTCAGCTTCGGTTTTTTTATTGTCCTCCCCAAATTCACGCTCAAATTCCTCATAATAGTAACTAATTTTTGCTGAGTCCACCCTCAAAATCCCATCTGCTAAAGTCTTTAAAAAACCCTTTTCTTCCTCTAATATTACTCTTTGAACAAAATCCTTTTGATTCCATAGCTCATCAAAAACTCCTTTAAATTGCTCGGCTAAAAGCGGTACAAGAGTATTCAAGAACGGCTCTTTAAATCCTAAATATTGGTATTGATACCTTACAGCACGGCGTAAAATTCGGCGTATCACGTAACCGGCTTTGTTATTGGATGGCAATTGTCCATCTGCAATAGCAAAGCTTATCGCCCGGATATGGTCCGCCATCACACGCATTGCAATTGCATTCGTGGGACCTTCAAAATCCAAATCTGGTTCTATAAGTATAGGCTTATACGGCCTGCCGCTTTTCTCAGCAATAAATTGTATCAGCGGTTGAAAAACATCGGTATCATAATTAGAGTTTTTGCGCTGAAGCACTCTCACCAACCGTTCAAATCCCATTCCAGTATCCACGTGCTTTGCGGGCAGGGGCTGTAATGAACCGTCTTTGAGGCGGTTAAACTGGATAAACACGTTGTTCCATATTTCGATAACCTGGTCATGGTCGGCGTTTACAAGGCTTGCACCGCTTATTTTTTGCCTTTCAGCGTCCGAACGGTTGTCATAGTGAATTTCGGAACACGGCCCACAAGGGCCGGTTTCGCCCATTTCCCAAAAGTTGTCTTTCTTATTACCTAGCAGGATATGGTCCTCTGGTACACATAATTTCCAATAATCGTAAGCTTCCTGGTCTTTAGGTAAACCCTCTTTTTCGTCACCCTCAAAAATGGTGACGTATAGGCGGGTCTTATCAATTTTATAAACTTCGGTGAGCAGTTCCCAACTCCAGGCAATGGCTTCTTTTTTAAAATAGTCGCCAAAGCTCCAGTTACCCAGCATCTCGAACATAGTATGGTGATAGGTATCGATACCTACTTCCTCCAGATCGTTATGCTTGCCGGATACACGCAGGCAGCGCTGGGTATCAACCACACGTTTGTATTTGGCAGGCGCTTCACCCAAAAAGATGTCCTTAAACTGGTTCATCCCCGCATTGGTAAACATCAATGTGGGGTCGTTTTTTACTACGATAGGTGCAGAAGGTACGATCTGGTGCCCTTTGGAAGCAAAAAAATCAAGAAAAGCTTTATGTATTTCAGAGGCCGTCATAAGCTGCAAAGATAGAGTTTACCCGCAAATTGTCTGAACTATGATTTATAGGATTTGTTGATTCTATGATTTTTCTTTTGAACAAGGCTGACAAATAGATTAATCTTGCTTGTCAGCTTCAAAATCGACATTATTGATGCTATTGTCCTTGTTGCAGTGGCCCGCAGAACTTTTAATATTGCGTAAGTTTTCCACAATTTAATAATTTGCAGAACTTTACAGACGTTGGTTCGTATAAAATGCCGAATCGATAATTACTTTTGAGCATGCCATATAAAGAACACGAAATCAGCAAGATGTATTACACCATGGGTGAGGTGGCCGCGATATTTGACGTGAATCAATCGCTGATCAGATTTTATGAGAAGGAATTCGATGTACTTCAGCCTAAGAAAAACAAAAAGGGTAACCGTTATTTTACCCCGGAAGACATTGAAATACTGCGCATTATTTTCCACCTGATAAAGGAAAAAGGCTATACCCTGAATGGTGCTAAAGATCATTTGAAAAAGAACATGGGTGATGCACAGGAAAACCAGCGTGTGATAGATGCACTGGAAAACATAAAAAAATTCCTGCTCGAAGTTCGCGAACAGCTTTAATTTCCTGGCGAAATTATATCTTTATTGCAGCATGGCTTGAGATTGCTCCTGCCTAAACCTGCTTTATACAGATATGATAGCCGCTCACAAAGGCGAAATCCCTTTTGCAGTACTTATTATCCCCTTTATTGCCGGCATTGCCTGCGGGCTCAATTTCTACTATACCGGGTACATCCTGTTTTTACTTTCTGCGCTGGTTGTTTTAATAGCCGTTTTCTTTCTCCTAAATATCGGTTACAAATACTTTAACATTTATAAACATAAATGGCTCGGCGGCATTTTAACGCACCTGGTATTGTTTTTGACCGGCTGGATAGTGGTTATCAATTATAACGAACTCAACAGTGCAAAGCATTTCTCTAAAAGCCCGGCCGATTATCTCGTCGTAAAAATCAGCAATGAGCCAAAACTAAGCGGTAACGTGTTGCGGTTTACTGCTCAGGCTGAGGAAAATATAGCTAAAGGACACGCAATTCCTGCCAGCGGCAATTTATTAATAACCATCAAAGACAGCACCGCCGCCAGCTTATATTATGGCGACAGATTGCTGATACCGGCCAATTATCAGCCAATCCAACCTCCGGCAAACCCGGCAGAGTTTAATTATAAAAAATACCTGGCCAACCAGAATATACACTTTCAATGTTACTTTAATCGTGGTCAGTTTTATGTTCTGGAGAGGAATACGGGCAATGCGCTTATCGCGACTTCGCTCAGGTTGAGACAGCATTTGGTTGAAAAATTCAAACAGCACATGCACAACCCTGAGGCCATTGCGGTGGCATCAACGCTGATATTGGGTTATAAAGCCGATTTAAGCAATGATGTTTTAGAGGCCTATTCCAAAACCGGGACCATCCATGTGCTGTCGGTGTCAGGCGCGCATGTGGCTATTGTTTTTATTTTGCTTGAGTTCCTTTTTGGGTTTTTGAACCGCTTCAAATATGGGCGGGCGATTAAAGCGGTATTAATTATCACCCTGATATGGTATTATGCGCTGCTTAGCGGGTTTTCGCCGGCCGTATGCCGCGCAGCCGTGATGATTTCGATGTTGATTATCGGCAAAACCTACAGTCGAACAATCAACACCTTAAATATTTTAGCAATCTCGGCGTTTTTCCTCCTACTTTATAACCCCTTGTTTATTACCGATGTGGGTTACCAATTGTCGTACCTGGCAGTTTCGGGATTGATTATATTTCAACCCGTCATCTACAAATGGTTTCGCTTTAAAAATAAATGGGCGGATAAGCTTTGGCTACTATGTTCGGTTTCACTTGCGGCCCAGGTTATTACCTTTCCGCTCAGCGCATTTTACTTTCACCAGTTCCCGGTTTATTTTTTGGTGAGCAACCTGTTTATCATTATTCCTTCGGCAATCATCATGTATTCGGGAATTGCTTATTTGATTTTGGGTTCGATACCCGTTTTGGGTGGCATTTTAGGATTCGTCCTGGAAAAATCGATTCTATTTATGGATAATGTGCTGATGATAATTGAACATGCGCCCTGGTCGGGCATCAGCAAAATATGGATAACCCCCACCGAATACCTATTGCTTTATGTCATCATCATCAGCGCGTTTTACTTTTTGTATAACCGGAAAACATGGCTGTTACGATTGAGCCTTGCGGCGATTTTATTGTTTACCGTAAGCATAAGCGTTAAAAGATGGAATAATCTCAAAGTCAGTGGTATTACTGTTTTAAATCTCAGGAAACATACCGGCATTGTGATGAGAAAAGGCAATAATGCCGCCGTTATTACGGATCTTTCGGACACAGATAAAGTTTTTAAATATTCAGTACAGCCGTTTCTTGACAGCTGCCAGGTTAGCAATATCAAAACATATAAGCCTGGCGACAATCCACTGGCAATCAAGCCTTCACGCAGTACAAATACACCCTGATAAAAATTGAGTGTTGCGGGGCGTAACAAATCAATCACCATCCTATCTAACTAAGAATTAGAAATAAGAATAAATTTATTTGCACCCTAATCAATAAAATATCTAAATTGTATAACCAAACAAAACACTATGAAACCGTCATGAGCTGCAAAAAACTAACACCGCTCATGATAGCTTCATAACCATAAAAAATGTCGAAGACTTCTTGAGTGCCTTTGAAAAACAAATTATAACACGAAAAAATAAATAAAACCCATGAAAATTAAAATCTTAAGCGCTGTTGCGGGCATTGCCTTATCAGCAACCATGATGAGCGCCAGCGCTCAAAAAGCGTACACTTCGGGCATGTATTCCTATTCAACGCAAATGCAGGGACAACAAGCCGACGTTAAAACATATTTTACTGCCGACTCCAGCGCTGCTTTAATTACAGTGGGGCCGGCAAACGTTAAAGTATTGATGAACGCCAAGCACGATTATTTAGCTGTAGTACTGGATATTCCCGTTGCCAATATGAAAAAAGCGGGTATTGCAACTGCTTCAGAACTGGAAGAAGGTATGGCTGCCTTGCCGACTTTTACCTTCACACCAACAACTGAAACGAAAACGATTTCGGGGTTCAACTGTAAAAAAGTGGTAGCTAAGGATGCAAAAAGCGGCAAAACATACGATGTATGGATCACGAACGACATTACCGTACCTAAAACGGCCCTTCCATATTACTATTCAGAAATTGGCGGGTTCCCTGTACAATACACAGCGTTTCAACAAGGACAGCAAACCGATATCACTATCTCAAGTATATCGGATGCCAAGGCCCCGGCCGGAACATTTTCAATTCCAAAAGACTTTGAAAAAGGAACAATGGCTGACCTTAGACCAGGTGGATGATCATAAAAATGCGGAAACGCATTAGTTTATTTTAACAAAAGAGCCTTCCAGCAGATTATCTGTTGGAAGGCTCTTTTGTTTTGGCAACCCACTCCTGCTAATTCATTTTTAATTCTGTTGTCAAGGCTTCTATCCATTTCTCAAACAAGCCGCTCTCCATTTCTACAGCTTTATCGGCATATAGCTCCCAATCGGGCGAGAAGCTTTGTAATTGCTTGATCATCTCCTCCAAATGCCCTTCTTCCTCCAGGATGATCGATTTCACATTCACTTTGCTGGAAGCATTTTCCAACGCTTCCTGGTAAACGGGATAAAGTTCGTCGGCGCGCACTTCTATAGCGTAAGTAACCAGTAGGTAAGCAGCAAAACGCAATTCGCTGCCGGTTAGGCCTAATTCCTTTTTTAAATAGCGGCAAACATCAACATCCAATTGGTTTAAATAATGCTTGCTGCTGGCCGGAGCCAATAAGTAGGCAGAAGAATAAGTTGGACAGGCTGTTTTGTCTATTTTTTCTATCTGTTTTTTGAGGTAGAAGGCGTGGCGGTGTTCTTCGGCGGCATGTTTGAGGATGATATAGGTTACCGTTTCCGTGTCCTCGCACGCAGATATCTTGCGCGCACCGGTATTTTCCATCAGCGAAAGCGTATTCAGCCAACGGGTGTGCAGTTTGCTATCGTCTATAATTACCGGTAAAAGTTCGTCAAATTTCATCAGTCAATTTCTTCAAGCGCGGTTTCAATTTTGCTGTAAATATAGTTCAGCTCCTGGCTTGTGATGCAATACGGTGGTAAAATATATAATATATTGCCCAGGGGGCGCAATATGATGCCTGCTTCAAGGAAGTATGCGTACAGCCTATCGCGCAGCGAACTGAAATACGACGTACCTGCGCCTGTCTCCCATTCCATCGCGAGGATGGTACCGGTTTGACGCACAGTACTAATGCGGGGATGTGTTTTTAGCTTTACAGCGAACTGCCTGTGACTATCTTCTATCCTTTTGATATTTTCCCTCGTGGAATCTTCCAAAAACAAATCCAAACTAGCCAGTGCGGCCGAACAGGCAACCGGGTTTGCGGTATATGAATGCCCGTGGAAAAGGGTTTTCATACGGTCTTCGGATAAAAATGCATCGTATATCGGCTGCGTACAAGTGGTTAAACCAAAAGCCATAGTGCCACCTGTTAGCCCCTTTGAGAAGCACATGATATCCGGCTGGGTAGTTACATGATTGCAGGCGAAAGATTTTCCCGTGCGGCCGAAGCCGGTAAAAACCTCATCCGCTATTAATAATACACCCTCTGATTGGCAATGCTTCATCAACTGGTCGAGGTATTCAGCCTCGTACATGATCATCCCGGATGCGCCTTGCACTAAGGGTTCGAAAATGAAACAGGCTAAATTAGATTTGAGATTTGAGATTTGAGATTTGAGATTTTCTATGTTTGACGCATCGGGTAAATCAATAAATTCTACTTCAAATAACAGGCTATCAAAGGCGGCGGTAAAGGCGCTTCGGCCACTTACAGCCATGGCACCAAAAGTATCGCCGTGATAAGCATTTTTGAAGGCCAGTATTTTCGTGCGCTCAATGCCCTGGTTGTGCCAGTATTGCAGGCACATTTTTATAGCGACCTCAACAGCGGTTGAACCGTTATCAGAATAAAATGCTTTTGCCTGGTTTGATGGGAGAATTTCGAGCAGGCGTTCGGCCAGCAAAACGGCCGGTTCGTGCGTAAAGCCGGCGAATATTACATGCTCCAATTTTTGGAGTTGTTCGGCCACTTTTTGTGCGATATAAGGATGGGCATGCCCGTGTATATTTACCCACCAGGATGATATCGCATCGATATAACGTTTGCCGTTTTCGTCGTACAAGCAGGCACCCTCACCCCTTACAATGGGTATGGGTGGCAAAGCAGTTTTCATCTGCGTATAAGGGTGCCATATAACTTTTAAATCCCTGTC
>Ga0193728_1002081_pt1 | contig 10358 bp, 11 predicted proteins | sample U1c1metaG_FD_143037 | JGI IMG/M metagenome (GOLD analysis project Ga0193728, IMG submission 143037) | Soil microbial communities from a riparian zone of the East river system, Colorado, United States - U1c1 | ecosystem: Environmental > Terrestrial > Soil > Riparian zone | place: USA: East River... | reverse complement strand
TCATGGCATCTCGCCCGACGGCAAAACATTGGCGATCAGCGATCAGTCGCAAGGAGATCATCAATCCATTATTTATTTGCTGCCCCTTACCGGTGGAATACCGCGCCGCATCACCCAGAAATCCCCTTCTTATTGGCATGGCTGGTCGCCGGATGGCAAGACGCTCGCGTATCCCGGACAGCGCAATGGTGAATTTGATATCTACACGATCTCAACGGAAGGCGGTGAAGAAAAACGGTTGACCACCGCGATAGGGTTGGATGACGGACCGGAATATACGCCGGATGGGAAATATATTTATTTCAATTCCGTGCGCACCGGCAGGATGCAGATATGGCGGATGCGCCCGGATGGCGGCGAGCAGGAACAGGTCACGTCTGACGATTTGAATAACTGGTTTCCGCACATTTCGCCAGACGGGAAATGGCTGGTGTTTCTCTCTTACGGCAAGGAAGTGGAAGGTCATCCAGAGAATAAAGACGTGATGCTGCGAATTGTGCCGCTGAAGGACGATAACGTTCACGGCAAGATCGAGGTACTGGCGAAACTCTTTGGCGGACAGGGAACAATAAACGTGCCGTCATGGTCGCGGGACAGCGAACAGCTGGCTTTCGTCAGCTATCAGCTGATTCCCCGCGAAAATGCGGCAAAGTAAAAGGGGCGTGCGGCGTTGAGGATTCAGGCGCACACGCTTAGTGGAAGTGACCTCACGAAGCAAAATGAGTGAACAGGTTGTTCAGTGATTCAGCGAGTGTCGGATGCGCGAAAATCGCGTCGTGTAAAGTAGTGAATGGTAGTTTGCCCATCATTGCCAATTGCAGCATGGACATGATTTCCCCGCCTTCGATGCTCAGCACGGCGGCGCCGAGAATCTGATCTGTGTCGGCGTCCACGATCGCTTTCATAAAACCGCGCGATTCGTCCACTTCCAGAGCGCGGGCCACTGAAGACATATTCATTTTTGCGACGCGAACGTTTTTATTTTGCTGGCGAGCTTGAGCTTCTGTGATGCCGATGCGGCCGAGTTGTGGATCGATATAAACAGCGTAGGGGATCAGCCGGCCTTCGGTTGTGGCGCTTCCTTTGTCGATCACGTTGGTGCGCAGGATACGAAAGTCATCATAGGAAATGTGCGTGAACGCCGGGCCGCCGTTGATATCACCCAGAGCGTAAACTCCCGGCGTGCTGGTCTCCAATTTGCTGTTTACTTTGATGAATCCGCGATCATCTGTCGTAATGTCAGCGGCACCAAGGTTCAACACTTCCGTGTTCGGGAACCTGCCGGTAGCTACTAACAAGTGCGTCCCTTGAAGCTCGCGTGTTCTCCCAGTTTTCTCGCGGGTGGTGACCACGATTTGCGAATTGGCCTTTGCGACACTCTCCGCTTTTGTGTTTAGAAAAATGTCGATACCGTCCTGCCTCAAGAGCGCGGCGATTTCATCCGCCACGTCCGAATCCTCGGCGCGTAATAACTGGGGGCCGGACTGCACGATAGAGACACAGCTGCCGAAGCGGCGAAACATTTGTCCGAATTCCAGGCCGACATAGCCACCACCCAGAACAAGCAGATGTTCGGGGACGTTATCGAGTTCCATGATGGAGGTGCTGGTCAGATACGACACATGTTCTAAGCCGTCGATTTGCGGAATTGCGGGCCGGCATCCCGCGTTGATGAAAATTTGCTCGGCGCGGAGCGCGCGCTGTGTCCCATCTTTCAACAGTACGACTAAAGACTTAGGGCCGGTAAGGCTCGCTTTGCCAAAAATCAGGTCGAGGTTCTTAGTTTTTTCCAGGCTGACTTGGCTTCCATTTCTGAAACTATCGACGATGTCTCGTTTGCGCTTGCGAATGCGCAACATGTCGATGCGAATATTTCCGGTTCCCACACCATAATCGGCGCCTCGGCGGGCGAGATAGGCTACCCGGGCGCTAGCCACCATGGTCTTTGTGGGTGTGCAGCCTTCATTGACGCATGTGCCGCCAACGTGCTCACGTTCGACCAGCGCGGTGCGCATTCCTGCTTGAGCGAGCGCCTTGCACAGCGGGTTTCCACCTTGTCCTGAACCGATTACGACCGCCTGGTATTGATCGGGTGCGCTCATGGGACACTCCTGACTGTGAGGAGCATCTTATTCGAGCGGGATGCACATTCCAAACGTATGAGGCATCGCACCGACTCGGGAGCGCGAAAGTTTTGTGGGCGAGAACCGTCGGTATTAAGGGTGCGCAGGGATTGTCATGCATCGCGTATTCGTGAGCCTCGGGGGGATCAGTGAAAGATCTTATTTTGCGATTTGTAATTGGAGGGATAGTTGTGTCCGCGTCCGCGGCTTTAGGTGACGCTCAACGATTTCAAAGCCCCATGAACCGTTGCGCTGTTCCTTTCGGCTGAAGTGCCGGTTAAGTCGCGCTAGAATCTTAGTGCTCGCAGTTCGCGGGCACTGTAGCGCTGCTTGTCAGTGCCAAGAAGTGCACAGCTTAGCGCTAAATTCTGGATAAAGGTTGGTTTGCATGTGCAGGAATATCAAAAACCTTTTTAACTTTGACCCGCCTGTCACGGACGCGGAGATTCGCGATGCTTCACTGCAGTTCGTCAGAAAAATCAGCGGTTTCAATAAACCTTCGAAAGCTAACGAAGCCAGTTTTATGGCGGCAATTGATGAGGTGTCGCGCGCTTCGGCCCGCCTCCTCCGTTCGCTTGAAACGAACGCGCCAGCGAAAAATCGAGAAGAAGAGGCCGAAAAACTGAGGGCCCGCGCCGCAGAGAGATTTGGCGATTGAGCCAGCCAGGCTGGGAATTACATGATGAAGGCGCTGTGCATTTTATCCTTGGTTCTGAGTGGTGCCGTATCGCCGCGCGCCCACGCATCTGGTGCAAAACCCAGCTTGGAGGTCGTGGTCCTTGGTTCAGGCGGACCGCGAGCATTCGGCAGGGCCGGATCGAGTTACATCGTAGTAGTCGACGGAACCCCTCGTATTTTGTTGGATGCCGGACCGGGCGCATTTGTGCGCATCGGAGAATTGCATATTGATCTCGAGCATGTGGATATAGTCCTGTTGACCCATCTCCACATCGACCACAGCGGCGATTTGGCAGCATTTCTTAACACGCGCGCACTGACCAGCGATGGACCGATAAAATATCGGGTATTTGGTCCAGATGCCGAGGGGTTGTTCCCCAAAACCTCGCGATTCGTGGAGTTGTTAGTTGGAGATAAGGGATTGTTCGCATACCAGAAGACTTTTGGTGTGGATGAAACATTTTCGGTTCGTGATTTGGCGATCGACCTAAATACCGGGGTTACAAAAATTGTCGATGAGAACGGTTTGATGATCGAGGAAATCGCGACACACCATGACGATTGCCCCTCAGTAGCGTATCGAATCACCTATCGCGGTAAATCTGTAGTTTTTTCCGGCGATATGGACGCTTCGGCAGCATCAAATCTCGTTCGCTTGGCCAAGAGTGCGGACCTACTGGTGTTTAATTGCGCGGTTCTGGATCCGCCAGCCTCACCGAGTCGGCTATACGAGCTACATACACCGCCAAAGAAAATTGGCGAAGCGGCGAGGGATAGCGGCATAGGACATCTGTTGTTGAGCCACATTGCGCCCGACGTTGACGAAGCTAAGAGCGATGTATTGAAGTCCATTCACGCGTCTTTCACAGGACGCGTGGAGTTCGCGACTGACCGTATGCGTGTCACTGTAGAACGTATATCTCAAGGCGCACATTAAATCTAAGGTCTGTCGGGACTTTCTACGGCCTCTCGAACGGCCAGGATCGTAACGACACCGATAGCGGTGACAAGCACTTCCGCGAAGCGACTTTTTCTCGGAAAGTGCGGTTGCGCCCCGGATTTCGCGACTGGCGCGCACGTATTGTGTTGGTGACCGCTATGGTATTCGGACGTATCTGGCGAGATCGCCGAGTTGCGCGAGTCATTCACGTAGAACTCCGGGGTGACCGCGTAGAGCTGACCCTTTTCAATCGTTTTTGATTCCTTACCCGCAGTCGCCTCCAGGTTTCCATGTATAACCTTGATTCGTAAATCACATGGTGCATTAATGGTGACCTCGGCCAGCACCGGCCGGTCGTTCTTCGGAATAATGCGAACGTCGGATACGAATACCTCGAAACTCTCGGACGGAATATTAAGAGTGATGACCATCGTTCCACGCCGTAACTCCGTAACAGCCTCCACTTGTTTCGTAAAAAAAGGCCGCCTCGGACTGACCTCGCGTCTGACGAACCCGTAATTGAACGTGGCCCTCTGAGTCAGTCCTGACTACATCGGCGCTATAGAGCGAGGTGCCGCTTGTCAGGGGAGCTTTGCTTACGTAGGCCGACTCCGCATCGAGAACTACCCGGACAAGCTGATTTTGCCCTGGATAAAACAGCGCCACCGCTAAGAAGCCCGCCATAGCTCCTCCTGACGCCGATTTGAAAACCCAATTCATATGGAGTTCCCCTTGGGCTTAACAGCCTGGGTGCGGCATAAGAGTTCAGTCCGGTCGCAACCGCCCACCAACTTAGCTTCGGATGGCGAAGTTGCCAGTTCGGAATAGCGCACTTCAAATTCATTGTCGCGCGACGTGGATTACTAAATGTGTATTATTATAATATAAAATTCGTGTAAGTGGCTAGAATTTATAAGCCCATCGCTGCCGCTGTCCTGTACCGCCGAAGTGGGATCAACAATGCCAATCTGCGCCTCACCTGGATGTCTTGGGAGGTCCGGCCTACGACATCGAAGTTCCAAGATCTTCTATCGGGCGCGCAGTGCCGCTGATATCCAAGCGGAGAATTCCACCACGTCCAGCCTAGGAATAGTCCGAGTAATTATTAGGGGCTGACGCGCTGAAGGAGCTTTATGTTCGTTGAAAAATGAAGAAGTAAATGGTCGGGGCGCCCGGATTCGAACCGGGGGCCTCCTGCGCCCAAGGCAGGCGCGCTACCAGGCTGCGCTACGCCCCGACATGAAGTGCTGTATTGAGTCTAAAGCACTTTGGAACTTTCTTGCAGTCGAAATGCAATACTCTTCCGCGCAACTTTCCTTGAGTCGCTGGCCCAATATGGCCAAACGGAGCGTGTTAGTGCGGACCCAAGGTTTTATGGACAGCGTCCGACATCAAGTCTACTGATCGATGGCCTTCATAGCGGCTGCGGCGTATCGTTCGCCGGCGATTTCATTTTGGGGAACTGCGGCTTCGAGCTCCGCGACGTCCGCTGAAGTCAATCGGATGTCAGCTGCGACGCTATTTTCCTCGAGGTATTTCCGTCGCTTGGTTCCGGGTATGGGTACCAAGTCTTTGCCCTTTGCCCAGACCCATGCCAGCGCTAACTGCGCCGGTGTTACACCTTTGCGTTGCGCGATGGCCTTCACGCGTTGGACCAGTGCCTGGTTCTTATCAAAGTTTTCGCCGGCAAACCTCGGCATACGTTGCGCGCGCGCATCGCTCGCAACCAGATCGCTCGGTTTTGTAATTGTGCCGGTCAAGAACCCGCGCCCTAACGGACTGTACGGCACAAAACCAATACCTAGCTCTCGAATCGTCGGAAGGATTTCTTTTTCGGGGTGGCGTTCCCACAGCGAATATTCCGTTTGCAACGCCGTGATCGGATGCACCTTGTGTGCTCGCCGAATTGTCGCCGGCGACGCCTCTGACAATCCCAGATACTTTACCTTGCCTGCTTTTACCAACTCGGCCATTGCACCCACGGTGTCTTCGATCGGGGTATTGGGGTCGACACGATGCTGGTAATACAGGTCAATGTGATCGACGCCCAACCGTATTAGAGAAGCGTCGCACGCGGCTCGCACATATTCCGGTTTGCCGCTGATAGACCATTGATTGGGATTCTCTTTTGAGCGCACGTTAGCGAACTTGGTTGCGAGAAAGACTTCGTCGCGACGCGCGCGAATCGTTTTACCAACCAATCCTTCATTGTCGCCGATTCCGTAGGCGTCCGCGGTGTCCAGAAAGCTGATGCCGAGGTCAAGCGCTCGCAGAATGGTCGCCGCGGACTCTGAGTCATTGCGCTCGCCATAGAACTCACTCATACCCATGCAACCGAGTCCCATACAAGAAACAACCGCGCCTTGTGAACCGAGTTTTACTTTTTTTATGCTCATACCTGAATAGATGGCCTAAACACTTCTGTGGATACAAATGTTTTAAGGCGGTTGGCTTTTTTGTCACGGCAACGAACACAAAACCGCGTGCGCCGGTCGGTACTCTGCTGGACGGATCGAAGAAACGCGCAAACGAACGCGCACGAAAGGGAAGTAATCGTTATGAGGAGCGGCTTACTTTAAATAGGATTGCGGCAGGCAGGGCGAATCGGGGTGCGTGGACATCGTTTTGTCCACGGAATAGCAGACGGGCTCCAGATTGCAATCAACGCACCGCGGTTTACGCGCCACGCATACCCGCCGGCCATGCCAGATCAGTTGATGCGAAAATTCAATCCATTTGCTCTGAGGAATTACCGCCATTAAATCCTGCTCGATTTTTGGCGGCTCGCCCTTCCCGGATAAGTCCAAACGTCGCGATAATCTGATCACATGTGTATCGACTACCACGCCCACAGCGATACCGTAGGCTGTGCCCAGCACTACGTTGGCCGTTTTGCGCGCGACTCCCGGTAGCGTCAGGATTTCTTCCATCGTTCGCGGCACTTTTCCGCCGAATTCTTCCACGATGGCTTTACTCGCGCCCATCACGGATTTCGTCTTATTCCTGAAAAATCCCGTAGGTCGAATCTCCTGCTCCAGCTCGCTTGGCGTGGCATACGCGAATGCTTCCGGCTTCGGATATTTTTTGTAAAGCGATTCGGTTACCTGATTCACGCGCACGTCGGTACACTGTGCGGACAGAATCGTAGACACCAGCAGCTGAAATGGGTTTGTGTGTTTTAGCTCGCAGGTCGCGTTGGGATACGCTTCATCAAGCCCTGAGAGAATGGCGGCAACTCTGCGTGGGTCGGTACCCAGCACGCATTCGTTTTTGCCGATCTTGCGGGTTTTCCAAGGCGATTGGCTGTCATTCGACGACCGCAGCGCTTTCTTTTTTCGCTCGGAGCTTTTCTTTGGCGGCTTTTTGCTCGGCATGACGCGCCAGAATAACATACACGCAAAAGCGGCGCTAAAAGGACGTTGGCCTGCCAACCAAAACACACGCTTCGAGCGATTCTTAACTAGGAAGTGCTAAAAAGGAGAGCACGCGACGGAACGCCTTGCCACGGTGGCTGTGCAGGTTTTTTTCTTCTGGCGTCAGCTCAGCAAATGTCTTGTCCAGTGCAGGCAAGTAAAATATTGGATCGTAACCGAAGCCGCCGGTCCCGCGCGCAGCCTCCAAAATCTCTCCATCTACACGATTGCTTATTACCGCGATGGGCAGACCTTGCCTGATCACGGCGATCACGCAGCAAAAATACGCCGCACGCTCCTGGCACGGTTTACCTGCAAGTTGCTGCAGCAACTTATTTATACGGTCCGCGCTTGTGGCGTCCGGTCCTGCATAACGCGCTGAATGCACCCCCGGAGCTCCACCCAGCGCCGGCACCACCAAACCTGAATCATCCGCGAACACAATCCCGTCGCTCAGCTGCGAATAATACAAAGCCTTCCCCAAGGCATTTTCGCCAAACGTAGGTGCGTTTTCTTCGAAGGGAGTCAATGATTCGAAACGCTGCAGCGCTTCCACGCGGAAAATTGTGGGTGAAGAAGCACGTCCTGCCTCGCTCTCCGCGAGGGCGCGAAATTCTGCAAGTTTTCCTGCATTAGAGGAGGCGAAATAAATTTTAACGGGCGCGTGCACTGAATTTCACAGGCAGAATGGCGAGTTGATCTTCAGTGAGCCGGCGTATTCCCGCCGCCGCAAGCGCCAGTAGATCTTGCATCTCGCTACCCGTAAAAGGGCGGCCCTCCGCCGAAGCTTGTACCTCTACGAAATCGCCGGCGCCTGTCATGACCACGTTCATATCCACTTCCGCACGCGAATCCTCTTCGTATGCAAGATCCAGGAGCGCGCGATCATCGACAATTCCTACACTGATAGCGGCCACCGTATCGATCAGGGGAGACCGCTTCAAAATTCCCGCTGCCACCAGTCGTTCGAAGGCCAACGCCAGTGCCACGAATGCTCCGGTGATGGAAGCCGTGCGCGTCCCTCCATCCGCCTGAATCACGTCACAATCAATCCACACGGTGCGTTCACCGAGCGCTTCTTGATCGGTCGCCGCGCGCAGCGATCTGCCAATTAGGCGTTGGATCTCAAGTGTGCGTCCCGATTGTTTTCCGCGCGCAGCTTCCCGTGGCGTACGTTCTTCCGTTGCGCGTGGGATCATTCCATATTCGCTGGTCACCCAACCCTTGCCGCTGCCCTTCAGAAATCCCGGCACACCGTCATCGACCGTCGCGGTGCAAATTACCCGCGTGCCGCCTAGCTCGATCAACACGCTGCCTTCGGCGGTAGCGATAAAATCAGGAGTAATTTTCAGAGGCCGCATCTGATCGGGATTACGACCGTCGCTTCTTTGTCTGCTTGCGATTGCCACTTATGGCTGCCTCGAATTCGTGAGTTTTTGTTCGCGCTGCTGCGTAAGTTTGACGGGAGGCGCTAACGGCTGTCAAATGGCGGGCGATGTCAGCGCGTCGGGCTGTGGAGCGATCGTCGCTTGGGCTGCTCGAGGACTCACCACAAACGCGCCGGTAAGATCCAGATGGCCCGCCAGTGTTTCTACTTCCTGTCCATGAATCAAAATTTTGAGCCGCACGACCTGGGGAACATTTGCGGCCAGTGTGCGAGTAAGGGAATCCACCGCTCGCTGCTCGCTTTCAATGCCCGAAGGTATGGAGCTGGCCATCGCTTCGGAAAAATCCGCAATACCAGTTCCATCTGGCAACAAGTAGAACGCCAATAACACCGCGTCTGGCGGCAGCGTACGCAACTCGGGGTCGGCGGGACCTGCCAACAAAGTATTGAGCACTTGCTTGGCGCGCAACGCCGGCTCATTCGACAACGGCAGATCAATGTTCACCGGGGCGAGAGAACCGTCATGCGCGTTTGAAGTCCAAAAGAGCTTTGCCTTTACCCGCGCTTCCGTTGGAGTGGGAGTGAGCGATTGCGTCAGCTCTCTCCGTGCCTGTTCCTCGGATTGGGGCTGAATTTTGGCGGTTTGCTTCACGCGCTGCTTCAAGATCGGGAAGTAAAGGCCGGCGATAATTACCGCGCCAAATAATCCTCCCAACACCATTCCAACCCATCGCGTGTTCAACGTAATCCTCCGGGGACGCCGGCCACCACATAAGATGGGCGAAAGTCAGTGACGCCGCGAGCGATGGCGTCGGCTACCGCAGGAGCCATGCGATCCAGATCGAGGCGATCATTTACGGAAACGCTGGAAACTTCCACGGCAATGGCTGGCGCAGCGGTGGTTCGCAACTGACGGATGGCCGCAGCTTGCGCGCTGCCGGGTGAGCCTTTGAATCGTGCAGCTAGATTGCCCTGCACAAAATCTCCCAACTTGTGGCTTAAAGCGAGAAAGGGCCCCTGCGCGCGATCCCACGGAATCAGCCCGCCGGCTTCGCGCCCGCCCGAGCTGCCCGGCAAATCTGAATTCACATAGACGCGAGCTGTTCCCGGAAGCCCCGTGGAGGATACGTGCAAGCTTACAAAGACAGCGCCAACTTGCGCGTTGGCCATTGCCGACCGGTCGTCGAACGAGGGGTTCTCATTGGCCATGCGCGTTTGTATCACTTGGAAGCCCTGCGCTTCGAGAGCCTGACGCACCTGCTGCGCGAACTGCAAAACTATTTCGCTTTCGCGAATTCCGCCCGTGCCGCGCGCTCCTGTGTCTGTGCCACCGTGCGCAGGGTCTAGAACGACGATATTCAATCCGGTACGGGGCTGCGGTGAATCGGCATAGGCGGGAGGTAGAGTTTGTGGAGTAGCATTTTGCGGAGCAACGGAAATTGGGAGATTCTGCGCCGGAGCTTGTGCGGAAGATTGACCTGAAACGGTCAAAATTGTGGCAAACAGCAGAAAAAACGCGAAAAAAGCGTAGCGCAAACGGTTATGCATCATCCATCGGCACTGTTTGTCGTTGGGATTCCTCACCTAGAGCAGCATACCAAATTAGCCAGCGCAGCCAAGGCGCACGAAAGGCCATGCAACGAAAAAGGGACCGCCTGCACCGGCTGTCCCTTCTTTGAATGGCTCTGATAACCGTTATTTAGATGGCGGTGGCTGCTGTTGCTTGGACTCGCGGTGCTCGCGCAAGTTTTCTTCAAACTGTTTGCGTTGGTCTGGGGTAAGGATTTTTTTAACCTGTTCGTGTATATCACGCTTGA
>Ga0193728_1002079_pt1 | contig 10361 bp, 8 predicted proteins | sample U1c1metaG_FD_143037 | JGI IMG/M metagenome (GOLD analysis project Ga0193728, IMG submission 143037) | Soil microbial communities from a riparian zone of the East river system, Colorado, United States - U1c1 | ecosystem: Environmental > Terrestrial > Soil > Riparian zone | place: USA: East River... | reverse complement strand
ACCGCAGGCGGCCGCGCCGGCCCGGCGGGCCGGGAGCCTGCCGAGCGTCGTCCTCGCTGCGGTCGCCGCGCTATCTTCCCCAGTCCCCGGCCCCGGCCCCGGCCCGCTGCCCAGGTGAGGTCCGGCCCAGGCCGCCGAGGGTGCAGCCGCCCTTCGCGGGCCGCCCACGCCGAGCCGCCGCCCCCCAGCCGTCCCCTGTTCAGCGGCTGAGGACGCCCGCGGGGCAGCCCGGAGTCATGGTGCCGATGGGGCGGTTGAGATATGGCGACCGGCCCGCCGCGCCCGCCCATCAGGGCAAATCCATGATCATGGGAGGACTGCTCACCCTCTGATGCGAGCGATCTTCCCATGATCAAGGTGTCCCGGGACCGGTGAGGTCGCTGGGCCGGCGTCGTGGTCATGGCGCTCGCGGCGATCCTGGCTCGCCCGCTGCGCGCGCCAGGACCAGGGAGCGCGGCTGACCGGGCGGGGCGTAGTGTGCAGATGTGAGCGCGCGGGCCGTCCTGTGGGACTTTGACGGCACGCTGGCCATCCGGCCGGGCCACTGGGGCGCGTGCCTGGTCGAGGTGCTGGACGCTCGCGAGCCGGGGCACGGCCTGACCCGCGGCGACCTGACCCCGCTCCTGCACACCGGCTTCCCCTGGCACGAGCACGACCAGCCGCACCCGCACCTGAGCGATCCTGACGCGTGGTGGCAGCACATCGGGCAGACCCTGCTGGGCGTCCTGACCAGCGCGAAAGTTCCGGCCGCCCGCGCCGCTGACCACTTGCGGCACTTCCGCGGCACCTACCTCGACCCGGCCAGCTGGTCGGTCTACCCGGACTCGGCCGCGGCCCTGGCCCTGGTCGCGGCGGCCGGGTGGCGCAACGTGATCGTCAGCAACCACGCTCCCGAGCTTTCCGACCTGGTCAGCGGCCTCGGCCTCGGCGCGCACGTCGACGACGTCATCACCTCGGCGCGCTGCGGCTACGAGAAGCCGCATCCGGCCATCTTCGACCTCGCCCGGCGCGCGGCGGGCAACCCGAACACGGTGTGGATCGTGGGCGACAATCCGATCGCCGACATCGCGGGCGCCGCCCGGGCCGGCATCCCCGGAGTCCTGGTCCGTACCTCCACGGCCGACCAGAACTTCGTCACCATGCTGGAACGCAGCTACGGCCGCGACGACTGGCAGGACTGGCGGCAGCACTGCGCCATCGCCGCCCCGACCGCCCACGCCGCCGCCCGCTACATCCTGGACGCCCACCCGAACGGCGCGTAACCGGGCTACTGGCTGGCGGACTCGGTGAGCGTCGGCACATCGCTCACGTAGAACCAGCGCCCGCCCTCCCGCACGAACATGCTGTTCTGGCGCTCGATGCCGAGCTGCCCGCCCAGCTCGAAGTGGGCTTCGAACTCGACCGTCCCGTCGCTGTCGAACACCCCGCCGCCTGACCTGGCCAGCACGTCGAGCCGGGTCCAGCGGCCGCCCTCGGGAAAGGTCACCTGCGCCGGCCGCGTCCGCGGATGCCAGGTTTCCCGCAGGTAATCGGCGTCGCCGACCGCGAACGCGGTGAACCGGGAGCGCATCAGCGCGTCAGCCGTCGGGGCGCTGGCCTCGCCGCGGTGAAAGCGGCCGCAGCAGTCGTCGTACGTCTGGCCGGCACCGCAAGGACAGGGACGCTTCATCATTCCCCCAGTCTGGCGGATCAAGACGGGCCGAGCCGGCCCAATCCGCACTCACCCCTGACTTCAAGCACTTTAGGTGGCGGACGACGGTGCCGCCCATCACAGGCCCGGCGAAGCCGGGCTCCCCGGGGGTTCCGGGGGTCGCCCCCCGGGCAAATACGACGGCCCACGCCGCAGCTCGCCGTAGGCGAGCAAGCAGCATGGGCCGACTCGTGGAGGTGGCGGGAATCGAACCCGCGTCCTTCAGTACATCACCAGGGCTTCTCCGGGCGCAGCCTGCTGTGTTTTTCTCGGCCCCGGCAGTCACGCAGGCAAGCTGCCGACGGGCTCAGTCGCTGTTTGATGTCCCGCCTGGCCCCGCGACCGGGCCAGGCGGTGGATCCTCCTAGCTGATGCCAGACACCGGGCCGGAGGAACTCCCGGGCTGACAGCACCTACCTACTACCCGCGGTTATTAGGCCGCGAGAGCGTAGGCGGTGCGACTGCGCTGTGAATTGGCAGTTATATGTTTGCGGTATCTGGATTTACGAGGTAGGCACCGCAACCCTCGGCCCGCTTCCCCTGGATCAACCACCGAAGTCGAAGCCTGTCACCCCCTGTTGAGTTGTACAGAGCACGCTACCTGACGCGCTCCACTTGGTCCAACGACGGCCGGGCTCCAGGTATGCCCGAGACCGGGCCGCCGCATAAGGGGCAAGAGCCGCATAACGCCGCCACGAGCGCAGAACGCCCGATGGGCTGTCCGCAGAGCGCGGATCCCACCGGGCATCCATCAGGGGTGATGAGGCCCCCGCGGGCGCTGGCGGTGGCCGAAGAACGCGCCCGCGGGGGTCGACCGGCAGGGTCGGGGCCGGTCCCGGTCCGGGCCTCCCCCGAGATGAGGCCCGGCTCCCATCACGACTGGGCCGCAACCCCCCAAGCGGCACCCCAGTCATCTAGGAAGACGTCGGATAACGATCGGAAGGTTGCTCACAGTTGTCAAAAAGCAGGTAATTACCGGGTCATGACCCGCCACGCTGGAGGGGCTGACCGCGCTCAGCCCTGCAGGTTGGCCAGGAAGCTCCCGGCCAGCGTGGCCGCCGAGGTATCGGGCGACCTGGTGAACTCGAGGATCGCGAAGGCGACGCCGCCCTGGTAGCCGACGAACCAGGAGGAGCCCAGCCCCTTGCCCACGGAACCGGGGCCGGTGGTCCCGATCTGCCCGTAGACCGGGCGGCCCGCGACGTTGGCCGCCTCTCCCGCGCCGCTGGTGACGGTGGCCCGCATGAGGCTGCGCAGCGACGCGACGATCCGGGCATCGAACGGGCGCGAGGGCTTCGCGGCCGGCTGGCCGGGGCCGGAAACGAGCGTGGGCGGGGTCCAGGTGCCCGACTGGACGAGCCCGGCGGCCAGCGCCATGGCGAGCGGGCTGACCCGGACGCCGGCGCCCCCGACCGACGTCGCGGCGATCTGGCCGTATCCGGTCGGGCTGCCGATCGTGCCGGAGCTGGCGTTGATCCGGAGCTGCCACTTGGCGCCGATCCCGAAGTCGGCCGCGGCGGTGGCCAGGTCGTGGGCGCTCAGCTGCATCGACAGGCCGGCGAACGCCGTGCCGCAGGCGTGCGCGAAGTCGACGGAGAACAGCGGCTGAGCGCCCAGGTCGGCCTCGACCGGCTGGTTGGAGAAGCTCTGGCCGCCGACGCTGTTCTGCGCCTTGCACGGGATCCGGCTGGTGACGTCGAACCCGCTCTGCAGCAGCGCCGCCGTCGAGATGATGGTAAAGGCCTGGCCGGGCTGGTACAGGCCCGCCAGGGGGTCGACCGCGGGCATGCCGCGCCCGTGCTTGGCCGCGACGGCCAGGATCTTCCCGGTGCCGGTCTGGACGGCGACGACGGCCGCCGTGCCGGGCTGGTCCGCGACCGCGCGGTCGGCCGCGACCTGCACGTGGCTGTTGAGGGTGGTCCGGACGGGCACGCCGGGCGTGCCCTTCCAGCTGTGCAGCAGCTTGACCTGATGGCCCGCCGCGTTCTGCACGACCACCGAGGTGGTCGGGGAGCCGGTCAGCGTCCGCTGGTAGGCCGCCTGCAGGCCGGACAGGCCCACGGTGTCGCCGGGCCGGTAGGGCACCCCGTCGGCCCGGAGCACCTGCGCCGTCTCGGTGCCGACCGACCCGGTGACCTCGGGGGCGATGCTGTCGAACAGGCGCGCGAAGTGCTGCCGCACCTGGAGCCCGGGCACCTTCGCGAGCTGGCGGTGCCATGCGGCGTAGGTGGAGGGCTGCAACTGGAGCAGCGGCAGGAAGCCGTTCGACGGCGCGGCGACTATCTGGCCGTAGACCTGGGCGGGATCGAGCCCGGTCACGGTGGCCAGGGCGTCGGCGGTCGCGGTCGGGTCGGTCAGGGCGCCGGGGTGCACGCCCACCGCGTAGACGGCGGAGGGGACGGCCAGCGGGCGGCCGGCCTGGTCCTCGAGCTGAGCCCGGCCGGGCATGCTGCCGACGACGGCCAGCCGGTCCCCCGGCCGCAGGCCCGGCACGATGACCGACGGGCTCCAGACCACCCGCCAGCCGGAACTGCCCGCGCGCATGGTGAACCGGCCCCGGTAGGTCCAGTTCAGGCCGCTGCTGCCCAGGTCGACGGACGCCTGGAAGGTGGCGGTGGCGTGGTCGCCGTGCTGGGAGATGCCGGCGATCTGCAGGACCAGGTCGGCCGCGTCGAGCTGGCGGTAGGCGCCGGCCAGCGCATCGGTGACCTCGGCCGGCTGACCCGTGGTCATGGCCGCGGCCGTCTTGTAGTGCCCGTTCTCCCAGGCCAGCAAGAACGACTGCACGGTCGGCTCAGCCGACGCCTCGCCGCCCTTGACCAGGCCGAAGCTGATGACGCCGACGATCACAACCACCGCGGCGATCTTGCCCATCATGGCTCGCGGCAGTCGCGCCACCATGCTGCCCCCGGTTTTCCTGTCCCCGTCCCCGGTCCCCCTGGCCCGGGTCTCCCGCGACGGCGGCCCCGGCCGTATCGGCGCGGGGCGCGGAGCGCGGTGCGCGGCGGCGTGCGCGCCGCGGCTACGCGTGCGCGGCATCATCCGCCACCCCGCTACCTCCGGCGCCGCAAGGCACGGTCAACCTCCCTGGCCGCATCCTTCTCAGCCAGGTCGTGGCGCTTGTCATAGGTGCGCTTGCCCCGTGCCAGCGCGATCTCGACCTTCGCCCGCCCATCCTTGAAATACAGCGAGAGCGGGATGAGCGTCGAGCCCCGCTCCCGGGTAGCAGATTCCAGCCGGTCGATCTCCTTGCGGTGCAGCAGCAGCTTACGGGTCCGGCGGGGCTCATGGTTGGTCCACGTGCCCAGCGTGTACTCGGGAATGTGGACGTTGTGCAGCCAGGCCTCGCCGTCGGTGATCTGCGCGAACCCGTCGGTCAGGGAGGCGCGGCCGGCCCGGAGCGACTTCACCTCCGTGCCGGTCAGCACCAGGCCCGCCTCGACGACGTCGTCAATGTGATAGTCAAACCGGGCGCGCCGATTCCTCGCGACGATCTTGGTACTCTGTTCCGCTGCCACCGGTTCGCCCGTGCTTCCTGCTCGCCCCGTGCTCGTGGTTCATTCCGCGCCCCAGCTCCTCCGGCAGCCTAGCCGGGCCTCAAGCGTCATGGGCATGCCCAGCGCCACGGCCATCACACGCGCAGGTAGCGCCTGAGGGTCAGGAACGAGGTAGCGCCGCACAGCAACAGCCCGATGATCATAGCCAGGACGATCACCTCAACGAGGTCAGTCGTGGTGAGCTGAACGTTGAACGGGAAGTACTGCTGCAGGCTGTCGAGGCCCACGGATTTGACCGTGATGAGCAGGGCGGTCGCCACCAGCCAGCCGGCCAGCCCGGCGATCATGCCCTCGACCAGGAAGGGCAGCTGCACGTAGAAGTTCGACGCGCCCACCAGGCGCATGATGCTGGTCTCCCGGCGGCGGTTGAAGGCCGACAGCCGGATGGTGTTGGCCACCAGCAGGATGGCGGCGATGATCAGGATGATCGCGATGATGACCACCGCGTTCCGCGCGCCGTCGAGCAGTTTGTAGAACTTGTTCAGGACCGCGGAGTCCGCGACCACCATGTCCACGCCCGGCGCCCCGTCGACCACCGCGGCGACCTCGGACGTGTCGGCCTCCGTGTTCTTGAGCTTGATCTGGAACGAGCTCGGGATCGAGCTCTCCGGGGTGGCCGAGACCAGCGACTCATTGCTGGCAAATTCCTGCCGGAACTGCTTGTAGGCCTCCGGCTGTGACACGAAGGCGACACTGCGTACCTGGCGATCGCCGGTCAGCTCCTGGCGGATCGTGTTGATCTCGGTCGCCGTGGCGGGGCCGTTCCGGGTGCACTGGGGGCTCACGCTGGCCGTCGTGCACAGGTACACCGAGAGCTGGACCCGGCCCTGCCAGTAGGTCCTGGTGTTGTTCACCTGCTTGACGAACAGCAGGCCCGTTCCCAGCAGGGACAGGCTGATGGCCACTACCACGATCAGCGCAACCGTCATGGTCAGGTTCCGCCGCAGGCCGATCCATACCTCATGGAGGACGAACTGGGCACGCATGTCGTATTTCCCTCGGCAATCTCAGGTTAGAGGCCGGGTTAGTAGGCCTGGCCGTAGACCCCGCGCGACTGGTCGCGCACCACCTTGCCGTACTCAAGCTCGATGACGCGCTTGCGCATTGAGTCGACGATCGCCGCATCGTGGGTGGCCATGACGACCGTGGTCCCGGTCCGGTTGATCCGGTCCAGGACCTTCATGATGCCGATCGAGGTCGCCGGGTCGATGTTGCCCGTGGGCTCGTCGGCGAGCAGGATCATCGGCCGGTTGACGAAGGCGCGGGCCATGGCGACGCGCTGCTGCTCGCCGCCGGACAGCTCATCGGGCATCCGGTCCCGCTTGCCCTCCAGGCCGACCAGGTCGATCACTTCGGGAACGACCTTGCGGATGAAGCGCCGCGGCTTGCCGATCACCTCGAGCGCGAACGCGATGTTCTGGTAGACGTTCTTGCTGGGCAGCAGCCGGAAATCCTGGAACACGCAGCCGATGCGGCGCCGCAGGTGCGGCACCTTCCAGTTGGTCAGGCGGGCCAGGTCCTTGCCCGCCACGTGGATCCGGCCTTCCGTGGGCCGCTCTTCCTTCAGCACCAGCCGCAGGAAGGTCGACTTGCCCGACCCGGATGGCCCAACCAGGAAGACAAACTCGCCCTTCTCGACGTCAAGGGTGACGTTTTCCAGAGCCGGACGGCTCTGGTTGGGGTACGTCTTAGTGACGTTATCGAAGTGGATCACTGGCCCATCACACGCGGTAGACGAGATCCTGACAGGCTTAGCCAGGAAGCTTGGGGGGTATTACAGATGCCTGGGTTGGCCTGCGGCCAGTCTAGGGGGGAAACTGGGTTGGAACGTCCAACATCGTCGAAGTGACCGGGCTCTCACGCCGGCCCCGGAGGAAGCAAGATGAGCTGCGAGCATCTGATCTGCGCCCAGTGTGCCGGGCCCGTCTCGGAGGGCCGGTGCCCGAGTTGCCGCCTGTCCCGCGAGCACGTGCACCGCTCCGGCCACGGCCCGGGCCTGTCGCTGCTGCTGGCGGCCGCGCTCGTGCTGGTGCTCCTGGGCCTGGCCGCCATGCACCTGGGTCACTAGGCCGCGCCCGGCCGGGGCTGGCCCCCGGCTGATTACAGGCCCTGCTGGCGCAGCCAGCGGATCTCGGCCTCGATGAACCCGTCGATCTCGCCGTCCATGACGGCTGCGGTGTTGCCGGTCTCGTAACCGGTCCGCAGGTCCTTGATGTTCTGGTACGGGTGCAGCACGTAGCTCCGGATCTGGGTGCCCCAGCTCCGGCCGCCGTCGCCACGCAGCTCGTTCAGCTTGGCCGCCTGCTCCTGCCGCTTGCGCTCCAGCAGCTTGGCCTGGAGGACCGCCATGGCGCTGGCCCGGTTCTGGATCTGGCTGCGCTCGTTCTGGCAGGAGACGACGATGCCGGTCGGCAGGTGGGTGATCCGGACGGCGGAGTCGGTGGTGTTGACGCCCTGGCCGCCCGGCCCGCTCGACCGGAACACGTCGACCCGCATCTCGTCCTCGGGGATCTCGATGTGGTCGGCCTGCTGGACGACAGGCAGGATGTCGACGCCCGCGAACGAGGTCTGCCGGCGGCCCTGGTTGTCGTACTTGGAGATCCGCACCATCCGGTGCGTGCCGTGCTCACCGCGCAGCGTGCCGTAGGCGTAGGGCGCCTTGATGGCGAACGTGGTCGACTTGATCCCGGCTTCCTCCGCATAGGAAGTGTCGTAGACCTCGGCCGCGAAACCATGCCGCTCCGCCCAGCGCAGGTAGATCCGGCGCAGCCCTTCGGCCCAGTCGGCCGCGTCGGCCCCGCCGGCCTGCGCGTTGATGGCGATCAGCGCCTCGCGGGCGTCGTACTCCCCCGCCAGCAGAGTCCGGATCTCCAGCTGGTTGACCTCGATGCGGACGGCCGCCAGCTCGCTGGCGGCCTCCTCGCGGGTCGGCTGGTCGTTCTCGCTCTCGGCCAGCTCGAACATCACGGTCACGTCGTCGAGCCGCTGCTTGAGGGCCGCCAGCCGGGCCAGCTCGCCCTCCAGGTAGGACAGCCGCCTGGTGACCGCCTGGGCCTGCTCCTGGTCGGCCCACAGCTCAGGATCGGCTGACCGGTCCCGAAGCCCGTCAGCCTCCTTGCGCATCGCGTCCGGGTTGAGGACTGCCTCCACGCTGACGAGCTTCGACACTAGTTCCGAGATCTCGCCCGCAGCGTCGGTTGCCATGCTAGAAGCCTACGCGAGCGCAGCTACCTCCCAGTAGCGGCAGGCCAATATTGCGAGCGGTGCAACGGGCCCGTGCAGCTGCCACTTGCAGGAGACTTGTGCAGTTGCCGTGTGCAGGTCCGCCGTATGGGCAGGTCACAGGTGCGACCTGACTATGCCGCCCCGCCGCCCGGCTCCCTCGGGGCTTCTCGCATCTTTTGCGAAATCACAGCATTACGCCAGTAATAGCACCAACGGAATCTCAGCTAGGCCGGCAGGCCGCTGCTGGCGGCCAGCGTGCGGATCGCCCGGACCGCGACGGACAGCGTGGCCACGTTGAAGGCGTTGCTCTCCCAGATCTCGGTCAGGGTCTGCGCCGCCCGCCGGACGCTGGAGTTGTTGCGCCGCTCCCAGGCGGCCAGCCGCTCCGCGGGCGGCCCAGGCTCGGTGACGGTCAGCACGTCCCGGACCAGGGCCGCGTGGGCCGCATACAGGTCGTCGCGGATCGCGCCGCGAGCCATGGTCGTCCAGCGGTCCTGGCGCGGCAGCGCGGTGATCATGTCGCGGAGCCGCGCGATCTGGAGCCGGTCGGCCAGGTCGAAGTAGACGGCCGCGGTCTCCCGGGCGGGCCGCCCGGTGCCGCGGGCGATGTCCACGATGTCGAAGGCCGAGTAGGCGGGCACCATGGCCGCCAGCCGGCTGGCCAGTGCGTCGGGCACGCCCTGCCCGCCGAACTGCTCGCGGCGGTCGTCGTACCCGGCCAGGTCCCGGCCGGCCAGCAGGCCCGCCAGCTCCCGGCCCACGGCCAGCACGCCGTCGGAGAAGTAGTCGATGGTGGACTGGATGTCGTAGGGCGGCCGGCGGTTGTGCAGCAGCCACCGCGCGGCCCGCTCGCTCAGCTTGCGGCCCTCCAGCAGCGCCGCGATCTGGACCGAGCTCTCCACCACGCCGTCCAGGGCCTCCAGCTCGGCCCAGAAGCCGGACAGGTCGAACACCTCGCGGGCGACCAGCCAGGCGGCGGTGATCTCGGGTACCGAGGCCCCGGTCTCCTCGTTGAGCCGGAAGCTGAACGTCGTGCCCGAGCGGTCCACCATGTCGTTGACCACGGCGGTGGTGATGATCTCGCGGTGCAGCCGGTGGTCGCGCATCCGGCCGGCGTAGCGCTCCCGCAGCGGCGTCGGGAAGTACCTGACCAGGACCTGCTGCAGGTACGGGTCATCGGGCAGCCCGCTGGCCAGCACTTCCTGGGTCGCCGCGATCTTGGTGTGGGCCAGCAGGACGGAGAACTCCGGGATGGTCAGGCCGGTGCCCGCCGACCGCCGCTCGGCGATCTCCCGGTCGCCGGGCAGCACCTCCAGCCGGCGCCGGATCAGGCGGTCGCGCTCCAGCTTGCGGATGTAGCGGGCGTGCACGTGGAGCATGCCCGTGTCCTGGGCGCGGGAGGCGGCCAGGGCCCGGTTCTGCTGGTAGTTGTGGGCCAGCACCAGGGCGCCGACCTCGTCGGTCATCTTGTGCAGCAGGGCGTTGCGGTCCGGCTCGGTCAGCGTGCCGTCGCGGACCTCTCTATCTAGCAGGATCTTTATGTTCACCTCGTGGTCCGAGGTGTCCACGCCGGCCGAGTTGTCGATGAAGTCGGTGTTCACCAGGCCGCCGGCCAGCGCGTACTCGATCCGCGCCTCCTGGGTCAGCCCCAGGTTGCCGCCCTCGCCGACGACCTTGGCCCGCAGCTGCGACGCGTCGATCCGCAGCGCGTCATTGGACCGGTCGCCCACGTCGGCGCTGGACTGGGCGGTGGCCTTGACGTAGGTGCCGATGCCGCCGTTCCACAGCAGGTCGACCGGCGCGGCCAGGATGGCGGAGATCAGCTGGTCCGGGGACAGGGAGTGCACCCCGTCGGCCAGCCCGAGCGCCGCGGCGGCGGCCGGCCCGAC
>Ga0193728_1002078_pt1 | contig 10362 bp, 8 predicted proteins | sample U1c1metaG_FD_143037 | JGI IMG/M metagenome (GOLD analysis project Ga0193728, IMG submission 143037) | Soil microbial communities from a riparian zone of the East river system, Colorado, United States - U1c1 | ecosystem: Environmental > Terrestrial > Soil > Riparian zone | place: USA: East River... | reverse complement strand
AGCGTGTCTTCGCCCCGGCCGACGACGGTCACGGCCTCCGGGGCCAGTCCGGCCCGGCCCGCCCGCAGGAACAACGGGCTGGCGCCCTCGTGCCCGGGGTGGCCAGCTGCCTCCGGGACCGCTGCCTCCGGGTCTGCGACGCCGCTGTCGGGCGCGCCGCGCTCGGCAGCGACCTGGCCGCTGCCGCCCGGCGCGGGCTCAGGCCGGGCCGCATCCGGGGCGGTCGGTGGCTGGCCCGCGGGGGATTCGGGCCGCGCTGCCGCTCCCCCACCGGCAGCAGCCCGTTCGGTGGGCGACGACATGATTCGTTACCTTACCGAAAAAAGGTGGCAAAAGGCCCGGAATGACGCAGCGGACGGGCGGCGCGGGCGCCCGCGGCTAGCTGCCGGCGGCTGACCTGAGGGCGTCCGCGCGGTCGGTGCGCTCCCAGGTGAAGTCCAGTTCCTCGCGGCCGAAATGGCCGTAGGCGGCGGTCTGCGCGTAGATCGGCCGGAGCAGGTCCAGGTCGGCGATGATGGCGCCGGGACGGAGGTCGAACACCTCAAGCACGGCGTCCTGGATGCGCTCGATCGGCACCTGCTCGGTGCCGAAGCACTCGACGAACAGGCCGACCGGCTTGGCCTTGCCGATGGCGTACGCGACCTGGGCCTCGCACCGGTCGGCCAGCCCTGCCGCGACGACCGTCTTGGCCACCCAGCGCATCGCGTACGCGCCGCTGCGGTCGACCTTGGACGGGTCCTTGCCGGAGAAGGCACCGCCGCCGTGCCGGGCCATGCCGCCGTAGGTGTCAATGATGATCTTGCGGCCGGTCAGCCCGGCGTCGCCCATCGGGCCGCCCACCTCGAACCGCCCCGTCGGGTTGACCAGCAGCCGGTAGCCATCCGTGTTGAGCTCGAGACCGGCCAGGACGGGCGCCACGACGTGCTCGCGGATATCGGGGGTGAGCATCTCCCGCAGGTCGATGCCGGGGGCGTGCTGGGTGGACACCACGACCGTGTCCAGGCGCACGGCGTCATCGCCCGCGTACTCGATGGTGACCTGGGTCTTGCCGTCCGGCCGGATGTAGGGGATCGCGCCGCTGCGCCGCGCGGCCGCCATGGTGGCGGCCAGCCGGTGCGCCAGCATGATGGGCAGCGGCATCAGCTCCGGGGTGTCCCGGCAGGCGTAGCCGAACATCAGCCCCTGGTCGCCCGCGCCCTGGCGGTCGAAGTCGTCGGTGCCCTCGCCCTCGCGGTGCTCGAACGCCTCGCGGACGCCGATCGCGATATCCGGCGACTGCGCGCCGATGGACACCTGGACGCCGCACGAGGCGCCGTCGAAGCCCTTGGCCGAGGAGTCGTAGCCGATCTCGAGGATCTTGTCCCGGATGATGCCCGGGATATCGACGTAGGTGTCCGTGGTGACCTCGCCGGCCACGTGCACCTGGCCCGTTGTGATCATCGTCTCAACGGCTACCCGGCTCTGGGGATCGCCCTTGAGCATGCCGTCAAGGATCGCGTCACTGATCTGGTCGGCCATCTTGTCGGGATGACCCTCAGTGACCGATTCGGAAGTGAATAGACGACGTGCCACCTGAACCCCTATTCCCCATGTACCGGAATTTCCGTGCCAGTTTATCGATGACGCATAGCGCCGGTGGACGATCCTGTCAGGCCGGAGCCAGCCGTGCAGCCACAAGGTCCCAGATGACGTCGGCCAGCGCTTCCTTCGGCCCGCGCGGGACCTTGACCTCCGCGCCGTCGGAGCTCAGCACCACAGCCTCATTGTCGCTGGTGCCGAAGGCCAGGCCGGTCCCGACCTGGTTGACGACCAGCAGGTCGCAGCCCTTGGCGGCCAGCTTGGCCCGGCCGTTGGCCAGCACGTCCCCGGTCTCCGCCGCGAAGCCGACGATGACCTGGGCGGCGGCGCGCCGCGTCGCGACCAGTTCCCGCAGCACGTCGGGATTCTCGGTCAGGGTAATCGGCGCAGGCGGCTCGCCGCGCTTCTTGATTTTCTGCTCGCTCCGGCCGGCGGGCCGGAAGTCGGCCACGGCGGCCGCCATGACGATGGCGTCGGCCGGGCCGGCCGCGCCGGTCACGGCGTCCCGCAGCTCGCGGGCCGAGACGACCCGGATGACCCGGGCGCCCGCCGGATCGGGCAGGCCGACATTGGCGGAGACGACGGTCACCTGCGCTCCGCGGGCGGCGGCCACGGCGGCCAGCGCGTAGCCCTGGCGGCCCGATGACCAGTTGCCGAGGAACCGGACCGGATCCAGCTCCTCCCGGGTGCCGCCGGCCGAGATCAGGACCTGGCGGCCGGTCAGGTCGGGCGCGAGGCCGGCCGCCTGGCGCGCGACGGCCCGCAGCGCCGCGGCCGCGATCTGGGCGGGCTCAGGCAGCCGTCCCGGCCCGGTATCCGCGCCGGTCAGCCGCCCGGACGCGGGGTCAAGGACGATGGCCCCGCGGCTGCGCAGCGTCGCGACATTGGCCGCGGTGGCCGGGTGCTCCCACATCTCGGTGTGCATGGCCGGGGCGTACACGACGGGGCAGCGCACGGTCAGCAGGACGGCGGTGAGCAGGTCACCGGACTGCCCGGCGGCCGCGCGGGCCAGCAGGTCGGCGGTGGCCGGGGCCACGATGACCAGGTCGGCGTCCTGCCCGAGCCGGACGTGCGGGACCTGGTGCACGTCTTCCCAGGCCGTGGTGGTCACCGGCTGGCCGGACAGCGCCGCCCAGGTGGCGGCGCCGACGAAGTTCAGCGAATCGGGGGTCGGCACGACGCGGACGCCGTGCCCGGCCTCGGTGAGCAGCCGGAGCAGCTCGCAGGCCTTGTACGCCGCGATGCCCGCGCTGACCCCGAGGACGATGCGCATGCCGCGGCCCGGGCGCCGCTACTCAGCGGGCGGGAGCTCCGCGGAGAGCAGGCGCTCGCTGATCTCGCGCAGCGCGATCGACAGCGGCTTCTCCTGGACGCGCGTCTCGACCAGCGGGCCGACGTACTCCAGCAGGCCCTCGCCGAGCTGGGCGTAGTAGGCGTTGATCTGCCGGGCGCGCTTGGACGCCATGATCACCAGGCCGTACTTGCTGTCCACGACCTGGAGGAGGTCATCGATCGGCGGGTTGATGATGCCCTCTGTGGACGGGGTTGCTGCCACCAGGTGCCTTCCAGAACGGAGTAACGGCCAGAACGGAGTAACGGATGGTCCCACGCGGGTATCAGTGCACCAGCTGGGCCATCATCAAGGCTACCAGCTGCCTGCATACATCATCGACAGCGGTGTTGACCAGGGTGATATCGAACTCGCTGCCGGCCTCGAGCTCGGCCCGGGCGGCCTCCAGGCGCCGGGCGATGACGTCGGCGGGCTCGGTCTCCCGCCCGGTGAGCCGCCGGACCAGTTCGTCCCAGGACGGCGGTGCCAGGAACACCAGCAGCGTTCCTGGCAGCGCCGCCCGGACTTGCCGCGCGCCCTCGACGTCGATCTCCAGCAGTGTCGCGATCCCGGCCTGGAGCCGCTCCTCGACGGGCGCCCGCGGGGTGCCGTACTTATTCCCCGCGAACTGGGCCCATTCGAGCAGCTTTCCGTCAGTCGTCATTGCGTCGAAATCACGCTCGCTGACGAAGTAATACTCCCGGCCGTGGGCCTCGCCCGGCCGGGGCGGCCGGGTGGTGACCGATACAGATTGCCAAATCTGCGGCTGCTCCTGCCGCAGTCTCGCGACAACCGTGCTCTTGCCGACGCCCGAAGGCCCGGACAGCACAGTCAGATGAACAGGAACAGGGACCCGGTTCGACAACTTCTCCCTGCCCCCGTTCATCAAGCTGCCGCCTGGGTCAGATGTCCTTGAACTCGTTCTCGAGCGCCGTGCGCTGGTTGGCTCCCAGGCCGCGGACCCGGCGGGACTCGGCGATGCCGAGCCGCTCCATGATCTGCTTGGCGCGGACCTTGCCAACTCCGGGCATCGACTCGAGCAGAGCGGACACCTTCATTTTACCGACGACATCGTCGGTCTGCCCCTCCTTAAGGACAGAGGGCAGGGTCGTCGAACCGTGCTTGAGTCGGTTCTTAACCTCCGCACGGTCTTTACGTGCCTTGGCTGCCTTCTCAAGGGCCGCCGCCCGCTGCTCGGGGGTTAGTGGAGGAAGAGCCACGCTGAGGTCACCTCGGGTTTCGTATCGAAAAACTCGCTCCGCGAGGGGAAACTAGCGACTTCGGCCGGCTTCGGCAACGCGAACCCCCGTTTGTGTCGTCATAAATTACCCATTATTACGTGACGCATTCGACCAAAGACTCAGCGTAGCTGATCTGCGCCACAAGAGTACAGGACTGCACGCCAGGCCGGGTGCGCGCCCCGCACGGTAGCGAACGCCAGCGCCGCGTCCTCGAACGCGGGTTCGCAAGCCCCCGGGCGCCACCAAGCCCCGCCGGGGCGCCCGCGGCGCTTTACAATGACTGCACCTTTAAATGCGCGGCCCCGGCCTTGCGCACCGACGCGGCAATGGCCGCCGCGGCGGCCCCGGGGTCGGCCGCGCCGGTGATCGGGCGGCCGATCACGAGCAGGTCGGCGCCGGCCGCCATCGCCTCCTCGGGCGTGGCCACCCGGGCCTGATCGTGGGCGTCCGCGCCCGCGGGCCGCACGCCGGGGGTGATCAGCAGGATGTCGTCGCCGACCTCGGAGCGCACGGCCGCCACCTCCCGGGGCGAGCACACCAGCCCGCGGGCGCCGGCGGCCACCGACAGGGCGGCCAGCCGCCGGACGGCGTCGCTGACCGGCCCGACCATGCCGATCTGGGCCAGGTCGGCGTCGGACAGCGACGTCACCACCGTGACGCCGACGATCGCGGTGCCCGGCGGCGCGGCCTGCGCGGCGGCCCGGATCGCGGCCGGGCCGGCCGTGGCGTGCACCGTCAGCAGGGCCGGGCGCAGCCGGGCCACGGCGCTCACGGCGGCGGCCACGGTCGCCGGGATGTCGTGCAGCTTCAGGTCGAGGAAGACGCTCACGGTGCTGGCGCCACGGATTGAGGCGACCGCCTCGGGGCCGTAGCGCAGGTAGAGCTCCACCCCGATCTTCACGGTGCTCACGTGCGGCGTGACCAGGCTCGCCCAGCGGGCGGCGGTGTTCAGGTTGGGCACGTCCAGCGCTACCGCAATCGGGGCCGGGCTGGTCATGTCGAGCTCCTCACCGGGCATCGTCGCCCACATCGGTGTCATACCCAGCCCCGCCGCCGCGGCCGGCGTGTCATTAAGCCAGCCGCGCTCCGTACAGCTCCGCGGTATCGCATGTTCCGATATCCGATATCACGGAAAAAAGCGGCGCGGGAGGCCTAATCGCGCAGGCCGCTGAGGCGGCGGCGGGGGGCCGCGCGCGGCTCGTGGGCGATCCCGATGACGTCGGACAGCCGCTCCACCCCGCGGCGGGCCAGTTCCTCGTCGAGCTCGCGCAGGATCCGGGCGCAGGCCGACGGGTCATGGAAGATCGCGGTCCCGACGCTCACCATCGACGCGCCCGCCAGGATCAGCTCCAGGGCGTCCCGCCCGGTCTTGACCCCGCCCATGCCGATGATCGGCACGTCGGGCAGGGCCTCGCGGACCTGCCAGATGCAGCGCACGGCGACCGGCCGGATGGACGGCCCGGACAGGCCGCCGGTCATCCCGGCCAGGACGGGCCGCATGGTGTCGGTGTCGATGGTCATCCCGAGCAGCGTGTTGATCAGCGACAGGCCGTCCGCGCCGGCCGTGACGCAGGCCTTGGCAATGGCCACGATGTCGGTGACGTCCGGCGACAGCTTGGCGAACACCGGGATGTCGTAGCGGGTCCGGCCCCGGACCGCCTCGATGACCGCCGACGACGCGGCCGGGTCGCAGGCGAAGACCTGGCCGCGGTGCTCCACGTTCGGGCAGGAGATGTTGACCTCGATGGCGGTGACGCCGGCCGCGCCGGACAGCCGGGCGGCCAGGTCGGCGTACTCGGCCACGGTCCCGCCGGCGATGGAGACCACGGCCCGGGCGCCGCGGGACAGCAGCCAGGGCAGGTCCCGCTGCAGGAACGAGTCGATGCCCGGCCCCTGCAGGCCGATCGAGTTCAGCATGCCGCTCGGCGTCTCGGCCATCCGGGGCGTCGGGCGGCCGGCGCGCGGGCCGAGCATGACCGACTTGGTGGTGATGGCGCCGATCTTGGACACGTCGATGAACTGGGCCAGCTCCCGGCCGGAACTGGCGCAGCCCGAGGCGGTCAGGATGGGGTTGGGCAGCTCGACGTGGCCCAGCCGGGTCCGCAGGTCAGTCATGACGCCGCCGCCCCGTGCCGCCCGGCCCGGGGCCGCCCGCGCCCGGCTGGTGGCCGCTGCCGCCCGGCGTCCGGCGCGGCGGGGCGGCCGCGCGGCTGGGCGGTGCCTCGCCGGCCGCGGCGGCCCGGCGGGACCGGGGCTCCCAGCCCGGCGCGCCGAACGCGCCGAACGGGATGGTGCCCACGTCGTCCCAGCGGACCTGCTCGCCCCGGAAGACCGGCCCGTCCACGCAGGACCGGACCATCCGGGTGATCCCGTCGCTGCCCGTCACCGGCAGGACGCAGGTCATGCAGACGCCGACCCCGCAGGCCATCGCCTCCTCCACGCAGGCCTGGACCGGGATGTCGTACCGGCCGGCCAGCGCGGTGACCTGCCGCAGCATCGGCATCGGCCCGCAGGCGTAGATGACGTCGGTGCGGGCCTCGTGGATGACCTGGCCGAGCATGTCCGTCACCACCCCGCGGACGCCGAGCGAGCCGTCCTCGGTGGTGATGGTGGCGCTGCGCCCGGTCCGCCGGGCCGTCAGCGCGCCGAACACCCGGTCGCCGGTGGCCGCCCCGATGAGGAAGTCGACCGTGCAGTGCCGCTCGCGCAGCCGGCTGGCCAGGGCAAACAGCGGCGCGCTGCCGTAGCCGCCGCCGACCAGCAGGCAGCTGGCCGGGTCGCGGGGCACCGGGAACGGGCGGCCCAGCGGGCCGGTGATGTCCAGCACGTCCCGGCTGCGCCGCTCGGCCAGCCACTGGGTGCCCCGGCCAGCCACGGCGAACACGAACTCGACGGTGCCGCCGTGGTCGGGCCGGACGTCGTGGATCGAGAACGCCCGGCGCAGCAGCATCGACGTGTCGTCGCCGCCGACGGCCAGGGCGACGAACTGGCCGGGCTTGAAGCGCGCGGCGATGCCCGGCGCCACGACGGTCATCGCGTGGTACGCGTCGACCCGGCGGACGGTCAGCACCGTCCCGCGCACCTGCACAGGCCCGGCCTGGACCTCAGACTCACTGTGACTCAACTGCTCACCTGTTCTTCACCCGCCCCGAACCCGCCCTCGCGCAGCCGGGCCGCGTGCTCCTGGAGGGACCGGACGCCGACCTCGTCGCGGGTGATCGCCTCGATGCCCTGCACGGCGGCGGCCAGCCCCTGCACGGTGGTGACGCACGGGATGCCGCGCCGGACGGCGGCGGTGCGGATCTCGTAGCCGTCCAGCCGCGGGCCGGCCTGGCCCGGGCTCCCGAACGGCGTGTTCACGATGAGGTCGACCTGGCCGTCCAGGATCCGGTCCACGATGGTCGGCTCGCCGCCCGGCCCCGGGCCGTCGCTGTGCTTGCGCACGATCGTGGCACGGACCCCGTTACGGCGCAGCACCTCCCCCGTCCCCTGGGTGGCCAGGATCTCGAAGCCCAGGTCAGCCAGCCGCTTGACCGGGAAGATCATGGACCGCTTGTCCTTGCCCGCGATCGACACGAACGCCCGGCCCTTGACCGGCAGCGAGGCGTACGCCGCGGCCTGGGACTTGGCGTACGCGGTGCCGAACACCTCGTCGATGCCCATGACCTCGCCGGTCGAGCGCATCTCGGGGCCGAGCACGGTGTCCACCCCCTGGCCGCGCGCGTCGGCGAACCGGCTGAACGGCAGCACGGCCTCCTTGACGGCGATCGGCGCGTCCAGCGGCAGCGTCCCGCCATCGCCGGCGGGGGGCAGCAGTCCCTCGGCGCGCAGGCCGGGCACCGTGGCGCCCAGCATGATCCGGGCCGCGGCCTTGGCCAGCGGCACGGCGGTGGCCTTGGACACGAACGGGACGGTACGCGACGCCCGCGGGTTAGCCTCCAGGACATACAGAACGCCTGCCGCCAGGGCATACTGCACATTCAGCAGGCCGCGGACGCCCACCCCGCGGGCAATGGCCTGCGTCGATTCCCGGATCAGCGTGATGTACTCGCTGCCCAGGGTGATCGGGGGCAGCGCGCAGGCCGAGTCGCCGGAGTGGATGCCGGCCTCCTCGATGTGCTCCATGACGCCGCCGAGATACAGCTCCTGCCCGTCGTACAGGGCGTCCACGTCGATCTCGATGGCGTCATCCAGGAACCGGTCGATCAGCACGGGATGATCGGGGCTCGCCTCGGTGGCCCGGCTCACGTAGGCGGCCAGCGTGGCGTCGTCGTAGACGATCTCCATGCCGCGGCCGCCGAGCACGTAGGAGGGCCGGACCAGGACCGGGTAGCCGATCTCCGCGGCCACGGCGGTGGCCTCCGCCACCGAGGTGGCCATGCCCGACCGGGGCGCGGGCAGCCCGGCGGCCGAAAGGACCGCGCCGAACTCGCCGCGGTCCTCGGCCAGGTGGATCGCCTCCGGCGAGGTGCCGACGATGGGGACGCCCGCGGCGGCCAGGTCGCGGGCCAGGCCCAGCGGCGTCTGGCCGCCGAGCTGCACGATGACCCCGGCCACCGGCCCGGCGGCCTGCTCGGCCGCGACTACCTCCAGCACGTCCTCCAGGGTCAGCGGCTCGAAGTACAGCCGCCCCGAGGTGTCGTAGTCGGTGGAGACCGTCTCGGGGTTGCAGTTGACCATCACGGTCTCGTAGCCGGCCGCGGCCAGCGCGAACGAGGCGTGCACGCAGGCGTAGTCGAACTCGATGCCCTGGCCGATCCGGTTCGGGCCGCTGCCCAGGATGATCACCTTGGGCCGGTCGCCGGGCGGCACCTCGGTCTGCTCGTCGTAGGCCGAGTACAGGTACGGGGTGCGGGCCGCGAACTCGGCGGCGCAGGTGTCCACGGTGAGGTACACCGGCCGGACGCCCAGGCCGCGGCGCAGGTCCCGGACCTCCGCCTCGGTCCGGCCGGTCAGCTGGCCCAGCTGGGCGTCGGAGAATCCGGCCGCCTTGGCCGCGGCGACCAGCTCCCGGGACAGGGACGGGGCGGCGGCGATCCGTTTCGCCTGGTCTTCGATTCCCTCGATCTGGTCCAGGAACCACGGGTCAATGCCGGAGGCGGCGGCGAGGCCGGGCACGGTGGCGCCGGCCCGGAGGGCCTGGTGCACGGTGGCCAGCCGGCCGTCGTGCGGGACCGCGCAGCGGGCCGTCAGCTCCGCCGCGTCGCCCGGCTCGGTGTTGTCCCAGCGGAAGGGCGCGGACGGGCTCTCCAGGGAGCGCAGGGCCTTCTGCAGGGCCTCGGGGAAGCTGCGGCCGATGGCCATGGCCTCGCCGACGGACTTCATGTGCGTGGTCAGCGTGGGGTCGGCGCCGGGGAACTTCTCGAAGGCGAACCGCGGCACCTTGACCACGACGTAGTCGAGGGCGGGCTCGAAGCTGGCGGGCGTCTCGCCGGTGATGTCATTGCGGATCTCGTCCAGGGTGTAGCCGATGGCCAGCCGGGCGGCGATCTTGGCGATCGGGAAGCCGGTCGCCTTGGAGGCGAGGGCGCTGGACCGGGAGACGCGCGGGTTCATCTCGATGACGACCATCCGGCCGGTGCCCGGGTGCACGGCGAACTGGATGTTGCAGCCGCCGGTGTCGACGCCCACCGCGCGGGCGGTGGCGATCGCGACGTCGCGCATGTGCTGGTACTCGCGGTCGGTCAGCGTCATGGCCGGCGCGACGGTCACCGAGTCGCCGGTGTGCACGCCCATGGGGTCGATGTTCTCGATCGAGCAGACGATGACGACGTTGTCCTTGCGGTCGCGCATCAGCTCGAGCTCGAACTCCTTCCAGCCCAGGACCGACTCCTCCAGGAGCACCTCGGTGACCGGGCTGGCGTCCAGCCCGGCGCCGGCGATCCGGCGCAGCTGCCCGGCGTCGCGGGCGATCCCCGAGCCGGTGCCGCCGAGGGTGAACGAGGGCCGGATGACCACGGGGAACCCGAGCTGCGCGGCCGCCGCCTCGCACTGCGCCAGGGTCTGGCAGATCACGCTCTGCGGGACCTCGGCGCCGAGGTCGGTGACGATCTGCTTGAACTTGCTGCGGTCCTCCCCGGCGCGGATCGCGTCGATGCTGGCCCCGATGAGCTCCACCCCGTACCGGGCCAGCGTCCCGGCCTCGTGCAGCCCGACGGCGGCGTTCAGCGCGGTCTGGCCGCCCAGGGTGGGCAGGATGGCGTCGGGGCGCTC
>Ga0193728_1002077_pt1 | contig 10364 bp, 8 predicted proteins | sample U1c1metaG_FD_143037 | JGI IMG/M metagenome (GOLD analysis project Ga0193728, IMG submission 143037) | Soil microbial communities from a riparian zone of the East river system, Colorado, United States - U1c1 | ecosystem: Environmental > Terrestrial > Soil > Riparian zone | place: USA: East River... | reverse complement strand
GAGGCATCAAGCCTTTTCAGGCCTCCGTCCTGATCGAACCACGCCGTCAACACGTTCGCGGTCAACTCCATCGGTCCTGAAGCGGCTGACGACACCGCGTGCGGCCGCTTACCGAGCCCTCCCACCGTTGCGACCAGCTTCTGCGCGCGAAAGTCCTCATTCAAATTCAATTTCATCTCGCCGGCATCCAGCTGCGCAGTCTCCGATTGCGCGTGTGCCGGGCCCTCCAAATGTAACAGCCTGGTATTCCGATCGAAGTCCAGGCTCGCGCCCGTCACATGCACCTCCTGACTCGCCTTGCCCGCCTTGCCCGCCGGGCCACTACTCTCAATCAAGGTCATCTGCACATCCCGCAACAATTTCATTGTTCCCAGTTGGGAGTTATATTCCACTCCCATGGCCTCCCCGCTTCCCTCAGGAAAAGTAAACGTGACCCGCTCACTCGTACGCGCGGTGCCGCTAGCCTGATCAAACGTCACGTTGCGCGTCTCAACGTGTCCCGCAGGACCCGCCGTTTCTTTAGCGCCCTGCTTCTTTGCCGTCTCCGCCTGTACCGCGGTTTCCAAGTCGATCTGTACCGCTCCAGTGCAATTGATCGCGCCATTGCCTTTTGCATATTGGCAACTATGCGTGCGAATAACATCGTGCCGGTCGCCTTGCTGCCCAAAAATGGTGATCTTTACTTCTTCCAGCAGGCTGGCTTCCTGGTTGCGGAATTCCGTGGATTTCGACGCCTCCACCGTAAAAATCTTGCGGTCGCCGTCCACTTTAGAAAATGTCAGACCGTTCGATTGCCGCTCCACGTTCAGTGGCGCAGCCAGAGGCGCTCCTCTTTTTTGCACCCGCGCCATCACCTTATGCTGCACATACACAGCAACGGTTGCGAGCGCCAAGAATAGCGCCAGCGCGGCAGACCAGCGCGCATAACGCGCTGCTTCGCTTCGTTTCATATCATCAAGTTAAACAAACTTTTTGAGGTGTGTATATAAATTGCCGAATTGCTGCGGAAATCCCTGCAGATCCAAAAATTACTGTTGTTCAGCGACTTTACTCTTCGCCACGGTGTCCGGTAGCACTCCCACATTGGCCGCCGCCACGCTATCCCTATTGGTGTTTTTCACGAGGTACATGGCTTCATCGGCAAGATGCAGCAACCCTTGCTTCGATCTGGAGTCCACCGGATAGGAAGCCACGCCCAGGCTGGTTGTAACCTTGATATTCAATCCTTCGGATTCCAGCCACTTGCTTTCCCGAATCATCTTGTGCAACCGCCTCGCCACGTTCAACGCACTCTCTTTGGAAGTCTGTGGCAACAGCAGCACAAATTCGTCCCCACCATAACGAAACGCAAAGTCGATCAAGCGGCACTTATTCTTTAGTGCGTTTCCAATTTCGGCGAGCAGCCGAGACCCCACCAGGTGCCCATGCGTATCGTTTACTTGCTTGAAGTGATCCAGGTCAATGAACACCAGCGAAAATTCATAGTTATACCGTTGCGAGCGATAAATCTCTGTATCCAGAATAAAACCCATGTGCCGCGCGTTATATAGCGTCGTGCAATCATCGGTAATCGTCAGTTCGTGAATGCGCTTTACGTGCCGCGCATTTTCCAGCGCAATCGCGGCAAAGTCCGCTAGCGCTTCCAACAGTTTCAAGTCCCGGTCATCGAACCCATCGGGGCCCATGCAATTGATCAGTTCAATCACGCCCAGGCAGGTGTCACGAAATTTTACCGGCACCGCCACGATAGATTGGGTCTCTGTCTTGGTCTTCTCGTCCACCTGACCAAAGAATCGCGTATCCTTCGCGGTGTCAGGCACCACCACGGTCTGCCCGTTCTGCGCCACCCATCCCGCGATCCCCTGCCCGATTTTGATGCGCACATCTTTTAGCGACGGCGACGCTTTGCCCACCACCAATTCGAAATACAATTCCTGCTTGGCTTCGTCCAACAGCAGCAGCGACCAGTTGTCCGGACGCAGAAATTCGTCAATCTTCTCCATGATGGTGCGGAGAACCTGATCGAGTTGCAATGACGACGTCAGCGCCTTCCCTAACTCCTGGAAGATCGCGACTTCCCCGGCTTCGCGCTGTTCATACGGAACAGAGGCGTTGCGGCGTCGTTCGATGGCCGGAAACTGCTTTACTTCCTCCACGCGTTTTGAACCTTGATCCTTTATAGGTATCCGTGATCATTGACTACCTCGGCGCCTGAACACAGTTCACCGCCGAAAAGGCGACTCGTGCCAGTATAGGCGTCTCGCAAAAACCGCTGCAACACTCTAGTAGTACAGGCGTTGCCATTTCGTCATCCTCAATGGGGCCGGAAAGCGGTTAGGCATTCTGCCCGAAGCAAGCGGTAGGCCAAGTCGGCAGTCGAGTTACCAGCCTAAGTCTCGAAGTTGGATTCAGTCTTCCGTCGGTGATTGGTTTCTGGCCCAGGTCTTGGCTGGCTCGCTCACGGCCATTTAATATTGAGGGCGTAAATTTCCTGCGTACCGATATCGCGGGTAAACACTACCGACCCGTCCGGCGCGACGCCCATCTGGGTACCGCCTTCCACTGCGTCCACTACTCGCCGCAGACCTGTCAAACTGGTGATCAGTTCGACCTTTCCTTCGGACAAGCGGATGCGTTTCGCCTGTGGTTCGGCGCCTCCAGTAGTAAAATAAACGTACTTGCCGTCCGGCGAAACGGACCAGTTCACGAAGTTGCCGGCAAGAAGTTCCGACCATTTCAGCGACTTGAAATCAAAATACAGAAGTTTTGTAAACCCCTCCCCTCCCGCTATTAACCCACCTTGCCCGACCCATGTCCCGCCACCCTTACCCTCGGAAGAAGGGACCACCCTAATTTCCCGGGTTCGTAAATCGAAAGTTTGCAAATAACTCTGTGTCTTTCTGGGGCCGGCCGGTCGTATCCATAGTAAGAGGTAAACAGCAGCACGTTTCCGTCAGGCGACCAATTTGCGGCGTCGGAATGTTCCGCGATCTTTTGTGGCGTCCCTCCGTCCGCGCTCACCACATAGACCTCGTATTGAGCGCTTGTGAAAGCCACTTTGTTACCCTCTGGGGCAATGAAGGGGTCCTGCACCTTCATCGGAGGATATGTGAGTTGCGTACGCTCCGTTCCGTCGGTGCGGCTGCGCCACAAGGTATGGTCCGGATAAGAAGTGTAAGCCACCCATTTCCCATCCCTGGAAAACGTAGCGGCGATCGCGGAAATACCCCCCAGGAAAGGGAGAAACTGCTGCGACTGAACATCGTAGCGAACCAGTTCACCGCGCCGCTTGGTGCCGATTGCAAAAATTTGCTTCCCGTCAGGGCTCAGGCCCGCGCCAGAATATTCGAGCGGTCCCGCTGTGAGTCGAATGGGCGCTCCCGCTCCACGAAGAAATCCGTTTTGCATGGGAAGTGCCCAAAGATCCGAGCCTTGTCGATGCTCAGTTTCGTACACCAAATATTTTCCGTCGCGAGTCCACGTACTACAGCACGGCCGTCCATCCTTTCCTGAATCTAGGATCGTCCGGAAACCGGCCCCATCTGCTCCGATTTCCACCAATTTCGAGGAAGCCCAACCTCGTGTATATAAAGCGGCCGTCACGTTCTTCCCGTCAGCTGACACACTGGGATCTTGAATATACCCATCCATCGATGCCAGCATGCGCGGGTTCGACCCATCTTTCTCAGCCGCGTACAGGTCTCGATAGCTAACGAACAGAATGCGACCGTCGGGGAAGAATGCCTGGTCACTTGCTGTAATGGTGCCAAGGCGGCGCGGCTCGCCTGCGGGAACAGGAATCAGCCATAAGGGGTAAAGGCTATCTTCATGTCCACCAGCTGAAACTAGCAACGACGAATTATCCGGTGCGATTCCGGCGACCCAAGAACTTGTAACCCGTGTATCAACCAGCGCTGTTCGCCCGCCGGTCGTAGAAACTTGCGCGATCTTCCAACTCCCATTCGCTCCTTCGTTAAAATAGACTCTCGATCCGTCACTAACGAGTTGGCCGGTCTTCGGCTCGCCGTCATCCGTAAGTTGCGTAACCGACTCCACCACCGGAACAGCGACTGGCGTCCTTAACCACACAATCATCCCTGTGGCGACCGCTACAAAAAATACTGCGGCAGCTACCCACTTCCATGTTCCCGGCGACGCCGTAGCTCGCTCAGCGCCTGCCTGGTCAACGGCGGCTTGCTCAACCGCAGCTGGCGTCGAACGCGTGAAGTCCGACAGCGCCTCCAGCGCGAATGCCAGATCTGATGCCGATTGAAATCGCCTCTCTGGCTTTTTCTCAAGACACCGCTGCACGATTCGCAATAGCCCCGGTGAAATCCCTTCGGTAGTCAGCAAAATTGCCGGCGGCTCCTCATGCAGAATCGCCGTCATCGTCTCCGCCGACGTCGGCTTCTTAAACGCTCGTTGGCGCGTCACCAATTCGTACAAGATCGCCCCAAACGCAAAAATATCGGCGCGATGGCCAACCGTTTCGCCGCGCACCTGCTCCGGCGCCATGTAGCCTGCCGTGCCCAGCACCTGGCCAGGCGTAGTTTGGCCCTTTGCAGTGACCGTGTCGCCGTCTTCGGGCAGCATCAACTTAGCCAAACCAAAATCGAGGATCTTCGCTCGTGCCTCTCTGGTGATAAAAATATTTTCTGGTTTCAAATCGCGGTGCACGATGCCTTTATGGTGTGCCGCCGCTAATCCGTGTGCGATCTGAACTCCGTAATCGATTGCGTTGCGCGTAGCCAACGCACCGTGCGTCAATTCCTGACGCAGCGTGCCTCCTTCCAGCAACTCTGACACCAGATACGTCGTGCCTTCGAAATTTCCGAGTTGATAGACAGCCAGAATGTTTGGATGGTTGAGTGCCGCGGCCGCTTGCGCTTCTTGTTCGAACCTCCGCATGCGGTCGGGATCTTGCGAAACAAATTGCGGCAAAACTTTGATAGCAACGTCACGTTTTAAAACCGGGTCACGAGCGCGGTATACCTCCCCCATTCCGCCTTCGCCCAATAGGCTGAGGATTTCGTATCCACCCAGTTTCATGCCTGCCGCCAACGCCATAGACACGCGGATTATACATCTCACTCAGGCGGCACCCTCATTCAGTCGAACAACCTTGTTCGCGAACAATTACTCGCCCGTTTTGGTGGTGAACTTAATTAAGCGCATGGGCAGTCGCTATTGGTGAGGGTAATGTAAAGATTCGAAAGGGATTGGTGTGTGTTAACTCAATTAAAAATACAGTCCGATACCGATAGTCTGGGCAAGTTGCCCAGTTGACACCATCCGGAAATCACCCGGATAGTAACTCAGCGATCTGCAGCGTCCAAAGGTAAATTTCTTCCATTGGACCTACAATCCATTTGGATTCAGCGAATTGGAGTCGATCTTAACAGTCACAAACTGTTGGCTCGGCTCGTGTCGCCTTCCCCCCTTGGGATTGTGCTTTATCCTACATACGGGATTCCTTGTATTGAGTCTGGAACCGCGGACGGGCAGAATCTCTCGTTTATGCATAAGCGCGTGTTGATTGCCGACGATAGTTCCAGTGTGCGCGATGTCATTCGCACCTTCTTGCGTGGTCAGGGCGAAATAGAAATTTGCGGCGAGGCGGTAGATGGATTGGACACTCTCGAAAAGGCCCAGCGTCTGAAACCGGACTTAGTCCTACTGGACCTCGTCATGCCCGAAATTAACGGTGCAGAAGTGGCATCGATCCTGAAGCAAAAGATGCCGAATATCCGTATCATCCTGTTCACTATGTACACTGAAAAAATAGGGAAATTCCTGAGTTCCGCCATCGGCGTTGACGCCGTGCTTTCCAAGCCCGAGGGAATGGCCCAGATCGCTGAATCCATCAATTCGCTATTTGCCGACTAGCACTATGCAGCATGCCGGGTTCTTCAAACCCCTCGTCAATGATGGTCTGTGCCATGCCTAGTTCAAGCAATTTCGCGGTCTCCCTGGCGGGCATCGACCGGCCAAAATAATTTCCCTGCCCTTCATCACAGCCGTGCGCCCGAAGGAAGGCCAGCTGTTCCGCCGTCTCTACCCCTTCTGCAATCACCCGGTGCTTCATCCGGCAGCCCATATTGATCACGGCGCTGATGATCGTCGCTTCGTCTGTTTCGGCATTGATCTCGTGGATAAACGACTGATCTATCTTCAATGTGTCGATCGGAAACTGCCTCAGATAACTCAAGCTCGAGTAGCCCGTCCCGAAATCATCGATTGCCAAGCGTACACCCATCGTTTTCAGCTTTTGCAACACCGGGACGCTAAACTCGGCATGCTGCATCAGGACGCTTTCCGTCAATTCTAATTCCAGGAAGCGAGGTTCCAGGCCTGTCTCCTTCAGAATTGCGCTAATGCCTTCAAGATACTGGTCATTGCGGAACTCCACGGAAGAAACGTTAACCGCCATTTCAATGGCCGGCAAACCGGCGTCTTGCCAGGCCTTCGCTTGCCTGCACGATTCACGCAGCACCCATTTCCCGATCGGCAGCATCAACCCGCAATCCTCGGCAATGGAGATGAACTGCAGCGGACCAACCAGTCCCCTCTCCGGATGCTGCCAGCGCACCAGCGCCTCGACTCCCGTAATCTCTCCGGTCTTAAGATCTATTTTAGGCTGGTAATGCATGACGAACTCATTCCGTTCCAGTGCGAACCGCAAATCTCCTTCAATTGCCTGCCGTTCAACAGCTCGGGCATTCATACCCTTCTCATAGAATTGATAATTACTGCGGCCCTTTTCCTTAGCTTGGTACATGGCCAGATCGGCATTTCTGATCAGCAATTCCGCGCTCTGGCCGTCCTCCGGGTAGGTTGTCACGCCTATACTCGCTGTAATTCGCAGGGTTGTTTGCTCCATCTCGAATGGTGCGCTTAGCGTACTCAGTATTTTCCCGGCTTTAACCCCCGCATCACCCGCGTGTGCCACGTCCGAAAGCAGGATCACAAATTCGTCTCCGCCCATGCGACACACCGTATCCGAGGTGCGCACCGCAGCCAGCAAACGCTTTGCAACGAACTGAAGTAGTCTGTCCCCGGTCGCATGACCTAACGAATCATTGATGTGCTTGAATCCATCCAGATCCAGAAACAGCACCGCGATACGAGAATCGTTGCGGCTGGCAGTCGCAATCGCTTGGGTCAGGCGATCCTGCAGCAAGGTCCGATTGGGCAAATTCGTGAGAGTGTCGTGTTGTACCATGTGCGACATTTCCGCTCCAATGGCCCTCGCCGCCGACACGTCGTGGAAAACGATCACCGCTCCGGTCGCCAAACCGTGCCGGTCATGGATCGGAGCAGCAGAATCTTCAATCGCAAATTCAGTTCCATCGCGTCGTATCAAAATGCAGTTCGGCGTGAGTTGAACGGTTTTGTTTTTCTTGATTGCCGCTCTCAATGGATTCACGCAAGGCTCCCGCGTGCCACCGTCGACGATTACAAATACTTCTTCAATGTCCTTGCCGGCGGCTTCTTCTCGCGTCCAACCGGTGATCTTTTCCGCTACCACATTAAGGTACGTAACTTTGCCTTGAAGGTCGGTGCTCAGTACCGCGTCCCCTATGGAATCGAGCGTCACCTGGGCACGCTCTTTTTCCGTGAATAACATTTCCCCCGCGGTCTTCCGTTCCGCCATATTCCGTATAGCGCGAACAAACGAGTCCCTGTCGAGATGATCCTCCAGCAAATAATCTTTGGCCCCACGGCGCAACGCTTCCAGCGCGATGCCCACATCCTTCGGGCCAGCTATGATTAATGTAGGTACGCCAGGCACCGCGAGCGCCAGCTTGTCGAACGTTTCAACACCCTGGCTATCCGGCAGCGACAGATTCAAGAAAATCGCCCAGAATTCTTTCCCTCTCAAACGTCTGAGGCCTTCCGCGAGGGTCTTTACGCACTCACCCTGGAAGGGACCGTCAGTCGCGTTCAACAACGCGTCGGTAAAAACGTCGACGTGCGAAGGATCGTTGTCGATAAGCAGCAAGGTCCGTGTAACCATATGTTTACACCTGCCCTACTATGTCCGGATGTGGCGCAGTCAACTATCCAATATGGAACAGTTGTCCAGACAGTAAAGGCGCACTTCCTACGCTTCTTCGGCTGCCCAGTGGTCCAAGGCTGGACTTGCGTCAGAGCCGAACTCCAGACCGACTTTCATCCTTCCCGGCCGTCATGTGCTGGATTGAACATGCCTTTATCGGGCTGCATGGCATCATGCCGCATGCGTCAGAAGACCAAAAAGGAATCGGCCAAAAAAGCATTGGCCAATGTCAGGAAGGAGATGGCACGGCCCCGCGTAGCCGAGTCCGCGCAAAAAACGGTCGCCAATGCCGCGAATAACGGTATCGCACGTCGTGACTAAAATTAGTTCACAGGTGGCATCGTAACTCTACCTGCATGGCCCGGATGGAGAGTGACCAATATGTTAGATCCTTTTGATATCTTTAAAGTGGAGCAAAACGGCAGCGTCAGGTGGCTACGCGCAATAGCCGACCTCGAACGCGCTAAGTCCTACGTCGTTAAAATTCTCGTCATTGCCGCACCCGCCGACTACCTTATTCTCAACCAGCGGACTGGAGAGCGGATCATTATCCCAGCTGCAACCAAAGAACGGGACCGTCGCTTGAACGCCCACGCGTCGGCATTTAATTAAGCAGCCTGGAAGATTCCGTCTTTGGTTAGAGCCCCCGGCGTCTCGTTCTTCTCCTGCTGTTTTCGCCTGTAGCACGAGTCGTTCACGTGTCGTTATTACTAGTTTACGCCCGCCAAAGTTATTCACAGATTTTCACTCCTGACCACTCAAAATGCCCTCGCTTCGGCGCGACGATTGCTCTTCTCTTTGCTATCGTATATGCAGGTAGCTCTCGAATGGCCAAAGGCAATTTCGGCGAACACCTCAAACGCGAACGCGATATGCGCGAAGTCACGCTCGCTGAGCTGACCTCCGGCACTCGCATTGGTCCGCGATTCCTCGAAGCCATCGAAAATGAGGAGTGGGACAAGCTCCCAGGCGGCAGCTTTACCCGCGGATTCGTGCGCTCCATCGGCCAATATCTCGGCTTGGACGAAGAGGATTTGCTCTCCGAATACGATCTGGCCCGCGGCGTCCAAAAAGCTGACGCACCCGCTCCCTACCAGAATCAACTCCCCTCGCCTCCCAGGTGGATTCCGGCTCTGGCTTTGCTCGCCCTGATATTGCTGGCTTATGGATTCTTCCGCGGCGGTGCTTACGCTTGGCAACATTACCGCGCTGCCCATTCAACCACGAATTCAACGCCGCCCCAGTCCTCTTCCGATTCCGCAGCTACCACCAAAGCACCCGACAAACTCGAGCTCACTGTCTCCACCTCCGTCCGCTCGCATGTGCGCATCCTGGCCGACGATCAAACGCTCCTGGACGCCGACGTCATGCCCGGCGACATTCATCATTTCACCGCCGCGCAACAATTCCAGATCGTTGCCGCTGACGGCGCCGCCGTGCACCTCGAGCTGAATGGCCGCCCTATTACCTCTCGCGCAGCACTCGGAAATTCCTCCCGCAGACCGAATACTATTGTGCTTGGATATAAAGACCTGAGGCCCTCACACGATGGAACAGCTCGTCCCTGAACTTTTGCGCGACCTCACGTCTCGCGAGCGCAAACTCGCGGTCTGTGCCAGCCCAGGAAATCTCGCTCCTGCTGACCGCGCTGAAATTTTGGTGCTTCTTTCCACCGATGCCGATGAAGTGGTCGCGCAGCCAGCCTTGGAAGCCTTACGTTCCCAACCGGTCGAAGCCTTCGTCGAAGCCCTGAAACGCAGCGAAGCCCTTCCCGCTATTTTTGAATATGCCTCTCAGCACCTAGTCGGCAAACCGGCCGTGGCCGAAGCCATGGTGCAAAACAGAAATTGCCCATCCCGATTTATAACTCCTCACGTGCCGCAGCTTTCCTCCATGAGCGTCCAGGCGCTGATGGATTCGCTCGATCGCGTCAGCGATTCTTCCGAGCTCGCCGCCGCTCTTCTAAAATCCTCATCGGCCACTGCGGATAATAAACGCGTGCTGCAGGAACTGCTCGGCCCCGAAGCTCCCGTCGACGAAAAAGCTCTCATGGAAGCGCTGATGGAGGCCGAGCCCGACGCCGGACGCCGTCAAACTCTGCTCCAGCGCCTCGCCAAAATGTCGGTTTCCGAACGGGTACAATTCGCATTCAAAGGCGGCTCGGAAGCTCGCCGCACGCTCATTCGTGATTCCAACAAAGTTGTGCAACGCGCCGTGCTGCAGTCCCCGCGCCTCACCGATCAGGAAGTGGAATCCTTCGCGGGCATGTCCAGCCTTACCGATGAAATCCTTCGGCTCATCGCCG
>Ga0193728_1002076_pt1 | contig 10367 bp, 10 predicted proteins | sample U1c1metaG_FD_143037 | JGI IMG/M metagenome (GOLD analysis project Ga0193728, IMG submission 143037) | Soil microbial communities from a riparian zone of the East river system, Colorado, United States - U1c1 | ecosystem: Environmental > Terrestrial > Soil > Riparian zone | place: USA: East River... | reverse complement strand
TGCCGTTCGAGCTCGGGCAGTGTCAGCGTGCCGTAGAGCAGCGGGTCGCGGTTGCCGAGCTGATCGAGGTTCACGCCGTGCATCACCTCCAGGCGGTAATGCGCGCGGGTCATTGTGCGAGCTCCGCCACCGCAGCGCGTACGTCGGCCGCATCGACCTCGCAGCCATAGTCGACCTCGCCCGGGGCCTTGACGAGCACGAACGGGACGTTAGCCGCCACACGCTTCTTGTCGCGTGCAGTCGCGGCGAGAATCTCCTCGACATCGACGGTCGTGCCCTCGAATGCAACAGGCAGACCGCGAGCGAGCAGCAACTCGCGCACCTGAGTGCGCAGATCGTCCGCGCCGGAGAGCCGCAGCGCGGCGAGCAACCCGAGTCCGACGGCCTCGCCGTGGCGATAGCGGATGTAGCCGGTGACGGTCTCGATCGCATGGCCGACGGTGTGCCCAAGGTTCAGGACTTGACGGGCGCCGGCGTCGCGTTCGTCGGCGGCGACGAACGCGAGCTTGGTGGCGGCACAGTCGAGGATCGTGCGCTCGTCCACTGCACAACCGGCCGCCTGAGAGACGCGCTCCCACAGCGCGCCGCCGGCGATCAGGGCGGTCTTCAGCACCTCCACCCATCCGGCGGCGAGCTCGGCGGCAGGCAGCGTCGCGAGCGTGTCGGGGTCGACGAGCACGGCTGCGGGCTGGTGGTAGGCGCCGACGTAGTTCTTGGCGTCGGGGAGATCGACGCCGGTCTTGCCGCCGTAGGCGGAGTCGACCATGGCGACGAGCGTCGTGGGGACGTGCACGATGGGCACGCCGCGCTGGTAGGTGGCGGCGCAGAACCCGGCGAGATCGCCGACTACACCTCCGCCGAGCGCGACGATGTGATCGGCGCGGGTCATGCCGGCTCCCACAAGCTCACTCCATACGCGCTCGGCGCTCGCAAGGGTCTTGTGAGGCTCTCCCGGCTCAATCGCGATCGCGCCGGCAACATCCCCCAAGCGGTCGGCGTAAAGCGCCGACACGGTCTGGTCACTGACGAGGAACGGTCGGGATCGCGAGCGATCCAATGGCCAGGCCTCGGCGAGCCGAGCGTCATCGCCGGAGCGCAGCAGTCCGCGACCGACGATCACGGGGTAGGCCCCGGACGCGGAGTTCGCCCACAGCAGCACGGCGTCGGCCAGCCTTGCATACAGCTCGTGACGATCGGCGTGCAGCGCCGCGAACGCCTCGAAGTCGCGTGCGAGCGGGCGCTCGACCCCGCCGGGCGAGGACCGAACGCGCTCCCAGGCCACGGCCGGGTCGACGGCGCGGACGGACTCCGACAGGACGCTGCCGCCGCCGAGCGCGATCGCATCGCGCGGGCCGGCGTCGGCCAACAGCTCGCATACCAGCTGCTCCTCGGTCGCACGGAAGGAGTCCTCACCGCGGGTCTCGAACTCGTGCGCGATCGAGTGGCCTAGATGCTGTTGCAGCAGCGCGTCGCTGTCGAGCGCCCGTCCGCCGAGGGTCGTGGCCAGCTGAGCGACGACGGTCGACTTGCCGGCGCCCATGAAACCGATCAGGACGAAGGCCACCCGATCCTCTCGCAGTAGGCGCGCAGGGACCCACGGACGTCATCGATGTGATCGCCGCCGAACTTCTGCGAGTAGGCGTCGGCGAGCACGAGTGCGACCATCGCCTCGCCGACGACGCCGGCGGCGGGGACGGTGCAGGAGTCGGTGCGCTCGCGCAGCGCCTCGGCGGGGGCGTGCGTGGCGGTATCCACGGAGCGCAGCGGTCGGGTGAGCGTCGGCAGGGGCTTCATCGCGCCGCGGACGATCAGGGGCTGACCGTTGGTCATGCCTCCCTCCAGGCCACCGGCGCGGTTGGTCTCGCGGTAGTAGCCGCCGCGAGCATCGTCGTAGAAGATCTCGTCGTGCGCCTGCGAGCCGGGTACGCCGGCGATGTGAAAGCCATCGCCGATGGAGACGCCCTTGAGCGCCTGGATCGAGCAGATGGCCATCGCGAGGCGACCGTCGAGGCGCTGCTCCCAGGAGATGTGCGAGCCGAGGCCGGGCACGAGCCCGAAGGCCTGCACCTCGAAGACGCCGCCGAGCGACTCGTTGGCCTTGCGCAGCCGGTCGATCTCGGCGGCCATCGCGCGGGTTGTGTCGGGGTCCAGGCAGCGCACGGGCGAGGCGTCGACCTCGGCGAAGTCCTCCAGCTCAAGCGGCGCGGTCGGCGCGGGGGCATGGACGGAGGCGATCTGCACGACGTGCGAGCGCACGTGCACACCGAGCGCCACGAGATAGGCCTTGCACAGCGCGCCGCCGGCGACGCGTGCTGCGGTCTCGCGCGCGGAGGCCCGCTCGAGGATGTTGCGAATATCGGTGTGACCATACTTCTGTGCGCCTACGAGATCGGCGTGGCCGGGACGCGGCAGATGGACCTCGGCGACTGGCTCTGAGACCGGCCAGGGGCTCATGCGGTCTTCCCAGTTGGCGTAGTCGCGGTTGGCGACGTTCAGCGCCACGGGGCCGCCGAGCGTGAGGCCGTGACGCACGCCTGCGGTGACCTCGGCGCGGTCGCGCTCGATCTTCATGCGCCCGCCGCGGCCGTGGCCGAGCTGGCGGCGGGCGAGATCGGCGCTGAGCGCATCCTGCTCCAGGCGCAGGCCGGCCGGCAGACCCTCGACGATGCAGGTCAGCCCGGGGCCGTGGGACTCGCCGGCGGTGATCAGACGAAGGCTCATGGACAGCTAGCTTATTTGCCGGTCGCGATGCTCGCGCGAACGGGAACGCGTTGGAGGAGTGGGTGACCCACAGCCCCGCGTCTTCGTAGGGCGTCGCCGGCGCCGGTCACCGCAGCGATCGGCATGGTTGGGAGGTTTTGCTGACGGGCGTCTAGCGCCGATGCGAGGCGGCGTGAGCTCCGAAGGCTCGATGCCCGACGGACACGAGTCCGCCGCGCTGGAATGAGTAGCGCAGTCCGGGCAGCGCCGAGAGGCCCGCATGGCGCAGGAGCGCGCGCCCGGCCTTCGACCTGGCGTTGGAGGCGGCATGATGGGCACGAGCGGCGGACGCGGAGCTCACGCTCTTGGTGATGCTGAGGAGCTTCAGTTCGTAGGTGACGGGCTGGCCGGTCGGTCCGACGACTTCGAGCTTCTCGGTCTGCCCGATTCCCAACTCGATCCCCTGACACTGCGTCGGGCTCGGCTTGCAGGTGGCGCTCCCGTGCAGGATCGCCTCGCCCGTCAATCCAAAGACGGCGTCTTTGCCCGTCTTCAGCACTACGCCCAGGTACACGAGCTGCGGATTGTCCTTACCGGGCAGCGGTTCGTCGATGGCCATGTTCTTGTAGGTCTGCAGCTGTGCGGGCTGCGGCGGCGCCCCTTCGGCCACCACCGGCACGATGCCGAACTGCGCTGTCACATGGAAGTGAATGATGACCCGCTTCGACGGCGCGATCGGTTTGAGGGTCGTGGCCGGAGCGGTTCCTCCGGCGCTCGACGTGGGCTTTCCAGACCCCGCAGAGCTCGTGCCGGAAGAGCTGGAGCCCTTGGAGGCAGCGGAGTTGCCGCTGGAGGAGGTGGCCTTCTTCGCCCCGGGAAGCGGCGTGAAGGGGTTGTGTGGAGTGCTTGTGTGCTGGTGGGAGCCGCTGGTCGTCTCGGCGACCGCCTGGTTGGGGGCGGGCGCCTGGCTGATGGCGATGGCCCCGGTCGCTCCCCTGGCGCCGGACGATGCGCTGCTCGAGGTGGGCGGGGTAGAGCTCGTCGAGGAGCGCGCGCCGAGGACGGCGTAGGCGAGCGCGGCAAGGAGCGCCACGCCGAGGATGGCGAGCACGGGCAGGAAGCGCCTGTCGAGCAGGTCGGACTTCAGTGAGCTGAAGAACTCGCTCATGGGGTCACCCGAGCTATGGCCGGAGGATTGGGAGAGCTGGAAGCGCCCGTGGAGGCCGTCTGCGTGGTCGTGCCGGCGGGGCCGGCGGCGCTCGCTCCGCCGGTGAGGGTCTGACCGGCGGGGAGCACGTAGGCGGTCGCGGTGATCGTGCCGGAGAGCTGTTCGGAGCTGTTGCCCTTGGAGGAGCCGGATTCGGAGGCGGGAGCCAGCTTGACGCTCTGGATCGTCAGCAGGCGCCCGCTTACCCGCAGCCCACCGGAGCTGGTGTGCAGCGCGAAGCCGTCGAGCTGCTGGAAGAGGCTGTAGAGGCTGTCGAAGCCGCCGTTGAAGACGAACGTGAACGGCATCTGCGTGAAGCCCGCGCCAGCCGTGGCAGAGGCGCTCGCCGCCGAGGCGCTTGCCGCGGGGCTGCTCGCCGCGGGGCTCGACCCGGCGCCGCCGGCGCCGGCGGCGCCCGGGACGGTGGTGGTGATCGACGCGAATTCGACGTTCTTCTGGTTGGTCGCCTGCGCGAGCTGATAGATCAGCGAGGGAACTTCCTGGCTGGCGGGAACGGCTTTGCCGAGGCGCACGATCGACGCGTAGGCGGTCTCATACCGCGCCCGCGCGGCGGCGGCGCTGGAGACCTGGCTTTCAGCGCTCGCGAGCTGCGCCTGCGCCGCGCTGACCTCCGTGGCGAGCTTGGCGGCCTGCTGGCGCTCGGGCGCGACCGCGAGCAGCCAGACGGCGGCGAGCACGCCGAGCGCGGCGACGACGATCACCACCATCCGGTCGCGGGCGGTCATCGGGTCACCCCCGGGGATGGCGTCGCCGAAGCGGCGACGGTCGTGGTCGAGCCCGAGGAGCTGTGCGCTGGGACGTTCGGGAGCGCGCCGAAGACGACCTGCGCGGAGAACGCGGGCTGGCCACCTTCACAGCCGCCGCTGCCGCTGGCGCCGGCGGACGAGCTGGACTTGGCCGAGCTCTGGGTCGAGCTCTGCAGCGAGACTTCCTTGACGCCCTCGATCAGGCGCAGGCGGTCGAGCATCAGGGCGACCTCGGCCTGGCTGATCGCGCAGCCGGTGAGCGTGAACGTGGGGATGCTGCCGGGCGGGGTGGCGGAGGTCACCGATGAGCCCGATGAGCCGCTTGCCGCGGTCGTGGACGCGCCGGCGCCCGAGCTCGTCGCGGCGGCAGGCGCCGCACCGGGACCCGAGCTGGAGCCGACCGTGCCGTCCAGGGAGGTCAGCGAGACCTTGTTCGCAGGCAGCACGCGTCCGAGTTCGTGGAAGGCGTGAGCCCAGTCAAAGCGCGAGTCCACGAGCTGGGAGACGGCCTGGACGCGCTGTTCGCGCATCGCCAGGAAGCTCGTGTAGGGGGCGAGCTGGGCGGCGCGCGCCTGCGCCTGCTGCACCTCGGCGGTGAGCGTGGCCACGTCGGAGCGGCGGCTCGAGGTCTCATGAGCGGCGAGGCCGTAGAGCAGCGCCATGACCGCCAGCCCGCCGAACAGACCGAGCACGACGTGCACGCCGCCTCCGGAGCGTCCGCCGCCACCGCCCGCGTCGCCGCGCTGGTCGGCCGGGATCAGATTGACGGCCCTCATTGCGTATGCGCCTCCTCGATCGCGAGGCCGGCGGCGACCGCCAGGCGCTGCGGCGAGACATCGCCCGCTCCGTCCAGAGCGCCGTCGGCCATGCCGACGGTCTCGCGCGTGACTGCGACGCCCAGCTCCGCCTCCAGAGAGTCGGCGAAGCCGGGGACGTCGAGCGCGGCGCCGCTGAGCACGACCAGCGTCACCTCGCCGCCGCCCTCTTGCGAGCGATGGAATTCCAGGGAGTTGCGCACCTCGCCGGCGATCTCGCGGATGCCGTTCTCCAGCACGACGCGCAGGTCCGTGTCGGCGGAGAGCCCATCCGTGTCCACGGCAAGCTCTGGTTCGGGCTCTGGTGACGGCGCGTCGACGACCGCGGTCACGTCCTCTTCGGGCAAGACCGGCGGGGGGACGGTGCTCTCCTGCGCGGGAGCCGGCTGCGCCGGCAGCTCGGCGGTGGCGATCGACGCGCGAGCATCTGCAACCGCGACGCCGCGCCGCTCGGCGAGCTCGCTCGCCATCGCCTCCAGGCCGCCGCCGACGACGCGCGTGAAGCGGCAGACCGCCCCCTCGGCAATCGCCATGTTGGTGAGCCCGTCGACGTTCAGATACAGCACGCGACCGTCGTGCTCGGCGTCGGAGCGGTAAAGGGAGCGGATCAGGGCGAACGCGGAGAGATCGACGCCCTCGGGGCGCAGGCCCGCGCTACGGACGGCGGCGAGCAGGCGCGCGACCATGTCACGCTGAGCGGCGACGAGCACGACCTGCTGGCGGGGCCCCACGGGCGTGTCGTGAACGCCGAGCGCGTGGAAGTCGAGGACGGCGTTGGCGAGCGGCATCGGCACCTGCTCCTGGGCCTGGAAGCGCACCGCGGCGTCGAGCTCCTTGCGGTCGGTGATGGGCGGCAGCTCGAGCGTGCGCAGGACCGTGCGCTGGTTGGCCACGCCGATGCGCACACGCTTGCTGAGACCGCTGTCGCGGAAGAGCGCGCGTAGGCTCTCACCGAGCACGCTCTCGTCGAGTACCTCGCCCTCGCGGACGGTATCGGCGGGCAGCGGCAGGGTCGCCGCCCGCTCGGCCACAACCGAACCGTTGACCCGCGCCTGCACGGCGGCGATGTGGCCGGGCTGGATGTCCAGACCGACGACGTCCGCGGCGGAGCGGCGGCCGAGTCTGAGCGTGGGGTTGGGTAGGGAGGGCATGTCGAGGGTTCAGGCGGCGCGGATGGAGGGGCGCCGCCGATACGGGTCTATCGGCGCGGACACGCCCATGCTTTAGTGGAGAAAGTGATTGGTGTAAAGGTCGATCAGCGGCTGCCCGGCGTAGACCGCGACGATCGCCCCCAGCGCGAGGAACGGGCCGAACGGGACCGCGGTCTTGCGCCCCGCACGGGCGCCCTTGCGGGCGATGACGAGTGCGCCGAACAGCACGCCGGCGAGCAGCGCGATCAGGATCGCGGGCGCGACGGCGCGGCCGAGGAACAGGCCCATCACGCCCGCGAGCTTGACGTCGCCCATGCCCATGCCGTCGGGGTAGGCGAGCGCGGCGAGCAGCAGGAAACCGGCGGCGGCCGCTCCCGCGATCAGGCGTTCGGGCTCGCCGGCGGGGTCGAGGATCGTGCCGAGGACGAGCGCCAGGATCGCGCCGAGCAGCGTCAGTCGGTTGGGGATGATGCGATGCTCGAGGTCGATCAGCGCAGCCGGTATGACGATCAGGATCAGCCCGAGGCTGAGCGCGATTCCGGCAGCCGTATCATGGGCGAGCACCGCGCCTACACAGAGCCCGGCGGTGAGCGCCTCCACGAGCGGGTAGCGCGGGGAGATCGGCTCCGAGCAGCTGCGGCAGCGGCCTTTGAGCAGCAGCCAGGAGAGGATCGGGATGTTGTCGTAGGGCCTGACCGGCGTGCCGCAGTTGGGGCAGCGCGAGGCCGGGCTGACGAGCGACTCGTGGCGGGGCAGGCGGTAGGCGACGACGTTCAGGAACGAGCCGACGATCGCGCCGAGAACTCCCGCAAAGGTGACGGCCTCCATGAGGAAGTGATCGGCGGTCGCCGGGCGGCACTTGAGCGCTGCCACCGCACAGCGATGCTTACCATTCTTTGGAGGCCGGACAGCCGCCTGCCGTGCCCACTGTGACGCACGTACGGGTCACGACTCCTGCCACGTTCTTGATCGTGAACGTGTCTTTGGTGGCCGCGGCTGTCGCGGTGACTTCAAATTCGGTTGCTTTGCCTTTCGCGACGCTGATCCAGGCGGTTTTGCCTTCCGCGATCGGGATCGTCGGCTCGGCTTCTTGCAGTACTTTCGGTTCCGTGATGCTCGCGTAGCTGCCACCGTTGTCGGTCGCGATCGTCTCCGCGGTCGTCTGGGCCGTACGTGCGAGCTCCTTCGCCGCGACGTCGTTGGCCTTGGTCTTCTGGTTCAGGAACGCCGGAATCGCGATCGCGGCGAGAATGCCGATGATCAGGATCACGACCAGCAGCTCGATCAGCGTGAAGCCCTGCTCGTCTATCGAGCGTCGTTGTTGTCGATACGACATCAAGGCTGAATCGGCACGACAGCGCATTTCCTTTACAGTCGCAGTGCCTGATACTGCCAATTCGGTCTCCATACAAGAAGGGAGGCGGCCCGAGGGCCGCCTCCCAAATGTTTCGATACTCGCTGGAACTGAGTGTTCTAGAGAATCGCTTCTACCATTTTTCGTTGGCCGGACAACCGCCTTTGCCTTTTTCTTTGCACGTGCGGGTGACTTCCCCTTCCGCGTTTCTGGTGATCGTGAAGGTGTTGCCGCTGGCCGCTCCAGCTTTTGCGGTAACCGAGTAGCTGTTGCCAGTGCCTTCAGCAGCGCTGATGTAGGCGCCACCGTTGGCTTCGGCGATCGGGATCGTACTCTCTGCCGCATGCAACACTTCTGGACCGGTTGCTTTTACGATGGTTGCATAGCTGCCGTTGTTATCGGTAGCTATCGTCTCCGCTGTCGTCTGGGCCGTACGAGCAAGCTCCTTCGCCGAGGCGTCATTGGCCTTGCTCTTCTGGTTCAGGAACGACGGAATGGCGATCGCGGCGAGAATGCCGATGATCAGGATAACCACCAGAAGCTCGATAAGGGTAAAACCACCCTCATCCTTTGAGCGCTGGCGCAGTCGATACAACATGTGTTACTCCTTATGTCCGTAAGGGCGCCAGCCCTCGGCCCATCGCCTGCAAACGGCGATGCGTCCCCCATGGGCAGACCTGTGAAGGTCGGCTTGCGAGAGCCGCCGGCTTTGCTACAAAAACGCCCTATGGGCATCTTCTGCCTTGGCACCTCGGCACTGGCTATTGTCAGCGTTCGCATCGACGCTCGCGCGTGCGACCTTTAGCGCCGCATAAACACTGGACGGATAACCGACAGGCCGATCCCGGGCTGAAAGGCGGCTCCCGGACGCAGCCGGCGCTACGCCGCCGCGCCGGCCTGCTCGCCGCGCCCCTGAGCCTGCGTGTCGATCCCGGCCAGGCGCACGCCGCCGCCCTCACACCACGGGCACGGGAGCGTGCTGGGGGCGCCACCGAGATTGGAGATCACACGACCCGTGCCGCGGCAGGGCATACACTCCCGCGGTCCGTGAGACGCCTCGGTCCGATCGCCGCCCTTCTTGCCGTCATCGCTCGCCATCAAGGCGATGAGACTAGCGTTTCCTCGGATCGATGAGACGGCAGGCGCGACATTCGCAGACCACCTGGGTCTGGGCGGCGGTCGCCCTGATCACGCTCGCAGCGGCCCTGCTGCGGCTCGTGTACATCGGCAGGGTCTCGCCCGATCCGTTCTACGACGCGGCTGTCAGGAGCATGGGCCTGTCGTGGCACAACTTCTTCTTCGGCGCGTTCGAGCCCGGCGGGAGCGTTTCGATCGACAAGCCTCCCGTCGATCTGTGGCTGCAGGTCGCGAGCGTGAAGCTGTTCGGGTTCAGCTCGACGACGCTGAAGCTGCCGGAGGTGTTCGCCGGAATCGCGGCGGTGCCGCTGCTGTTCGCGGCCGTCAGGCGGATGTGGAGCACCGCCGCTGGAATCGCCGCGGCGGTCGGGCTGGCGGTGCTGCCGGTGGAGGTGATCACCTCGCGCAGCGACACGATGGACGGGGTGATGATGGCGCTGATCGTACTCGCGCTGTGGCTGATCGTGCGCGCGTGCGAGACCGGACGCTACGCGTGGCTGCTGGCCGGCGCGGCGGCGCTGGGGGTCGCGTTCGACGTGAAGCTGCTGGAGTCGCTGGTGGCCGTCCCGGGGCTCGCGCTGCTCGCCTATCTGGGCCTGCCCGGCCCCCGTCGGCGACGTCTGGTCCAGATGCTGGCCGCGGGTGCGGTGTATGTGGCGGTCGCGCTGGCGTGGCTGACGGCGACGCTATTGGTCCCCGCACACGACCGACCGTACGCGATCGGCTCCACCAACGGGAGTGCATGGAACGCCGCGTTCGTGTTCAACGGAACCGACCGGCTGGGCGGGAAATCGCCCGAACCCCAGCAGACGGTCTACCGACCGGGCCACCGCTACCCCGTGGCGACGCAGTCCGAGCGCGACCATATTCCGATCGTGCCCCCCTCCCCCACGCGCCTGCTGGCGCGAATCGGACCGCTGTCGGGCGAGCGCCTCGGGCTGGAGCTGCTCGTCGCGCTGCTGCTGGGCGTGCCCGCGCTGATCGCCACGCTGCTCACAGACCGGCGCACCGCGCGGGAGACGGCCGCGCACGAAGCGACGAGCTCGGACGGAGATGGGACGAGGGGGCGACGAATGCGGTTGGCCGTGGCGGCGGGCGTGTCGCTGTGGATGTTGACGGGCATCGCGCTGTTCAGCCACATGGCCCGGCTGCACCCCCGCTACGTGGAGAGCTTCGTGCCGGCGGTGGCGGCGCTGCTCGGGATCGGCGTGGCGTGGGCCTGCGCGACCGACCGGC
>Ga0193728_1002075_pt1 | contig 10368 bp, 2 predicted proteins | sample U1c1metaG_FD_143037 | JGI IMG/M metagenome (GOLD analysis project Ga0193728, IMG submission 143037) | Soil microbial communities from a riparian zone of the East river system, Colorado, United States - U1c1 | ecosystem: Environmental > Terrestrial > Soil > Riparian zone | place: USA: East River... | reverse complement strand
ATAGCAGAGTACTATAATAATACTATTATAAAATCCGCTAGAAATCCGCTTACCTCTTTACTGCCTACCTCTTTACCGCCTACCTCTTTACCGCCTACCTCTTTACCGCCTACCTTTAAGCCACTTATTTCTCCGCCTACTACTTCTAAAAAGTTTAATTATTATTATACTTCTGCTTCTCTTAAAAGGTAGACTAATAGAATTGCTATATAAAATATTAAGTACAAGATAGCCTTTAAATCGTATGTGTTAGCTATACTATTTTAGTATCTTATCTATTAATTTACCTCTTATAGTAACCTAACAGAAATATTAGAGATTTTAGATAACGATAAAAAGAGTAATCTTAATAACGCTGACTCTCCTAAAAGCTCTCCTCTATCCTCTTATAATCTCCGTAGCCCTTATAAGCTCCGTATAGCCTAAGCTATAATATCGGATATTAATATAAATAAGCGCCTTCCTATTTAAGTACCGTTAGCAAATAAGTAGTATACCCTAAAAGCTGGTGCTTAGGAAAATATAAAAGAAGCTTATTAGTGGATATATACCTATATCTAGAATATTAAGGGTAACTCTAGTATACTGCGTAATCCGCTATACGCTCTATGCGTTAAGTAAGACTATAAATGTCGCGTTTATAAGCAGAACTCTAGGCCTTATTTTAGAGGTGCATACTTAAGATATTGCTTAAGTAGTAGGTCGTGCGAAAAGGTATATACTAATAGTATACTACTATCCTGTTAGCTAATACGTATATAGGATAGTTTGCTAAGATCGGAGCCGGTTATACCTTAGCGTAAAAAACGTACACAATTAGCTTCTGCTAGTAGTCTAGCTAGAACGCCTACTAAGAAGGTATAATATCTATATTTTAATAATATAGATATTACTAATATCCGTATAGCTTTGTACCCGCACTATCCCCTCTTTAGAGACCTCCCCTCCCCCTAAGACTCCTACTTATAGCGATATACACAGCTATAAAGGCATCCGCTCTATTACTGCTCCTTTTACTCTTTTACTAATTCCTAGCACGCCTAGTACTACTTCTAGTACTACTATTACTCCTACTAGTACGGAAAATATTAGGGTATATTTAGCAATTACTATTTCCACACGCGTTAATATAGTTTATAAATAGGTAGCTAAAGTAGTAAAAGATATTCGGGCTATAGATTACTAGTTAAGTAAGCTTAAAGGTTCTCTAAGTAAGATAAAGGATAAGCTTGCGTTTATAAGGTATGGTATTACTATACTTATATATAACACTAGGTTACTAGATATAGAACTTAAGTAGATATAGGTTAGCTGTTGCTATGGGTTAGCTGTTATTATAGGTTTAGAGTAATAAAATAGTAACTCTTACCTCTCTACTACTACGTATATAGGAATTAAGTCTCTGCCTTATATTTAATAGATATACTTAATTAATATTATAATATCCGTATAAGCTAAGATAAATATATTTATATCCGCGCACTATTAATGTTTACTAAGGTAAGTTACTATAGCAGCGATTATTTGTTAGTAAGCTAATTTAATAAAATTAGTAGCGTAGATATTTACCTTTAATTAACCTCTATACCTCTTCTTCCTCCACTAACCTTCTACCTTATAGTACCGCACCACAAACTTTATTATTATTATTTTATATACTATCCTTTAGAATACTACTATCTATAATACCTATATTTATATCTATAAACAATATTAATGCGAATAATAGTAACTAGGTAGTTAAAGAACTTAATATACGCGATGTTAATAATAAGGAGTTTAATACTATTAAGCACGCTATAGCTACTCCTACTAAGCCTTTAGATTCTGTTCCTAAAGAGTAAGCTTTCTAATACTAAATTATACCTATAGCTAATATAATTTTAGCAAATATATACCGAAGCGCTCTTTATAGGGTTTAGTAGACGACAATAATAAGGATAGAGCGAAATCCGCTAAAAACCTGCTTACATTTTCACTAGATACCTTTTCGCTACCTATATCTTTGCCGTAGGCTACTTTACTATCCGCTACTTTACCATCCGCCTCCCTACTACTACCGCCTAATACTTCTAAAAAGAGGCTTAAAAAGGGTTATTTATCTTCTTTTCTTAAAAAGCGAGCTAAAAAGGCTGCTAATATAAATATAAAACTTAAGATAGGTATTGAATCGTATATATTAGTTATACTATTTTAGCATCTTATCTACTAATTTACCTCTTATAGTGACCCAAATACTATATATAAGGTTCCTTTAGATAGTAAATCTTTAGATAGCGATAAAGATAAAGACCTTAATGACGCTAACTCTCGCAATCTCCGCAGCCCTTACAATCTCCATAGCCCTCGCAATCTCCGCAGCCCCTATAATATCCGCAGTACCATAAATATAAACAAGCGCCTTCCTATCCAAGTGCTGTTAGCGAATAAGTAGTACACTCTAAAAGCTAGTGTTTGGGAGAGTATAAAGGAAAGTCGCTAGCGGATATTAACACACGTCTAGAATATTAAGGGTAGCTTTAGTAAGCTGCGTAATCTACTATATACTCTATACGAGAAGTATAGCTATAAATATTACGTTTATAAGAAGGACTCTAGGCCTTATTTTAGGGGTATATGCTTAAGATACCGTATAGGTAGTAGGTTATGCGGAATACCTTAGGGTAGAAAATATATAAAATTAGCTTCTGCTAATAATCTAGCTAAAATACCTACTAAGAAGGTATAGTATCTACGTATTAATAATACAGATATTGCTAATATCCGTATAGCTTCGTTCTTATACTATCCCCGCCTATACTACTACACCTCCCCCTACTAAGACCTCCCCCCCTATTAAGACTCCCACTTATAATAGTATACATAGCCATAGAGGCACCCGCTCTACCGCCGCTCCTCTAACCCTTTCGCCAATTACTAGCACGCTAGGTGCTACTATTACTACTACCGCTTTCGCTAGCACTAGGTCTATTAGGGTGTATTTAGTAATTACTATTTCTATATATATTAATATAGTTTATAAATAGGTAACTAATATAGCGAAAGATATTCGAGCTATAGATCGCTAGTTTAATAAGTTTAAAGATTCTCTAAGTAAGATAAAGGATAAGCTTATGTTCCTAAAGCGTGGTGTTATTATACTTATATATAATGCTAGGCTACTAGATATTAAATATAGGTAAATATAAGTTAGCTATTACTGCGGGTTAGCTATTATTACTAGTTTATAATAATAAAATAGTAGCCTCTTACCTTTTTACTACTATATACGTAGAAATTAAGTCTCTACCTTATATTTAATAGATATACTTAATTAATATTATAATATCTGCATAAGCTAAGATAATAATATCTATATAAGCTAATATAAAGATATCCGTATAAGCTAAGATAAAGATATTTATATATCCACACTATAAAATAGCTTACTGCTATATTATATACTACGTACTAAGAAGATTATACGCTAGCTAGAGTTAATATTAATAAAAAGAACTTAATTAATATAAAGACAGAAACGTACCATAAGCCTAAGCATTTAAAAGTCCTCTGGTATATTATCTATAGCCTTATTAAATCCGTCCTTATAAGGATTATATAGTAAACCGCTAATATAAGATATCCGCATATTAAAATTAGTAATACCGCCCTATAAGAGCCGCTCTAATCTAAGTTAAAGAATAGTAGGTACCTTAAACCTAATATCCTATATACGCTAACGCATAATTAAATCCTTAGCAATTATATCTATAAGGGACTAGATATTAACTATAGGAGACTTAATTATATAATTAGATATTATCTACTTACTAAATATATCCTTAAACTTAGTATAAAGAGGTCTAGTATAGCTTATAGTAAGAACACTCTACCTAAATAGAGAGTCTACTCCAAAGGTCGAGTTTCCGCGTAATTAGAGTAACTCCTTTAGCTGAAGATTTAGTAATTTATTAAGTTAATCAGCTTTAAAAAAGCTATTTAGCTCTCCGCGATTATTAATTAGCCTATTCGCAAGTATAGCCCACTAAAGTACTAGATTATACGCCTCCGTTATAATTTACCTCTAGAAGTACATTATTTTAGATATATAGTTGTTACTCCTTAATCTAGTAAAGTAAAGGTAAAGGCGGGTAATTACACGCTTTAAAAGTCCGATATCCGCATACTTAATAGTATATTTTAACACTTTATATATTTTAACTACCTATAGATACCAAATATAATTAAAGAACTCTATATTAATAATCTAAGTAGGCTAGCTTATAGTAGCGGAGCTAGGTACTATAAGTAATTAATCTACAATCTAAGAACTTCTATAGGCGGAGGGGTGCGGGGGAATTAATTTATTAGCCTCTCGGCTATCTTTAGAGCTAAAACCCGCTATATAGATATCCTTAATATGCTATAGAAACTGCTTAGGCGTTAAGGATCCAATATATCTTTTAACCGCACCTTCTTTATAAATATTAAGCCTACCGTAGATATATATTAAGAAGAGCGCAATAATACGGGTATTAAAACTATATAGTACTAGCTCCTTAAGATAGTAAAAAGGAGGACGCTCTATAGGAATATTTTATTGCCTAAGGTAATTTATATAAGTATAGAGCGTAGAGTACTACTATATATATTGCTTACTACTAAAGAAAGTCCTTATAATTATATATAGGAAGTTTAATTAGAGGTACCAAAGACCTAAAATAGGGAGTACCTAATAGTAGCTATTATATAGGAGCGCAGCCTCTACCTACTCCCGCTTATAGGTATAGATAAGCTTTATAGTTTTCTAATTACTATATACTAAATATAATTAGTCCTAGAAATTATTATCGCAATTAAGCTATAGTTACTCTAAGAAGATTGTCTTAAGTATACGGTAGTTACTATTTATAGAAGCCTCGCTCTCTATAATAGGGTATAGGTTTATATTAGTTATCTTTATAGATAGTAGAATATTAATATCCGGTATACACGGATATTTAAGCTTAGTATTAGATTCGAAAATACTATTTATAGCGGCCGGATACGCGCTTTAGAGAGTATCTATAATTATAAAAATTAATATCCGATTTTAAACGCTATTATATATATTACCTAGTGCCTTAGTAATATCCTTAATCTAAAGCTATACCTAGTTATATAGTATACTTTAAAGAAGGCTACTAGGGGGAATATAAGATCTATAGATAAGCTTTCTAGTAGTATAGGAATAGAAAACACTAGTATCTCTAATTAATTAATATCGCGTTCGCTTAAGGTAGTTAAAATTATTATATATAATATTAATATTATTAAGAGTGGACATTAATTGGAGGTAGGTCTTTAATAACGTTAGCGCCAGTATATCCGTCACTAGTATTATAACCTTCCTTAGAGTATTCGGCTAATCCTATCTTTTAGCAGTTAAGCGTTATATATCTATTAATAAGCCCTAGTCTATAAAGCAGCGATAGAACCTAACGCTTTATACCTATACCTTAAAGATAAAGACTAAGAAGCTAAGTAAAATAGTTAGTAAAGCTTTAAGTGTAGCCTAATAAAAGGATAGACGTAAGAAGAATAACCTGCCCTAGGTGCGGATTTCGCGATTTATTAGTTCTTAATTATACTAATAATCCTTCTATTAGTTAGTAGAGTAGAGGGGCATATTAGCTAATTACTTTATAGCCCTATAAGAGTTAAACGTCTTTAAACTCTAGATCTAACTTCTATAGGCTAAAGATAACCGTCTTCTACTAAAGATTATAAAGCTCTTTACAAAGGATATTTATAACTATATTAATTAGTTCCGAATAGATATCTACAGTCTTAATAATCGCATTACGGATTTCTTTATCCCCTAGAAGGGTAGCAATAAGCTCCTTTACCTTCTTCTTTTTCACCTTCTTCCTTCCCTATATATCGTCTTTTTTTATAGCACTAAGCTATAGCTATACTAAAGAAAGGTCACTAAAGGACCATCGCTAGTTCCGTAAATGCTCTAAAATAATCTTAACCTTCTCTTCCTTTGTTATCCGGCGCGATATCCGCTTAGCAGATACTCTAGTTAGTATTTAGATAGGCGTCTACCGGTTAACTAATGTTATATTTATAGTAGGAGTAGGTAATTTAATTATTAACATATTACCTATTTAGCGGCGCTTTCTACTTAATATTACGGGGGCTAATAGGGTAGAGATATTTATTAATTATAGAGCTGCTTCTATAGATCAATTTAACGGTATTTCTAAGATAATAGCTACTATAGGGTTATAGATTAATTTTGTTAAAGAAGGTAACTACTCTATATATAAAACAAGTCGCGTCGCTTAACAAAGTCCTAGAAAAGTCTCTTAGACTATAGAATTAACTTTTTAACAAAAAAGGTTAGCGATATCCGCTTACGGATATACGTATATTTACTAATTAATTCTACGGTCTAAGCTTACTAAGGTAATTCAATTCAAGTCTTGGCAGCTCTTGCTACTAACTAGATAGCTCTCCAGGTTAAGCCGTAGCCCTAGATTGCATTTAATTTAGAAGCGTATAGTAGTAGCTATAGCCTTAGAAGCTAGCCGTTAGTTCTTTAAATAGCCGTAAAATAGCAATCAGATAGCCTCTAGGGTAGCTACATCTCTTTACAGCTACTCAACCTTCTAAGCTTTAGTTAGTGGAACCTACTTCGGCATAGCAATCCGCGGTTAGCCTAGAGTATTGCGAGCTTCATCGCGTACGATCCCCCTTAACTCCTGCTAGAAAGCCTTTGGATAGCAATCAAATCGCCTTCAGGTCGCCGTCGGGGCAGAGCTACACCGCTGCACTAATCGTATACAGGTATACCAATTGCCTTAGGAGGTGATCGCGTACGATCTAGATGACCCCTGGCTCATAGCCAGGCAGCCACACCTCCCTCGTCTCCTAATCCGTATCTATCCAACCGTTATTAGCGGATGCGATCTGCCAGGCACCTGCTGGTGTAGCTACTCTGCAGCATACGCGATCGTCCTAGGAAGGTAGAGGACGTAATCCAAATTCCAATACCATTATGCGGATGCGATCTGCCAGGCGTCTGCTGGTGTACCTGCTCTGCAGTGTACGCGGTTGTCCTAGGTAAAAATGGAGGATCGTAAAATATAAAATTGCTCGAGGGCGAAGCCCTCGGCTTACTGCCGGCTACTACCTAGAAGGGTATAGGATCGGTTCAAATGTGAGGCATGTTTGCCTAGGTATACGGTAGGGAGCAGGCAAGCCGAGCATAAGTCACGGAGAGTTATAGAAGAGGACGATATAGTAATAAGGGTAGGCAATAGCCTAAGTAGAGAAGAGACGAACTAATAAGGAGGGAAGGGCTAAAATAACCCTTATACTAATATAGAGCTCCTCTATTAAATCCTTTAGTAAACTTAACTAAGCCTTAAGAATTAAATAAATATAACTCCTTTCTTAAATTAGGCGTTAATATAGCTATTAAAAAGATTAATAAATATTTTAATAAAATAAAGGCTAAGAGCCTTTACTATTTTGCTATAGTAATCCTTTATCCATCTCTTTGTTACGGTACTAACCTAATATATACTATCTTATACTATTTCCTACTATTAGCTAGCCCACTACTAGCGCCTTAGCGGCTAGCCCTACTACTTATATATAATACCCCCTTTTACCTTCTTCTCCTTCTTTATAGTATAATATAGTTTATTAGTCTACTTTATTATAGCACTATAATAGTTTATACTATTATTAATTACGCCCTATTATAATTACCAATTCCTAATATTCTAGTTATCTCCGCCCTTATTATAGGACACCCTTATAATACCTTATACACGTCCACCTGTTTCTACTAACTTAGTAATTAGAAACCAACTACAAGACGGCAATCTAACGGCAATCTAATGGCAATCTACGGCAATCTACCACATTCTACTATATTCTGCTAAGTCTACTAAATCCTACTAAGTTCTGCTAGGACCGCTACCTAAATCTTATTCTACCCTATATATATATTAACTAAGCAACTAAGTTAATAATATATACCCTTTCTTCCTATTTTCTTACCTTCTTTCCTTATATAACGTCTTAACTTTATTATATAGTTTATATATATAGCTTAATAATATCTACTTCATTATATATTATCCTCGCTTATACTTACTCTGTAACACTACGTTACGTTAACTACCTATACTACTATTAAAATGTAGAACATACCTAAAGCCCCTATAATAGCCGCCAATATTATATCTATACTTTAAGAATAATTAGTAGAGATATAGAAGTCTTTAATAGACGCTCTTATATAAAACTAAGCTACTTTAAATTAATAATAAGCCGAATAAGAAGTATAATACTAGTAACTAATTAAGGACCTCTAAGAAGAAGTCCGCACCCTTAAGATACCTACGCTAGGGCCTTAAGACTAAATACTATCTCTAGAGATAAACACGCGGAACGCGAGCCCTAAACTCGTAGTAGTTGTTCACCCTAAACTAACTACTACACTATAACGGTCTAAATAACTACTAGACCCCCTAGTATTTACTAGTAAACGATAAAAGCTCTAATTATTTCTAAGCTTGCTTAAAAATAGGCTAACTAGTAACGCTAACCGTTACCTAACTAAAGCTAACTAACTCTATTACGCCCTAAGCTAATTAGGAGGAGAGGTAGCTAACCTTATTAAACCTCTCTAGCTAAACTTAGTATAAAGCCTAGTTATACTTCTTAAAGCTATATATAGTAACCTAAACTACTAAGCTACTGCTTAGAGGAAGATAAACTATATAGCCTAAGGAATAAAGAGTTTCCTAGTATACTTCTCTAAATTTAACCGTTATATAAGGAAAATAGGCTAGAACAACTCCGTACTAATTAACAGCCTTATTAAATCCTTAAGCCTTAAACTAAAAACCTTCCTAATAGGTGTAGACCTACTAGGAGCCCTTAATACCTATATAAACGTTATTAATAAATATAATAATAATATACTACGCCTAATACCGAAATACACTCCTTAATATAATATAACAACCCTATAAATATCTACGAAGTTATTATCTTAGCCTAAGTACCCTAATACTATAGATATTAATACTAGGACCCTAGGATACGCCCTACTAGGGTCCTCTAAATAAGAATAAGATATTAAGCTAGGCCTCTACTTTAAATATAGAAGTGACTCCTATCTCTCTAATTACTGCTCCGCCCCTTTTAAAAAAGATCTATAAACAGCTAACGCTAATAGTCTACCGCCCTAACCATCTAGCTACTATCCCTAATCTTTATCTAGCTTTAGCTTAATAACTAGTAAATACTATTTATAAGGACGAAGCTCTAACTAACGCTCTATAAGAACCCCGCCCTAATTACCTCTAAAAGGAAGGTCCTAGAGCTAAGTCACTCTCTAAGACGGCTCTGCTATAGGATCTCGTTAAACGCATTTAATGTTATAAACTCTAACTCTTAGGACTATAGTATAACTATTAACTACTATCTTTAGTAGAATAGTTAATAGGCTAATACTTAAATCCTAATTAATATAGGAGCTAGCGGTATAGGATTTATTAATAAGATCTTTATATAAGATAATAGTTTTACCCTAACCCTCCTTAACTAGTATATTAACGTATTTGGATTTAATAGCAAATACACCGTCTTAGGATGTATTACTTATATAGTAGCCTTAAGACTCTAATACCTAAACTATAAAGAACTAATTAAGCTTTTTATTACTACCTTAGATTACCTAGTAATCTTTAGATAACCCTAGATAAAGCTATATAAAGTAGTTATTAATTAGGATAACTTTAAGCTCCTATTTACTGCCTTATATTATAAGCAGAAATGCTCTATAACGTACCGCCCTAACCCTAAACTAAAATTTAGGAAATCTACTAAAATTTACCTAGCACCTAAGGAATCTACTTAATTCCACTAAATTCCACCAATATAAGATTTCCACTAATATCTACTAAAAGTCTAGAAATCCCACTAAACCCTATAAACCAACCCTAACTACTATACTACCCTAAACTAAGTAGAAGCTTAAGCTTAATATATAAAAGTACTAAAAGAACTGGTACTTTATAATAAAAAGGATACTTAAAGAACCTAAACCTAAATCTAATACTAACTCTATACCTAATACTAAACCTAAAACTAAGTAAGAAACTAGGGAAGATTAGAGCCCGCTTAACGCTCTAGACATCTATATAATTAGAGCTACCCTACTAGTATAACTCGCTAGGAAACCTAAATATATAATCTTTACCGTTACAATAGCTAATATTAAGAAGGCCTTAGTACTAAAGAAGTATACTAACCCTACTATAAAGGTACTAGTAGAGTACTATAAATATCTAAAATTATTCTTATAAGAAGAAGCTAATA
>Ga0193728_1002074_pt1 | contig 10369 bp, 11 predicted proteins | sample U1c1metaG_FD_143037 | JGI IMG/M metagenome (GOLD analysis project Ga0193728, IMG submission 143037) | Soil microbial communities from a riparian zone of the East river system, Colorado, United States - U1c1 | ecosystem: Environmental > Terrestrial > Soil > Riparian zone | place: USA: East River... | reverse complement strand
TAAAGACGTCGGTTTATCAAAATATGAGCTGCGTTCAACATTTTAGGATATTAAGACGGACAGCCATTATCGGCGGTACACAAAATGTAAGTGTTTGCCATAAAGATTTTCTACCTTTTTTCTCAAATCAACAATATGTACTCCCTTCTGTGATTAGACAGATACCTGACATAATAGACGATCATGAGCCACAGCAATATCAGAGCGGAGCATAAAGATGCTTAATAATACTCCTAGCACTGAGAGTAGTACTAACGTGAATGTCTCGATAACTGTCGGAGACGTAAAGGTACAGTTCAACGGTTCTGCTGAGTCGGTCTTGGCCTCTGTCATTAACTTCATGACAAAACAAGTTCCCACGATCGATTTGGCTAGGAAAATTTCGTTAAATTATGCAGTTACGGAGCTCATTGAGCTATTTTCGAACTTTATTAAAATAACCCCCGAAGGTCCGCGAGTAATCCTAGAGCACGAACAATTTGGTATGAAAAAGTTGTCTGACAAAGAGATTGTTACGCTGCACTTGGTAGCTGCGAAAATTGCAAAGGATCTTGGCAAAGTGTCTAATGAAGCAAGGCAATTGTCTGAAATTCAACTTGTAACGACGTTGAACCCTCATTGCTCGCTAAAAGGGTGAAAGGATAGACGAATCTTATTGTGACGGTGATTCAGAAGGCGGCTTTCTCTGGATGTATTGATAATTTCTCATTGTTCCTTTTCTGGTAAGAATATTTTCCCTTACCATGTCCGTAAGCGAATGAGAAACCGCAGTCCTATCGTAATTAAAACCACGCCTTGACAGCTCCTCATGAACCTCCCCTAGCGGTTTTTCAGTTCCAAAATATCCTTCTTCCCACAGCGATTGGAGCAGGCCTCTACACGTTATCCCGCCCCTTTGCGCCATCTTGTTTTGCAGAGTGACTGGATTTGTCATCTGTCTTTGAATGGTAACATTCGAATTGACCTGCTCAGTTAGAGCATCAATCTGCCTTCTTAATTCTGCAATTTGGGTACTGAATTCCGAGTTAATGCTAACTGAAGTATCGATCCCTGACAGCACATTTTCAACCACCTCTTTGACTTTTTTCTCAATACAGCTGATTTCCACCTCCCAGTCGCGGTGTTTTAATCTAATTCTAACTTCATCCGATGAAGGTGGTGATTCATTCATTAACGGTGATATAAAACGGTGAAATTTCTATCACATAAACTTGTTGCTGAACAAGCCCATCTTGTGCATGTTGCACAACATTAATAACTATCCGTGTTATATTGTTGCACAACATGAATACACAATTGAATTCGGCCGAGATTGACTTTAATGAATTTCAACATAGTTTGGACCAGTCAATAGGAGGGAGCCTGTCGTTCAAGCTGCAGAATGTTCTTAATGGGAAAAAGATTGTCTTTAGCTGTTACGAGAAAAATCATGTACCAGTCGGAGGATGGGGGATCAGATGTAATCCAGGTTGTGAAAGAACAATAAAGCCGATCCGGCCCGTTAATGAGGCAGCACTAGTAGCCGCAGTCGATTCCAGCAGCATCAGGATCGCCGAAACTGAAGACGGCTCTCTGTACGCCGTAAAAAGTGGGATTGCATTCGCTATTAACGGTCAGGCAATCATGCACTTCAAAATAGGTCCCGTTTTGGTTTATTTAAACAAGGAGACTATTAGACAAGGAGACTATTAGGACTTCCGAACTTGACCATAGACTTGCAAAGTTGGTTCTATTTGATGGAGAATCGGCTAGAAGACTAATTAGGTTACGAGTTGAACGGGCTATACAGATAAAGCTTTCAAATCATTTTATGAAATCTATAATTGTTGTTGACGGAGCATTAAAGTCGTCGCCCTTTGAGAATAAAAACCAAAGCATTAGAACGGTAGCGGAGAATTGTTCTGTTCGTAAGAACGTATTGTTGGGAATCAGCAAAAGCACCTCCTTTAAGCTTCTAGATAAAGTCTCGGCTCCTCTCACAAATATCAATGAGGCAGCGTATATGGATATTGAAATGATTATCCAGAGCCTAAGCAGAAGCACAATAGGAAATAACCTCCTTGTAAAGCTTGGAAATAACAATAGTCCTATCCTGCGTGCAGATATTGTTTGTCCCGAGGGCGATATAGACAACTCAATTGGTAAATTGCTAACAAATGATTCAATGGGTCGAGGCTATCCTGAAACATTAAGTCTTGCACACCATGTCTCAACATTTAGTAATACAGAGATCGCTTGTCTTAGAGGCCACCTCTTGAGCAACTACGATGTGACTGAGCTGCCGTCAGAAGATATCCGTCAAACTTTGCTAGGGTCTATTCTGGCATGAAAGTCCTAACAAAAAATAGTAATGAACTTGTACTTGTAGTACTAGCAATGAAAGGTGACGCTGTCAGCAAGGGTGACTATCTCTTGATCGAAGACGGAAAGTTGAACAGAAAAATGATAGCTCAGATTTATGATGAGGAGTATCTTTCGTCCCAGTCGTTGATTGAAGATATTGTAAGGGATGAAGTAATAACTGCATCGAGTGCGGAAAATTTACACGACCCGCTCAACATCGCAAACCTATCAAGACTAATCAGAGATGCGAGGTTATTCCGTACTAAAATACGCGGAACTATAGATGCATCAGGCAAACTATCAAGCGATGTAACGTGGATCCCATCAAGGGTATATTCCAAACTAAGACGCTTAAGCATCACTGAATTGAACGAGTCTCTCGGAAGGACGGGAATCTTTCCTATTAAACTAGGCAGAACCAGAGGAGATAACGAAGATTTTGAAATATATGCTGAGGATCTTGACGGCAAACTAAATATTGTTACCGGTAAAAAGGAATCTGGCAAATCACATCTTTCAAAGATTCTTATAAAGACACTCGTGCAGCACGGCGCCTTTGTGATTGTATTTGACTTGAATGATGAGTACGGCGGAATTGCAACCAACTATGATGGATCTCCCTCTTCGCTAGCAAATCAAGTCAAGGTACTGCAATCGGGAAAGGGATTAAGTTTCTCTCTCGCATATTGTGGCAAGTCGGCTATCTCCAATGTACTCAAGAATGCTCTCGACACTCCGGCTGCATCAATGCGAGAATTCTTCCGAATCTGGGATTGGCTTGAAAACAGGGATAACCTAGAAATCGAAGCTTTCGGAAAGGCGATCAATACATGGAATATTAACGAGCTAGTGCGCGATGCGCTGGTTTCAAGATTCCACGTAATGCAGGCGTCTCGGTTATTTCTACAAAATTGTGCAGATGGACTTAAATTCGAAAATATTTTCTCAAATAAAAATAAAGGCGCGGTAATCGTGGTAAGCATGGCCAAGATAATCCCCTTGGTGAGACGCATGGTAGTAGAGTTGGTCCTAAATAAGCTGGTTGATTTGCTGGAGAAGGAAATAATTCCTCCGATCTTTCTGTTTGCAGAAGAAGCCCATCTGTATATTCGGGAAACATACTGGGAGGATATCATAACTAGGATGAGACATTTTGGAATTTATCCAACTTTTATCACGAACCAGCCAGATGCCATAGGCGACGGAATTTACCGACAAGCAGACAACATATTTCTGTTCAACTTTACGAATGACGTAGACTTGGACAAAATCTCAAAAGTATCCTTAGCTGATAACGATACCGTCAGATCAATAGTAAAGACATTGCCTCATCGTTGCTGCCTGGCCATAGGTAAGGTCGTCTCCGATCTACCTATCGTTTTAGAAATCGCATCGCTTGGAATGTTAGCGCTCGGAGAAACAAAGAAATTCTTTAAAACCTAATCAGCTAGTTATCATGCAGACCTAACGGCAGCTTCTCCATGTTTTTTTGATCCTATGTCAACTGCGTCTGTAACAGGTGATATGAAGATCTTGCCATCCCCAGCGGAACCTGTGCTCACCGTGGCTAGTATGGTGTTAACCACTTTTTCGACTTCAGAGTCTTCAACAACCGTAAGTACATTGGCTCTGACTGAAAATTCAGAGACGTATCTTGCTGTCCCCCTACTACTTTCTACCACCGGCTTTGCACCTTTGCCCCGACCCCTTGATTCGAAAATAGTGCAACCACCCACTCCTGCCTTTTTCAACGCTTCATTTAATTCTAAAACCTTCTCGTTACTGACAATGGCTTCTACACGTTTCATGTTTTGCTATAAAAAGATGTAATACTAAAAGCTTTTCTTCCGAAAGATAAAGCCAATGAACGCATGATAATTGAAATGTATTTGGACAAGTTTCATACCTCTGAACCCGAAGAAAGAGAGTGCCTAAGAGGGTTACAAACCGAGGCTCTCCATAATAATGGCTCGGATATATCTGTGATGATAGCCGATTTGCAATTCCACAGCGTGGAATGTGATTATTTGATTTACAGGATATGCTACTGATTGCGACCAGGGCATTTTACAAGTTTAAGTGCGATGTTGACCACGCGATAAAGATATCACGATGGCGTTGAGTGGCTCCCGCTAACCTTAGAATCTACTCGATTTTGACCCGGACGACTTCAAACCCGCTCGGGAGGACACGAAAAGGTATTATTCATCGCTTTTCATAGTTATCTCATCAATATGCCAATAGTTACAGTGTCAATGTTTGGTGGTAGGACACAGATAGAAAAGGACCGTCTGGCAGAAGCAATTACTGAAGATGTAATAAGAATATTGAAAGTACAGAAAAAAGAGGTGATAGTGGTGATTGAAGAAGCACCTCGTGGAAATTGGTATTCTGCTGGTGTTCGTTTATAGTCTAATATGCTCCACTATATTCAGTGCAGAATTTGAAGTGCTACTAATTAAAAATACTAGTATAGTTCGAGATTTAGATTTAGCTTGGATATCTTGTTTACAATAATTCTCATAGGTAGGATGACCAGCGACATAATTTCAAACATCTCCACAGTTACTTATTGTAATCCTGCATGACCATTGATTTAGACAACCGGACCATTCATTTTTGATAAACAATCAAAGAGATCAAAAAAATAGATTCTGAAGTCTATTAATCGCGGAGTAAAAAGGTGAACAAAGACATATATCGTGAATATGGTCATAGGTGCCACAGGTGTGCCAGTCTGATTAGTCTTACCTTCTGATTGTTCCCGTCAAATGAACTTCGGTATCTTCGCGGTTCCAGCATGTGTCAAATAATGGTAAAGTGTAGTATCATGCCTTCGTCCGGGACTATTGAATTGTAAGAAGTAGAAAATTTTTCCCCTGTCTGAAAAAGGAACTAATAATAATCGCAGAGATCTCGTTCGAGCCCAAATTAATTTATCTGATGGTAGTTCGAATACATCTCAAATATAATCAAGTGCTGCAGACTGCAGAACCTGCTGATACCGGTTTCGTCTGGTTAATACACAGAAACAGTAAGCTCCTTTGCATGTGGTAAGCCACGTACAGAATAATTTCAAGTTATTAAGACAATGCGAAGTCCAGTATTCAGATAATACGGATTTGAGGGTAATTTAATTTCTAAAGAGATAAGTAATCCTGCTACGCTTTTGAGGTTGTTGGACAGTAGTGGCTATTATGCAATTCTAGGTGTTTCTGAGCAGGCCACATATCCCGAGCTGAAGAAGGCGTATAGACGTTTGGCAAGAAAGTACCATCCTGATAGGAACAATTCCTCTCATGCTGAGAGTATGATCAAAAAAATCAATGCTGCTTTCGAAATTCTTTCCGACGATGATAAGAAGCGCAAGTATGATAAGACAGACTTCGAAACCGAATCGGACGAAGACGAGATCCGCTCTAATGTGCAGCATAAGGTTTCGGAATCAAATCGGAGTTACTCCAATCACGAGAGCAATAGTAGGAATTATGATGGGTCGGCTAAACAATATGAGTACAAAAAGAAATCTACTCAAATGCAATCAACAGCCTCAAACTTTTTGGATACTCCAAAAGGTCGATTCCAGATAACTATTGAACCTTCACTTTGCTTGGCATTTGGCAGTTGTGAAACCCTTGCGCCCAAGGTGTTCGTTTTAGAAAAAAACAAGAGAATAAATCCAAAGGTAAGAGTAGAGTCTGAGACTGGGGCAACCTTCGAATCAATACTCGCCGCGGCCCAAACTTGCCCTACAAAAGCAATTAGAATTATAGATAGATATACCGGCGAACAAATTTATCCATAATTTTATGGTTTATGCTAAGGTCTAGAATGGATTGTTGATTTCTGTATCTCGTAAAAATTAAGCGCTGTCTCTGACGAGGTCTTTGTCCGACCTCAGTTGCCCTTGACAGTTTGCTGATGTGAGATGGATGCAGTTGGTACTATGGCTGATCAGCACATTTTGCTGTATTCCCCGAACATAGAGTGCACAGGTGTTCATTCTATTTTTTTGTATTTTGCCTTTATAGATCTACTAAACTCAATAAGTTCGGTGAGGGTAGGACTTCCTCTGGTTTCTTCTTTCGTTGTTTTAATAGAGCCGGCTAAATTTGCCAGGAATAATGATTCAAAATCGTCTTTACCTAAAATTTTCATAGCACAAAACGTTCCAAGAAAAGCATCTCCTGCGCCAACGGTGTTCGTCACTTTGAAACCCTTTCCTGCCACATTTACAGTCGGTATTGATCTGATATCGTCATTTTTTCCAAAAATACAACCTTTCTCTCCTCTGGTTATTATTACTTGCATATTCTTGTTCTTGGTGGCAAGCATTCGACACGCCGCCACAGGATCAGAATTACCTGACAGCAAGGAGCATTCAGAGGGATTTAGAACCAGATAATTAACATACCTAATAGTATCCATAACATTTTCCACTCCAATTGAAGATAGCATTCCTGGAGCCCATACTGTTATTTTCTGGCTTGCTGCTGACTGAAATATTAATTTTTTAGCAACGGCCAATGGTGGGTCAATAACGGTTACGAGTGAGGAATTCCTGATTGTGTTTAACATCTTTTTGGTCCCAACCATTCTGTCAGCCAATTTGTCGTTTGCCTGTTTGAAGGTCATTATAGAATTTCTACCATATGAGTCAACGATGATATACGCTTGACCAGAGGAAGATTCTTTACTAAATTGAATAAGATCGGTTATAATCCCATCTTTTCTTAATATCTCTAACTGTTTAGTCGCTATAAAATCTGAACCTAATGCTCCAAATAATGCTACTTTGTCCCTGCCAAGAATCCTGGCTGATGAGACTGCAACATTTGCTCCTTTTCCTCCTGGAACATCAATAACTCGTTTAACCTGAACTTCTTCTCCTACCTCTGGAAATTTTTGGACAAATATTGTTCTATCCCAGTTTATAACACCTGAAACGAGATGACTAGTCATTTGATATTTTGTGTTTGTAAGAGATAATTGAGTTTTTGTGTTACAGATAAATGTAAAATGGAAAAAATGACATGCTAAATTAGTAGATTCAGATAGTTAAGGGAACGAATCAACTTCGAATTGCGGGCATATCACCTTTGACAATTAGAAAATAAAGCGTTTTTAAGTTCCGAGCCCCATTTAATTGTCTTCCCCAATACGCCCGTTCACTATTTCCTTCAAAGATGACACAAAACTAGCACTTGATTTTAGGCAGCGGCATTTGTACTAGTCTCTGATTGTCTATGTATCACAACTCCGTAATCCAAGGAGCTGTGTCTACGCAACAACCGCTGTACTACTTTTTTTATTCCATTCTGGAATGGATAGCTGCTCTACCACTATTTTTAATGATATAGCGAAAAATATCCCCACAGGTGTGATTCATGAATAATGGTTTCGTGTTGCGCTGCCGTCTATCCAATTTTACCATTGTAACGTAGGTCTATCCAATTTTACCATTGTAACGTAGTAGGTTATAAAATCCATAATATTAGATGAAGACCCCATACAAACACACGACAGTGTACTTAGTTGTGTATGTCAGATCATCATAATTTACTTGTAAAATTTTAATAAGTATTTATCTTTGTATTATCTACTGGTAATTATATGGCAACCAAAACGAAACCCAAGGGAAAAAAGAAGGGAAAGCAGACAAAATCAGCAAAGAGGTCTAGAGCCACTCCGAAGAGGAAGATATCTAAAGCACAAAGTACAAGGAGGCCAAGTAATAAGGGCACCAGTGTCACACGTACAAAAAAAATTTCCCGGCGGCCAAAGAAATCCACCCGGAATACTAGAACGGTCTCACATAAGGAGCGACCGGCCGGATTAGAGAGTACCCAATCATCGTTAGGGCCTACGACGAGAATTTACGAAAGTCAAGAGGTCACAGCCTTCGGTTCAACCGTGGACGAGCGCGACGAGGATGAGACTATAACAGCCTCGACGGTATCTCCATTTGAGGGAAGCGACGAGAACTCGAACGATAGTAACGCATTGCTGGACTGATGTAACTAATAAGATACACCCCTGAGGTATCACATCTAGATAACATGATATTAGACAGCAGCACTCACTCCCTTCAGAACCAATTTTGTTATGCAGTCTCCTGCTACTATTTACCTCTTAAACCGGTATCTGAAATTCGAACAAATTATGGCAAAACACACAACACTTTTAGTCAAAGCACGATATATACGCATTAAGCTCTTTGGATGGACATGATGATATCAAATCTCACCGACTTTACTAAACGGGGATTTGTACGATTGATAAAACCTTTTGAGAGTTCGACAGATGATCTGATCAAAATAACTAGAGCATTTGGAATTGCGCTTAAGACTCATGTCGGGGAGTTCAGAGATGAAAACAAGCTAGAACCATTTATCAATCATCCATTGAAGGTGGCTCTAGTTATTACGGAAGAGCTGCGTATATACAATGCAGACCTCGTATGTGCGGCTCTTCTTCACGATACGACACTCAAAGGTGATGGTGAATTGAAGAATGATTTCGGTGAAGTCATACATGATATAGTTCATCTTGTTGCAATGCCAATAATAGGAAATGAAGAAAGAGAGAAAACACTGGACAAATACTTCTACAATATCGCAAACAGCTCTGTACTAATTCGATATTTGATCCTAGCAGATAGGCTTGAGAACGTCAGAGCTCTAAAAAATGCCGTTCACAAGAATAAGATCCTGCGATATAAAGAAGAAACTCAGAAGTACATAATACCCATAGCAGAAAAGACTAATGAAAACATCGTTTTTAAATTATCCATTGCACTCTATGAACTCAAATAGGCCAAGTACTCGGGAGCCTTACGTCCGATCGATTTTTTTATCATTGTTGTTATGGTTGCACCAGAGGCTAGTACATCCACTCTAAGTGTCTATATCTTCCCCAGCTTCTTAACATATTTTTTGTATGCCTCAAGATATGATTTCTTGTCTCCTATGTCAATAAATCCTGATTCTATTTTAAACCCTTTTACAAGCCTATTTTGTTCAAGAGCTTTTCTTACTGCATCGTCCATTCCGAAGGCGCTTGACTTGGGTACAAGTTTGAGAAATTCCGGCTCCATAACATAACAACCGATGTTAATTAACCCCCTTACCTCTGGTTTTTCTCTCCAGCTGATGACTCGGTTTCTTTGCCTTTGTTTTTCTTGTTGTTTTTCACCTGCTCCTTCTTTTCCACCATTAATATCTATGAACCCATACCGCAGATTTGTCTTATATGAGAGTAGTGCCATTGAAATTAATGCTTTAGAACTTTTGTGTTCACCTATCATCTTATCAAGATCAAATTCGTAAACCGCATCTCCGTAGAGACAAACGAAGGTCTCATCTAAGAATCTCTCTGCTGTCTTTAATTGTCCAGCGGTAGCAAGAGGTCTATCCGACCTGGCATAGTCTATCTTGATACCGAATCTACCACCATCTTCAAAATAATCTTCGATTGTCCTATGAAGATAGCTCACGCAGAGAATAATATGGTCAATTTTACCTTTGCTAATAGTATTACTATTATTATTACCACTTGTAACCCACTCAATTATGTGCTCAAGTAATGGCTTATTACCTAAAGGCAACATCGGCTTGGGAATAAAGAACGTATATGGTTGTAATCTTGTCCCTAAGCCACCAGCTAATATTACCGCTTTCATTTGTATTGGTATAACGCCGCCCTCTTTCTACTACCTGTGGTTCATTAATGGGACATATATATATAAAAGTTGAAATGTTATTCGCCCGTCCTGCTTTGTTCGTTCTTTTAATACCTTTCGTGACTCTACATAGCTAATAATCTATCTTTGACACACCGAACTTCGATATTTTTTTCTAGCATTTATCAGTATGTATTTATGGCCTAATTTAGAGCTCATTCCTATGACCAGCAGGACACAGGAGGAAGCCCAAAAAAACAAAGAAAAATGTCTAAGAATACTTGCAGTGTCGCCAAGTGTACGTTACGCCGGAAAAATGAACAGGTTTGGACGAACTCTTGCTGG